>Ga0310690_10000138_pt1 | contig 166627 bp, 131 predicted proteins | sample AusTroGonzalo_MG_2_FD_207661 | JGI IMG/M metagenome (GOLD analysis project Ga0310690, IMG submission 207661) | Bovine rumen microbial communities from tropical cattle in Woodstock, Queensland, Australia - Gonzalo_04 (v2) (version 2) | ecosystem: Host-associated > Mammals > Digestive system >... | reverse complement strand
GCTATGGCGCGGGGGCGCACCTCTTCCCATCCCGAACAGAGAAGTTAAGCCCCGCCGCGGCGATGATACTGCGGGAGACCGTGGGAAAGTAGCGCGCCGCCCACCCTAAACGGAATCCCCTCACCAAACAATGGCGAGGGGATTGCTGTTTTTATAAGCTTCCTTGTTTTACATTTGCTTTTTTTCTTTACTTTTGTCTTTCAATAATTCTATTATGGCTGGCAATAATAGCTTAGGTAAAATTGGTGAAGATCTCGCAGTCCAGTATCTCAAAGATAGGGGCTATGAAATCCTTGAAAGAAATTGGAGGGCGTATCGTAAAGAGATTGATATTATTGCGATTGAGGGCAATGATATAGTTTTTGTTGAGGTGAAAACTCGTCAGAATGCTGATTACGGCGAGCCTGAACTGTCTGTTAACCGTAATAAACGCGCCCATATTTATGCTGCTGCCAGTTCGTACTACTATCAGCATAAAATTGGGTTGGATGTTAGATTTGATGTTATTTCAATTCTCTATCATCATGGTAATCCTGAAATCACGCATATTATCGACGCGTTTCATTCTATCCATTAGCGCTATTTCAATTTTGCTATTGTCTTGAGCATTTGCTCTCCCAAGCCTATCGTGTATCCTTGTTTCATAAATACCACTTCGCTGTTGGCGTTGGCAATGATGAAGATGGGTCGTGCTTCGGTGTTGATATGTAAGCAATCCATGATTTCATTGTTGATTGCACCGTTGTCAATGCCATAGGTGATTCCGTTGGGTAATGCTTCGAAGCTCTTCAACTTGAATTTGTTGTATTCCTCTTTATTGTCAAAGACAAAAATGATTGGAAGATTGCAGTCTTCAAAATTCTTGCGGAAAGCAGCAATGTCCTGCATAGCATGAGTGGTTGGCTCGCTGCCCTGATCCAAATATCCTAGTATGAAATAGTTCTCCTTAATCAATTGTTTTGGATTGCTTTCCTCGTCTGTCTCAGGGTCGGTGAAATGCACGTCGGCAGAAAAACATCCGATGACTTGTAAATCATCGTCTGGCTGGCGCAAAACGAGGTTCACTTGTGTGGTCTTTCCAGCTTCGATAGTGAAGAACTCGCTGTGGGTTAAGGCCGTACCGTCTTCCAAGCGTGTTCCAGCGGTGAGGATGTAATAGCCTTCGTCCAAAGGAGTGGGATGCTCAAAGGTGGACAGCATCATACCATCATCGATGCCAGGGTCTTTGGCATCGTAGGCCAAAAGACGGAATGATTGCCCATCAAATTTCTTGATGCTGAAATGGGTGTAGTACTTCGGGTCGACAACAGAAGCAATCGGGTAGTAGTGGATGTCTAGATACCCAATAGCGTTGCTGGTTGGTTCAGTGGCTTCAAAATCTACATTGACCCATTCTTTCTCGAAGTATTGTACATTGCCATTCACAGGGTTAATTTGTGCGGCGATGCCTAAACTGCGGGCCATGCTGACGAAGAAGATATTGCGTGAGTGGCGGTCGGCTTTGCGGGCTTTCAGCACTCCCATGGGTGAGATGGGATAACGTTGGGGATTCAGGTCGTCGTTGACTTGGATGCTTTTCTTTACCCAGTTGACGAGAAGGCTTGGGTGGTCGTGATACTGTTGTCTTTCTGTTTCGGAGAAGAACTCGGTGAGAGTCTTGCGGTATGGGACGAGCATTTCGTTGCTGACACGTGGGCTAAGAATGTATTGTGCATACAGCTCAGGGGGCATAGAGACGATGGACGAAGTCAGGTCGGGCGTGTGGTCGAAATGGTCGATTAAGACTTCCAAGCTGATGTCACGCAAGTCCTTATCGGAGATGTTGGAAAGCAGTTGAACAGCCTTGATTTCTTGGCCTTTGTCTTGAGCATAGCTCACGAAATCGGCGATGGTCTGCCAGTTGCCCCAGGTCTTTTCGTAGATGCGGCATAGGGTCTTGTTGCCCGTGTTGGCAATCAGTTTGTTTTGGGCATCTTTGCAGGATTTGATGTAAGCATTGCGAAGCGAGTCCTCATAGGAAATGCGGCGGTCATTCTCGGCACGCATCTCTGCTGTTACCTCTGGCAAGATGCTGGTTGGAGCGGGAGGAACCATATCGAACTCGAAGGAATCCAAAGAGCCTTCCTCATGGTCAAGGGTGATGGTGATGCTGTCTTTTTCGCCTGAACGGAACACTTGGAACCCAAACTTTCCGTCTTTGGCGGCGTAGGCCATCATGCAGCCCAAACCGGCGGTAAGCCAAGTCTGGCCCTTTTCGTCTGTCGTCTTTGTGACGACGGTGCAAAACTCGGCATAGTTGTAAATCTTAAACTCAACGTGCAGGTTGGCCTGTGGCTGACCGTTTTCATCCACAACAGTGAAAGTGGTCTTTGCCGTCTTGCCGTAATTGTCCACTACGTTGATTTCCGTATAGTTGGCACTTCGGCTAATCACCTCTTCTGGAACATCATAATCGCCGAAGACGCGGGTATGTAATAATAAGGTGCGGGAGGCAGGCTCGTTGAACCAGCCCAAGTCAAGAACAGGCTCAGGCTCGCAGGCACCGAGAAAATGCCATGTACCATTCACCCAAGCTTCCACCCAAGCGTGATTGTCGTCGCAATGTGCCCAGCGGGGCGTATAGACTTGTCTTGCGGGGATGCCCACAGTGCGTAAAGCGGTTACCAATAACGTCGATTCTTCTCCGCAGCGTCCCCATGAGGTCTTGATAGTGGCCATAGGTGCACTGGTGCGGCTATCGCTGCCCTTGTAGTTCACGTGTTCGTGGCACCAGTGGTTTACTTCAAGGACGGCATCATAGAGAGGAAGATCTTTCACACGGTCTCTCAATTCCTCATAATAGGTGGCTCTGAAGCGGTCGAGGTTCTCGTTGTTCACACGGACGGGCACCACAAAATGCTTGAACTCGCGTTCTGGAACGGTTTTGCCCCAAGGGAGTTCCTCTTTGGCGCGAAAGGCGTAGTGGATGCACTCGCGGTAATAGTCTGTGGTGTAGTCCACGCTGTCGCCATGAGGCATGTATTCATAAAGGAATTGCAAGGCTTCGTTTTCGTTGAAACTTGCTTGTTTGGCTTTTCCCGCGCAGGATGAAAACAGCAGGACAAAAGTGGCAATGGTTATTAATAAGGTGTTTTTCATGATGAGATGATTTGCTGCAAAAATAGTGATTTTTGAATAAAAGTTTTGAGTGTTCAATGAAAAATGAATTAAAGTACTAATAATAAATGATATACACAAGTTATTCCGCAACTTTTTGCTGTTTTATTCCGCAACTTTTCGGTTTCTTTTCTTGAAAAGCGACATTTTTTAAGCAATAGACTTGCATATCCCGAAAATTCCCTATTTTTGCCCTTGCCAATTCGGGAGAAATCGATTTGGCCAGAGAAAGCGCATTCTTCGCTTTGTTCCTCAACGGTGAACTTGGACAACTCACATTATAAAGGAGGAATATAGTGAGGGTAGTTACTTTCACTGTTATGTTCATGTAAGCATTTGCATAACATAAACAGTGGAGCAGCCCTATCCTATATTTTTCTTTATAGGGAGTCCAAGCCCAACCGTTGAAAATAAGGATAAGTTTGGGAGGCTCCGCTCTGTAGGCATTTGAAATGTAGCCCATTTGAGCCAGTGGGCAAAGAATAGTTTCAAACTATGCGAAACACCAAAACAAAAAAGAAGAGATTATTGATATGGGTGATGGCATTGTCAATGCCAATTGTTGCATCTGCCCAAGGTGGTTTGTTCCAACGAGGCGAAGTGCCAGAAGGTGTTCGGAGCAGTGGGGGTGCTTTGTTGACCAACCAAGCCTTTGGCAATCCCATGAACGGAAACGATGTTACCAATCAGACCTTTGGCCATCCGACTGAAGGCGTGAATGTCACCAACCAAACTTTCGGCGCACCGCTTGGAGGCGGATTATTCACCTTGCTTTTGGCCAGTGCAGGCTATGCAGCAACAAAAACAAACAAAAGAAACAACAAAAATAAAAAGGAGAACATAAAATGAAGAAAATCAGCATGATTCTGATGGCTTTTGCATTGACCATGACAATGTCGCAATGCAAGAAAAACGAAGTACAACCGACTTCCAATGATGAGGTAGTAACCATTACTCTTGATGTGACCAAAAACAATGGCTCAAGGGTAGTAGTGAATCCCTCAACGGGCACGGTTGATTTTGAAACTGGCGACAAGATTTATGTGGGCAGCGGCAGAAAGTATGTTGGATTCTTGACCCACAACGGCACCAATTTCGTCGGCAACATCACCAACCCGACAGAAAACCAACCTCTTCAATTCTATTTCCTCGGCAATGTAACCCCGACGGAAACCCTTTCCGCAGGCACAACGGAAGAATGTTCGGTCATCATCAGCGACCAAACGGAGCATCTGCCTGTGATTTCATGTGCTGCATCCTACGAAAACTATGTTTCGGGTGTAACGGCTTATTCAGCCCATTTGCTGAACAAGTGTGCTTTGGTAAAGTTCAATGTGACGACACCTTCAAATTCACCGATTTGCATAACAGGAATGAAAAACAAGGTAACTGTGGACTTCACGCAAAACACGGTGACACCCAGCATGGACGGTGAAGGCGTGATTATGCTACCTGCTGGAAGTGGTGAGAATGTTGAGAAATGGGCGATTTTGCTGCCGCAAGAAGAATTGGCGGAAGGTGAAGAAGGGTCGGCTTATTCGGAAGATGGGAATTATACTGGGATTCGACCTGAAATCCCTACAATCACTGAAAATGGATATTTAGCTGAAGGAATTACTATGATACTTGATGTTGGCACTGCTCCCGTTGGTGCAATAAATGGTTTGTTTACTATCAATGAAAATGGTGACCAAGTGTATTTCTCGCAGGGAAATTTGCAGTATATAGGTAATGCCTCTACACCTTATTGGAAGTTTGCAGATAACCAATGGGATTATTATGGTGACAATGGACAGGCAGATAGTGATATACATATTGTAAGGGATTTATTTGGTTGGGGAACAAGTGGATGGGATTGTGGCAACACATATTTTGAACCATGGAATATTCATTATCAAGAAATTGGTTCTGGGAATTCTATATTAGATCTAAGCTATTGTTATGGTCCTCAAGGAGATAATGATTTGACTGGAGTTTATGCTAATTCTGACTGGGGTGTCTATAATGCAATTTCAAACGGTGGCAATCAAAATGGCCAATGGCGTACATTGACTAATGAAGAATGGAATTATGTTTTCAATATTCGTAACTCACCTTCAGGCATTCGATATGCTAAAGCAATAGTTAATGATATAAATGGGGTGATATTATTGCCTGATAATTGGAGTAGTTCTATATATCAGTTATACGATAATACCAACGAAAATTGGGCGGAATTTAATAGCAATGTGATAGACGCTTCGCAGTGGTATGTATTGCAAAATGAAGGTGCGGTTTTTCTTCCTGCTACTGGAATCCGCCTTAACAATTCACATTCTAGTGGGTGGACATATTATATTACTGTTGATATTTCCAATGTAAATAATACTGGTGTTTATTGGTCTGCGGAATCTTTTTCTACTAGTGATGCGTACAGATTATTTTTTGATAATAATAGTTGTAATAGTAGTAGTGCTGCCTCTCGGGGAGTAGGTTGCTCGGTTCGTTTGGTTCAAGATTACAATCCATAAAAGTCCTCAAATGGCAAGGACTATAAAAATACTGCCTATAACTCTATTTACATTATTGTATGAACAAACATGTTTCATTTAAGATGTAGGTTGAGTTTTCAAAAGATGAAACTCAACCTGAAAAGGAAAGGCTGACGAGGTAGGATAGATGGGTCATCTATTCTGCCATTATCGCCACGTTATCCTTGATAGTTCAGATTATCGGGATAATGATTTGAGCCAAGTCTTTGGGGAGTGGCTATGAATTGGCCACTCCTTTTCTTTTGCAATACATCCGATTCGAATATAAACCTTTGTAATCCGATTGAACGGGGATTTCTGGCGCCCCGCTGGCGCTAAAATCGGAATTGTTTTTTGTCAGCAGGAGTTCTATTACATTCCACCGCCTACGTCCCTACGGGACTGTTCGGCACGCTGGACCCCCATTTTTGCTCAAGTATACTTAACCTGCCAGCTCAAGTATACTTAACCTGCCAGCTCAAGTATACTTCGCGAAAAACGGCCCAAAAATGACCAAATAAAAAAGGTTACCTTTTTTGCCACAAAACCTAACCTTTCTTGCCACAAAAGGTAACCTTTTTAAAAACGACCTGTTTTTGAGTGTAGAAAACATCATCGGAAAGGCGGCCTTTGGGGTCGCCTTTTTTTCTCGCGGCTTTGTTGACAGTGGGTCATGACCCACTGTTCCTGCTGACTACAGGAATTCCGATATTACCTCTCATTCTTTTCGCCCAACTGGGGCTAAAATCGGAATTGTTTTTGTCGGCAGGTGGTGAGGTTTTTGGGCGATTGTAATGCACTTTCACGAAAATGTGTATTTTTGCAGGCATAATCAAAAGCGTTATGTGTACACGAACAATCCATATCAACGATGAATTGCTAAATCAAGTTAGGCCCGTGTTCCCCAATGACGACGAATTGCAACAATGGTTGGAGGAACAGATGGAATCTGTCTTGGTGAGTTTTTCTGCTCAACTGAAACCTGGGATGCCTTGCTCCTACTCAGAAGAGGAGATGTATTCCATCGTCAAGGAACGACTGCAAAGCCTTGAAAACGGTACCGCCGAGCTTGTTGACGGCGACGAGGTGTTTTCCAATATACGTACACGATATGGCTTTAAAGCACCAATGGCATAATCAAGCTCGGATAGAGTTGGATGAAACTCTGTCGTATGTGTTTTGTGAGTTTGGAGAGAAGTCTGCCGAAAAATTATTTGCCGAAGTAGAGAAACGTGTAACACAATTATGCCACTTTCCAGACTCTGGAGTACGCTACAGGGATTTGTATTATAAGGGTAAAGAGGTAAGAATACTTCACATGCGCAAATCGTCCATCATCTACTGTCATGACGACAAAACGCTGTCTATTTTAGCTTTTTGGAACAATCGGAATGATGATACAAACTCGGAGATGTTCCGCACGAAATAGAAAATATTTCTTCTATAAAAGAAATTTCTCTCAAAAATCATGAATTCTTCTTTTATAGAAGAAATTTTCTGCGAGTTTTGGAATACTAAACCATGAACTCCTCTAAAGTGGAGTGCAGTATCTCCTGCAACTCTTCCTTGTGTTCGGGTTTGGTCTGCGTGAAGAGGAAGCCCCAGATGCTCATTGCGGGATTCATGATGTCACGGGTCTCCAACACTCCGTGGAAATGCCGTTTGATGCGCTCAAAGTCGATGGCTCGGTTGGTGTCGTAGGGCTTGTCTAAGACGACAAAGCTGAACACATCATTCTCGATACCGTTCCACATGGTGGCGTAGTCGGGATGGGTGCCTTCGAAGTAGGCTTTCACAGGCAGCAGTCCGCAGGTGTGGCGCGTCAGGTCGTTGAGGCACATTCCGGCAAAGCGCAAGGGATTGATTTCAATCGGGATGGCGCGTCCCGAGTGCTTGTCGACGCGGAACTCCACATGCATGGGGAAGTTCTTCAATTGCAGCACGCTGTTCAGGTCGATGCAGAACTGGTTGAAAGCAGGATAGTTGGTTTCAAAGATCTGCTTGCTCATGCAGTAGAGGCGGTCGCTGACGTCAGTCTCACTCTTGAAGATGTGATGGAAGATGTTGATGATATTGGGCTTGCCTTCAGCATCATAGTAGGCATCCACAGCATATTCCTCGCCTTCGATAAACTGCTCCAGCACGAAATTCTCGCTGCGCACGACAGTCTCAGGAAACACGGCACATTGCTTGGCAAAGTTGTGGTCGATGTCGTCCAAAGCGGCCTGCCATTCTTCTTTGTTGCGGACGATGTATACGCCCACGCTGAGGAATCCTACAGAAGGTTTCAGCACCAATGGCAAGGGCAACTCGTCAGGATTGATGCTGCGCAAAGTCTTCATCTCTACCTCTTTATAATAGAAGTCGGGATAAATCTGCTGACAGATGCGGCGGAAAGCCACCTTGTCCTTCAAAATCTTGACTTTCTTCACCAGTTCCGACTCGGGCAACTGGGCATAGAGCCACACCAAGGCGTTTTCTGAAACGGCATAGAGCTGTTCGTTTTGCTTGTATCTTTCAACAAACTGATTGTCGTCCAAAAGGTTAAGATGATGGCCTTTGCTTTTCAGCACCTCGGCCATATCATTATGTAATACTGGGATTTGGCTTTCTTCCAAATAGGCGACCAATGGTGCCGATACGTAGGGTTTTTCTAAAATAATCATCGTTAGAAAGTGAATGTAAAGCCTAACGTCGGCATGATAGGCAGCTGGTAGACATTCTCACCGGTAATCATGTTGACGTAGAAGATATTCTTGCGATTGTAAAGGTTGGTGACGCTGAGGTCGACTTCGAGGTTGATATTTTCGCTGAAATAGAACTTGCGTTTCACATCGATGTCTAAACGGTGATAGGTGGGCAATCGGCTTGAGTTGAGTTCGCCGTAAAGCACCCCGATTTCGCCGTTGGTGGTGGTGTAGTCGAAGTTGATGCCGTCTTGGAACGTGAAGTATTCGTAGTAACCTTGGATAGGCGTGAAGGGGAATCCACTGCCGAAGTTCCAACGTCCGCTAAACTCCCATTCGCGTTTTGCACCAGCAGTATAGGTGAGGATAAGGTTGACGTTGTGGCGGCGGTCGAAGTGGGGCGCGTATTGGGTGAGGACGGCCTCGTTTTCAACGACCTTTTCATAGTCTCTTGTCACGAAACCGAGGGCGTAGACGGCCCAAACGTACCAATGCTTGTCTTCATATTTCAGTGAGATATCGGCACCGTAGGCATCGCCCGTCTCTATGGTGAAATCTTTCTTCAGAAGGTCGGGAATCTCGGCGTTTTCAGGCGAGTCGGTGTAAATCTTGTTGCGGTTGATGTTGATCAGTTCGGTGAAGTCTTTCCAATAGCCTTCCACGTTCACCGTCATGTTGTTGGTGACATCGAACTCAACACCGCCAATAACATGGTAAGCGGTTTGAAGTGCTGACTTGACTTCCTGACCATTGTAGGTCTTGGGCAAAGAGCTTTTCTCGATATCCGAAAGGATGCCATAGAACAGATTGACCACGTCGCGGTCGCTGGTGATGGCCGTCAGGTTCTGCGAATATCTTCCTCCTGCGGCTTTCAGTCTCAGCCAGTCGTTGATATTGTATTTGAGTGCCAGTCTGGGTTCGGGAGAAATGGCAGAGGTTCCATACAGCTGCAAGCGGAAACTGGGCTCCAACAGCAGTCTTCCCAAAGAAGCCTTGTATTTGGCATAGATACCCAATTCTGTAGTGTTTTCTGGACCGCCCGTGATGGGTGTGCCTCCATACAAGCTGTACGTTTTATACTCTGTACGACCTCCAAGCAACTCGAAACCGAACTTCAATGTGTTCTTTCCGAAGAAATAACTGAAGTCGAAGTTGGCGTTAAAGCCGGAAATCTTGCTTGAACGGGGTTGGCTGTTCACTTCGTCCATCGAGCTGGAATAGCTTGAACCGGCCACGGTACCTTCAATCATGACTGGGGCTTTGCCCGGGATAACAAGGAAGTTGGCACCACCGCCGAACGAGTTCCAACCGAAATTGGAAAGCGACATGTAATTGTTCACCTGGTCGTTGAACGAGAAGCCAAAGAAGTTGACCTTACTGCCGTTGGGTGCGTTGAGCGATATTTTGCCGTAGATGTCCTGGAAGTTGAACGGCAGGCCAGTTTCTGAAGCGTAGGGATACAGGATTTTGCTGGTTTGCTCAAGGTAGGAGTTTTTGGCCGACAGGACGAAGGATAAAGAGGCTTCTTCGGGGGTCTTGGCTTTTTTGAGCGGACCTTCCAACATCACCTTGGCGCCAAACACGCTGGCACCAACCTTGCCCGAGATGCGTTTCTTGTTGCCGTCGCGGGTCGAGATGTCCATGATGGAGGAGATGCGTCCGCTGTATTCGGCACCGAAGCCTCCGGTGTAGACATCGGCATTACGGATGATGTCGGTATCGAACACTGAGAAGAGACCGATGGAATGGAAGGGGTTATAGACTACCATACCGTCCAATAGCACTTTGTTCTGGATGGGAGAGCCACCTCTGATATAAAGTTGTCCGCCTTGGTCGCCGGTGAAGATGACACCAGGCACCACTTGCAAGTATTGTGCGAAGTCAGCCTGACCGCCCACGCTTGGAATCTTGGTGATGGTCTTGGGGGTGACGCTGATGACGGAGGTCTTGGTCTCGGTGCGGGCCTCAATCTTGTCGGCACTGATGGTAACGGTCTCCAGTTTCTGGCTGGTTTCCTTGAGGTAATACTTGCGGTTTATGGTCTGTCCTTTCGAAAGGGTAAAGTGTTCTGAGATGGTGTCGTAGCCCACAGAGGTAATCAGCAGGGTGTACTGTCCGTCGGGAATGCGGGTGATGTTGAAGAAACCGTTCTCGCTCGTTGAGCCGCCATAGGTGGTGCCTTTCAGGTAGACGTTGGTGAACATCATGGGTTCGCCCGTCGATTCCTCATAGACGAAACCTTTGATGCTGTTGTCTTGGGCGATAGCGCCTATTGCGGCAAATAGGATAAATGAAACGGTAAAAACAACCTTTGAAAGTAAATCTCTATTCATTGTAATGGATTATTATCGGTTTGAACCCGCAAAGATAGGATAAATTCTTGTATAATGGGCTTTTTGGTGGAAAAAGAATCAAAAAAGCCGCTCCAAAAAAAGCGGCTTTTTCAATTCTCTCTTTTTAAAAAGATTATTTTTTGATGTTCGGCTCCTCAAGTCCGAGGTGCTTCTTGGCATCGACACGCTTCAAGATAACGCCGATAATCAAAGCGGCCACACCGAGGCAAGCCAGCATGACCAACGGCCAGGTGTAGTTGAGGGCCACCGGGTCATCAACGCCGGGGTTAGTGTTCTCAAGCACCTTACCAATCAACAGCGGGAAGAGCCACAGACCGATGTTCTGAATCCAGAAGATCAGGGCGTAGGCCGAACCGATAATCTTTTCGTCCACCAGCTTCGGGACGCTGGGCCACAAGGCGGCTGGCACCAGCGAGAACGAGGCACCCAACACGAGGATGGTCACGTAGGCCACAATGACACCACCCACGGCATTGCCCTTGAACGTAGGCAGAATGAAAGCGAAGGTGAGGTGGCAGATGATAAGCAGCAACGAGCCAATCATCAGCATCGAGGCAGCCTTACCCTTGTTGTCGACATAGCTGCCGAGGATGGGGGTGATGGCCACAGCCAGCAGCGGGAACACGGCGAAGATGGTCTCGGCGGTGCCACGCATGTAGCCCATGTAGCAGTAAACCACGAGGGCGACGACGGCCACAGCCATCAGACCGAATTTCATGCTTTTGTTCTTCGAGAAGTTGCTGGCGAAGGAGCAGACAGCCACCACAAGCATGATGATATATTGCACGATGGTGACGGTGTCGCCGGCCCAGAACGAACCCGCAACAGGCTCCGTCAGCGTGAGGTTGCATTGCAGCATATTGACGGCATATTTCTGAAAGGGGAAGATGGCCGAGTAGTACAGCACGCAGAGCAGAGCGACCAGCCAGAAACCGAGGCTCGACAAAATCTTGCCGATGTCGGATACTTTGAACGGGTCGTCTTTCTCTTCGGCTTCACCGGTTTGGGCATCGAGCTTCTTGTCCATGAAGAAGTAGACGACGAACATGATAAGGGCGATGCAGAGCAGCACCACGCCGAAGGCCACCGAGCGGCTTACGTTGATGGTGCCACCGAGACGAGCGAAATAGGGCGAGAAGATCATGCAGGTGGCCACACCCAAACGGGCCAAAGCCATCTCAGAACCCATAGCCAGAGCTGTCTCACGACCCTTGAACCACTTCACGATACCGCGGCTCACGGTGATACCAGCCATCTCAGTACCGCAACCGAAAATCATGAAGCCGACAGCGGCTAATTTGGCGGAAGCAGGCATTCCTCTGTAGAATGGAGACACGCCTAGCTCGTCGAAGATCGGAATGTAGTTCAAATTGTTGTTGAACCAGGTCTCAGCACCGCTCCCGTAGAACGACTCGCTGATGGCGTAATACTTGATCAAGCCACCGACGAGCATCACGGCACCCGAAAGTACAGCGGTGAAACGCACGCCCATCTTGTCGAGGATGATACCGGCGAAGATGAGGAAGAACACAAAGACGTTCAGGAAGGTCTCAGCACCCTGCATGGTGCCGAAGGCAAGGCTGTCCCATCCACGTTCGGTTTGCATCAGGTCCTTGATGGGGGACAAAATGTCCATGAAAATGTAGCTGCAGAACATGGCCAAAGCCAACAGCAGCAGGGCAATCCACCGCATGGTGGGGTTGTCTCTCAATGTGAGTTTTTCAGTCATAGGTATTTAAGATTTAAAATTCATGATTCGAGATTATTCAGGGATTTGGACGACTTCCTTCTTGTAGCCTTTCAGCACGGCTTTGGCCATATTGGCAACGTCGTCGCCAGTGATGCCATTGATGATGTCGGTGTAGTCCTTCATCGGGTTGTAGCCGTCGCGTTCCACGCATTGGATGCTGTTCATCCAGTAGCGGTTGCTCTCAAGGTCTTCGGCGTGCTTCTTGACGAGGAATTCCTTCACCTTCTTCAAGTCCTCGGGACGGGGACCGTTGTTGGCCACGTTCTGCAGCTCAGCCACAGCGATGCCCATCAGCTTCTCATACATTTCCTTGTTGGTCTGGAATCCAATGAGGAACATGAAAGTCTCTTTCGGGCGGAGGCTCAGGTTGCCGTTGACGCCCACACCGTAGGTGCCGCCTTCATCCTCGCGGATTTTCTCGGTATAGACGATGTCCATCACGTCGCTCAGGGCCTGCATAGCCATTTGGTTCTTGCGGTTGAACTCCATATCACCGTTATAAACCATGTAGCAAGTGACCATAGGATTCTCCATCGCCTTGGTGTAGCGGCAGTTGACGTCCTTATCGGTGATGACGGGGCAATTGTCCGTCCACGTCTCGTTGCTTTTCTTGGTCTTCAGTGAGCCGAGATAGAGCTCAGCCATAGGCTCAAAGGCTTCGGGGTCGATGTTGCCCACGAAGGTAAAGACGAAGTTGTTGGCATCCTTGAAGCGGTCGGCATAGAGTTTCATGGCCTTGTCGTAATCCACCTTGTCGTAGTCCTCGGCTTTCATGCGCTTGATGAGCGGGTGATTGTCGTAGAGGGCAAACATCAGGTTGTCGCGGAAGGCGGTGTTCGGGTCTGACTCTATGTTAGCCACCATCGACTTGGTGCGGGTGATGTAGCCTTGGAAGGCTTCCTCATCGCTGCGGAGTGAGTTGAAATTCAAGTAAATAAGTTGCATCATGGTCTCTAAGTCGCGGGCCGAGCAGCTGCCGTTCATGCCTTCAGTGAGGTTGCTGATGTAGGGATTGACAGAAGCTTTCTTTCCGGCAAGCACCTTGGGCAGGTCGATGGCACTGAAGTTGCCCAAGCCGCCGAGGGGAGCCAGACTGTTGATTTCCTGTAAGGTGTAGGGGTCGCTCTGGTCCATAGCGCTGTAGCCGCCAAAGCTGAAAGCCGACATCACCACTTCGTCGTCTTTGAAGGAGGTGGGCTTGTAGATGACTTTCACGCCGTTCTTCATGGTGAGCACAGTGGCGTCGAAGGTGTCGTCATGTTTCTTGCTTTCGATGGCGCCTCTGGCAGGCAGCACAGCGATAAGCGGCTCGTTGCTGACAGTTTCCACGTAGGGCTGAACCTCTACGGCATTGGCGGCATTGAACATAGCCAACAGACCTTCCTTGGTGGGCAGCACTTCATCCTCTTTCTCGGGAGCCGTCAGGGTGATGACGATGTTGTCTTCGCGGATCAGTTCCTTGGCGTAGGCGTTGATGGCTTCCACAGGCAGGCTGGGCAGGATTTGGCTGAGCAGCATATACTCGTTCTCGATGCCCATCAGGGGCTCGTTGGTGAGGAAGTGGCTGAGGATGGGGTAGAAGTAGCGGCTGGTCTCTTGCTTGTCGCGCTCATCGTATTGGTTCTCGATGCGTTTCTGCAAGTCGGCTTTGGCGCGTTCAAACTCCGAGGCAGTGAAGCCGTATTGCTGCATCCGCTTGTTCTCGGCGATGATGGCGTTCATAGCTTCGTCGATGCCGTCCTTATCCTTGGCGTAGGCCATCGAGGTCCATGCGTCTTTGGTGTCGCTGACGAAGAAGGTGCCGTAGTAGCCGTAACCGAAGATGAAAGGCGGGTTGGCCTTTTGGGTGAGCTCTTCCAAGCGGTTGTTGTACATGGTGGCAATAAGTTGGTCGATGTAGCCCTTGATCCAATAGCTGATGTCGCCTTTGGCTTCATTCGGCACCACGTCGTGCTTGTAGTAGACGGAGAGGTCGTAATGGGTCTCCTCGGGGTCGGTGCAGATGCTGATGATGGGTTCGGCGTTATCGGCCACCTCAAAGCGGGTGCGTTCGGCGGGGTCGATGGGGGCGGGGATGTCCTCGAAGATGTTCTTCAAGTGGCTCTCCACTTCGTTGACGTCGATGTCGCCAATGATGATGATGCCTTGCAGGTCGGGACGATACCACTTGTGGTAATAGGCGCGAAGGGCATCGTGGGCGAAGCCGCTGACCACTTCTTCGGTGCCGATGGGCAAGCGGTGACCATAGGGGCTGTTGGGATAGATTTCAGGCAGCATCTTTTGGTAGATACGCATCTGGGCACCTTGTCCCTGACGCATCTCCTCAAGGATGACGCCGCGTTCCTTGTCGATTTCCTCGCCTTCAAGGGAGATGAAGCTCGACCAGTCGTGTAGGATGAGGATGCAGGAGTCAACGAGACCCATGTTGGTGGTGGGCACGTTGGTGAGCATGTAGACAGTCTGCTCGATGCTGGTCCAGGCGTTGACGTTCTCGCCAAACTTCACGCCGTTGTGCTCCATATAGTTAAGGAGTTCTTTGCCGGGGAAGTTGGCTGTGCCGTTGAAGGCCATGTGCTCCAGGAAGTGGGCCAGACCCTGCTGGTCGTCTTCTTCAAGGATGGAGCCCACCTTTTGCGCAATATAGAAGTTGGCGCGTTGGGCGGGTTTCTCGTTGTGACGGATGTAGTAGGTCAATCCGTTCTCCAGTTTGCCGCGCCTGACGTTGGGGTCAAAGGGCGTGGGCATAGCCTGCTGGGCGAACATGGTCGCGCTCAGGGCAAGTGTTGCAATTAAGGTTAACGTTAGTTTTTTCATTGCTGAATTGTTTTAATATAAATGAACTACATATTTCTCCATAAAGTAATCTTCTGAAAACCATTTGCTGATAGCCACTTGTTTGTGCTTCCAGTAGCGGTTGATTTTGTCATATTCTTCCTGCAGGTCACCGCCTTTCAGGTAGATGATGCCTCCGGCTTCCACATCGCCCCTGATGCGCAGCCGGTTGCCCGCCAGGTTGGCGATTTCGGGCAGGGTCATCACGGCGCGACCCGTCACCACGTCAAACTTCTCCTTGACTTCCTCAGCCCTCTTTTGTTCGGCCACCACGTTCTTTAATCCGATGGTCTCCTTCACGGCATTCACCACCTTGATTTTCTTTCCCGTCCCGTCGATGAGGTAGAACTCAGTCTGTGGAAACAAGATGGCCAAGGGAATACCCGGAAATCCACCTCCTGTACCCAAGTCCATTACCTTCATGCCGGGCAGCAACTCGAAGTACTTGGCGATGGCCAGCGAGTGCAGCACATGGTGCTCATAAAAGTGCTCCATGTCCTTGCGCGAAATCACATTGATTTTGCTATTCCAGTCCAAATACAAGTCTTTCAACTGGTTGTATTGCTCCTTTTGGTGCTCCGTCAGTTCGGGGAAATATTTGAAAAGGGCGGTTGTGTCCATAGTATTACAAAATTGGCTTCAAAAATACGTTTTTTTTCTGAGGTAGGGCGTTTTTATTTTGGTTTTATACGTTTTTCGCGATTTTCGCGTTGTTTTTTATGACTATGACTGTTTTTACGAAATGAAAAAGTTTTACTTTCTCTTGTTGCTTCTCATCCCCTGTTGGCTCACCGCCCAGCGCATCACCCCCGAGGAATACATCGAGACCTACAAGGACATCGCTATGCGCGAGATGCGCGAATACAAGATACCGGCATCCATCACTCTGGCGCAGGGACTGCTTGAGTCGGGGGCAGGCAACAGCGCACTGGCCCGCGAGGCGAAGAACCACTTCGGCATCAAGTGTCACAAGGGCTGGGAGGGGAAGACCTACATTATGGACGACGATGCTAAGAACGAATGCTTCCGCAAGTACGAGAATGCCGAACAGTCATTTCGTGACCATTCCGAGTTTCTCACCACCCGCAACCGCTATGCCGCCTTGTTCGAACTGGACATCACCGACTATGAAGGCTGGGCTCGTGGACTGAAGGCGGCGGGTTATGCTACCAATCCCAAGTACGCCCAGCTGCTTATCGACCGTATCAACCTGTATGACTTGACGAAATACGACCAGATAGCCTTGGGAATGCGTACCGACGACGATCAGTTGCCCGACATCGCTCCTGAGGACGAGTTGCTTGAACTGGCGTTTTCGCCGGAAGATCGCTCCGTCTTCGAGCTGGTCGATATGACGGCAGGCAAGCGTTTTATCTACGAGAACAATGGTGTGCGGTTCCTCTATGCCAAAGAGGGGGAGACCCCTGAGAGTTTGGCCAACGAGTTGGGCATGAAATATGAGCAGATTTGCGAATACAACCTGATAGCCCGTCCCGATGAGATGGTCTTCCACAGCGGCGACGTGGTGTATCTCGCCAAGTTGAAGTGCAGCAACTGGAGAGCAAAGCAATACACCGTCCAAGAAGGGGAGGCGTTGCGTGATGTGGCCCTGCGCTTCGCCGTCAAGCCGGAAAAGCTCATGAAAAAGAACCGCCTCGAAACCGGTGTCCGCTTGCAAACGGGGCAAGTAATTAGGCTGCGGTGAGGGTGGCTAAAATTTTCGGAAAAAGTCCCTTTTTAAGGGGTCAAAATGACGGAAAAAGTCCCTTTTTGATGCCTAAATTTTCGGAAAAAGTCCCTTTTTTTAGCTTAAATTTTTCGGAAAAAGTCCCTTTTTGTTGCACGAATGAGTTGATTTATATATTTTTGCGGCAAAATTGATAAGCTATGCTGTTTAGGAAGTATGAAAAACGCATTGAAGAGTTCTTCCACAACGAGCCGAACAAGATACTTTTGGTGAACGGAGCCAGGCAGATTGGCAAGTCGTATCTCATCAGATATGTCGGCAAAAAAGTGTTCAAGAACTATGTCGAAATCAACCTTAAAGAGGACAAGGAAAGCTTGGGGATTTTCGCTACTGTGAGAAGCACCAGCGACTTTTATATCCAATTGGGCACTATTGCCGGCAATCGTCTTGGTACCAAGGAAAACACCTTGATCTTTTTGGACGAGATTCAGAGCTATCCCCATTTGATGACAATGTTGAAGTTCCTGAATCAAGAAGCTCGGTACACTTACATAGCCAGCGGCTCACAGTTGGGCGTAGCCTTATCGGAGTCAGCGTCAGTACCCATCGGGAGTGTTGAAGTGGAGGAGATGTATCCCCTCGACTTCGAGGAGTTTCTGCTGGCTATGGGTTGTGGCCAGGAAACCATCGACGGCGTGAGGGAGAAATTCCTTGCAGGGGAATCGCTTAACGAGTCGTTGCACAATTATATGCTGCAACAGTTCAAAATCTATCTTTTGGTGGGAGGTATGCCTGAAGCCATCAACAAGTTTCTGGAAAACAGAAACATGTCGCATGTCAGGAAGGTGCAACGAGGCATCCATGAACTTTACAGAATCGATGCATCGCAATACGATGAGGAAAAGAAGCTGCTCATAAGGAAGATTTACGACATGATTCCGTCCATCATGGAAAACAAGAAGAAGCGGATTGTCGTGAAGCGCATTGAGGAAACCGCCAGCCACAAGCAGTTCAGCGACTATGCCAACGAGTTTGAGTACCTGACCAATTCAGGTATCGCCCTCGGTGTGCAAGCCATCAGCAATCCCAGATTCCCCTTGGTGGAATCGGAAAGCAAGAACCTGCTCAAGCTCTACATGAACGATGTGGGCTTGCTGACCCATCTCCTGTATGGACTCAATATCAACGCTGTGCTACAAGACGATAGGAGCATCAACCTCGGGTCAGTATATGAGACAGTGGTGGCACAAGAGCTTCATGCTCATGGTTTTGCATTGCATTATTACGACAACAAGCAGAAGGGCGAGGTGGACTATCTGATTGACGACTACGAGCATCTGACCGTATTACCCATTGAGGTGAAGTCAGGCAAGGATTATACCGTTCACAGCGCTTTGGACAATTTCCTGAACACACCTGACTACCACATCCAAAGGGCTGTGGTGTTGAGTAATGAGCGGGAAGTCAAGGTAAGCAACGGTATTACCTATCTACCTATTTATTATTGTATGTTCTACCAGAAGGATTATGTGCGGGATGAAGAGGCTTTGGTGATTCCGGAATTGAAGCCCCTATGATTGAACTCCAAAATCAAGATACATGTGCTAAAACCGGAAAAAAACAATCGTTTTAGCAACCAAATCGCGATTCGAGTGCTAAAACGGTAAAAAAATGACGGTTTTAGCAACTGAATCGGCAAGTTTTTGTATTTTTGCCTCGAATTAAAACGGGATGTATTATGCAGAAAAAAGTCATTGGACGGAAAGAAGAGATTAGGCTGCTCAACAAATATGCGGTTTCAAATAGGGCTGAGTTTGTGGCATTATACGGTCGTCGCCGCGTGGGGAAAACCTTCCTCGTCAACCAAGTGTTCAAAGATAGGCTCACTTTCTCCATGACGGGCCTCATGGAAGGCGACAAAAATGCCCAGCTGCACGCCTTCACGGATGCTTTGGACTTGTACGGCCATCCCGTAACTAAACAACCCCAAAACTGGTACGAAGCTTTCCAAATGCTCCGCCATTTCCTGATGGAAAAAATGCAAGACGGCAAAGAATGTATCGTGTTCATCGATGAGTTGCCTTGCTTCGAGACGCGCAAGTCGAACTTTGTCAATGCCTTGGGCTATTTTTGGAACAGTTGGGCATCGTTGCAGGACAATCTGCTACTCATTGTCTGCGGGTCGGCCACCTCATGGATGATGAAAAATGTCATCGACAATCATGGTGGACTTCACGACCGCATCACGCACGAGATGCACCTCAAGGAATTCAACTTGCATGAAATGGAAGAATATCTTTGTGAATTTGGTTTCCCTTGGGACAGAGCAATGGTGTTGCAAGCCTACATGGTCATGGGCGGCATTCCTTATTATTTGAGTCTGCTTGACCCATCGGAAAGTCTTGCTCAAAACATCGACCGACTGTATTTCCAAGCTGGTGGAGAGATGAAGCGTGAGTTCCAAAGGCTTTATAAAACGCTGTTTTCCACTCCCGAACCATATATCGCCATCATCGAAGCCTTGTTTGAGAAAAAGAAAGGCCTGTCGCGTGACGAAATCGCGGAAGCCATCAAGACTAACGCCAACGGCAACCTGACCAAAATGCTGCAAAACCTGGTGGATTGCGATATCATCCGCTTCTACCATGTGAAAAACAAGACCATCGCCTCGCGGAAGGGGCTTTACCAACTGCTCGATTTCTATTCCATTTTCTACCTTCAATTCATGAAAAGCCATACGACCAACGAGCATTTCTGGACGCAAAGCCTCAATACGCCTGCCATCAATACATGGATGGGACTGTCGTTTGAGCGTATCTGCCTGACCCATATTCCGCAAATCAAACAGGCGTTGCGCATTGGCGGGATGAAGACGGAGTATTATTCGTGGCGGGGTACTGACCCCGAAACCCAACAGCAGGCCCAAGTTGACCTCATCATCGAGCGCGCCGATAGAATGATTAACCTATGCGAGGCCAAATACAGCGAGAAGCCCTATCTCTTGGGCAAAGAGGAATACGAGAAATATATGCGTCGTGTTGACTTGTTCAAGCAGCAGACCCGTTTTTCGGGTGGCATCATCCCCACGTTCATCACGGCCAATGGCCTGCAACGGAACGCCTATTCGGAACACATCACAGTGCAGATCAAGATGGACGATTTGTTTGCGGAGGTTTTGTAGAGTTTAAAGCTTGAGTTTGTGGTGTGGGATAGGAGGGCTTTAGTGGTTCTATAGGTTTAAAGAGTCATGATTTGAAAAATAAATCTCATTTTGCTTGCCGAATGGGATTTCTTTGTATTTTTGCTGCGGTTCTTATGGCGGACTTTGTGCCGCTGATATAGAAATACGAAGCGTTATGCTCGTCTTGTAGCTGGGAACGTGAGAAATTCCAAAAAGTAAAGCAAGGGAGTGTAATTGCCTGCGCTATGCGTGGGCTGATTGCATATCTGCTTTACAAGGTAATTCTCACGACCTCCAGCTTAAGATGTGGTATATCAGTGCCACGCTTCTTTTGTATAGAATATCCTTTGGGGTACTGAAAGGATATATTAAAGGTTGCGCCCGTCACGGAATTAGGGAATAACTATGAAAAAGTATTATGTATGCTTAATTGCAGCGTTAATGATCTTGTTTACAGGATGTGCTACATTATCCACGTATTCTCCAAAAGGGAAAGTTGATTGTGATATCGATGTAAAAGAGTCTTATTTAGAGGGAAATAGGGAAGCAGTTGAATTCAACGTAATAACGGGTATATATGAAGAATTCGTTAGCCTCTATGTGTATAACAGTACTAAAGAAAGGATTTACATTGAGTGGGAGAATGCTCGTTGTAATGGTGGAAAAGTTGCATTTAGTGATGATCGAAGAATAACCATGAGTGTTCCCAAACAAGACGAAGCTGTTTCTGGCTTTTCATATTCCCTTACTCGAGAGATAACATCAAAAAACAATGTGATGGACGATTATCTGATTCCTTTATACAGAAAAGAAAATCTTATTAAGGAAGAGTCAAGTAAAGTGTATCTCCTAATACCAATTAGATTCTCTAATGGAAAAGTTGTTGATTATCATATCACCCTTACGTATAAATGGATACCGTCAATCGAATAGGATTGTTAATAAATATGTGTCTATTTTTAGTGTTTGTTTCCTAAATTATTGAATATCAGTATCTAAATCGAGAAATACAAAAGTTGTAAAGAGGGCGCGGCATGATTGTCGCGCCCTCTTCATTTCAACAATACACCGTAAGCAAATACCCCCTTTGTCATTCTGATAATCTTTTGTGTAAAACAAGATGCATTCCCGGATAATTTCGTGAACCCCCTTTGGTTTCATGCTATTATCCTCCTGTTCTCTCCCTGTTCTCCTTCTGCCAACATGCTGTTCACACGCTGCCCACACAAAGGAATCACAAAGTTATCACAAAGGTACCTCAAAGGTACCAGATAGGGGCTATAGGCTTACTATAGCTTTAGTATAGAGTTGGTATAGCGTTGCTATCGTTTTTTGTACTTTAATGGATTGTGAATGAGTGAGTTATGGAAGAAATCAAATTAGCAAGTCTATCTGCATAGTGTATCATGCAGAGAAACAAATAGTTACAAAGATTCATCTATCTCATTCGGGCTTTGCGTTTGCGGTTGCAAAGATAAGCAAAATATCTGGATTTGGCAAGAAATTTTCTTCTTATTCTGCTCCCACATTCATCCGGCCCATGAGGCGGAAGAGAGGCGAGAGGAAAGCGAACAGGAAATCGTAGGCGATGAGGCCGGGAAGCAGCCCTTTCTCCCCCAGATTCTTCGAGGCTTTGTGGTAGATAATCATCTGGCTACCGAAACGCAGGAGGAAGAAAAACGCCAGGATGGGGATATAGAACGCTGCGCCGCCCGTGATGACGAAAGCGGGCTTGAGGCACAGCAGGACGATGAACGATACATAGAAAAGGAACTGCGAGAGATAGAAACAGCTCAACATCATTCGGGTCAAAGCGCTATAGTGGCGCACGGTGGAGAAGCGTCCGCAACGCTGGCGCATCCACTGACGGAAACTGCCTGCCGGTGTGGTGAGTATGGGATTTTCGGCGTCAATCAGCACCTCGGTGTTCTTGCTCGTGGCCGCTTGACTAACGAACAAATCGTCGTCGCCCACAGTGGTGGTGTAATGCGAGATAAACCCTTTGTTGCGGTAAAACAGCTCTTTGCGATAGGAGAGGTTTTTGCCGATACCCATATAAGGATGTCCTTGCAAGGCGGCTGAGAGGTAAAGCAGAGCATTCTGCACCGCATCGAAACGCATCAAGCGGTTGAGCAGACCTTTCTTTTGGACGTATGGGCTGTAGCCGATGACGACTTCGGTGTTTCTCTTATAGCAGTTCACCACACTGCGCAGCCATTTATTGTTGGCGGGCATGCAGTCGTAGTCGGTCAGCACGATGAGGTCATTCTGTGCCGATTTGATGCCCATTGAGAGGGGGAACTTCTTGCCGTTGAAGAAGTTGAGGTGCTGCTTGAGATGCACGGGCTTGATGCGCGAATTCAGGCGCTCCATATCCTTGAGGTATACCTCTGTCTCGTCGTCGGAGCAGTCGTTGACGATGACGAGTTCAAAGTTGGGATAATCTTGGCTGAGTAGGGCGGGAACCAATTTGTTCAGATATTCGAAAGCGTCTCTTGCGCAAAGGACGATTGAAACAGGTTCCAACTCGCTGTCGAACTTCTGTGTGCTCTTGTTCTTGTGGAAGGCTACCTTTGAAAAAGAGACCCAATGGTAAAGCAATTGGACAATTAGCGTGATGCCGAATATAAGTAAGATAATGAAACTTAGGCTGTTGTATTGAAATGTGATAGGCACGTCGTGTAGTATTGTTGAAGAGCGCAAAAATAGTAATATTTCAATATTGGGGATTTCAATTGCGTCAAGTATTTATCAACAATTCATTGTTAATTCAACAATTCAACGGCGAACAACCAACAAATCCGTATCTTTGCACAAAATTTGCGTATGAGTTTTGAAGTAGTCAGCAACGACCCGAAGAGTCAAGCCCGTGCCGGCGTGTTATGCACGGATCATGGTAGCATTGAGACTCCTATTTTTATGCCTGTGGGTACGGCGGGTACGGTGAAAGCCTGTCATATCCGTGATGTGCACGACGAGGTGAAGGCCCAAATCATTCTGGGCAACACCTATCATCTGTATCTGCGTCCGGGTTTGGACGTTTTGGAGGCGGCGGGAGGCTTGCACAAGTTCAACAGCTGGGACCGTCCCATACTGACCGACAGCGGTGGCTTTCAGGTCTTCTCGTTGACGGGCATACGCAAGATGAAGGAGGAGGGGGTCACTTTCCAATCGCACATCGACGGGTCGCGTCACCTGTTCACTCCCGAAAGGGTGATGGACATAGAGCGCAGCATCGGGGCCGACATCATGATGGCTTTCGACGAATGCACACCTGGAACAGCGGACTACACTTACGCCAAGCAGTCGATGGAACGCACCCACCGTTGGTTGGACCGTTGCGTGGAACGTTTCGATGCAACTGAACCCAAATATGGCTACCACCAGATGCTGTTCCCTATCGTGCAGGGCTGCGTCTATCGTGAACTGCGTGAGCAGTCGGCTGAGTACATCGTCTCGAAAAATGCAGAAGGCAACGCCATCGGCGGTCTCGCCGTGGGCGAACCCACTGAGAAGATGTATGAGATGATAGAGTTGGTCAATACGATACTGCCTAAGGACAAGCCGCGCTACCTGATGGGTGTGGGTACGCCAGCCAACATCCTTGAGGGCATTTCACGCGGGGTGGATATGTTCGACTGTGTGATGCCTACAAGGAACGGACGCAACGGGATGATTTTTACTTCGGAAGGCATCATGAACATGCGTAACGAGAAATGGAAGGACGACTTCAGTCCCGTTGACCCCAACGGTGAAACTTTTGTGGACACACAATATTCGAGGGCGTATCTGCGTCATTTGTTCATCTCGGGCGAGAGCCTCGGTCCCATGATTGCCAGCCTGCACAACCTGGGCTTCTACCTCTGGCTGGTTCGTGAGGCACGCAAGCACATCATCGCTGGCGACTTCGCCACTTGGCGCGACGAGATGCTGCCGCGTGTGACCCGCAGGCTGTAGTCAAAAGAATAATAATGAAGAAGATAGACCTCTACATATACAAGAAATTCATCGGCACTTTTTTCTTTGCCATTGCGATGCTGGTGCTGATTGTGATTATCTTCGACTTGTCGGAGAATATCGACAGTTTCTTGAAAAACAATGCCCCTTGGCAACGTGTTGTGGTGGACTACTACCTCTTGTCGATACCTTATTATATCAATCTGTTCATCCACTTGTTCGCCTTTATCGCGGTGGTGTTTTTCACCTCAAAGATGGCATCGCGCACCGAGGTGGTGGCCATCCTGAGTAGCGGCATCAGCTTCTGGCGTTTCCTTTATCCCTATATGTTGGCGGCTATGACCATCGCCCTGATGTCGCTCTATTTTGGCAACTTCTTGATACCTAAGACCAACGAGGTAAGGCGACAGTTCAAGGACCAATACATGGAGCGGTTGAGCGAGAGTGCTGGTCGCAACGTGCATGTTCAGATTGGCAAGGATGAGTTTGTGTATGTGGAGAGCTACAACATCGGCAAGGAATACGGCTACAAGTTCTCGTGGGAACGCTTTGAAGGCAACGAGTTGAAATACAAGGTGATGTCGGATGTACTGTACCACGATACGGTGGCGCCTAACAGTTGGAACATCGACCCCTATGCCACACGTACCTTAGAGGGCGATACCGAGACCTTGGAGACAGGACGCAATTTCCGTACCTTGATGAACCTTTACCCCAAGGATTTGTACAAGATGAAGGAGGATTTTGAAGAAATGGATTTCTTCGAGCTTCGCGACCATATCAGGGGGATGCGCGAAAAAGGCTCGGAGGGGGTAAAAGAATATGAAGTGGAAATGCAGCGGAGAATGGCTGCCCCTGCTGCCATCCTGATTCTGACGCTGATAGGTGCCGCCCTTTCGAGTCGCAAGGTGAGAGGAGGCATCGGCGTGCATCTCGGCATTGGCATCTCCATCGCTTTTGCCTACATCCTCTTTATGCAAATCTCCAAGTCGTATGCCATTAGCGGTGACTTGTCACCCTTCATGGCGGTTTGGATTCCCAATTTCATCTTTGCAGCATTGGGGGTGTATCTGTTGGCTAAAGCGCCGAAATAGAGGACTGAGTTTTAAGGCATTGCGCTTTTTTTCAAAAAAATACACTTTGATTGCCGACTTTTCACTAATTTAGCCCCTCAATTCGCAACGCTAAAATCTACATATCATGCACATCGCTATAGCAGGCAATATCGGTTCAGGCAAGACCACACTCACGGGTCTGCTGGCCAAACATTTCGGCTGGAAGCCTCATTACGAGGAGGTTGAGCACAACCCCTATTTGGACAGCTTTTATGAGGACATGCAACGCTGGTCGTTCAATATTCAGATTTTCTTTCTCAACAGCCGTTTCCGTCAGGTGATGGACATTCGTAACAGCGGCCAAGACGTTATCCAGGACCGCACCATCTATGAGGATGCCCACATCTTTGCGGCCAACCTCTATTCGATGGGGTTGATGGAGACCCGTGACTTCGATAACTACAAGTCGCTCTTTGAGCTGATGACAAAGTTTCTGCAGCCGCCTGACCTGCTCATTTATCTCCGTGCCTCGGTGCCGACCCTTATCCGTCATATCGCCAAGCGCAACCGTGAGTTTGAGCAAAGCATCAGCATCAGCTATCTGACTAACCTCAACGAGCGTTACGAGGAATGGATCAGTAACTATAAGGACGGCAAACTGCTCATCATCGACACCGACAATCTGGAGCTGGAGAATCCTGAGGACTTGAGTACGGTGGTGGACAAAATAGAAGCTTCGCTTAACGGACTGTTTTGAGCTATGAAGGTGGTAGGAATCATACCGGCCCGTTATGCTTCGACGCGGTTTCCAGGCAAGCCTCTTGCGTTGATTAAGGGCAAGCCGATGATACAGCGCGTCTACGAGCAGGCTTCGTTATCAAAGCTGGATGCTGTGGTTGTGGCTACCGATGACACCCGTATCGCCGATGTTGTAAAGAGTTTCGGGGGACGCTGTGTGATGACTGACCCCAACCACCGTAGCGGTACCGACCGCTGCCGTGAGGCTCTGGAACGCTTGGAGGAACAATATGATGCTGTGGTCAACATTCAGGGTGACGAGCCTTTCATCGACCCGGCTCAAATCAATCAGGTCGTTGACTTGATTCTCAGGGACGACACCCTGCTGGCTTCGTTGGCGAAACGTATTGAATTGGAGGAGGAACTTTTTAACCCCAACACGGTGAAAGTGGTGATGGACAAGCAGGGTAACAGCTTATACTTCAGCCGTAATCCCATCCCTTATATGCGTAACCTTGATAGGGAAGAATGGTTGACGAAGGGTGAGTTCTTCAAGCATATCGGAATCTATGCCTACAAGTCGGATACTTTGCGTAGGATTGGCTTGATGCCTGCCACCGTACTGGAGACTGCGGAATCGTTGGAGCAACTGCGATGGTTGGAAAACGGGCTGACCATTCGCATGGGAGTGACTGAGGTCGAAAACGTCTCCATTGACCAGCCTGGTGATATCGAGAAAGCAGAGCGATTTGCTGATAAACGAATGAAAAAACAATAAAATGATGACTATAGCTGAAGCCATATCCAACCTCCTGTTTGAACACGAAACCGTGGTGGTTCCAGGCTTGGGTGCGTTTGTCAAAAAACCTGTATCCGCCACGGTGGACTTGGGGACTAACAGGTTCACTCCGCCCTCAAGCCATTTGGAGTTTGACGCCGCTTTGCGTGAGGAAAATGATTTGGTGGTAAGATATATTACGGAGTTCGATGGAGTCTCGGAAGAAGAAGCCCGGAAGGCGTTGACCGCGTTTGTGGCAGATGGCTTCGAAACGCTGAAAACGGACAAACCTTTCGTGTTGGACGGAGTGGGCTCTCTCAACTATGATACCAATGGCAACATCACCTTTGAAGCGGATGGAGCAGCCAACTTCAACAGCGACGCTTTTGGCCTGACCGATTTCTCCGCACATCCCATTCTGCCTGTTGAGGATACATCAGTTGATGATGAGGAATCTGAGGACGACGATGAAGATGAGATGAGGAGGTCTCCTTGGTTTTGGGCTGTGTTGGCTGCCTGCATCTTGGTTGGCGGTTTCTTTGGATTGAAGTGGCTCGGTGTCTTCAATAAGGAGACGACTCAACCTGCTGTTGTGACAAACACACCTATAGAACAGCCTGTGGCACCAACCGTGATAGCACCAACTGTGATATACGATACCCTTGAAGTGGTGCAGACAGATGCTGATACCATAGAGGTGACCGCCTCTCCATTAGAGGTGTCAACTCCCTCGTTGACCCCCGAAGTGGCTGCAACAGAGTATCGTGTTGTAGCTGGTTGCTATGACCGCGAGGAACACGCATTGTGGTACGCCAACGTGCTGCGTGATGCGGGATTTGCTGAATCGTTCTATGAACAACGTGGAGAGAGGTGGTTCGTGTCCTTCGCGCACTATGCCACCTTCGACGAAGCCCTTGAAGCCTTGAATGATATTAGAAAAAACACCACTTATCAAGCCTGGATATTGGTTCCGCAAGAACAATAAGTTGAACTGTTATGTCAAAGAAGAACAAACTACAGAAATTTGCCGAAAACAAGACCTATCCCAACTTGTTCGAATACAGCTATGAACGCATTATGACCGAGGGATTCCCGCTGCAAGGACGTTGGCATGAGGACTTTTTCCATAATGACAATCCCATCGTTCTGGAGTTGGGTTGCGGCAAAGGTGAATATACGGTCGGTCTGGCACGTGCCCACTCCGACATCAACTATATCGGTGTCGACATCAAGGGCGCCCGCATTTGGCGCGGACTGAAGCAGTCGAACGAGGAAGGCTTGAAGAATGTGGCGTTTCTTCGCGCCCGCATCGACCAGATTGAACATTTTTTTGCCAAAGACGAGGTATCGGAGATATGGGTTACCTTCCCTGACCCGCATCCGGGTGAGGGTGAGCGCAACGCGAGGCATCGACTCACATCGCCTGAGTTCCTCGAACGCTATCGCAAGATTGTCAATCCCGACGGCATCCTCAACCTGAAGACCGATAGCCCCATCATGTATGAATTCACTTTGCATGAGGTGATTGAGAAACAAGGTCTTCCGTTATTATACAACACCGACGACCTCTACGCCACCGACGAAGCCCTTGAAGTAAAGACCATCCGCACCTTTTATGAGCAAATGTGGCTCGACCAAGGACTTACCATCAAATACCTACGCTTTAAAATTAACAAATAATCACCAACAATATGTACACTGAAGACAACCAACTCTACATAGCGCATTGCGACAATGGACCGCTCTATATGACGGGTAAGATGGCCAACCGGCACGGACTCATAGCCGGTGCTACGGGTACGGGTAAAACCGTTACCCTACAGGTATTGGCCGAGACCTTCAGTCAAGCAGGCGTGCCTTGCTTTATGGCAGATATGAAAGGCGACCTCTCCGGCATTAGTCAGGCAGGCAAGATGAGCGGCTTCATTGAGAAGCGTTGCCCTGAGTTCGGCATTACCGACCCGCAGTTTCACGGCTGTCCGACCCGATTCTTCGACGTGTTTGGTCAACAGGGTCATCCGCTAAGGGCTACCATCTCTGAGATGGGACCGCAACTTCTGGCGCGCCTCCTCGACCTCAACGAAACGCAGACGGGCATTCTCAATATCGTCTTCAAGATAGCCGACGACAGGGGTCTGCTCCTCATCGATATGAAGGACTTGAGGATGATGCTTGATTACGTGGCGAAAAACGCCAAGGAGTTCACCACCACATACGGTAACGTGTCGTCGGTTAGTGTGGGAGCCATTCAGCGTTCGTTGTTGGCATTGGAGGCTGAGGGTGCCGACCTCTTCTTCGGCGAGCCTTCCTTCAATGTGTTTGATTTCCTGCAGACGGAAGGTGGCAAGGGCGTGATGAATGTATTGGCTGCCGACAAGCTGATGCTGAATCCCAAGTTGTATTCCACTTTTTTGCTGTGGCTGTTGAGCGAGTTGTACACGCAGTTGCCTGAAGTGGGCGACTTGCCGCTGCCCAAACTCATCTTCTTCTTCGACGAAGCCCACATGCTGTTCAAGGACACTTCGAAGGCTTTGGTCGACAAGATTGAACAGGTGATTCGTTTGGTGCGTTCGAAAGGCGTGGGTGTGTATTTCGTGACGCAAAGTCCTGATGACATTCCAGATGCCATTGCCGGACAGTTAGGCAACCGTATTCTGCATGGACTGAGAGCTTATACCCCAAAAGAGCAGAAAGCCGTGAAAGCAGCAGCCCAAACCTTCCGCACCAACCCGTGTTTTAACACGGAAGCGGCTATCCTCGAACTGGGTACGGGTGAAGCGTTGGTGTCCCTTCTCGACGAGAAGGGAGCACCCTGCATCGTAGAGCGGGCCAAGATTCTCTTCCCTTTGAGCCAGATTGGAGCCATCACAGACGAACAGCGTAGTAAGCTGATACGCAATTCACGCATCTATGGCATTTATGACAAGAGTTTCGACCGCGAGAGTGCCTACGAGATGCTCGTAGCCCAGCAGAAGCAGGAGGAGAAACGCCTGCAGAAAGAGGCTGAGGAAGAGGAAAAGCGCAAAGCCAAGGAAGCCAAGGAGAAGGAACGCGCCAAAGCGAAGAGCACCAGCACGAGAAGCACAACATCGAGGTCTACGACCACAAGGAAGAAGAAGTCGACAGGACAAAAGGCTTTGGAGAAAACCATCAACACGACGGCGACAACCATAGGCCGCAACCTCGGTAATCAGATTGTGCGCTCCATTTTGGGCAGCATATTCAAGAAGAAGTAAAGTCAATCCTTACCAATATCTTTCAGCATCGGCACGAAACGGAAACCACCGAAGGATGCCTTCTTCAGCGTCCCGTCTTCCAGTTTTGTGATCCGCAACATCGTTTGTCCCTCCCCGTCGGGCTTGTCCATAGGGATGACCATGATGGCGTTGGCTTTCATTTGTGCCACCAGGGCTTCGGGGATAGAGGGAGCACCTGCCGTGATGATGATGCGGTCGAAAGGGGCGTAGGTGGGTAAGCCTTCGAAGCCGTCGCCCAAAAAAGTCTTTACACGGAAAGGTAACTGTTCAAGGATGTCCTTTGTTTTGAAATAGAGGTTGCGCTGCCGCTCGATGCTGAACACTTTGGCTCCCATAGCAGCCAATACACAGGCCTGATAACCTGAGCCGGTACCTATCTCCAGTACTTTCATGCCTTTCTCAACCTGTAAGAGCTGAGATTGGAACGCTACGGTGTGCGGTTGGGAGATAGTCTGTCCTGAGCCAATGGGGAAGGCTTGGTCTTGATAGGCCAGTTCAACGAAAGAAGAGTCCAAGAAAACATGACGGGGAACCTCGTTGATGGCTGCAAGCACAGCTTCGTCCGTGATGCCTTTGTTGCGAAGCTGTTCGACAAGCAGTTTGCGTAAGCCTTTGGCGCGGTAGGTGTCTTCCAGAATGGTGGTCATATTACTAGGGTCGGCCCTTCGACAAGCTCAGGGACCTTGAATTTCTGTTTTGCGGCGCGAAAATACGGCAAACCTAACGATAAAAAAACTATTTTTGCCGAAAAATTTGACCTATGCTGAAAATTGGAGTGTTAGGTGCTGGTCACTTGGGCAAGATACACATTAACTGTATCAAGCATATTGAGCGGTACGAACTGGTTGGCTTTTATGACCCTGCCGAAGAAACGGCACGTAGCGTGGAGGCTGAGTTGGATGTGAAATGCTTCGATTCCATTGATGCGCTGATAGATGCAGTTGACGTGGTAGATATTGTTACCCCTACCGTGCGTCATTTTGAATGCGCTTCAAAGGCTTTGCAAAAACGCAAACATGTCTTTATCGAGAAACCCATTGTCGCTACCCCTGACGAAGCCAATGCTTTGAAGCGTATCGCCGATGAGGCAGGCGTAAAAGTGCAGGTGGGTCATGTGGAGCGTTTCAATCCGGCTTTCATTGCGGCTGAACCCTTTATCGGTGAGCCTTTATTTATTGAGGCACATCGCTTGGCACAGTTCAATCCGCGTGGAACGGATGTGCCCGTGGTACTCGACTTGATGGTACACGACCTGGATATTTTGCTCACTATTGTGAAGTCGCCTATTAGCCATATCAGCGCAAGCGGCGTCAGCATCGTCAGCCCTACACCTGATATCACCAATGCCCGAATCGAATTTGAAAACGGCGCTGTAGCCAATCTCACCGCTTCACGATTGTCGCTGAAAAATATGCGTAAGACCCGTATTTTTCAACGCGATGCCTATATTACCGTCGATTTCTTGGAGAAAAAGTCGGAGATATTCCGCATTAGCGACACGGTTGATGAAAGCAATCCTTTGTCAGCCACAATCAATCTGGCTGATGGTAGTGAGCGGCAGATTACTTTTCAAATCCCTGAGATACATCCTATCAATGCAATCCAAACCGAATTGGAAAGCTTTTGTGATGCCATTAAACACAACAAACAGCCAGCCGTTACTATTGACGATGGCATTAATGTGTTGAAACTGGCTTACCGCATCCTTGAGGCTGTTGAGAATTCTACCGAAAAGGTAAAGAAATAAGCCCTTCGATTGACAATAATTCAAACAATCATCCGTTACCATAAAAAATCATCTCTATGAACAGACTATCTACGCTTTGCACTTGGATTCTTGAGTTGCTTATAGCTGCAGGGGTTTCATCGTGCTACAAGTTTCCGGGTCAGACGGTGCCGTCTTATATCCGCATCGATTCTATCGGTCTTGACTGCGATTACTACGTATACGGTGCCAACACCAACAATTTCACAGATGCATGGGTATACATTGATGACAGAATTATCGGGTGTTACGAATTGCCGGCTACCATTCCTGTGCTTGCTGAAGGTAGGCATGAGGTCACAGTGCGTGCTGGTATCTGCCTTAATGGTATAGGTGATGCTCGTTCGTATTACACTTTGGTGAAGCCTGTCACCGATACACTTTTCTTGGTCAAAGACAGTATTTTCCATTATAATCCTTCGGTTACCTATTATCCTATCAATGCGGGTGTGCAAATTGGCTGGATGGAGGATTTCGAAACTACCAATGCTCTAGTGCCTTTGACGCAAAGTGATGCCGATGTGGTAACGGTTGGTCCAGTGGACAGTCATATCTGGTATCACGAACCCTATTCCTTCCATTCGGGTCGAGTTCAATTACCGCCCGACTCTCTTGATTTCTATGTCTCTTCAGCCGATGAGTTCACTTTTTTCAAAGACTATGTGGAGTACTGCCTGTTGGAGATGGATTACAACTGCAACGATACATTCTTTGTCGGATTGAGTTACTATAAGAATTATGTCATCAACTACCACCCTTTGGTGAAGGTGTTACCTACGGACAAGCAGCATGACACGCCTGACAAGTGGAAAAAGATTTATATCAACCTTGGACCTTATATGAATGATAATGTTGATGCTGAGTATTTCAAGTTGTATTTCACTTCCAATTTGTCTGTTGCTGAGCAATTAGGACAAGCTCCTTATAGTCCCTTGGATCAACCGAGATTTTATTATTTTGACAACCTGAAAGTACTTTACCGTCCGCGATGAACAAGAAGAAACTCACATGGATTTATTTCCTTGCGGATTGGTTGGCCTCCATCCTTGCATGGACAATGTTCTATTTCTTCCGCAAAGCGCATGAGGATTTATACATCAATTATTGGGATCGAATTACCCATTCGTTTGTTACCCCCAGTTTCTGGTTAGGGGTTGTGTTCATTCCTATTTCCTGGCTCATTCTTCATGCTGTCACCGGGGCTTACGAGAAGGTCTACATGAAGTCGCGCCTAAAAGAACTTGGACAGACATTTTTCATCACACTTTTGGGCGTGGTTGTCTTGTTCTTTGTGGTAATCCTTGATGACGAGGTGGCGAGTTATAAGTCGTATTACCAGTCATTCATTGCACTTTTCACTTTTCAATTTGGCTTGACTTACATACCGCGTCTCATCATCACCACAACGGTGATTCAGCGGATACGGCAGAAGAAAATCAGTTTTAATACCCTTATTGTAGGCAGCAACGACAATGCTTGCGCCATTTTCAAGGAGATTGAAGAAGAAGTGAAGCCCTCGGGCAGACGGATGATTGGCTTTGTCAATGTATATGACCAGAAGGAATATAAATTGGCGGAATATCTTCCTCATTTGGGCAACTATCGTGACATCGAACAAATTGTAAAAGATAACGCCGTTGAAGAGGTTGTCATTGCCATTGAGCGTTCAGAAACACAAGCGATGAATGTCTTACTTTCGGTAGCCGACCAAACCAATGTGAAAATCATTCCTGCTATGCAAGACTTGGTGTTTGGCACCATTAAACAGTCAGCCATTTGGCAGGCGCCTTTGGTTCAAGTCACTCCTGAATTGATGCCTGTTTGGCAACGGGTGGTCAAGCGTGTCTTTGACATTGTGGCATCGGTTTTGGCTCTGGTGATCCTCTCGCCCGTATTTTTGGTTTGTGCCATTATCGTGAAGGCTACTTCAAAAGGCCCCGTGTTCTATGTACAGGAGCGTATCGGTAAAGGAGGCAAGCCCTTTAAGATGGCCAAGTTCCGCAGCATGAGGGTGGATGCTGAATCGAGCGGCACACCTCAACTTTCGAGTGATGATGACCCGCGCATCACCAAGTTCGGAAAATTTATGCGCAAGGTACGTTTGGATGAAATTCCCCAGTTCTGGACAGTGCTGAAAGGCGATATGTCGCTGGTGGGCTATCGTCCCGAACGTCAGTATTTCATCGAGAAGATTGAGGAACGGGCTCCTTATTACCGTTTGCTGTTGATGGTGAAGCCTGGTATCACCAGTTGGGGAGAGGTGAAATACGGCTATGCTGAAAATGTCGATGAAATGATTGAGAGATTAAAATATGATGTGCTATATATCGAGAATGTTAATCTCGCCTTGGACATCAAGATTTTGATTTATACGGTTCTGATAGTGATACAGGGCCGAGGAAAATAAGAAGAGGCGCGAAGTTCGCGCCTCTTTCTTTTTTCAGATAACTCCGCGTTCCAGCAGGGTCATTATAGTTTCGATATCATCGTCTTCGGGATTAGTGTGCGGGTCGTATTCTGTCTTTAGATTGAAGCCCCAAAGTCTGGCAAATCCTTGATAGAAGAAAGCACGGAACTTGCCTCTGAATTCCTGCACCACTTGATAAGAAGTGTGACTCGTCTCCCGATCGATAAGGCGGATGAGGATGGCACCTTGGGCGAATGTCATTTCCTTGGCGTCTTTGGTGTATTGCGCCAATATTTCTTCCTCAGCCTCTTTCATCATGCGGCGACGATCGGCGGCATTGGGCGTATGTGCCAACAGAGAATCATATTCTATCATTTTGGCACCAGCTAGTTTGGCGTATGGAAACACTTTTTTTACGTTTCTTGCCAGTCGCTTGCCTTTCTGCGTGTCGGTGATTTGTAAGTAACGTTGCATCAAATCGATGTCCAAATCGGGCAACATGACCATGAGTAGGGTGTCACCATTTTCGTCGATACGTCCGTAAACGACGTTAGCCTGGGCTTGCTCGGGTGAAGAGAAATCCACCACAGCTGATTGAGGCTTTGGCGCTTCGGCTTTTTTTGCCACAACGACTTTCTTGGCTTGTTCACCTTTGGCAATCATTTGGGCGAATCCCGATAGGGTTGTCAATACAATCAGGAAGGATAATACGATTCTTTTCATGGCCTATGTGGATTTAAAGATGATTACTCTTACTATTGCAAGTATTGTGCCAAAAGTGATTTGCCTCGAAGTGGCAATCGTCAGTCTCCTATATGCAGTTTTTCCAGCCCAGATTTTTCTAATTTGGCTTCGGCATATTCGCGGTCGATAACCAGTTCAGAGACAGAGGTGTCAGAAGGCATCTCAAACATGGCATCGTTGAGGATGGCTTCCATGATGGAACGCAGTCCGCGTGCCCCCACCTTGAACTCGATGGCTTTCTCTACGATAAAATCGAGAACTTCATCTTTAATCACCAGATTGATGTGATCCATGGAGAAAAGCTTTTGGAATTGCTTCACTAAAGCGTTTTTAGGTTCGACAAGGATACGTTTCAGAGCTTCTTTGTCCAGTGGATTCAGATGTGTGATGATGGGTAGACGTCCCACAATCTCGGGGATGAGTCCGAATTTCTTTAAATCGGCGGGCGAGAGGTATTGAAGCATATTGTTTTTGTCCAAAACCTCATTGCCTCCGTTTCCATAACCGATAACATTGGTGCGCTTACGGGCAGCGATGAGTCGTTCTATACCATCGAAGGCGCCACCTGCAATGAAAAGGATGTCTTTCGTGTTGACGGCCAACATGGGTTGCTCAGGGTGTTTGCGACCTCCTTTAGGTGGTACATTGACGATTGAGCCTTCGAGGAGTTTCAGCAGCGCTTGTTGCACGCCTTCACCTGATACGTCTCGGGTAATGCTGGGGTTGTCGCTCTTCCTTGCAATCTTGTCGATTTCATCGATGAAAACGATGCCACGCTCGGCGGCCCGAACATCATAGTCGGCAGCCTGCAATAATTTGACGAGGATGTTTTCTACGTCTTCGCCCACGTATCCTGCTTCAGTAAGTACGGTAGCATCGGCGATGGCAAAAGGAACATTGAGCATTTTTGCGATGGTGCGGGCTAATAAGGTTTTGCCTGTGCCTGTCTCACCTACAAGGATGATGTTGGATTTCTCAATCTCCACCTCATCGTCGGCCACTTTCTGATGGATACGCTTGTAGTGGTTGTAAACGGCTACGGCAAGAGTACGCTTGGCCTCGTCTTGTCCGATGACATACTGGTCAAGGAAGGTCTTGATTTCAGCAGGCTTCTTCAGTGTGGAGTCTGCCGAATCGAAACCTTTGTTGCGTTCCGCGCCCCCAAACTGTTCTTTGAGAATAAGGAAAGCTTGTTCGGTGCAACTGTCGCAGATTTCGGCATCAATGCCTTGTATCATCAGTCGCACTTCTGTGGCTTTTTTTCCACAGAACGAACAATATCCTTGCTTTTTTGCCATTGTTTATGCCTTTTTGATGAGCACTTCGTCAATCATACCATATTCCTTGGCTTCTGCCGCAGTCATCCAATAGTCGCGGTCGCTGTCGTTCCACACCTTGTCGTAGGGTTGGCCTGAATGATGAGCGATGATTTCGTACAACTCTTTCTTCAGCTTTTGAATCTCGCGGGCCGTGATTTCAATTTCGGTGGCTTGTCCTTCCACACCGCCCATGGGTTGGTGAATCATGATGCGTGAGTGGGGGAGTGCTGAACGTTTGCCTTTGGTGCCTGAACACATCAACACGGCAGCCATGGAGGCAGCCATTCCGGTGCAGATGGTAGCTACATCGGGTTTGATGAATTGCATGGTGTCATATATGCCCAGTCCTGCATATACGCTGCCACCAGGTGAGTTGAGGTAGAGACTGATGTCGCGTTTGGCATCGGTTGATTCAAGGAAGAGTAACTGGGCCTGGATAACGTTGGCCACATAGTCGTCGATGGCAGTACCAAGGAAGATGATGCGGTCCATCATCAAGCGGCTGAACACATCCATTTGTGCCACATTGAGTTGTCGCTCTTCGATAACAGTGGGTGAGATGTAACTTGTGTTGTTGACTTTGGAAATATATTGCTCCAGACCAAGGGTGTTCATCCCAAGATGTCTGGTGGCATATTTAAAGAACTCGTTGTTCATTGGGTGTTATTCTTTGGGTTTTCTTTCCTCTTCCAGCTTCTTGATGAAGTCCTTGTAGCTGGTTTCGGTATAATTGATGTTCATCTTGCTCTTCAAGAATGCAGTCATCTTGATGTCGGCAAGTTGGTTCTTCAGGTGGTCAACCTGTTGGGCATCCTTGAGGTAGTTGGCGGCAATCTTGTCGAGGTTGGCTTTCATGTCGTCTTCAAGAGTGGCGTAGTCAATGCCGGGGAAGATTTGTTTCAGCACGAATTGCTTCAGCTCGTCATCGGTGACGATGAGTTCGGTGTTGGACGAGGCGATGCTATCTTCAATGAGTTGCCAACGAAGACCCTTGACGTAATCTTTTTCGTAGTTCTTTTCAACATCTTCTGCGGTGATTTTTCCTTGACTGTTATCTACAATCCAACGCTTCAAGAATGCATCAGGCAGGTCGAAGTGAACGGCGGCAACCAATTCGTCAATCATCTTGTTGAAGAGGATGGGGTCGGTCTCAGCCTCAAATTGTTTCTCCATTTCACCTTTCACTTTGGCTTTAAAGGTGTCAATGTCTTTCACTTCCTGTTTCGGGAAGACTTTTTCGAAAAACTCTTCATTGAGCTCGGGCTTCTCATTGCGGATGGCGTCGTCGATGATGATGTTGAAATCACTGGCAGCGGGAGCTCCCTCACCGAGCATCTTGGCAGCGGCTTCTTCCGAACCCAGAGCCTTTGCGAAGTTGAAAATGAACTCAGATCCCACTTCCTTTCCAATCAGTTGGTTGCGGCTCTCTTCGTCTTTGATTTGGTCCATGTGGAAATAGAAGCCGTCTTTCTCATAACCGTCTTCCACTTCTTTGCCGTCTTTGGCCTCGCGAATTTTTACTTCAAGACGATCGTTTTCACCTACATTCTCAGGATGTGAGGTGTTTGGGTTGCGTTCCACAATGTCATCCATGGCGCGCTGGATGTCTTCTTCTTCAGGGATGATGTGGTAGAAGTCGACCATAGTATTGGTATAATCAATGTTGATTTCAGGACGAAGGGCGGCTTCAAAGAAAAAGTCCATGTCGTCCTGGTTTTCGAGGTCGTTAGGCTGCTGGTTTTCAGGGTCGCTTAGCGGATAACCAATCACATTGAGTTTGTTATCGACGATATGTTTGTTGAGATTCTCGGAAACGAGCTGGTTCAGCACTTCCATTTTCGCGCTTGTGCCGTACATTTTCTTAATCATTCCCATAGGCACCATACCTGCACGGAAACCGGGCACATTGGCGCGTTGTCTCATTTGTCTCAGGGTCTTTTCAACGTTTTCTTGATAGTCAGCCTTTTCGATGCTGATTTTGATGGAGATGAGATTGTCTCCTTTGGCGGTTTGAGTAATATTCATTTCTAATCTTTTGATTTTTTATAACTTGTGCGGATGAAGGGACTCGAACCCTTACTTCGTGAGAAACCAGATCCTAAGTCTGGCGCGTCTACCAATTCCGCCACACCCGCGTTTTTGAGGGCGCAAAGATACAACTTTTTTGGGAATTGCTGTACCTTAAATTAATATGCTTTTCAATTCTTCACTTCTAAAGCCTCACGTAGCGCATTGCCGATGAGCATAAAAGCCAGTACGAGCAACATGATGGCGATGCCAGGTAGGATGGCGAGATAGGCGGCGTCAAGGATGATGAAGGCATAATTCTCCTTGATCATGCTGCCCCATGAGGGCATGGGAGGCTGTACGCCTATGCCTAAGAAACTCAAACCGGCTTCTAATAGAATAGCTGAGGCAAAATTGGCTGCTGATACTACTATGATGGGATTGAGGATATTAGGCAGGATATGCCTAAAGATGATACGTAAATCTTTAAATCCCAATGCCCGGCCTGCTTCAACAAAGGTGGTTTCACGAATGGAAAGAATCTGTCCGCGTACGATGCGGGCTACTTCGACCCACATGGTAAGACCCACGGCGATAAACACCTGTGCAATGCCTTTCCCTAATGCGAAGGTGATGGCGATGACGAGAAGCAATGTGGGAATGGACCATACGACGTTGATGAACCATACTACCAGGTCGTCGACTTTTCCACGAAAAAAACCGCCTAAGCTGCCTGTGATAATACCAATGAGCAGACTCAGTAATACAGCGATGAAGCCTACACTGAGGCTGACGCGGCTGCCAAGTATAAGACGACTGAGAAAGTCGCGGCCAAATTGGTCGGTGCCAAGAAGAAACTTGCGGTGTTTCACGCAATGGGCGCGGATGTAGTTGTCGGCTTCTGTATCTGATGCAAAGCTTATGGTCTTTGGATTTGTCGAAGAGTTGAGCCCTATAAGCTCCTTGTTGTCAATCAGTTCTGTTCTTGGGGTACTTGTGCTTTCTGACTGGTAGAGATAAACCGTCGTTGTTACCTTATTAATATAGAGACTGTCGAAAGGAAGGTAGGAACAGTCGTCGGGGCGACCATGCAGCAAAAACTGGAACCAGGAAGTTCGAATAGGGGCTGTTTCCTTGGGTAGTATCAGCATGTCAACTTCGAAACCTGGCTTTTTTGTGCTGATTTCCAATAACTGTCGATTGGCATTAGGAGTGGTGTCAGGGATGAAGATAAAGGCAAACAGGGCAAGTAACGCCCAAATGATAACATAGAAACATGACAACATTCCGAGCTTGTTGCTGCGGAAACGCTTCCAAGCCAAAGCTTTGGGTGATTGGTTCTGTTTCGGTTTGCTGTCCATAGAAAGCAGTGTTTTGAGCCGTCAAAGGTAGGGATTTCACCTTGATTATGAACTCGAAAAAAGAAAAATTGAAAAAAATGCGCCAAAATGCATGATTGTTTCGAAAAATGTACTACTTTTGCAGCCGCAAAACCGATGGTGGGTGTAGCTCAGCTGGTTAGAGTACCGGATTGTGGTTCCGAGGGTCGTGGGTTCGAATCCCATCTCCCACCCTTAGCGAAGAGAGGCTTATTTCTCTATTTTGCAATCCATCTACGGGGCAATTCCCGCAGATGTTTTTCTTTTTATAACCTAAAACAATACGAAACTATGGGCGGTTTTTTCGGTACTGTTTTGAAAAGTCCTTGCGTTCAGGATTTGTTCTATGGCGTTGATTATCACTCACATCTTGGTACCAAACGAGCGGGTCTGGTGACCCACGATGGCGAACGTTTTTATCGTTCTATTCACGACATTGAGAATACTTATTTCCGTACTAAATTCAGCGACGAGTTGACTAAGTTTATCGGCAACAAAGGCATTGGTGTTATCAGCGACACAGATGCGCAGCCCATCATCGTCAATTCTCATTTGGGTAAGTTTGCGATTGTCACAGTGGCCAAAATCAATAACTTGGATGAATTGGTTGACCATTGCTTAGAGAATAAGCAGCATTTCGCTGAGTTGAGTTCGGGTGCTACCAATCCTACCGAGTTAGTAGCTTTGCTTATTACCCAAGGCGAGGATTTTGTGGACGGCATCAGAAACGTATATGAAAAGGTGAAAGGCTCTTGCTCGATGCTGATTCTTACCGAGGACAGTATCATCGCGGCTCGCGACTTCTACGGTCGTACCCCCATCGTTGTCGGAAAAAATGACGAGGGATATGTTGTGGCTTCTGAGAGCCATAGTTATATCAACCTCGACTACACGACTTGTTACAGCGTAGGTCCAGGAGAAATCATCAAGGTTACGTTGGACGGCGTGCAACAGCTTCTAGCACCCAATCCTAAGAAGCAGGTATGCTCCTTCCTTTGGATTTACTATGGCTATCCCGTTTCGGATTACGAGGGCATCAATGTGGAAGAGGCTCGCTACAACGAGGGACGCGAGATGGGTAAGCTGGATGAGGTGGATATCGATTATGTCTCCGCCATTCCCGATTCAGGTATCGGAATGGCTTTGGGCTATTCCAACATTCGTCAGGTGCCTTACATGCGTGGTGTGGTGAAATATACCCCTACCTGGTCGAGAAGCTTTATGCCAGTTAACCAGAGCCAGCGCGAACATGTGGCCAAGATGAAGCTTATCCCTAACCGCCAGATGCTGGAAGGTAAAAAGGTGGCTTTCTGCGATGATTCGATAGTACGTGGCACACAGCTGCGTGACAACGTGAAGATGCTCTACGATTTCGGTGCCAACGAGGTGCATGTGCGCATTAGTTGCCCGCCTCTGCTGTTCGGTTGCCCTTTCCTCAATTTCTCGGCCTCGAAGAACGTGATGGAACTTATCACGCGTCGTTGCATCGAGGAGATGGAGGGCGACGACAACAAGAATATCGATAAATATTGCGACCCGACGACGCCCGAATATGCCAATTTGGTGGAGATGCTTCGCAAGCACGTTGGAGTTGACTCTCTGAAATTCAATACATTGGAAAGTGTTGTGAATGCTATCGGCCTGCCCAAGTGCGACCTTTGCACCCACTGTTTTGACGGGTCGAGTTACGGCGATTGAGCCATTTTCAGGATTTTTGTTTAGTTTTGCAGCAAGAAAACACCGATATGAGAGATTTAAGGCTTATTTTATCCTGTTTCTTGCTTGTGACTGCTACGACAGTTTTTGCTCAGCATTCCAAGAAAGCCGTTAAGGCGTTTGAGGCTGCGCAGAATGCTTTTATGCGCGGCGACTACTCCAAGGCGCATCAGCAGGTCATGAAGGCGGTGGTCGAAGACCCCGATTATGCCGATGCCTGGCTTTTGGAAGGCGAAATTGGCATAGAGACTAAGAACGAAGACTTGGCGATGTTGGGTTATGAGAAAGCGTTGGCTTCAGATTCGATGTTATTTCCTCCTGCAGCTATCACCCTTGCTCGGATTTATGACCGACGTGGTCTCTACAAACGGGAGATTCCGCTATTGCAATGGTATAAGGCTAAAGCGAAAGGCAATTTCGTCAACGATGCTACTGTGGCTGAGATGTTGGGCTTAGCTGTGTTCCGCGATGAAGCCATCAGCCATCCGGTGGCTTTTAACCCAGAGAATTTGGGCGATGTGGTCAATACCTATGGCGACGAGTATATCAATGCGCTGACCTTCGACGGGGGTCAGTTGCTGTTTACCCGCAAGACGGATAAAGGTAACGGATTCTTTGAGGAGAAGGTTTATGTATCTCGTAAGGAGGTTGACCATTGGACTCAGCCCAAGACTTTGTCGTTTTCCTTTTTTCCCGAGGATATTGACCCAGGGGCCGCTTTCCTATCCGCTGACGGCTCGAAGCTGTATCTGACTGGCTGTGGATGGGGACGCGACAGTGGCTGCGATCTTTATGTGTCACATTGGGACTTGAGCGAATGGTCGATGCCTCGCCGGATAGAGGGCAGCATCAACACGGGCAGTTGGGAGTCACAGCCCTGTGTGAGTGCCGACGGTAAAGAACTCTATTTTGTCTCGCGGCGTAACGGTAATGCCGACATCTATTGCAGTCGCCGCAACGCCGACCGTAGCTGGGGTGAGCCACAGAACCTTGGGGCACCCATCAACACTACCGGCTCGGAGATGGCTCCATTTCTGCATCCTGACGGGCGGACGCTTTATTTCTCTTCCGACAAGCATATCGGTATGGGCGGCTTCGATTTGTTCATGAGTCGTAGGGGAGAGGACGGACAATGGCAAACGCCTGTCAATCTGGGTTTTCCCATCAATACAAGTGGCGACGAGATCAACTTCTTCGTGGGTGCAGACGGTAAGACAGCGTTTATCTCCTCGCAGCGTGAAGGTGGATATGGTGGTTACGACATATATGTCTTTGAACTGCCCGAAGAAATCTGTTCCGATTCGGCCAACTTTTTCTCCAGTGTGGATGTGACCGAACTGTATCCGGGCGATAAATATGTGCTTCAGCATATCCAGTTTGAGTTCAACAGCTCCGCATTGACTGAGGACTCAGAAGCAGGAATACAGGTGTTGGTCGATTTCCTGAAACGCAATCCGGAGCTGAAAGTGGAGCTTGCCGGCCATACCGACGACATCGGCAACGAGAAATACAACCTGCAATTGTCAACCGACCGTGCTAATGTGGTTCGTGAGGCCTTGATTGCCAAAGGCATAGAGGCATCACGTCTGAATGCAAATGGTTATGGTTCATCAAAGCCGTTGCGGCCCAATGACAGCGAGGAACATCGTGCCTTAAACAGAAGAACAGAAATGATAATCATAGAATAAAGTTCAAGCCAATTTAATGCTTGAAATGGTAACGCACAGTCAGTTCATCGTTTGAGGGTGTCGGTACATCCCAATACGGTTTCTCTTCATTCTCTGAGTCTTCAGATTCAGAATCATTCTCGTTCTCGTCTTCCTCCCAGTGAAACACTTCCTTTTGAGGACCTTCCTTGCGCAGCAGTAAGGCTAACACAACGCCGATGATAGCTCCACTGAGATGGCCTTCCCATGAGATGTTTTGTGGACGGGCCAATGAGGGAATCATACCCCAAATGAAACTGCCGTAAAGAAACACCATGATGAGTGAGATAACGGTAAGTTGTCGGTTGCCTCGTATGAAACCGCTGACAATGAGAAATAGGTTGAGGCTATAGATAAGAGCACTGGCACCGACATGGGTGGTGCTGGGATTACCGAGACACCAGGTGAGCAGGCCGCTGGCTATGTAAGAGACTAACAATACTCGATGGGCCAAAGTAGGGTAGAAATAAAACAACGCGGTACCCAATACGATGATGGGAACGCTGTTGGCCATTAGGTGTTCCCAACTTCCGTGTAGAAAGGGGAAAGTGAAAATGCCAATCAATCCTTGGAGAGTGTGGGGGATAAGCCCATAGTGGTTTAGGTTGATACCCAGAGACACCTCTATTATCATCACAGTCCACATCATCGCCGTCAGAATCAAGGGGATAATGAGGCTGCCCAAAAACTTTCGTCTTTCTGCTTTGTTGTCCATGCAATGACATATTGATTTGACAAAGATAGAGAAAATTTGTTTTCTCAATAAATCCAATCAAATAAAACCTTTATCTTTGCCGTTTCAAAGAAAAAGTAGATTGGAGATGGGTTCAAGCAAACGCCGCGTGGCAGGGTCTTATTTTATGTCGCTGATGAGTATCACATTGGTGCTCTTCTTGTTAGGCGTGTTTTCTCTGCTTATGATGCATGCACGGAAACTCTCCAACCATTTGAAGGAGAACATCGGGTTTGAAGTCGTGATGAACAACAATGTCAAGGAAGACCGCATATTGAGCCTGCAAAAGGAACTTGAGGCGATGCCTGCAGTAAAGTCGACGGAATACATCACCAAAGAGGAGGCCATACGTCGCTTGAGCGAGGATCTCGGTGAGGACTTCTTGCAATGGCTCGGTAATGAGGAGAATCCGCTTTTGCCTTCCATAGATGTGCGTTTCAATGCTGACTGGGCCAACCCCGACAGCATTGCCATCATCCAACAGCAGTTGTTAGATAACGTGGATGTCAAAGAAATCTATTACCAAAAGTCGCTTGTCGACTTGATTCATAGAAACGTCAACCGTATCGGCTTCGCGCTGATGGTGGCCAGTTTGGCAATGTTATTCGTTGCTGTTGCCTTGATACGCAATACGATACGACTCTCCATCTATTCGAAGCGATTCCTCGTACGCAGTATGCAGCTTGTGGGTGCAACACCAGCTTTCATTCGCCGTCCTTTCGTCAGGTCAGGACGTTGGCAAGGTTTTATCGGTGCTGTATTGGCCGACATCTTACTGGTACTGTTGTTGTATGGACTCATGGCGAGACTCCCTGAATTGACCATTATTGAAGACTATAGAATCATTATCGGTATCTTTACAGGTATCCTTTTGTTGGGCTTGCTGCTTGGAGGACTCTCCACTCGCTTGGCCCTGCATAAATACCTCAACGCCGATATTGACCGACTATATGCATAGAACCCGTAATCTTGAAATCTGAAACAATAACGAATATGGCAACAGAAATAACAAAGAAAAAAGGAACTCCCGACAATGCTGACGAGAAAGTCATGCCTTTCGGGCGGCAGAATTACATCATTGTGCTCATTGGCATCGCCTTACTTGCGCTGGGCTTCATCCTCATGCTGGGCGGTGGCTCCAACGACCCTGATGTATTCAACGAAAAAATGTTTGACTTCCAACACATCACCTTGTCCACCATTCTCATTTTGGCTGGATTTGTCGTTGAGATTGTCGCAATATTTTGGAAAAACAAATAAACAAACAATATGAATTGGATACAAGCATTAATTCTTGGAATTATCCAAGGTTTGACGGAGTACCTTCCCGTCAGCAGTAGTGGCCATTTGGCTATTGGACAAGCTCTTTTCGGTCTCGCTGATGGTGAGTCGAATCTTGCCTTCACGGTGTTGCTTCACGTAGCTACCGTACTCAGCACCCTCGTTATCCTCTGGAAGGAAATCGTATGGATTTTCAAAGATTTGTTCACTCGCCAGTCGTGGAGCAGCTATCAAGGTCTGAATGACGGCACAAAATACGCCATCAACATCCTCATTTCGATGATTCCCGTGGCATTAGTGGGCTTCCTCCTCAAGGACAAAGTGGAAGAGGTCTTCGGCTCGGGACTGCTGATCGTAGGCATTATGCTTTTGGTGACGGCCTCACTGTTGACATTTTCCTATTTTGCTAAACCTAGACAGAAAGAGAACATCAGTGGTCTGCATGCCTTCATTATTGGTATCGCCCAAGCCTGTGCTGTTATGCCTGGTCTGTCGCGCTCGGGTAGCACTATCGCCACAGGATTACTCTTAGGCAACAAGAAAGAAAAATTGGCTCAATTTTCCTTCCTAATGGTTATTCCTCCCATATTGGGTGAGGCTTTGCTTGACCTTAAGGACATCCTTGAGGTAGGGTTCTCTGAAGCTATGAGCGGTCTCTCGCCTGTTGCTGCCCTTGTGGGATTTGTGGCGGCTTTCCTCTTTGGTTGCATAGCCTGTAAGTGGATGATCAATATTGTGAAGAAAGGCAAACTGGTGTATTTTGCCATCTATTGCGCCATCGTGGGTGTGTTGGCTATCGTGTTACCGTATATCCTCAAGTAATGTTTCATTTCGAAGAAGGCGAAGTCATCCTTATCGACAAACCATTAGACTGGACATCGTTTGATACGGTCAACTTCATCCGCAGTCTGGTGAACCGTTGCTATGGTATCCGCAAACTAAAGGTGGGTCACGCGGGCACGCTTGACCCTTTGGCTACGGGTCTGCTCATTCTCTGTACGGGTAAGATGACCAAGCAGATTGATGTGTACCAAGCTCAGGTGAAGACTTACACTGGTAGCATCCTCTTGGGACAGACTACACCGACCTTCGACTTGGAGAGCGAGCCGGATGCTTTCTTTCCTACTGATGACATCACACCAGAACAGATTGAAGCCGCACGACAACGATTCATAGGTGACCTAAAACAATATCCGCCCAAGTACTCCGCCATTAAAATCAAGGGGAAACGCGCTTTTGACTATGCTCGCTCCGACGAGGAAATTGAGCTGAAGGCACGTGATGTACGCATCGACGACTTTAAACTTAGTCTCGACCGCTTCCCTGAACTTGACTTTGAGGTCACTTGCAGCAAAGGTACCTACATCCGTAGCCTTGCCAATGATTTTGGCAAAGCCTTGGGCAATGGGGCTTGCCTGAAATTATTGCGCCGCACCCGCATCGGAGACTTCAAGGTGGAGGATGCTTGGCCACTCGAAAAGCTGAAACAGCATATCATTGATACAGGTGATGCTTTCAAAGAATGGAAGAAGGAGCAATTGGAAAAAGAGCAAAAACAAGACTGATTGTCAATATCATAGAAAAAATTACTTGACAAAATTCCGGTTTTGGCGTATCTTTGTCTTCTTTTTTTGATAAACAACAACTATACCACTATACAATGAAACTATCACAATTCAAATTCAACCTGCCGAGCGAGTTGATAGCTCTCTATCCGATTGAAAACCGCGATGAAGCCCGACTGATGGTCGTCGACCGCAAAACGGGAAAGATTGAGCACCGCATCTTCAAAGACATAGTGGACTATGTGAGTGACGGAGACGTGTTCGTCATCAACAACACGAAAGTGTTTCCCGCCAAGCTTTACGGCAAGAAGGAAAAGACAGAGGCCGACATTGAAGTGCTGCTACTCCGTGAACTGGACCATGAGAGTCGTCTTTGGGATGTACTGGTCGATCCGGCACGCAAAATCCGCATTGGCAACAAGCTGTATTTCGGTCCCATCGACCAAGGAGAAGGATTGGTAGCTGAGGTTATCGATAATACCACCTCGCGTGGACGTACCCTGCGTTTCCTCTACGATGGACCGTATGATGAGTTCAAGCAAACCTTATCGAATCTGGGTCACACGCCCATCCCACGTGAGTTGAATCGCGACGAGCGTCCTGAAGACGCTGATGATTTCCAGACCATTTACGCCAAAGTGGAGGGTGCCGTATCCGCTCCCACTGCTGGTATGCACTTCAGCAAAATATTGATGAAACGCATTGAGCTTATTGGTGGCGAGTTTGCTGAGCTGACCTTGCATCCTGGTATGGGCAATTTCCGCGACATTGAGGTGGAAGACCTTACCAAGCACAAGCCTGACTCGGAAGAAATGTATATCGATGAGCGTTGCTGTGAATTGGTCAACGGTGCCAATGAACGTCACCACAATGTGTTTGCCGTAGGCACGACTTCGCTGAAGGCCCTTGAGACCGCGATGACCATTGGCGGTAAAATCAAGCCTTACAGCGGTTGGACCAACAAGTTCATCTTCCCGCCCTATACCTTCTCGGTGGCCAACCGTATGATTACCAATTTCCATCTGCCCAAGTCGCCGATGATGATGGAGGTAGCCGCCTTTGCTGGCTTCGATTTGCTGAAAAAAGCCTATCAGGAAGCTGTTGCCGAGAAGTATCGCTTCTTCACCTATGGTGACGCGATGTTGATAATATAATAGAGGATATGAAAAGGAACTACGAATTATACAAATTACTCGAATATTGCCGCTTGAATTTTGCAGCCAAGGCTGCGAATACATACGAATATTCGTACCATTCGCAACGAAGTTGCAAAATTTTATTCGTGTCTAATTCGCATTATTCGTGAAATTCGTAGTTAATCTTGAATTTTTAATCTTAAATCTTTGAATCTTAATAACTAACAATAATGAACCAAGAAGATTTCTTTAAGAAAATAACTGCTCATGCGAAGGAATACGGTTTCATCTTCCCTTCGAGCGAGATTTATGACGGACTGTCGGCTGTTTACGATTACGGCCAGAACGGTGTGGAACTGAAGAAGAACATCCGCGAATACTGGTGGAAAGCGATGGTGCAGATGCACGAGAACATCGTGGGCATCGATGCCGCTATCTTTATGCACCCCACCACTTGGAAGGCCTCAGGCCACGTGGATGCTTTCAACGATCCTTTGATTGACAACCGCGATTCCAAGAAACGCTATCGTGCTGACGTTTTGGTTGAGGACTATATGGCCAAGATTGAAGAGAAGATTAATAAAGAGGTGGAGAAAGCCCGTAAGCGTTTTGGCGACGCCTTCAACGAGGAGCAGTTTGTGACCACCAATCCGCGTGTGTTGGAACACAAAGCCAAGATTGAGGAAATCAGCCACCGCCTGTATGGTGCTATGGAGAAGAATGACCTCGACGCCATCAAGCAACTTATCCTCGACCTGGAGATTGTCTGCCCTATCAGCGGCACCCGCAACTGGACCGACGTGCGTCAGTTCAACCTGATGTTTGCCACCAAGATGGGTAGCGTGGCCGATGGCTCCGACACCATCTATCTGCGTCCTGAGACAGCACAGGGTATTTTCGTCAACTATCTCAATGTGCAAAAGACTGGTCGCATGAAGATTCCGTTCGGTATCGCTCAGACTGGTAAGGCTTTCCGCAATGAGATTGTGGCTCGTCAGTTCATCTTCCGCATGCGCGAGTTCGAACAGATGGAGATGCAGTTCTTTGTCCGTCCTGGCACGGAGCTCGAGTGGTTCCAGCATTGGAAACAGGAACGCCTTAACTGGCACCTTTCTTTAGGCCTGCCTGCCGAGAAATACCGCTTCCACGACCACGAGAAGTTGGCTCACTACGCCAACGCCGCCACCGACATCGAGTTTGACTTCCCCTTCGGCTTCAAGGAACTGGAAGGCATCCACAGCCGTACCGACTTCGACCTTTCGGCTCATGCCAAATACTCAGGTAAGAAACTCCAGTATTTCGACCCCGACACCAACGAGAGCTATACGCCTTACGTCATCGAGACCTCCATCGGCCTCGACCGTATGTTCCTCGCCATGTTCAGCAATGCCTACACCGAGGAGAAGCTGGAAGACGGTTCTGAGCGCGTGGTGCTGAAGTTGCCAGCCATCTTGGCACCTTACAAGGTTGCCGTGCTGCCATTAGTGAAGAAAGACGGTCTGCCGGAGAAGGCTCGCGAGATTATCGACTCGCTGAAGGCCGACTTCATGTGCCAGTACGAGGAGAAGGACTCCATCGGCAAGCGCTATCGTCGTCAGGATGCCATCGGCACCCCGATGTGCGTCACCGTCGACAACGACACCTTAGTCGACAATGCTGTCACTGTGCGTGACCGCGACACGATGCAGCAGGTGCGCGTCCCGATTGACAATCTGCGCAACATGATTTTCGACGAATTGAAGCCGAAGAAATAATTGTTTTGGGAAGCCCTAAAGGGCAGAAATTATTCAAAAATCGAATAGAAAATCTTTCAAAAATCGTTTGTAGGGCTGTCAGATTATGGCAGCCCTACAGCGTTTAATGCTATCATTTTATTTTCATCATTTTATTTTTATGATGTTTTTAGCATGATGTTGATAAAATGATTATCTTTGCCGCAAATCTATAATTGGCTCCGCCGAATGCAGAGCTTTTCAACGAAGTTAAAACTGGATGTTATGATTTACAATCCTTTCTTCACATCAGGCTATGTTTCGCCCGAATACTTTTGCGACCGTGAAAGCGAAACACAACAATTGATTCAGAACATTCAAGGGCACTGCCATACGGTGCTCATCTCGCCGCGCCGCATGGGCAAGACCGGGCTTATCGAGCATTGCTTCAACCAAGAAATCATCAAAAAGGATTACCACACGTTTTTTATCGACATCTACTCCACGATGAATCTCAACGATTTTGTATTCCTGTTGGGCAATCGCATTTGCAGAAGCTTGAAAGCCAAGGACAAGCAACTGATGGAATTGTTTGTCAAGGTGGTGAAATCCATTCAGTTTACCATCGGTTTTGATGAAGCGGGCATGATGAACGGTTCTTTCGGTCTCGGTGACATTAAAGACTCTCAAAGATCATTGGAAGAGATTTTTCAGTATTTGGAAGAAGCTAAACGGCCTTGTGTGGTGGCCATCGACGAGTTCCAGCAGATTGAAAAATATCCCGAAAAGAATGTGGAGGCCCTGCTTCGCACCTATATCCAGCATTGCAACAACGCTACTTTCATCTTCGCAGGCAGCCAGCGTCACATTATCCAAAACATGTTCGCGTCCGCTTCCAAGCCTTTCTACAACAGTTCAAGTATGATGAGCCTTGGCCCCATTGCAAAGGAAAAATATGTCGAGTTTGCCGTGAGGTTGTTCTCCAAATTCGGCAAGACCTGCGCACCAGAATGGGTTGAGAACCTGTATGATACACTGGAAGGTCACACTTGGTACATGCAGGCCGTTTTGTATTTAGCGTTTTATATGACCGACAAAAACTGCTCGCCAAGCATTATCAACGAGGCTTTGTTGAAACGGGTTGTCGACAACGAGAATGTCTTTGAATCTATGTACTATGGTTTGAGCGAAAGACAGCGTCAGGTGTTGAAAGCCATTGCCATCGAAGGCAAGGCCAAGCAAACACAGTCTGTGGCCTTCATCAAAAAATATGGTTTGACCTCTGCCAGTTCGGTGCAGTCGGCCATACGCCAACTGATGGACAAAGATTTGATTACGACGGAGAGAGATGCCTATCGCGTTGATGACCGATTTTTCGGTTTTTGGCTAAAAAACCAACTGTAAAAACGTGCTGCAGTGCGTTTCTGTAGCCGTAATCACATAGACAACCCCATAGACAACGATTGGATCTCAAATTTGCAACAGATTGAAATCCAATCGTTTTTTATTTTCATGCCTTTACAAAATGATAGACAAGTTCTCTTTGGGTCTTGACAAATGGTTTTTTGTTTTGGGAAATGTGCTAATTTTGCCTTGCAAACCTGAAATAATAACCAGTATAATTTAAATACCATGAAAAAGCTAGTTACAATCGCAATGATGATGGTGCTCGGAATGAGTGCCGTTTTATCACAATCTATCGACGACACCATTTTCCTTCCTAACCATGTAATGGGTAGAACCATCAATCCGTCAGGTGTTGTTACCAACCAATATTCTGCCGACTTTCAATACAATTCAGAAGGGTTGCTCTCTTCTTTTGAATATCCTGAACACAATTTGACCTCTCGACTTGTCTATGACAACAACTACTTAAGCAGCATTACTGCGCATGGGTATTATAATGGAGGCTATGGAGTAGATTACACTTGGGATCAGGTGCTTGAGTTTGAAAATGGATTGATTCAAATGGAACTTTTTCAAGAATTTGAAGCTACTTTTGGAAACTATGACCGAGACTATCAATTCTATTATTATAATGATGAGGGGCAATTGATTAGGAAAGAGCAGGGCTATTCTCCTAATAATATCTGTCATATCTGGACTTACACATACGATGACCAAGGAAAAACAGATTCTATGTTTTATTATATCTCTTGGGGATGCCCTGGCCTCACAAAACTATCAGGTGTATACAACTACCAATATGAGAATGGTTTATTGCAGGAGATTCTTATTGAGGAATACGATGATGTAAATCATAATTACGACACCTGGTTCACCAAAAAGCAGGTCTATTCCTATACAGAAGATGGTAAATTAGCCTCCGAAATCAAACAGGACCTCGTCGATGGCGAATGGGTGAATAATACAATACACATTAATCTCTACGACGCATACGGTAAAATTATTGAACAACAAAATGGAACATGGTCGGAATCGCTAAATGACTGGGACATCACCAAAAAGGTAATCCACGAATACTCAATGACAGATATGACTTACACAGTATCATTTTACAAAAAAAGCGGTGACGAATGGGTGTGGGACTATTTTTGGAGACAAACACTGTTTTTTGAGCCTGAGTTGAAATGGCAACAGAACCTACTGGCGACCTTTTTCTATGGAGATTCCTACATCAACCAGATAGAGTTCTCTATGACAACCACAATTACCTCCTCTATCCCTGAAGGCTCCGAATGGTACTACGAAATCCAAAACGACGACGGCAGCATCACCTACCAGCACTTGGAATGTGTAGGCGATACCGCCGTCGGCAACCAACGCCCGAAAATCATTGTGCGCAGCAACACACAGTACGACAAGGATGAGATTTCCGAGGTCACCCACGAATATGTTTACGAAGAAAACGGCATTGTTTATTGGTGGAACAAGGATTTGGAAGAGTTTACTACACTATATGACCTTAATGCCGAAGCGGGCGACGAATGGGAAATCAAGGTGGGAATGGAAAACATCATTGTGCATGTCGACAGTGTGGGTGTCTTTGAATACGAAGGTGAAGCACGCAGAGTACTGCACGTCAGCGATGCAGGGAACATCTTCAATGGTGATATAGTAGTGGGATACGGACACATGACTAGCTTCTTCCCTGAAAGACTGATGAACCGAAACGCCAATTATATCGTAAACGGACTGCGATGCTATTGGGTGGGAGATGCTTTGCTGTATCATAACGGTGAAGAGGACTGTGATGCCGTCTATAGCGAACTGCACCATGTGGTGGATAACAACGAGAATTGTCTCAACGTCTATCCCAATCCCGCGAACAATCTTCTCGTTATTGAGACGCAAGGCCTTGCGTCTCTACAAACTACCACATACCTCATTATCAATGTGATGGGTCAGATTTTACTGCAAGGCATAATTACCGACGAAACGCAGCGGATTGATATTGCGAAACTGCCGGTAGGAATGTATTTCATCACGGTAGGCGATACAACACAAAAATTTGTAATCAATAAATAATCAAAAAAGTAGAATGCAATGAAAAAGTTATTCGCAATTACCATAATGTTATTCTTGGCTCTGAACGCAATGGCGCAAGACATCTATTCTGTAGGCTATTACAATATATCCAATGGAACTATTGCAGCACTCTACAAAAACAATGAAAGACTATATACAACCCATATTGCTGGTTTAACCTCCAAAGCAGTAAGGGTGGCATGCAACTCACAGGGAGATGTATTCTGGTTGGTGACTCATTATAATTATCCAAGCAACACTCTAAATTGTATTGAGATCCGCAAAAACAATCATAGATATGCTTCAACAGAAGGACACGACGAGATACACCTCACTGATATGTATATGCTTAATGATACCTTGTATTACACAGGCTATCAACTTGCCGAGAATGGCGTATCAATAGCTACCGTATGGAAAGGCGAAGATTTTGCTACGCACTGGGTTTTGGGAGATGGCATCCACGCCAGCATCATTTACGATGCTGATGTGGACGAAAACACCAATATTCCCTATTTCTGTGGCTATGTTTCCGACACTCTCCAAAAAGCATGTGTTTGGAAAGCATCACAACTGCTTTATAAACAAGAGCCCTGGGGTGTTCAGAGAGATTCGCGGGCGAATGAAATTTCCATTGACAATGGTGAAATTTACACTAATGGCTTTTTAAATTACTATTTTGACGATGAAACCATTTCCCTTCCTACAATCTGGAAAGACAATGATCAAATCTATTATGCCTCTGCAATGGATATTGTCGACTGCCTTTATGCGCATAGAGGCGATTATTATTATACCTTTTTATACCCTCATGGAATGTATTATGCCGTGTATAAGAACAGTGAAACGATATTGCAATTGCCTTATACTCAAACTGGAGTTCAACGCATTATTGGTGATTTGAATGATATTTACATGGTCGGCTCTTTACAAGAACACGGTTCCATTTGGAAGAACTTCGAAGTGTATGCTCAGCCCAACAATTGTTCATATATCTGTGATATGGTTGTCGTTCATCATTTCATTGAAAACAATACTGAATGGTACTACGAAATCCAAAACGACGACGGCAGCATCACCTACCAGTACTTGGAATGTGTAGGCGATACCGCCGTCGGCAACCAACGCCCGAAAATCATTGTGCGCAGCAACACACAGTACGACAAGGATGAGATTTTCGAGGTCACCCACGAATATGTTTACGAAGAGAACGGCATTGTCTATTGGTGGAACCGCGAATTGCAAGAGTTCACAACGCTCTACAACCTTGTTGCAGATGAAGGCGACGAATGGGAAATCAAAGTAGGATTGGAGGCCATTACCGTCCATGTGGACAGCATAGGACTTTTCGAATATGGAGACGAAACTAAAAAGGTGTTGCACATTAGCGATGCGGGCAACATCTTCAATGGTGATATAGTCGTGGGATACGGCCACATGACCAGTTTCTTCCCTGAAAGGTTGATGAACCGAAACGCCGATTTCATTGTAAACGGCCTGCGATGCTATTGGGTGGGCGATGCCCTGATTTACCATAACGGTGAAGAGGACTGCGATGCCGTCTATAGCGAACTGCACCATGTGGTGGAAAACAACGAGAATAATCTCAACGTCTATCCCAACCCTGCCAACAACGTTCTTATTATTGAGACGCAAGGCATTGCGTCTCTACAACCCACATATCGCATCATCAATGTGATGGGTCAAACCTTGCAGCAAGGCATAATTACAGATGAAACGCAGCGGATAGATATAGCCAATCTGAAATCGGGAATGTACTTCATCAGCGTGGGCGGACAAACTGTCAAATTTGTAGTGAAATAATAACCATAAAATCTAAATACCATGAAAAAGACATTTATCATCACATTGCTGTTCATCTTGGCCTTGAACACCAACGCCCAAGACATTTTTTCGGTGGGCTATTTTGAAGAAAACAATCGAAATGTAGCGGCTCTCTACAAAAACAATGAGCTACTTTATTCAGTTCAGAAAGACAACCTACACACCCTTCCCACAACCATTTCATACGACTCCAGTAGAAACATCTATTGGATGGTGAACGTCAAAAACGGCAACACTATCCTTTACACGGAAGTGTGGAAAAATAACCAATTGTATGTCACAACAGAAGGCCTCACAGGTGTCCGCATCACCGACCTCTATTGCCAAAACGACACGCTTTACTATGTTGGGCATTATACCAATGAAGACGATGTCACTGTGGCAATGGTTTGGAAAGGGACCAACTTTATACCCCAATGGCAGTTGGGCGATGGCATTCACAATAGTTTCATCTATGATGTTGCTGTGGATAGACAAACTGGAATGCTTTATTTCTGTGGCTATGTCATAGACGGGAAAAAGAAAGCTGCGGTTTGGGAAGAACAAAATTTATTGTACACTTTCGATCAAGATTCCATTAATTCGCAAGCTGAAATAACGGCTTCTCAGGCAACTCAAATAGCAGTGGAAAATGGTAATGTTTATACAATTGGCAACTATACGATAGAAAACAATATTGACGTAGATGCCGTTTGGTTGGATAATGCAATAATCAATTCTGCCGGTCCATATTTTGAGAACATCCATAGCCTTTGCATTTTTGAAAACACCTATTATTATGCATATTTCAGTCGTGATCAGATGTACGATGCGATAATGAAGGATGGACAGGAAATGTTTCGACTTAATTATGCCTGCAAACTTCTGTCTACAAGCATCGACATTTATGTGGTTGGTCAAGATTTTGATAACAAAGGCTGCATTTGGAAGAATTTTCAAGTGTTCCAGCAACCCGAAAACTGCAAAATGCTTTATGGTATGGTGGAAGTTGAAGCAAGCAATCCCCCCGACAACTATTACGGCTTCCTCTATCAGCCCGACAGCGCTGTCATTTATTTGAACCCCAACCAACCTTATGGAGCCAACTATGACCAAATGGATGCTGGATTCAGATACAAATCCAATGGTTTGTTGGAAAGGAGCTATGTTGAAACATACTTGGAATATGGACATTGGATGAGTTACTATTATGATGCGGATTATCATGTCATTGAAGAACGGTGTACTTATTTTAGCCCAACGCCAGACCCCTATCAAAACAATTACACTTATGAAGACGGTCTGCTCGTGGCTTATACTCAGTATTATGATAACTATCATGAGGATGAGATGATTTTAGTAGATAGCATTTCGTATTCTTATGATGAGTTGCGGCGGCTTCAAGCGGAAAAACGGTTTATAAAAACCACTTCGGAAAAAGCCTATGAATACAACGAAAACCAAGTCATCATCACCACCGATGGCTATACCAACGGGACCTTTGGCGAATGGCTAACCCTTAGCCGGGAAACCTGCACTTTCTCGGAAGACAGCCTTTTGCTCAGCTCGGAAACCGAAAAATACAACGACAGCACCGTCCTCGTCACATACGGCTACGATGGACAAGGACATAGGACTAGCATCCTGACCCAAAAACGAAACAACGGTGTTTGGGAGAACCAAAAACTGGTGCAATATCACTTCAACCCGTACGGTCGCCTCACCCTTGCGGAAATCAAACTATGGCAAGACGATGCATTTGTGGATGCCCATCGTGCCGTTTATGAATTGAACGAGATGGGCTATCCTGCCGTGGTCACCTTTGAAAAATGGAACGGCGATGCATGGGAGACCGGAGTGTGGCAACCCGATTTTTATCTATACGATGAAGACCATCTGAAGCAACAAAACGATTTGCTATATAGAGATAAATCATACGTCAACAAGATAGAGATTTCCTATCTCGTCACAGACAACCCCAGGGAACAATTCTTGCCTGACGGTGCCGAATGGTACTATGAAATCCTGAATGACGATGGCACTATCACCTACCAGCATTTGCAATGCACAGGCGACACTACCATAAACGGCAAACGCCCCAAAGTTATCGTGCGCAGCAATACGCAATATGATAAGGAAGGACCTACCGAGGTGACTCGCGAATACGTCTACGAGGAAAACGGTATCGTTTATTGGTGGAACAAGGATCTGGAGGAGTTCACTACACTTTATAATCTCACAGCCGATACGGGCGACGAATGGGAAATCAAAGTGGGAGGCGAGAACCTTATCCTTCATGTGGACACGGTGGGGGTCATAGATTATTGGGGAAAGCTGTTCAAGACGTTGCGTGTGAGCGACGCTAATGGTTATTATTGTGGCAGGATTGTTTGCGGTATAGGTCATCTTACCAGCTTTTTCCCTGAAAGACTGATGAATCAAGGCAAGGGATTCCGGGTGGAAGGATTACGCTGTTATTGGGTGGAAGGCGGATTGGTCTACCAAATTAGCAGGGATGATTGCGACGCAATATTCGCTGAATTACACTATGGCATAGATGAAGAGACAAAATGTGGTTTTGATGTCTATCCTAACCCTGCCAACAACGTTCTCATTATTGAGACGCAAGGCATTGCGTCTCTACAACCCACATATCGCATCATCAATGTGATGGGTCAAACCTTGCAGCAAGGCATAATTACAGATGAAACGCAGCGGATAGATATAGCCAATCTGAAAGCAGGAATGTACTTCATCACGGTGAACGAAAAGACTGTCAAATTTGTAAAAGAATGAAAACCCGATGTATATTATGGGCGTTCCTCTTGCTGGCAAGCCTTCCCGCTTGCCGGCAGGAGGCGCGCTGGCTGAAAGAGGCTGAGACGCATTGGCAGGAAGGTCGCGAGCAACTGGCCAACAAGCAGTCGGAGGCGGCGACTGAGTCGTTCAACAGGGCCTTGCTGGCTGTCAGCCGTTGTGATGCGGAGCGGCCTGAGGTGAAAAGGCTGAAGGGTCAGATTGAGGATGACCTTGGCACCCGCTACTGGAAGCATGGTCTTTTTGAGGAAGCCCTGCCGCTGCATACGGATGCTGCACTCCTGTTTCAGGAAGTCAACGACTCCTTATTATTAATGGGAGCCTTGCGTAACTGCGGACGAGTTTCAGCCTCGTTAGGTGATATTGATGCAGCTCAAAAGTATTACGACGAAGCTCTTGCCTTTGCCGAAGCCCTGAACGACGAAGCGATGAGAAACGATATCCTCCTTGAATCGAGCCGCGATGTGCTTTTGGTGAAGGAAGACTACGAACAAGCCATTGCCCGCGTCACCCAAGCCCTTGCGGGTGGAGCCGATGCCGACATCTGTCACCTGACTCTGGGCCTTTCCTGTTATTATCTGGAGCAGGACAGCCTCGCTTTGTTTCACCTGAGCGAAGCCACCAAGAGCCGCAAGGCGGGTACTCGGATGTCAGCCTATCAGAGTTTGGCGTTCATCCATCAGTTTGCCGGTGACTATGAGCAGGCGCTCGAATGCCAGAATCTATTCAACGAGAACCTGATGCAGGCCAATGAGGAACAGCGCAGCGAGCAGGTGCAGCGCATCAAGTCGGACTATGACCTACAGATGCAGAAAAACACTTTGCAGGCCGAACAGAAGCTGAAGAGTCTTTATCTCTACCTCATTCTTGGTGGACTGTTGGTGTCCCTTGCCGTTGTCCTGTTACTGTTGCGGCAGAAGACCCTAAGCCAACGACTGAAGGAAGAGGAAATGAAGAACCAAATGGAGACAGCGTTAAAGAAGAACAAGGTGTATGTGACCGCCCTTGCCCTTACCGAGCAAATCACGGCCTCGACTCTCGATTTCGACCTGAAAGAGAGCGAGTGGGACGATTTTGTGACGCTAATCGACAAGGTGTATGGCGACTTTACGAAACGGCTGACGGCGAAATACCCCACCCTTACGAAGAGTGACCTTCAAATCTGCTGTCTCACCAAGCAGGGCTTCAGCAACCAGGTCATCTCGATACTGATGAACCTGCAAACCAACAGCTACGCCCGGCGCAAGTCGCGCATCAAGCAGGAGAAGATGAACGGACTGGAGGATGAGCGGAGTTTTGAGGAGATTATCAATGGCTTATAGCTTGAGGCCGCTGACTTATCCGGTAACCATAAAGACTCGCGAGTCCTTCCACTTTGAATGGCGAAGCAGCTCGTTGGTGAAGTGGGTGCGGCTGCCTGTCTGTTCCAGCAGGTCTTTGACTTTGTCGAACTGGCGCAGTTCGCGGTAAATCTCAGGCAGTTCGAGGTCGATTTGCTCTTCGGGGTGCTTTTCCAACAAGGCCAGCAGTCGCTTCAGGTTGTCGCTGAAGTCTTTCAGGTTTTTGAGGAAAAGCCGCTGTCCTTCCATGATGAGCCGGCGGTTGTTGTTCCACACGCCGAAACTCATGAAGCCATTGAGGAAATACTTTAGGCGAATGTGTTGGTGATTGCGGTGCAAGTCGTTGTAGGCCCACCACAGGAAGCGACGCAGGTAGATTTCCTTCTTGTGGTCGTAGTGGCTCTTCTTTAGGAAGGTCTTGTAATGGTTGATGAGAGCCATCTTGCCCTTGTTGTCGGAGAAGCTGATGCCGAAAAAGCGCCATGTGTTCCATGAATACACCTCGGCATGGGGCTTCTCGAAGGTGATGAGTGGTTCTACGGGGTTTTCGACCCAGAAAATATGACCGCAAGAGGGGCAGAGTATCATCTTCTGGCGTGTAGTGATGAGGTTGTCGTTCAGCACCTTGCCATCGGAATACAAGATGGACTGGTTGACCAACTCGGCTTTCAAGTGGCGACCTTCGAGCCAAGCCTGACATTGCGGACATTGGAAATAATATGAGTCGTATTTCAGCATTGCGCCGCAAAAATACGAAAAGTTTTGCAGGCACACCTAAAATGCCTATTTTTGCAAATCTTTATGTAGCTTGTATGACGACAATCATCCTTAGTACCGCTGTTTTCCTTGGCATTATGCTACTGCTTGTGGCACTCTTGCTTTGGGTGCGCCAGCGTTTGATGCCGGGCGGTAAGGCCAAGATTACCATCAACAACGACAAGCAACTGGAGGTTGCAAAAGGAGATACGCTCCTTTCGACCTTGGCCGAGCAGAAAGTCTTTTTGCCTTCGGCCTGTGGCGGTAAGGGCAATTGTGGTCAATGTAAATGCCGTGTAGTGGAAGGCGGCGGCGGTATTCTGCCTACTGAGACAGGCTTCTTCTCGCGCAAGCAGGTTCAGGACCATTGGCGCTTGGGCTGTCAGGTAAAGGTAAAGGAGGACTTAAAAATCGTGGTGCCGCAATCCGTTCTTGATGTCAAGGAATACGAATGTACGGTGGTCAGCAACCGCAACGTGGCCACTTTCATCAAGGAGTTCAAGGTGCAGCTTCCCGAAGGCGTCCACATGGATTTCATTCCGGGCTCCTACGCCCAAATCAAGATACCGCCTTTCAAGATTAGCTATGCCGACTTCGACAAGGGGATGATAGGAGCTGAATATCTGCCCGCATGGGAGAAGTTCAAGATGTTCGACCTGCATTGCGTCAACACCGAGCCTACGGTGCGTGCCTATTCGATGGCCAACTATCCGGCTGAGGGTGATGTATTTATGCTGACGGTGCGTATCGCTACGCCGCCTTTCAAGCCCGACCGTTCCGGCTTTATGAATGTCAACCCGGGCATTGCATCGTCATATATCTTCTCGCTGAAACCAGGAGATAAGGTATTAATGTCAGGTCCATATGGTGAGTTCCACGTGAAGGAGCATGGTGAATCTAAGGTCCTTGAGCCTGTCGAAGGACCGACCCCCAACGCTCAACTTCCCGAGATGATATGGGTGGGCGGTGGTGCAGGCATGGCTCCCCTTCGTGCCCAAATCATGCACCTCACCCGTACTCTGAATGTTAGGAATCGCGAAATGCACTATTTTTATGGTGCGCGAGCCTTGAACGAAGTCTTCTACTTAGACGACTTCCGTCAGTTGGAAAAGGACTTCCCCAACTTCCATTTCCATTTGGCCTTAGACCGTCCTGATCCAGCCGCTGATGCCGCTGGAGTTCCGTATGTGGCTGGTTTTGTGCATCAGGTGATGTATGACACCTATTTAAAGAACCATCCAGCCCCAGAGGATATTGAGTACTATATGTGCGGTCCCGGACCGATGAGTGCCGCTGTGGTCAATATGCTCGACAGTCTGGGTGTCGCACCTGAGAACATCCTCTACGACGACTTTGGGGGAGGGGAGGCGAAGAAATCATAATAAGGTAAGGAATGAAACCAACGAAAATACTTTTTGTCTGTCACGGGAACATTTGCCGCAGCCCGATGGCGGAGTTCATCCTCAAGGCGATGGTGAAATCCAAGGGGCTTGAGGACCGATATTATATCGAGTCAGCCGCAGTCTCCACTGAGGAGATAGGCAATCCCATCTATCCTTACGCCAAGCATTGCCTTGAGCATCACGGGATTCCCTACGATACCGCCAAGAGTGCCCGCCAGATTACCCCAGCCGATTACCACCGTTTCGACCACATCATCTGCATGGATGCGTCCAACCTGCGTTGGTTGCGTCGCATCATCCCCACCGACCCTGAAGGCAAGGTTCGTCTGATGATGTCGTATGCCGGCTCTACCCGTGATGTTGCCGACCCTTGGTACACGGGCGATTTCGAGACCACCTATCGCGACCTTATCGAAGGCTGCGAGGCCATGCTGAAGCAGGATGCCGTTGATGACTAATAAAATAAATGAAATTTTTTCGATTTTTTAACCCATGTTGGCCAGGCGGTAAACGGACGAGAGCCAGCTTGATGTCGCTCTCGTGAGTATGGATGGTCGTGAAAGAGGTGCTTTCTACGTTCTGAACTTATTCAGTTATTCACTTATAACTTTGGACATTTTGATTTCGGAAAACCTCACAAAAGGTTTCAGGCATCAAACTTCGCTTTTATATCCATCCGTTCGTGAAGAATCCTTTCGATTTCAACGCCATCATCAACCAAAAAGTAGAAAATCAAGTGTTTGTGACAGTGGTGACCATACAACCCCAAAAAGACTTCGCTGTATTCTTTGTCAAGGTATGTCGGATGGTCAGCAATGTATTGGCAGGCAGACACCAAATCATGGTAATAGGAGTCCGCTTGATTTTCCGACCAAGTTTCAAACGTGTAGAGCCAAATCTCGTCAAGGTCTTCTACAGCCTTGTTGGAAAGATGAAACTTACCCATTATGACGTGAGGCTTTAAGTTGCCGCAAGTGCTCATCGGCATCGAAGTCTTCATATCGACCGCTCATCATGCCCTCTTGAACGGCAGCTTTCAACTGGGCGATTTTTCTTTCGTTCTCTTCCAAGAGGCGAAGTCCTGCACGCACCACCTCGCTGGCGTTGTTGTATCGTCCTGTTTGGATAGTCGCGCTGATGAAATCCTCGAAATAACTGCCTAATGCCACAGATGTTGTTTTCATAGTTTGATGTATTTTGACGCCGCAAAATTACCAATATTTGGTAAAATAGCAATAAAGATTGTGTGTTTTTCCATCTTTCCACACGAAGGAGTTATGGTTTTGCTGTGGTTAAACCGAATGTGGTAATTACCATTTAATCAAAAGATATCCTGAAACCAGAAAAGAGTACCGCAGTCGCTTTTGCTACGGAAACCACCCAAAAAGTCATTTGTTCATATCAGTACCCAGCAACGCTCAATAGATGTTAACCGTCACACATCAGACTCTCACATTGGTTTTAATATATAGTCTCGTGCAACAAATAATATTGGGATATCCATGTGTTTTCTCAAATATCACTCAAACGCACGACACTATTCCATATTCATAAAGTTGAGGCAACAGTTTGTCACGAAGAATTTTATGCAGTATTTTTCTCTGTTCGAGCAAGTCGGCGGCAAGGTTAACATCTTGCAAGGACATTCGTATCTGATACCAGCCAGCATCCTAAGTTTGAATTTTGAATTTGGTTGTTCGAAGTTCGTTGAGATGAGCAAAATAGTACTTGTAAATCTCTTTTGCAAAAGCCATGAGTTCTGCGGATTGAGTGGACATTGTTCTATTGGCAAGCCATTTTGCGACAAAAGTGGTTTCGCCTGCCATTAAGGTTTGGCGAATGTCAGGGTCAGTAACCTTCCATTGCTTGACCTCTTCCAACGAGAAGGGGAAAAAGTGGTTGTGAACTTGATAAGTCTTTCCCTCGTATTCCACATCTTTGAGTGCTGCGGTCTGATTGCTGTCTGAAAACAACGACCACACTACACAATCTGTTACAAACTCATCCGATAGTTCTTTCTGTGGAGCCAAAAACTGGTCGCGATCATTAAGCCATGTGGCTTGTGAGGCGCGACGAGCAGTATGAAGCACCATCGCCTGTTCAAAATTATCAGGTGTAACCGAAAAAGCGCCTGCACTGACAGAGGGACCAGATAAGAGATACACTAGGTTTTTGTGTTGGAAATCATTTCCAGCACACATTAGCGAAGCCAAAAAACCATCCGCTATGCGGTCTCGGCGGTCTTTGTTTTGCGCCTTCACTTCGATAGCTGAACCAAAGGGCGGAAACTTTTTGGTTGTAGCTGGACGATTAATCCATTTACTCAAGAAATTTTCTCTCTTTTCAATGCGAACTACTTTTTCTCCCGTCTTGACACCATGAGTATCATACACATCCAATGTAATATGTTGCTCATCAAGACTTTTCTCTTGGCTTAAATCCCAAACTAACATTCCAACAGGAAAAGCATTTTCTTTTTTTGGTCCAGAAAAATTGGCAGAAGAGAATACAAATCCCTTTTCATATTTGAAACGGAAAACGTTTCGTCTAAATTTTTCGTCATTAGTCGCATTCAGATATTTCAAAGTAGAAAACAAAGCCAAATGTGCCCGTTTACCGTGAAATTCATATTTGATACGATAGAGGAATTGGGAAAACAATTCACGACTTACTTCGCCAAGGTTTTCGTTGTGCATCAGAGGACGGATGCCCGTGTCGGAAACACCCGCCTTGCTTGTACCGTTTTGTGTCCCTGCTGTTTGTGCCGTGGCAAAAGGCGGATTGATGAAGATAATCCATTTGATGTTGGGGTTGTCAAGGTCGGTAACCAATGAAGAAGGTAGTTTTTGATAAGGGAAAAACGAGATTTCAGAAGGCAGCCCTTCATGTACTTTTTTCACCTTTTCACTTATGGAATCTATGTCATCATCCAAATAGTTGTATTGAAACACATTGGCATCGGGAAATAGACGGTGTAAATGCTCCACATCGGTTTCCTCCAAGGTCGAAAGGTAGCAATACTTCCAAGCCGCCGCAGGAAGGTTGTATTCAAGATTACCTGTGCCAGCAGCCATGTCCCATAGACGGTATTCACCTGATTTCCACCATTCCTTCCCAATGGTCTCGGCAATATAATCGAGGGCTTTGGTGGCAAAGGGAATGGGAGTATAGTATTCACCGTGAAAGCGTCGCAAGGTGTCATCAGTAAGGCGGTCAACTTTGGCAAGAATGCCACGAATAGTGTCAATGTTACTTACCTTGTCAAAAATGTTCCAAAACCTTTGATACTCCTTAATCAATATTTTTTTGGGAATGTATGTATTATCAACCCGAAACAGAACTTTCCCATCTGAAGGAACGATATAAGTATTGCCTTCCTGAATGTCACTCACAAAATAGCGGCTGGGTTTGTGGCCATTGCGCACAACCTCACCAAAAATGCGATCCCAATATTGATACACCTGCTCGAAGTTCTGTTCTGTAATCTGTTTCTTCACCTGCAACCCATCAATGGATAATTGATGTTGCATCTTTTCTGTCAATCGCTCGGCAAAAAGGGAAAGCTCTTGGTCAATACTGAATTCGTAGGTATGAAGGTTTTGTAGGGTCTGGTCTCTTTCAAGGTCATGTACTAGTTTTTCATCTGGGCTGCTTGGCGATAAGTTCCAATTGTAAAGGCCTTCTTTGTCAGTAATGTATTTTTGCCAATCTGCGGTTGAGGTGAAAACCGCTTCGTTGACATCAGCGAGGCAAATGGTAGGCGGTACAGGGCGCAAACCTTGAATAAGATATGTCATCTCATCTGTGTTGAAAAGTGTTGCTCCTTTAGCTTGCAATTCGTCAATGTCGCCATAGCGCAAGCGCCTTGCATAATAAAGCGATTGTGCCAACACTTTTGCTTTGTCACGGGTCCGGTTTAGGTTGCGGTCGTATTTGAACTCGAAAAGTACTTGTGGTGTGTAAAGGTCAATGTATTCCGATGCATCAAAGGGGATGTCGAAGAACTTGGTGTAGGCCGCCCGAACATCATCTTCAACCTTGCATCGGTCTAGGAGTTGGCGGAATGACTTGAGTGGCTTCATCTTGAACTGGCCGCTCTTGTTTTGTTTTGTGTTTTCGTTGTCAGGCATAAAAAATCGTGGAACTTTATTTATGTCCACTTAGGTGTTCCACGACCTGCCTGACAAATAAGTAAAGCCCACGATTACTCGTAGGCGTTTACCGCTTTCTTCGTCAGGCTTGTTTGTGGAACTTCAAGTGGACAGTTAGAGCGAAAACGCTTTATTTATAATATGTTAGTTATGTTCTATTTTGTTGGTTTGATATTCTTGTCTGTTTTATTTGTTGTTTTATTGGTGCATAGATCTATATATTTTAGGGGCACTATTATTTCCCACATATTGGGCAACTACCCGTGTATCCCTCTGGTTTATTAGGATGGTTATTATTTACCAAAAAACCTTCAGGTCCACCAAAATCATGGTAGTTTTGACACTCTTTCTCATAAGCTTCTTTATCTGTTTCAGCATAACTGAACTTAAAGCGTTCATAACGACAAGTGGGATCGTTCTCCATATCCATGATGCCATGCTTGATACTTTCTCTCAAATCTGTATCCGAATGGCCAACGTAGCGTACAATGAATATTCCACGTTCATCAAGATAGCCAAAAGCGTAATTGCCCTTACGCCCTTTTGCCACCAATCTGTCTATTTCGTCATACGTAAGGTCGTATGAAATGCCCATATTAAGTGTTGCCATCTTCGTTCCAGTTCAGTTTTCGTATTATGTTCTTTTTTACTTTCTGTGGCTCAATCTTAGTGCCTTTATATTTATTAAGAATATTTTTCACTTTGACTTCGCTGAATGTTTTTCTGTTATTTGTATCGTTAGCTTGTTGGATCATGTACTCGGCAAGTTGACCAAGACGTTTATGATCAAGTTCTACCAAATTGCGATGTTTTTTCAATATTTCTTCGGAGGCTCCTTGTGCATCTCCTTCTTGATCGTCCAAAACAACAATATCAAACGACGAGAGCTTTTCTTCGTCAAGCAGTAATAAACACAACCTATCTGTATCATCTCTGCTTAGAGAAAGAGCTACAACAGCATCTTCTATGTCCTCTTCAGAATTTGCTAGCCAAACAGAAAGTTTGTTTTCCTTTGTTTTTAATTCGGAAAGAGTATCGCCAGGAACTGTCGGATCTGGTCTGTTTACAGATTTCGGGTTGTTCCACTTTGTAATTGCGTCGATTTTCCTTAATATCATACAGCAAGCTCTTCCTTTAGTTCTTCAACTACCTGCATAGCGTACTCTTTGACCCAATCTGAACCAAAAGTGGTATTTAATAAAGCCTCAAGACATTCTTTCGTGCGCCACTTCTCAACAACCATTATTGCCGCTTCTTGATCCTCGGAGTGCTGGCTAGCAATGCCTGATGTAACCAAAGTCAGCATAATATCAGCATCGTTTTTGTTAACCACCATAGCTAATGTCCGCAATATCCCTGATGTAATATTAGGCTTCGACCTATTGTCATTAAAAATTTTGTGCAACCAACAGTAAGTAACATAGCGATTCTGTCCCATATATTTACCAACCTGTCGGGTGACATCATTTTCCATTCCATCTTCAAAATCTGTCCATGTTAGCGTTCTAATAAAATCCTTTGTCTGACTATCTAGATACTGACGGAATTGTTGGTTAGCAACATTAATATCGGAAATGCTGGTGTTTTCATTTGAAGAAATTGCATCATCTTCCTCTCTCGAACTATTGGGATCTTTCTCTCTCACCACTCCATCTTTGGTATCCTGACGTGTAAACGCTGAACTGTCAAAATAATCAGGTACACGGTATAAGTCAGCCATTGAAGAATATGCCTTCAGCACCTCTGAATAAGTGTCATGTTCTATCGATTTTAAACGCTTGGTAAGTGTCTCAATATTTGGTGACATCCAAGACAAGTACAATTTATTTGTTAGCTCTTGTTTGTCTATCAACTGTTGATAAAAACTGGTTTGAGAAGTTGAAGTGGCCATTATTCGTTATTCTGGAAAATACAGTTTATAAAAACCAGTAAAACTAGTGGGTGCGAAGTCGAAAAACGCCTTCACATCATCTATTGAAAATTTATATTGAGGATCTGCCATCGTATTGATATCGAAATCACCCATATATCGTTCACGTATCTGGTTAATACCAGATATAGTCACAAGTTCGCTCTCCGCATGGAAATTTGCCACATGGTTAATCTTTATTTCATTTGCACCGAGCATCTTATTGATTCTATAAACTTGGGACAAATTGCTTGAATCCAAAGGAGTATCGTCAAATGTGCGAATGGCAAACAAGTTTTTATACAATTGATCAGACTTAATTCCCTTATCTGTAACAATAACTGAAGGCGCTAAAGCGATTCGGGTACAAGGATACTCCTTGATTTCCAAAATTTTACCGAAAACGGTCTTGCAACGCTCTGAAAAAGTAAGGACGGCTTCATCATCAATCACACTTTCCTTCACTTGTACAAGGTCAATTTTCTCACCATTAAATAAGATTACCTCTTTCTCATCAGGAGATGATAGTTGCCAAATAGGAAACACAGGAAGAGCTCCATTGTCGCGAACTATGATTGGCAAATAACCTTCGCCCAAGTCGCCAAGAGATGCGACAAACTCCGTTGTAAACTTAATGGGCGGACAGAATATTGTCCCTCGAAGTGTCTTAATGTTATACATATCAATTACAATTTATTATTACTAATTTAACGAGTCACGGCTGTTTTTATTGTTTGTTGCATAATATTATTTCGGTTTTCATTCATAGAACATATCCAATGCTTCATTCATATCTACATTCCATACCCCATCTCCCTCATAAACTCATCCGCCACATACAAGTCTCCATAAAGGTAAAGACCTTTGGACTTGCCATGCAAGTCAGCGCAAGTCTGGCTTTCGTAAAACAGTTGCAATGCTCTCACAAGCTCAATATTAAGTCGTTTGGCCAGTTCCATCGAAATGGCGCCAATACGGTTGCTCATGATGATCTCCTGTATCACTGGCGACTTGACAGGGTCTTCAAATTGCTTCTGTTCCATCGAAAATCAGATATTTCTGTTCTCCCAATTGTTCATACATTCTACCAAAACTCCCGCAAGGTTTTCTCGGCTCTCAGTACAAAGCGTTTCGTAATGCGGGAGAATAAACTGCTCTATCAAACCCACGCGCTTCATCCGCTGATACACCTCTTTGTAAGACGTGTTGAGTAGTCGGGCGGTGGTCTCTACACAAGTAGCCACAAAAGTCATGATCACTTGTGTCTTTGATATTTCAACAACAGTTTTCATATTGTATCTTTCAAGAGCGCAAAAATACAAATCTTTTCTCTTATCAAATAGCTTTTAGGAAAATATAGGTGTATTATAGATTCATGAGCCAATGAACATAGGTTCATTTTTCCCGGCGGGTTTTGGCAGGCATTCCCACACTATCCAGTTGCTTTTCCATTGTTTCATTTTGCGGTACAATCTGGCTTTTTTCCAAACCCTCAATTTAGTCAACAACTCGTTGACCTTTTTGAGAGAAACGGCATGTTGCTTGCAGAGAAACGGCATATCGCTTATAGAGAAACGGCATATCGCTCGGATTGTCCCACCATCATCTTCCCATTGCCCTATACTTTCAAGTCTTCCTCTATCCCTTGCTTACCTTCGGAACCATTTTCTGGCTGTTTTCGCTCCCTATTCTCGGCTTACGCCACGATAACGCTACGCTATCCTCGTATTGGCATACTTTACCCAAAGTTGCTGCCTTACACTTTCATGTATTTGAATCTCAACTCTATGTTGGTATTAAATTTCTCCCAACTTGGCAGGGGCAAAGACAGATAAAATTTGGATTGGGCAAGAGGATATGGTGCAAAAATAGGGAAAAACCAGGTTGAATCTTTTGTAAGTTTCCAAAAACCATTCCTGTCTAAAGTCATAAGTGCATAACTGCATAACTTCGGCTCAAAAATGCCCCAAATCGGACATTGTAGAGCCTCGTGAGTTTGGTGCCGCCAAACTGGGAGTTCGCCACAAGCAAACTGGGAGTTTGGTGCCGCCAAACTTGGTTGAAAGATTTTCTTGGGTTTTATGGCGGCATTTGGGAATTGGTTGAATTTTTGCACCGTCAATGCGACTGAGCCCCCCTCACGCCTGACCCCGTTCTTTGAAATCCTGAACTAAAAACCGAAATTTCTAACTCTAACCTAAGTCTAACCTAACTCTAACTTTTCGCTAACCCAAGAATAGAATCGGAATTTAGCCAAACAAAGTTTGGCTGAAAAAAGGAAATTAAGTATCTTTGCACCCTGAACAAACTGAACGATTATGCTGCAAAAAGGAACAAAAGCCCCTTACTTTGAGGGCAAAGACGAAAACGGCAACACCGTAAAACTTACTGACTTCGCAGGGAAGAAGCTGGTGCTTTACTTTTATCCCAAGGACAGCACTCCGGGCTGTACCGCTGAAGCCTGCGACCTGCGCGACAACTATGAGCGTTTCCTCTCGTTAGGCTATAACGTGCTGGGGGTCAGCCGCGACAGTGCCAAGTCGCACCAGAATTTTATCGCCAAATACCAACTGCCTTTCCATCTTATTGCCGACACCGACCTCACTATCTTAAAGGCATACGAGGCTTGGGGCGAGAAAAAGATGTATGGCAAGGTGACTGAAGGTACATTGCGGACCACTTATGTCATCGACGAAAACGGTATCATCATCGACGCTATCGCCAAGGTGGACACCAAAAAACACACGGCGCAAATCCTGGAATAGTATGAATCTCCCGAAAATACACTCCATCAGTAAGAAAATCTTTGTGGCACTGCTTGGTGTCTTTTTGAGTATCTTCCTGCTGTTTCATGCTGCCGCCAACTTGCTCATTCTTCGCAACGACGGTGGCGAATGGTACAACGCCTTTTGTGATTTCATGGGCACGAACTATGTCGTGAAAGTCTTTGAAATCATTCTGTTTGGCGCGTTTCTGCTCCACATTGTCTTGACGATTTGGTTGGCCATCACCAACAAGATGGCGCGACCGAAAGGCTATCACAAACCACAACGCTCGAAAACACATGTGGGCTCGAAGCTGCAAGTCTGGACAGGCATCCTCATCATGGTATGTCTCTTCGCACATTTCATGGACTTTTATTTCGTGAAAATCGGTCTCGTGGATGGCAACCTCAACTTCTATGAGCAGGCACGAGAGAAGTTCCAAGTGCCGCATATCGCCATTTCATATTTGATATTCTTCGTGGTGGTTTGGTTCCATATGCGCCACGGTTTCGCAGCCATGTTCCAGACCTTAGGCTTATACAATTATAAATACGGTAAGGCCATCGAGATTATCGGCATCATCTATGCCACAGTGGTCTGTCTGATGTTCGCCGTTGTTGTTATCGTCACATTCCTTCAAGCCGCTTGATATGAATTTAGATCCCAAAATACCAGCCGGTCCGCTCGCAGAGAAATGGACCAATTACAAAGCCTCGCAGAAACTGGTTAATCCAGCCAACAAACGCAAACTCGATATCATCGTGGTTGGCACAGGCTTGGCCGGAGCCTCTGCTGCAGCTTCCTTGGGTGCCTTAGGCTTCAATGTCGACATCTTCTGCATCCAAGATTCGCCCCGCCGGGCTCACAGCATAGCAGCCCAAGGTGGCATCAATGCGGCAAAGAACTACCAGAACGATGGCGACAGCGTGGAACGCCTCTTCCGCGATACCATCAAGGGAGGCGACTATCGCGCACGGGAGGCCAATGTGTATCGTCTGGCGGAAGTCAGCGGTGCCATTATTGACCAATGCGTGGCTCAGGGTGTGCCTTTTGCCCGCGACTACGGTGGGCTTTTGGATAACCGTTCCTTTGGTGGTGCACAGGTGAGTAGAACGTTTTATGCCAAAGGACAGACCGGACAACAGCTGCTACTTGGTGCATACGGCGCCTTGAGCCGCGAGATTGCCCGGGGTACGGTGAAGTTGCATGAGCGTCGCGAGATGATGGACTTGGTGATAAAAGATGGTAGGGCTCGAGGTATCATCGTGCGTAATCTGGTCACTGGAGACTTGGAACGCTATGCGGCTCATGCTGTGGTGGTAGCCACAGGGGGTTACGGCAATCTTTATTACCTCTCCACCAATGCGATGAACAGTAACGGTAGTGCGGCTTGGGTATGTCACCGCAGGGGAGCTGCTTTCGCCAATCCTTGTTATGTGCAGATTCACCCGACTTGTATCCCCGTTCATGGTGACTATCAGAGCAAACTTACGCTGATGAGCGAGAGCCTGCGCAACGACGGACGCATTTGGGTACCTAAGAAAAAAGAAGACGCCGAAGCCATTCGGGCAGGTAAGCTGAGGGCTATCGACATCCCAGAGGAAGACCGCGACTACTATCTGGAGCGCCGTTATCCCGCTTTCGGCAATCTGGTTCCCCGTGATGTAGCCTCGCGTGCCGCCAAGGAACGCTGTGATGCAGGTTATGGGGTTGGTACGGGCTATGCTGTCTATCTTGATTTTTCCGATGCTATTAGGCGTTTAGGAAAAGATGCCGTTGAACAGAAGTACGGCAACCTGTTCCAGATGTACCAGAAGATTACGGACGAGAACCCATACGAGACCCCAATGATGATATATCCTGCCATCCATTACACGATGGGTGGCCTTTGGGTGGATTACGAGTTGCAGACCACTATCCCTGGACTCTTTGCCGCTGGCGAGGCCAACTTCAGCGACCATGGTGCCAACCGTCTTGGCGCCTCCGCCTTGATGCAGGGATTGGCTGACGGGTATTTCGTGTTGCCTTATACTTTGCAGAACTATCTGGCTGACCAGATTAATGTGGGAAAGATTTCCACAACTGCTCCTGAGTTTGATGCGGCGGAAGATGCTGTAAGGCAAAGAATGGAAAGATTGTTCAAGATTTCGGCCCTTCAACAGGCTCAAGGACCTTCTACCCCAAAAACTGTGGACTATTTCCATAAGCGTTTGGGCAAAATCATGTGGGAATACTGCGGAATGGCGCGTAATACCGAAAGCCTTAATAAGGCTAAGAAGTTGGTTGCTGAGCTGGAAGAAGAGTTCTGGAAATCAGTCTTCGTTCCCGGAACCGCCAATGAGTTCAATCCTGAGTTGGAGAAAGCCTGCCGCCTTGAAGACTATTTCGAGTTGGCGCAACTTGTTATTGCCGATGCGCTGCACCGTGAGGAATCTTGTGGCGGACATTTTCGCACCGAGCATCAGACCTCTGATGGCGAGACCCTTCGTGACGATGAGCATTTCATGTATGTTGCCGCATGGGAGTACCAAGGCCACAACCAACCTGAGACAATGGAGAAGGAGCCGCTTGACTACGAATATATTCAGATTGCCACAAGAAATTATAAATGAGCTATGAACTTCACACTACATATTTGGAGACAGGAGAACGCCCGCGCCAAAGGTCACTTTGAGACCTATCCCATCGAAGGCATCTCTCCCGACTGTTCCTTCCTTGAGATGCTCGACATTCTCAACGAACAACTCATTACAGGAACATCTCTAAACGCCAAACACGCAACGCTAAACGCTCCAATTACCCATCCTGTCTGTTTCGACAACGACTGTCGCGAGGGTATTTGCGGAATGTGCGGACTATATATTAATGGTAGGCCTCACGGCAACGATGATGGCATTACCACTTGTCAGCTCCACATGCGTAAATTCAAGGACGGAGACGACATCTGGATTGAACCCTGGCGGGCTAAGGCCTTTCCCGTGATTCGCGATTTGGTGGTGGACCGCTCTGCTTTCGACAAGATTATCCAGGCAGGAGGCTATATCAGTACTACTACAGGCGGTGTTCCCGACGCCAACACTATCCCGATTCCAAAGCACAAGGCTGATATGGCTATGGATGCGGCCTCGTGCATCGGATGTGGTGCTTGTGTGGCTGCCTGCAAGAATGCCAGCGCAATGCTGTTTGTGGGTGCTAAGGTAAGTCACTTGGCTTTATTGCCACAAGGCCAAATCGAAGCTGCAGACCGAGTGAAGAAGATGGTCGCCAAGATGGACGAACTGGGCTTTGGCAATTGCACCAATACCTACGCCTGTGAGGCCGAATGCCCGAAACTCATCAAGCGACAGAATATCTCACGGCTTAATCGGCATTGGATTGGGGCATTATTGGGACGGGACAGAAAAGAGTGACTCAATTCCCCCAACTGTCTCTGTCAAGACTCCTATAATTAATAGCTTCAGCGAGATGTCCAGGCTGAATGTGTTCGCTTCCATCGAGGTCGGCGATGGTGCGAGACACTTTTAGGATTCTATCGTAGGCGCGGGCTGAGAGGCCGAGACGGTTCATTGCATTTTTCAGCAGGTTGCGGCAAGGTTCGTTGAGTTCGCAGTATTTTTGGATGAGTTGGGAGTTCATCTGCGCATTGGCGTGGATGGTGGGGAATTCGGCATAGCGTTGCTCTTGTATCTTCCTCGCCTTGATGACGCGCTCGCGTACCGTTGCACTTGACTCTCCACCGCTTCTTGATGCCAGATCCTTATAGGCAACAGGTACAACCTCCACGTGTAGGTCGATGCGGTCCATTAAGGGTCCGCTGATTCGGTTGAGGTATTGCTGTACCATTCCGGGTTTGCAGGTGCATTGTCTGTCAGGATGATTGTAGTAACCGCAAGGACAGGGGTTCATCGAGGCTACCATCATGAAGTTGGCTGGGAAGTCTACGGTCATTTTGGCTCGCGAGATGGTGACGGTACGTTCTTCCATTGGCTGACGCATAACCTCAAGAGCTGTGCGTTTAAACTCTGGCAATTCATCGAGGAAGAGTACGCCGTTGTGGGCCAACGAAATCTCGCCAGGTTGTGGATAGGTGCCGCCGCCTACAAGCCCTGCATCGCTGATGGTGTGGTGAGGACTACGGAAAGGCCGTTTCCAGATGAGAGAGGTGTGGCTGCTTACCAACCCCGCTACCGAATGAATTTTGGTGGTCTCAAGAGCCTCAGCCATCGTGAGGGGAGGGAGGATGGTGGGCATTCGTTTGGCCAACATGGTCTTGCCGCTGCCGGGAGGTCCAATCAATATTACGTTGTGTCCGCCTGCCGCTGCAATCTCCAAGGCTCGTTTGATGTTCTCCTGACCTTTCACATCGCTGAAATCCACGCCGAAAAAGTTGTTGTCATCTTCCTTTGCAACTACGGCTTGAACAGGCTGTATCTCAGTTTCGCCGTTAAGGATGGAGATAACCTCGCTCATATTAGAAACGCCGTACACAGCAAGGCCTTCTACCACAGCAGCCTCGCGTGCGTTCTCTTTGGGAATGATAAGTCCCCTGAAGCCGTCATTCTTGGCTTTAATGGCGATGGGCAGACTGCCTTTGATGGGGTTGACGGTGCCGTCTAACGAAAGTTCCCCCATGATGACGAACTGATCCAATAGGTCGCTGTTCATCTGTTCCAAAGCTGACAGGATGCCAATGGCGATGGGCAGGTCGTAAGCCGAGCCCTCCTTGCGGATATCAGCTGGAGCCAAGTTGACGACAATCCTTTTGTGAGGATAGCTATAGCCGAGGTTTCCAATGGCGGCTTCAATACGTTGCTGGCTTTCCTTGATGGCACTGTCGGGTAGACCGACGGTGAAATAATTGGGCATACCTTTGTCAATGTTCACCTCAATGGTGACGGTGATGGCGTCGATACCGAATAGGGCGCATCCGAATGTCTTTACTAGCATAATTGTAGGGTTTTGATGAATTATGCCGCAAAGATGCAAACTGTGTCAAGAATTATCCGTTGATTAAACGTTTGTTGTCGACAGTAGTCGTTTGTTGTCGTTTGCTGTCGGATATACTATTGAAAAGCAATACTATAAAAAAATCCTGTTTTTAACCAAAAAACTATCAACTGACAACTATTTCCTCGGCTTATACCCTGAATCTTGGAAGATGTTCTGCAAGTCCTTGCGCCGCATCAGCTCTTGAAGGGGAGTATCGTGAATAGAAGCGTAGGAGCGGACGATGTTCAGCCCGAAGAACTCCCCGAGTCGTGAGGGAGCTTCATTGCTGTAGGCTTGGGTGAATGGCCCGTCGCCAAAATACATCATGTAGGCATCCAAGCCTGCATCGTATAAACGGCGACTGCCCACGATATCGGCCCACACTTGTCCTTCATTCTCTACCGCCCAATGCCATTGAGAGGAGGAATAACCCAGCAAGATGCTGTCAGGCATAGCGGGGCAAAGGGCTTCGATGAAATAGTTCAAACGTCCGTAAAACACCATCTCACCGACAATTTGTCCCTGCTTGCGCCATTCATACAGGTAGTACATATAGAGGCGGTTGGCGACATCCTTAGCTATTGTTACCGGAGAGGTGCGCACCTGAAAATATTTAGGCATCCCGATTTGGTCGTAGACCTCGTCGCTGTTGAGATACCAGTCCAAGGAAATCACCAGATGGTTGTCGATGACCTGTATCGGAGGCTCGTCGTAATTAATGCCTGTAATGCAAGTATAGGCTTTTTGGGGTAACTCGATGTCGGGATAGTAGTGATGGAAGCGGGCTAGCACGTCTTCCACCATTGGCTCCACTTCCTTCAAATCGGGAAAGGCATTTTTCACCTTATAATATAAACTCATGCAAAAAGGGTCGGTGGCAAAGTCCTTCAGATATTTCACGGCATTGGGATTGTTGAGGTCGCCACCGAGAAATACGCGGTAATCGTTTTGAACCCGCATGAGTTCCTGCTGAAAATCAGCGGTGTCGAGATTGAAAAGCACGTCCTCATAACGCTCGAACTGTAGGTCATAGGTTTCTGGCTTGATGTCGAGTCTGGCCTTGTAGGCAGGTTCTTTTTCGTGACACGAGGCCATCACAAGGCATAAGGCAAGGAGGGGGATTAAACTTCTCATAATTCTGCGTTTTCTGTGTAAGACAAAATTTCTTTCCGGAGCATCTCATAAGACATGATGGTTGCGCGGTTGATGACATTTTCTCTGTCTTTGCCAAAATTGAAGCACTTTGAGACTACGCCTTTTGGAGAGGATACGCCAATCCAAACGGTACCGACAGGCGTTTCTTCTGAGCCGCCACTTGGTCCTGCCACACCCGTTGTGGCTACTCCGAAATCTGTTTCCATCAGTTCGCGGACACCTTGTGCCATATATTCCACTACGGGTTGACTTACGACAGTATGTTGTTCGATGACTTCAGCAGGAACTCCAAGTACTTTCGTTTTTGTGGGTGTAGCATAAGTGACGGCTGTACCTCTGAAAACTTCAGAGCTGCCTGGAATTAGGGTGATGACATGGGCGATGTTGCCTCCAGTGCAACTCTCTGCTGACGCGAAAGACAGTCCCTTTTCCTTTAATAGGTCAAACACGACATGTTCGATGGGTTTGTCTTCCATAGCGAAGATGTACTCAGGAATCAGTTTCACCAATGCTGCGATTTTTTGATTCAAAGTGTCGTGTAATAATGCAGCGTCTTCATGTCTGCCACTCAGGCGTAAACGCACCATACCATATTGAGGTAGATAAGCCAGTGACAGGAAATCGGGCAGACTGTCTTCCCAGTCTTTGATGGTGTCGGCCAGAAACGATTCACCGATGCCGGTTGTCATAATGACGCGTTTTTCGTAAGGTACTTGGTGGAACCGTTCCTTGATGCGGGGCAGCAACTCATCATTGAAAATGCCTTTCATCTCGTAGGGTACCCCAGGCATGAAGGCAAAGACAACCCCTTTCTTCTCAAGCCACATGCAAGGTGCTGTGCCGTAGGTGTTAGGCACATACTGACCCGACTTTGGCAAAAAAGCTTGACCTCGGTTTCGTTCACTCATCAGGAAACCTCTGCGCTTGAATAAGGAAATGATATTGTCGTAAGCCGCCTGACAAAACTCCAACTCGGTTCCAAAGAATTTGCAGACGGTGGGTTTGGTGATATCGTCTGCAGTTGGGCCAAGACCTCCTGTCACCAGTACCAAGTCTGCATCCATGCAGTTCTCTAGTGCATCCATTATGGCTTGCTCCGAATCACCAATGGTTAAGACGGAATCCAAACGAAATCCGGCGTCCGTGAGGCGGTTGCCTAACCAGGCTGCATTAGTGTTAATTACCTGTCCTATAAGTAATTCATCGCCGATGGAGATGTTTTTTATGATGATGTCGTTCATGATGATATAGTTTGTGCAAAAATAGGAAAAAAATCATTATCTTTGCAGCCTCAAAATCAAACGAAAATGACACAACCTATTCCTGCGTCGCAGCTTATTCTCAACAATGAAGGGGCGATATACCATTTGAACTTGCATCCCGAAGAAATCGCTGACGATATTATCTTAGTGGGCGACCCGGGGCGCGCCGTTGAAATCGCCACTTTCTTTGACAAGATTGAAGTGGAGAGTCAAAATCGCGAACTCGTTACCCGTACCGGCTATTACCATGGTAAACGTATCACTGCGTTATCCACGGGTATGGGCACCGACAATCTTGACATCGTAATGAATGAACTTGATGCGTTAGCCAATATCGATCTGAAGACGAGAATGCCCAAAGAGAAGCATCACGCTTTGAACCTTATCCGCATCGGCACCTGTGGAGCTTTGCAGCCCGACATCGAGGTGGAGAATAGTTTTGTGGCCACCCGTTATGCCCTTGGTCTGGACGGTTTGATTTACTTCTATCAAAAGAACAAGGAAGTGAACGAAATCGCCATGCGAGATGCTTTCATTGAGCAGATGGATTATCCTAAAGACTTGCCGTTGCCATACGTCGTGGAAGGCTCGAAGGAACTGTTTGACCGTCTGGCACAGGGCTATTACAAAGGAGTGACCGCTACGGCTCCAGGTTTCTATGGCCCACAAGGCCGAACTTTGAGGATGCCTTTGGCTCATCCCGAGATTAATCGAAAAATTGAAACTTTCAATTATAACGGTTGGCGAATTTGCAACTATGAGATGGAATCGTCTGCACTTTATGGACTTGGTAAAATGATGGGACATAACTGTTTAACCATTTGCGTTGCCATTGCTAATCGCGTCACTGAAAAATTTGCCAACGATTATCATCCCTACGTAAGGAAGCTTGTCGGGAACACTTTGGAGCGACTTTCGGAACATTAATTGGGGTGAAAAACGACTTTTTTTTTAAAAGGATGTTTTCGTATGAAAAAAATATCTATTTTTGCAGTTCAATTATACCCTTTAGACAATAACAAATTGGTAATAAAGCAATGAAAAAAACATTTATCACAATTATCGCATTGTTGGCAATGACAGGCTCTGTGATGGCTGACGGACATGTTGATTCTGTTCGCTACTTGACGACTAAGGCGTGGAAAAACTGGTATATTTCAGGCAGTGCTACTTGCAACTGGTGGCAAGGTAGTATGAGGACTCCCGAAGGGTGGTTCGATAATAGCTATACTAAGGTTGAATTTGGTAAGCCTACTATAGGTTTCAATGTTTTCCTCGGTAAGTGGATTAATCACAAAGTCGGTGTCAGATTGGGTTATAGCAATACCAGAATCAATAGCTATATCAATGGTAGACACATTGGCTTAGAGCATATCCAGTGGCTTTATGGTGATGAACCTACTATGGTGGAGTCGTCTCACGGCGCTGAGATCTACAGGACTTCGATGCGTTATCACAGACTGCAAGCCGATTTCTTGTTCAGCCCTATCGATTTCTTCCAAGGGTATTATAATCCCAAAAGAATTTGGACTCCGGTGCTGTACGTTGGCGGCGGTGGCGGTTTTGCATCAAAAGACTTCTTCGCTATCAAGTCATTGATTGATGGTGCCAAAGCCAAGAAAGAGCATCCAGAAAGACCGGTAGGTTACAATTTCGAACTGACTTGTGGCGCTGGCTTGACCAACAACTTCCGTATCAGCAAACACTTCGACATCAACCTTGACCTCAACTGGACGTTCCAAAGATGGACACTTGACTCATGGACTTATGAGTTTACCGAGGAATACAATATCAGACCAAAGCGTTTCGACAATATGTATACAGCTTCATTGGGTCTCATTTACTACTTTACCAGAGAGTATGACCTGCCCATTGACTGCTGTGCCGAGTTGGACTCCATCAAGAAGTTGTTGCCTCTCTTCCCTGGCGATACGGTTTATGTTCACGATACCGTTCCTACTTTCGTCCCGGTACCGGTACCTTGCCAAGAAGAGATTCTCAGCTATCCCTTCTCCATCTTCTTCCATCGTGACTCCTATCAGTTGATGTCGAGAAGAGACATCGTCAATCTGCGTGAGATTGCTAAAGTTGCCAAGGAGAATGGTTACAAGCTTCGTTTGACGGGTTCATGCGACAGCGCCACTGCTACTCCAGCCTATAACCAGACCTTGTCGGAGAATCGTTGCAACAAGATTAAGATTGAACTCCTTGAATTGGGTGTCCCTGCTGAACAAATCGAAATCGACCCCATCGGAGGTGTGAAGATTCTTGATCCGACTGAATACGACAGACGAGTGTTGATCCAGTTGGTCAAAGAGGCTAAGTAAAACGTAGAATAGTTTTCATAGTTTTAGTAGTTTGATAATGAAAGCCCGACGAGATTTCGCCGGGCTTTTTTGGAGCTGTCTGGGATGGCAAAATGAATTTATTTTGATGATAATGGCTCTTAATTCAAAAATGATTTCTACCTTTGCACCAAATAAATCATTCTAATCATTAAATCTCAATTACTATGAAAAAAACGTTTTTACTCATGGCCACCCTGCTCATGATGGGTAGCGTAGCTTTCGCCGGGGATAATCTCGGTCTCGCCATTGGCGCCAAAGTAGGTTATCAGACTGCAAGACTTTCCACCCACAAGGATGCTATCAAAGCTGACTTTTCGAATCATTTCACTGTTGGTCTGTTTGGTCGGGTCAACATCGGTCACTTCTATGTCCAGCCTGAGGTTTTGTATTTCAAGACATCGAATATATTTGATGTAACCGTTACGGGCACGGGCACCGACAACCTGTTTAACCTGCCTACGGGCGCCCAAACGAACATTACTTTGAACACGATGAACCTTCAAGTTCCTGTTCTGATTGGATACGAGTTTCTTGACCTTGGAGTGGTCTCTTTGCGTGCTCAGGTAGGTCCTACTGCCAATTTTGTCTTGAGTTCAAAGACTTTGTATGACAAGACCTATTCCATTAATGGTGTAGATAACAATATCGAAGACAACACTACGGATGAGGACTTTGACCCCAAAACAATTGCTTGGGGTGTGCAAGCTGGCCTTGGGGCTGATGTGCTGGGTTTCCTTACACTCGATATTAACTACAACTTCGGTCTCAGCAAGGTGTTCAAGACCTTGAACAACACCTCTCTTGGCCAAACCTTTGATTTCAGCAACATTGACAAGACCAAACAGAATATGTTTATGGTGACTGTCGGCATTAAACTCATTAGACTTTAACAATAGAAGTTTAATATGATGCAACGAAGAAAGGGCGGCCTGAGGGTCGCCCTTTCTTTCTTATTATCTTGGTTCCTCATTTGACGAAACGTCCTTGTTGGCACTGCCCCTTTCCGTTTACAGTCTTGACGAGATACGCTCCGTTTGCAAGCTCAGAAATGTCAACAATCACTTGTGAGTCCATAGTGTTGGCCTGACTCTTAATAAGCCGGCCAGTAATGTCGAATATGCTCACATACTTGATGTCGTCTGCTTTGATAGCAATGAAGTTGGATGCAGGTACGGGAAATATTTCCAGCGTTTCTGTGGGGATGAGGCTTTCTCCCGTTGAGGTCGGGTCGAAGGTGTCGTTGCCATCGGTGAGCCATTCAAGGCTGAAGTTGTAGAATACGGTGGAGTAGCCTGAGGCACCTGCGTAGGCCTCCTCGACATAGAGTCCGATAGTGCCGTCAGGCAGGATGCAGAGTGAGGAATAGGCCGAGCTGTAAGGCACGATGCACTTTTTCACAGGCCAGGTCTCACCTTCGTCATAACTCACATAAACCGTTACATCGGTGCGGGAGCTGCCGTAAGGAACAGAATGCAACAAGCGGTTCTTGTCGTGCCCTTGGCTTTCGGAAGTATAGCGTATCATGTCTCCATTGCAAGCGGGTGCAGTGATATCATACCAAGTGGAAGTGGTGGGTTGCCAAGTCTCGCCCCCGTCCTCAGAGATATTGTACCAACGGTTGCCCGCGTGGCGGATGCTCATTAGGATGCGTCCATCGGCCAGCTCTGTAACTTTTGCCTCATCGCCTGAAGTGGAAGCACGACCAGATACATGCCAAGTTAGTCCGTTGTCATCTGAATAGACAGCGTGGTTGCATAGCGACTGTGCTGTAGTCTCGCGGATGGCAGCCACAAACATGAGGCGCCCTGTGGATGTGCGCAACCCATTACCAGAACCGAAGAACGAGGCACGCCATGTGCGCTGCTCTTCATAGATGCAATCATCGCCAAAAATGAAGTGGGTGATGTCCTCGGGTTCCGTCCAAGTCTGTCCGTTGTCGTAACTCTTACATATATAGGTGCGAATTGGATTCGAAGGAGTGGAGTACCATAAGCCAGGACCGCCCACAAAGCCTGCAATCAGCCCGTTTTCATCGTTGCTCCAAGCCACTGCGCAGTCACCAAAGCCATGATTAACTCCCGTACCCAAGGCGATAGTATAGGGTTCGCTCCAAGTGTGTCCGCCGTCGGTGCTGCGGTTGCAAACGATATCGATATCCTCAGGCAGGTCGCCTTCATTGTATTTGCGCTTGTCAGTCATTGCTACTATGCTTCCATCCTTCGCTGTAATGACAGCAGGAATGCGATAGTTAGTGGAATTGTAGTCACCAGGCTGCAACAGCAAGGTGTGGGCCAGGATGATTTCACGATTGCCAGCAGGAGAAGGATTGGTGAGTTCATACGTCTCTTCAGTTGTGGTGATTGCCTTTAATGAAGCATCGATAAAGTTACCTTCTATAGCATCATTAGCCACATGTGCCACAATCCAGAGGTAGTTGGTGCCTGATACGAAATTGCCTTGCAGGTTGCAGGTCATATCGCCTGATACAGGAGCGACACTTCCCAGCAAAGTGGCATTCTGAGGATGACGCTCGTCAAAGTTGTTGACTGAACCTGTGGAATACACTTTAATTTCCTCAATATCATTCAAATCGGTTGTTCCCTCAAGATTCAAAGTCATGGATTGAAGTCCAATTACGGCATTGTTGCCACCGAAAGCCACAGCTGCTTTCAGTAGCACATCGTTCTCGTTGCTGCGTCCCGTCTTGCGTGTGTCTTGAGTCAAGGTGACGTTCAGGATTTCGGCATCACCGAAAGTGAAGTTCATCAATTGACCATGATGGCCGTTGCCGGAAAGATCGGCCAGTTGGTTGTTGTTGATGTTTTCCGTAGAGAAGTCATAAGCAGCGAGTAGGCTGTTTTGCATTGCAGTTGACAGGTCTCCTAAATCGCTATTGTTTAAGTCAACTCCGATTTCTTCTGCACTCAGACCGATGTTGTAGAAACGCACATTGCCAAACGAGCCGTTGCAATAGTTAGCAGGCTGTCCACCGTTGTTGCCCGCTCCGATAAACAAGCCATGCGTGTTGGTGACAGCCCAGTTACCTACGGCAGCAGCCCAGTTGCTGTTGGTCTCGCCATTATGGTAAATCCGAATTTCATTGTTGGGGCGGTCTACAACGAGTGCGAAGTGCATCCATTCGCCTGCTGGTACGGTCACGCCAGTATAGACCGAAAGCGCGTGGCCTGAAGTCGAAGTGGGTGTGTTCAACCCCAAGGACTGTCCTGCGCTACCTGTTCCAAAGAATTCGTACCCTGAACGCTCATCGCCCGATTGTGCCGACATATCGCGTTTGCAGACGTAACGGGGATATGAGGTGTAGGTCTCGTTGCGTACCCATCCCGTGACGGTGAAACTCGCGTCAGCAGCGATGTTAAAGTCCTCGTGATGAGGGATGAGCATATACTGATCGGTACCGTTAAAAGTGATATAGTGATTGGGCTGGGCGAAGGAAGTTATCGCAGCTATTACGAGGAGCAAAGTTAGAGTCTTTTTCATAGAGGTGGATTTTAAAGCTCAGATTTAGTTGATTATGTATGTGTTTTTTATGCCGAGTGCATCTTCCAACACCATTTTAGTCATTTGATTGTTCGAGAGTTGATAGGTCAATTCTACGAAAGCATAGCCCCCTCTTGGCACCTTGCCTTTTGCCTTGATGAGGACTGTACGGATGTCGTCTTCCTCGGTTACAGTGAGGTCTGCTTCGTTGTCTTGTGCAGCCTGCTCCCAGTTGCCCGAAATACAGTTGAGCAGAGTGGCACGTTGTAATTGCACCATTTTTACCTTTTCGGCATCAAGTTCAGCCTTTTTTCCATCCAGATTGATTTTTACGGTCATTCCATCGATAATGAAATATTCACCTTCGGGGTCGGTGTATAGCATTTCTAATCGATCATTCCCGTCAAATGTGAGGTGACCTATCTTTTCGGTGGTTTTCCCCGATACTTTCATTACACGGGTTTGGGTGAAATCAGCTTCAATAGTCTGTTGTGCGAGAGCCGAAACCGAAAACAATAAAGCAATGATAATTAATGTAAGATGTTTCATTTTGGTAGGTTGTCTAAATAGGTGACTACATCGTTGACAGTTTCAAACTTGGCGAGGGATTCATCCGGAATGACAATGCCGTAGTCGTCTTCAAGACGCATGAGCAGTTGAAGGATGTCGACGGAATCGGCACCAAGGTCTCTCTTAATTTGGGCGTCGAGGGTGACCCGCTCTGGGTCGATGCGCAACTGACGCGCAAGTGTGGTTTTTACTACTTCGTACATAGTGCTTTAATATTCATAGTGTTCGTATTTCATTATTATCTCTTCCATCTTGGACGACAAAGAACTAGTCTCCATCCTGTAGGCTTGCTCGATGCACTTCTCCACAGCGGTGGCTTTGCTTGATCCATGACCCTTCACCACCGTCTTTGAGGTACCCAAAAGGACACTACCGCCATAGTTCTGATAGTTCATAAACTCCTTCTCCTCCATAAACATCCGCTTCATCAGTAGCGCACCTAATTTATAAATAGGTCTTGAATAGATGTCCTTCTTCAGCTTCTTCAGCAGTTCGAGAGCAGTCCCCTCGGTGGTTTTCACCAGCACGTTGCCTGAGAAACCGTCGCAGACCACCACGTCGTAGTTGCCTGAAAGCAGGTCGCGGCTCTCCAAGTTGCCTACAAAATGGATTTCGGGAGTCTCTTTTAGCAAAAAGTATGCCTTTTGCCGAATCTCATCGCCTTTTTCTGCTTCTTTTCCTACGTTGAGGAGCGCGACACGTGGTTTTTCGATATTGTAGACATACTTCATGTAGAGGCTCGACATAATGGCAAACTGTCGCAGATGCTCGGGAGTGACCTCTACGTTAGCACCGCTGTCGCAGATGCCCACGATGCCTCCGTCCATTGTGGGCAGGATGGGGCAGAAGGCAGGACGGATAACCCCCTTTACACGACCGATGCGGGTGAGAGCAGCTGCCACAAGGGCTCCCGTAGAACCCGTACTCACCATGGCATTGATGTCATCACAGTCGCGCAGTAGCCTGATGGCTTTTATCATTGAACTCTCCTTTTTCAGACGGATGACGTCAATGGGGCGTTCTTCGCAGCCTATTATCTCAGGAGCGTGTACGATTTCCAAACGCTGTGCGTCGTAGGTCTTTCCTTGTAGGCAATTCTGCAAAGTGGTTTCGTCACCTGTCAGGATGAGGTGAAGGTCTGGCATGTTGCCGAGAGCCGCTATTGCACCATCAACATTCGCCTCCGGGCTGTGGTCGCCTCCGAAGCAATCTATCAATATCTTAATCATAATCCCAACTGTTTAACATAGCAACGTCTGCGTTTGATTTTCTGTTCGTCAAACCGCTTCCATTGGTTCTGAATGGCATAGTTTTCCTCTAAGTTAGTGTTGGTTTCGGCATAGTCAACGTCTTTCAGCATCTTCATCAGGCCGGCTGAGACGATAACACTCACGCCGCGATTGAGCCACTCAGGCTCCACCCCAATGAGGCAGAGGTCGATGACACGGGGATGCCTTAGGGCCTTTAGGAGTCTAATTAATGTAGCAGGTGTCAGCTTGCCGCCAGAGGGACGCACAGCATCAGCAATAGCTGGGAAAGCCAGCCCGAAGCAAATCATCTTGTCGTTCTCGTCAAGGATGACGGCGACGTTTTTCACGTCGATGACGAGGCGGAAGTTGTCAATCATCATCTTCTTCATTCCTTCGGTGAAGGGTACGGTGCCGTAGAGCAGGTCGTATGACTTGTCCAACAGTTCGAAGATGCCGTCGGCATATTTCTTGATAAAATCGGGAGTGTTGCGTGCTGTACCGAGATGCAGGTTGTAGCGTTTCATAACGAAAGCAGCCAGCTTGTCCACTTCGCCGTCATAGTCCTTGGGGATGCGCAGGCGGCTGCCAGTCCAGTCCACATCTTTCTTATAGCCATAGTTCTCGATGAAGGTCTGGTAGTATGGATAGTTGTATGACTCCTCGAAAGTGGCGGGATATTCGAAACCCTCAATGAGCAACCCCTCACGTTCCAAGTCGGAGTAGCCTAAGGGACCTACCACTTCGTTCATTCCCTTATTGACGGCCCATTCTTCCACCGTCTTCAGCAAGGCCTGTGCCACCGCTTCATCCTCAATGACGTCGAAGTGGGTGAAACGGATCTGCCTCTTTCCGGTCTTTTCGTTAGAGGCGCGTTGCACGATGCCCGTGATGCGGCCCGCCATCACGCCGTCCTTGTAGGCGTTGTAGTGGACGGAGTCGCACATATCGTTGTAGACGAAGTCGCTGCGGAAGATTTTCTTCTCGTCCATATAAAGCGGCGGCGTGTAACAGGCGTTGCCCTTATAGAGTCGCAAGGGAAAGTCGAGGAATTCTTTCTGTTGCTTTTTATTCAGTACCTGTTCGACAGTTATCATGAGTAGCTTAGTTATCAGTTGTTCGGTTGTCGTTAATCGCGTCTGTAAAGTTATCTGTGTTTCGCGTGGAAGCAGATGCCCATTCCGTTAGGGCCGCAGTGGCTACCTATGGTGGGATTGACGACGGTGGTCAGCACGTTAAGGTCCTGACCGAACTTTTCCTTCAGCTGGCGTTCGGCTTCGGCAGCAATGTCTGGACAATCCGAATGGCCTATCACTACGCGGTGAGCTTTCACGTCCTCGCCAAGCTCCTCGACGTATTGCACCAAGCGGGCGATGGTTTTGGCGCGACCCGTCTCCTTGCCGATGCTTACCATCTTGCCCTCGTTGTTGAGGTGAATGATGGGACGGATGCCGATAAATCCACCCATGGTGGCAGCCAGTCCGCTGACACGTCCGCTGCGACGGAAGAACTTCAGGTCGTCGGCAAAGAAGTACATCGGGAACTTAGGCACTTCCACCTTAGCCCATTCCACAATCTCCTCTGGAGTCTTGCCGGCTTTCAGCAGGTCAGCCACCTCAAGGACGACATTGTAGCACAAGGCACTGATGCCCAACGTGTCAACTTCATAAAACTTGCGCTCTGGATATTTCGCTTTCAGCTTCTCCAGCGCTTGGTTCATGATGGTGAAGGTGTTGGAAGTACCTGACGAGAAGTGAACGTAAAGAATGTCGTTGCCAGCTGCAAACTCAGGTTCAAAATATTGGGTATAAGCCTCTTCGCTCATTGCGCTGGTGGTAGGCATTGTGCCGGCACGCAGCATGTCATAGAACTTATGTGAGTCGAACTCGTCGAAGTCGACATAGGGGTAAACCACTTGTTCGCCCACAGTATAGGGCATACTAATCAATTTAATGCCGTAGGAGGCGCACTCTTTTGGAGTGATGTCGCAATCGGTATCGCTAAAGAAAGTCAACATAATTTTTGTTTTGGTTTAAACACAAACGATAATATAATCGTAAACCGGCTGTGTGCCGTTGATTAACATGATTTCAAGGTTTTTGTGTCGGTTTTGTAACTCGGCTATGAGTAGCTCTGCTTCTTCAGAGGGGACGTCTTCGCCATAGAACACCAGCATCACGTCACGTTGTGCGGCCTCTAGGCGTTCCACGAGGGCTTGCGCAGCTTCGGTGCGCACGGGGCTGTTGCTGAGTAACTGCTTACCACTGTAGCCTACATAGTCGCCAGTGTGGACGCTCACCGCATCGCCTTCAGCATCGCGGATGGCGGTACTGACCATTCCAGTGACGACGTTCTGCATGATTTCCATAATGCTCGCAACGACTTCTTCCACGTTAGGGTTGTCCCTGTCAATGGAACCTATGCCGTAGTAGCCTTCACCGATTGAGGTTGAAGGCATCACTCGAATGTCGGCAACTTTGTAAAGCTCTGCGGCCTGGTCGGCAGCCATTTTAATATTCTTGTTGTTGGGGAAGACCAGGATGTGCTGTGCGTTGATGCACGCAAAGGCATCCAAGAAGTTCTGTGTCGAGGGGTTCATGGTCTGTCCACCAGCAATCACTTCATCGGCACCTATCTCTTTGAAGGCATTGATGAGGCCTTCGCCCGAGGCCACCGTGACAATGCCGTATTTCTTGGGCGGTGTCTTAAACGAGGCATTGTTGCGGTTGGTCGACTGATGGTGTTGCAGTGCCATATTCTCAATCTTGATGGTTAGGAACTCGCCGTACTTCTGCATCTCGTTAAGAATCACACCGGGAGTGAAGGTGTGCACGTGTACCTTGACGATAGAGCCTTCGCGGAAGGCCACCACCGACTCACCCACTTGGTTGAGGTAGTCAAAAATAATATTCTCGTCGAAAGTGTCAAGGTCGACTTTCGAGCGCATCAGGCGGAGCAGGAACTCGGTGCAATAGCCGAATTCCAAATGGCTGTCTTCAGTAAACTTGTCAAGCTCCACAGTAGGGGACGAGGCAGTTGTCGTTGGAATCTCCTCTTCATCGATAATGCCGTTCAGGGCATCGTTCATTCCTCGGAAAATGCTCAGCAGCCCAGCACCGCCGCTGTCCACCACGCCTGCATCTTTCAGCACCTGCAGTAGTTCTGGGGTATGGTCTAGGGAGACCTGCATGGCTTCCAACAGGGTCTCGAAATATTGGTTGAAGTCGTCATGACTGTCGGCACCAGACACCCCTTCGCGCAAGACGGTGATGATGGTGCCTTCAACGGGGACAGGGACAGACTTGTAAGCTTCGTCTACAGCGGATTGCATGGCTTCAGCGAAAGTCTTAGTATCGGCTTTTTCATAGCCTTGCAGGCCTTTGGCCAATCCTGCGAAGATGCGTGAGAGGATAACGCCGGAGTTGCCTCTGGCACCCAATAGCATTCCTGAGGAAGCGGCTGAAGCGGCATCAGCGAGTGAAGCATTGGATTGCTTTGTCGTTTCTCCTTGCAATGACGCACAGCCCGCCTTCAGGGTCATCAGCATATTGTCGCCTGTGTCACCATCGGGAATGGGAAAGACGTTCAAGTCGTTCACCACTTTTTTGTCCCTGCCAAGTTGAACGGCTCCTTGGCGCAGCATCGCGGCCAGCAGTCCGCTATCTATGTTACTTGTTTTCTGCATTGTTTTTGGTTTTCAATACGCTTCGCTTGTACCAAGACCACTTCATCAGTTGCCAAAACACGAAGGGTTGGAGAGAATAGGAAATCATAATGGTTGAGGCCATGCCGATAAGGGTGCTGAGTCCTATGGAACGGATGGCTGGATGTACGGCGAAGAGTAGCGAGGTCACCACCATAACAAGGATGACTGCCGAGAAGAAGATGGCAATCTTGTGCCAGGTGAGAATGTCGTGACTGCCTGTTCGAGCTTCTGAAAGCAAACCTTCCATGATGAAGATGCTGTAGTCGACTCCCACGCCGAAGATGAAGGTGGAAATGATGATGTTAATGAGGTTGAATTCCAAGCCGAAAAGGTACATATAACCTTGAACCATAAACCAGCTGAGTACCATAGGCAGGAACGACAGCAAAGCGGTGATAAGGTTGCGGAACGAAACCAATAGGATAATCAGCACAAATAGCGATGAAATCCAAACGGCAATGTTGAAGTCGTCATTAATGACTTCCACCATGCTCTTGCAGTAATAGAAAGGTTCCAGAACGAAAGTTTTGGGGTTAGTGACAAGGACATCGGTTACTATGTCTTTCTCGTCGAAGCGCATGGCTACATCGGTGAACACCATGTATTGGTTGTCGGCGTTGCATTCGATGAAGTTGCCTAACAAGTTGTCAGGCACTACTCCACTTTCTAATAGTGAAGCTGGCTCATATTCAGCGTTGAGCAAATCCTTGAAGTCATAAAACATCATGGGGTCTAGGCCAAACTCTAAGGCACCCTTGTCAACTTGTCGGATAGCGTCCTGTTTCCGTTCTTCAGTCCAATAAGCATTCCATGCAGCGATGCGTTGCTCTTGGTCGGCTTGGGTGATGAAGAGTTTGGGAATCATATTGGTGTAGTTGTGTACCAGACCAGTCTTCGAAAGTGAATCAAGCAATAGCATCAATGTCTTATCGGCTTCCAAGGCTTCGTCTATTTCAGTGCTGACAGTGGCGAAGTAGAGGTGGAAGAAACCGTCATTGTTTTTGGTGTTGTAAAGGCCTTCGGCTTCCACTTCGGCGGGTGAGTTGTAGTCGAGGTTGCGCAGGTCGCTGTCAAATTTCACCTTGGGTGAGAAGATGATACCAATCACCATAATTACTACTATCAATGCAAGGAACCAGGGCTTGCGGTCGAAGGGCAGGTTGTTGAGTCGTGAGATGCGGCGGAAAGTGGCATTGTGACTATCAGCTTTGATGGCGGGCAAGAAGTGGGGCAGGAAGATGAGCGAGAACAGCGTGCTGCCTAAAAGGGCGAAAGAAGCGAAGAGACCGAAGTCGCGCAGCAAGTCGCTTTCGGTAAACAGTAAACTACAGAAAGCACCTACGGTAGTGATGCAGCCCAAGAACACGGGTGTCGACTCATCGCGCAACAATTTCTCCGGATCGCCGACAAAGAAATGGTGGATAAGCACATGCAAGCAATAGCTAATCGCTACACCCAACACAATGGCTCCTAGTCCAAGCGCCATAAGAGACATACCTCCTTTAATCCAATAGATGCAGGCCAGCGAGAAGGCTGTACCGTAGAAGATAGGTAACAACAGCTTCCAGATAAAGGGGAAGCTACGGAAACAGAAACCGATGAGGATGAGGATGAGAACGAGCGAAATGCCCACCGTTACCATCAGATCGGTGCGGATACGTCCAGCGTTGGAGACACTACCGATGGGGTCACCATGGGCATGCACTTTTAAATCGGGATGCGAGATCGAGAATTCCTTTTGGGCATGCTTGAGCATTCGACTGAATTCTGTGGAAGACCATGAGTCCAAAGAGCGGAATGCAGGTGCGAGATAGGCAATAGCCACAGTGCTGTCAGGACTGAAGAGATATCCGTCGATGATGTTGTAACCTTTAGTAGCACTCAACAATACATCACCCAACACCACACTTCGTAGGTTGAGCGGGTCGTATGCGATGGCTTGTGTCAGGTCGCCGGTCTCGTCTTCCATCATCTGCTCGTAATTGACCCACATCTGTGTGCGGATGACATCAGGCTCCATCATCTTCTCGAAATCGTGATAAGCCGAGGTGTCGATGAAGGAGGGGATGTGTTCCAGCACGAAGTCGAGAGCGTTAAGGGCTACCTCCGGCTCCATCTTATACAAAATGTTGGAGATAAAGTGGTTCGCAGTGTCTTTCTCATAAAGCAAATCAATGAACTCGTCAATGCGTTGCCCCAATAGTTCAGGACCGATTGGCTCGTCAGCCGACTCTACTTGGATATAGATTTTGTCTTTCAACTCAATGGAACTAAAAGCCAATTGGCTCTCGACACTCGATGAGGGAAGCAATTTTGTAATATCTTCTTCGAAATGGAGTTGTATGCCAAAGAAAAGGAAAAGCACTGATGTAACACCCAATATTATGTACATCAATGCTTTATGCTTTCTGAAGAAATGGAATAAAGGTAGAAATAATTTGTGCATATTGCCGCTAGTATTAAGAATGCAAAGATACCACTTTTTTTGATAGCTTCGTCAATTCTTTGCAACTATAGGCAAAACAAGGGGCTCAAATCTTCTTCCTATACGCTCTTCTTCGCATGAAAGGTATTGTCTTATAATCGCCGAAGAGGGACTGAACCTTATAATTCTCTTCGAGTTGCGGGTTCATGATGATTTTGTCGATACCGCGTTTAATGCAGTTTTCATGCAAATACTTGAATAACAATACGGGGATGCCGCATTGCTGGTAGTCGGGCAAGACACCCATGATAAGGGCTTCGAGGGTGTCGTTTTTGCGTAGCGCTTTGAGGATGTGGATGAAACCAAAGGGGAACAAACGGCCATTGGATTTTTTTACTGCCTTCGAGAGTGACGGAACACAGAACAGGAAACCTACAGGTTTGTCATCGTCGTTGACTGCCACTGCCACAAAGTCCTTGTCGAGGATGGGTACATAGGTTTTTAGGTAAGCCTCGATTTGTTTGTCAGTCAGAGGCGAAAAGCTGTGCAGTGGGGCAAAAGCTTCGTTGTACATGTGGAAAATCTCCATCCCGTAGCGTTTCGACATGTCTTTCATGCTCTTTGGGACAACAACGTGGACGTGGAAACGCTCTTCGATGAGGTTGGCAAACTGGAACATGGGTGGCAGCTCGTGGCTTACTTCAAGCACCCGTTGTGTCCAGTCAACATCCTTCACGTATCCAAGTTTTTCAAGCATCTTGCCATAATAGGGGAAGTTGTATAGGCAGGTGAAGGGACTGAGGTTCTCATAGCCTTCCACGAGCAGACCTTCCTTATCCATATCGGTGAAGCCCCATGGACCTCGTATCTCGGTGCGTCCACGCTCTTTACCCCAGGTTACTACGGTGTCGAGTAAGGCTCGCAACACTTCCTCGTCCTCGATAAAATCGAGCCATCCAAACCTGACGATGCCCAGGTCGTCGTCGGCCTTATGGTTGATAATAGCAGCTACTCGTCCCACGATTTCTTTGTCCCTATAGGCAAGGAAACAATCGGCTTCGCAGAAGTCGTAGGCTCCGTTTTTCTCTGGATTGAAAGCATCGAATTCATCGCCTTCAAGGGCAGGTACCCAGTTGGCGCAGTCTTTATAAAGTTTGAGGGGGAAAGCCACAAACTGTTTCAATTGTTTGTGACTCTCCACCTTTACGATTTGAATGGACATGGGGTTAGCGTGTTGTGTTAGAACTGATATAATCAAGCACTTCGCCCACGGTCGAGAATTTCGGGTTACCTTCAAACTTGAACCCGAATTTGGTCTCGATAGCGAGGCTAAGCAGCAGGATGGTGAGTGAGTCGAGACCCACATCGCGCACCAACTGCGAATCGTCATTGATGCTCTTGAAATCGGCAGCAGGTTTAATCTGCTTCAAGATTTCCTTCATTTCTTCGAATATGGCTTCTCTTTGCATGGTTATGCCTTATTGGTTGCGTGAAACTTTCATGGCACCTGTACGCTTGAAGTCTTCGCGGCGTACGGTGACTTTGCTGACTTGGTGTGTGGTAGGCAGTGTGGCGTTGACTTTGCCAACCAAATCATGGAAATAGGCTTCCACTTCTTCCCAAGGGCCGTTGCCAAATTCTTCCATGCGGGGCAGGATTTCGATGGCAATAACGGGACGACCGTCTACCTCTTCTTCCTTGACAAGGCAGTCGCGCAGCTTGTTGTCCTTGTAGAAAGGTTCCTCGATACTCTCGGGACTGACGTTCTCGCCATTGCTGAGGATGATGAGGTTCTTGATACGTCCCACGATGTACATGAAACCTTCTTCATCGAAACGTACCAGATCGCCAGTCTTCACCCATCCGTCTTCAGTGAGGGTTTCGGCAGTCTTCTCAGGTTCGCCATAGTAGCCCAAGAACACGTTGTCGCCACGGAACCACAGTTCGCCGTCGACCACCTTGGCTTCTTGCTCAGGATAGAGTTTGCCCACCGAGGTCGGTCTGGTCTTCACGTCAATGTTGCCTGTGGTGAGGTTGGCACCTTCGGTCATACCATAGCCTGCGAAGAGTTGGATGCCCATTTCGTCAAATTCACCTATGAGTTTTGGCGGAACGTTGGCTGCACCCGAGATGATGACCTGGAGGCAACCGCCCAGGAAGGGCTTGCCGTACATCTTGATCAGGCCTAACAGGATTTCGCAGATGCCAGGTACCGCAACCATCATGGTAGGACGGATGACAGGGAGTTTGGAGATGGTTTCCTTTGTGTTGCCAGCGGAATACCACTCTGCTCCTTTATAAAGAACCGAAAGGGTGCTGTAAATCAGTCCAAACACATGACTCAGAGGAAGTACGCAGGCATAGCGGTGGCAGGCGAGTTGCTTGCCAGGGGCATATACGCCATTCAAGGCACCACGCATCAAAGCACGATGAGGCAGGATGGCACCTTTAGGGGCACCTGTGGTACCGCCGGTGAAGAAGATGGCTGCTGGGTCGTTCTTGTCGACAGTGGATACAGGTGCTGTGTGGTCGGCGCAGTCGGTGATGGCGATGGTTGGGCAGGGGGCTCCTTGTACGGTTTCGGCGAATTCTTTGCCGTAGGCCAAGACCTTAACGCCAAACTTCATGCAGCAGCCTATTACGGCCTGCTGGGGCAACTGGGAAGGAAGGTTGATGACGATGTATCCCGCTGAGGTAACGGCGAGAAACATCTCAACGGCTTCGATGGTCGAGTTGTCAAGGATGGCTACCTTATCGCCTTTTTGCAAACCCATGTCGTTGAGCAAGGCACGCTTGCGGGCGATGGCGTCACAGGCTTCTTTGTAGCTGAGGTGACGCACCGTGTCGGACAGACAGGGCTGGTCGGCCCATTTCTGTTCTAGCCAGGTGACAAATTCGGGAAGAGTCGGTATGTACTTTACCTGCGCGAGCTCTTCGGCAGGAAGCATGTTGGGGAAATAAGTGTTGTTAATCATTGGTTAATTATTTTGGTTTGTTATTTCGATTAACCCAAAAAAGCCAAAGCGTTTCCACTTTGGCTTTATCATTGGGATGTCTGCATACTGAGTTATTCAGGATTTTCTACTGAGGTTTCGGCAGCAGCAGGGGTCTCCATGTTCACAGCTTCCGTAGCGGGAGCGGCAGGAATGGTATTCTCAATCTGCTGACGCATCTCGGTATCGAACACATCGCCCGTCTTGACATTCTTGGGGATGGTGATGCTCGAAATCAGGCAGAGTGATACCAACACAGCACCCAATGCCCATGTACCTTTTTCGAGGAAGTCGGTCGTCTGGCGAACGCCCATCATCTGGTTGGCACCACCGAAATTGGACACCAAGCCGCCACCTTTTGAGTTCTGAACCAAAACTATCAGACTTAATAATACGCTGACAATCAGGATTAAAATTACAATTAACGTGTACATTTTTATTGATTTAATGTTTGACTATTCTGTTTTATCCTTTCGATTTGGGCTGCAAAATAACGACTTTTTTCTGGATATTTCAAGTTTAATTTTTCATAAATTGAAATCGCCTTCTCTGTATAGCCTTGTTTTTCGTAGATTTGAGCCAAAGTTTCGCTGACGATGTTCTCTTGGTCGGTGATGCTGTTTTGGGCTACGGAGATGGGGTTGTAGAACTCTGCCTTGGGTCGCGAGATGCTGGGGTTTTCGTGGATGAATTTCTCGATGAGTTCAGTACGCGACATCTGTTTCGTTGCAGGTTTGTCTTTCTCCTTGCGCTGCTTCTCAGCTTCCAGTTCGCGCAGCCGGTTGGCAATGATGGCTTTCAGCTCGTCCAACGATTTGCGTTTTTCTTCGAGAAGGGCCATTTCTGCAGAGAGTTCCTCGCGGCTACCGCTGAGGTTGATTTCGGGGATGATGAATACCTTCTCGCGAATGATATTACTGTTGTCGCTTGCTTCATCTTCTTTGGCCTTCTGGGTGCTGGTCACCTTGTCAGTTGGTGCGAACTCGTCGGGGAGGGTATGGGTGGTCTGCTCGCTCTCTATCCGGTGGCGGGCTATCAGGGTGAAGAGACGCAACTTGTTGCGGTTAGGCATACAGGTGGCAGCGAGGCGCAGCTGTTTTTCGGAGGCCTCATTACTCGTGTTTTGATAGGCTATGGCCAAAAGCGTCTGCCCAATGGAGAAATACGGGTATTCTTTCACCAGCTGCTCCACTTCCTGAACTGCTTCGCCTTGAAGCGTTTCGGGTCGTGTCATGTATCCTATCAGTTGTTTGCTGTTCATCTCTACCAATTTACCAATGCTTTGTTGAATATATCTTCCACCAAAGCCTCGATAATGACGGCAGTGAGGTTGTCCTGCACGGCGTTGAGGTCTTGGTCGCTGGGGTAGTCTTCGTAATGCGAGAAGCTCTGCTCAAAATCCTTGGTGTCGTCGAAGCGGTTGCTGTAGCGTACCTTCACGGTGATGGTGAGACGGTTCATGGCGGCAGTCTGCGAGGCAGTGATGGCTACAGGGGTGGTTCTGTAATCGGTGATTTCGCCCTCGAAAGCTAAGTCACCACCTTCTTCCACCATATCCAAAGGAGTCTGGTTCATCATGGCATCACGTAGAGCTGTGCTGAAGTCGTTGCTCAGCGTTGGGTTGACGAGCTGGGCGTAGTTGGGGAAATAGGCTACCGATACGGTCTTCGCCTCGGGAGGTATGGATGCTCCAGAGAAGGAATAGATGCCGCAACTGTGGCATACGAATGCCCATGCTGCTACCAGTATCGTTATGATAACCTTGCTCCTCATAGGTCGATGCCGTATTCGTTGATTTTGCGATAGAGGGTGCGCTCACTGATGCCCAAGGCTTTGGCTGCGTCTTTGCGTTTCCCTCGGTGGGCTTCCAATGCCTTGATGATGATTTCTTTCTCGTGATGCTCCAAAGAGAGGCTCTCGTTGTTGCTTGAGCCTGATGAAACGACACCATAATGGGTCTCCTCAGCAGGGACAAACTCGGCAAACTCCTGTTCGGAAGTGTCAGGTTCAATTGGGCTGACGCGGGTCACTACGGTGTCGCCAATCTGGGTGACGGCACTGGGTTGCACGTAATTGGTCTCGACTGGGTTACCGTTGTTCATGCTATTGACTTGGGCCCTAAGCTCGGCGATGTCTTTCTTCATGTCGAACAGGATGCGGTAGAGCAGGTCGCGTTCCGACATTCCCTCCGGGCTGTCCTCGCGAGGCAGGAGTACAGGGAGCGTGCTTTGTACCCTCACGGGGAGGTATTTCGTCAGCGTTTCTGCCGTTATGGTGCGGTCGGTCTCCATGATGGAGATCTGCTCGGTGACGTTCTTCAGTTGGCGTACATTGCCGTCCCAGCTGTAATTCTCCATAAGCTTCATCGCTTCAGGGGTCAGCGTGATGGGCGGGATGTGGTTACGCTCGGCGAAGTCGGCGGCAAACTTGCGGAACAGCAGCGGGATGTCACCTTTCCTTTCGCGCAAAGCAGGAATATGAATCGGGATGGTGTTCAGTCTATAAAAGAGGTCTTCGCGGAAACGTCCCTTCTCAATGGCTAATGGAAGATTGACATTGGTGGCGGCGACGATTCTGACATCGGTTTTCATCACCTTGTTGCCACCCACGCGGATAAATTCGCCGTTTTCCAACACGCGGAGCAAACGGGCTTGGGTGGAAAGGGGCAGCTCGCCTACCTCATCCAAAAAGAGGGTGCCTTTGTCGGCAATCTCAAAGTAGCCCTTGCGCTCGTTGACAGCACCTGTGAATGACCCTTTCTCGTGTCCGAACAGCTCAGAGTCGATGGTGCCTTCAGGGATGGCGCCGCAGTTGACGGCAAAGTACTGCCCGTGCTTGCGGGTGCTGTTTTGGTGGATAATCTTCGGAAATACATCTTTACCCGTACCGCTTTCTCCCGTAATGAGTACGGTAAGGTCGGTAGCAGCCACCTGTGCCGCAATGCCGATGGCGCGGTCCAGTTCGGGGTCGTTACCGATGATGCCGAAGGTTCTCTTTATTGCTTGTACGTCCATTATCTCAGTATTCCTCCCAGTTCTTTCTCCATCGCGCCTTGGATCTTGCCCATCGTCTTTTCAATCACCTTATCCGTAAGGGTGGTGGTGGGTGACATCAGCACGAAGCTCATGGCGTATTGTTTCTTGCCTGCCGGTATTTTCTCACCTTCGTAGACGTCGAAGAGGCTCATCGATTGCAGAATCTTGTTTTCGGCATTCATGGCGACGCGCTTCACTTCGTCGAAGGTGACGTTCTTGTCGAAAATCATGGCGAGGTCGCGGCGCACGGCGGGGAACTTCGACAGCGGCTCGAAGTGTACCTCCTTGGCTTGGGCCAGGCATTGCATCATCAGCGTCCAGTTGAAGGTGGCGTAGTAGACGTCCTTCTTCAGGTCGAAGTGCTTCAGGGTCTTCTTGCTGAGCTTGCCGAGAGTGACGATAGCTTTGCCGTTGACGCAGTAGGTGGTGGCGTAGTCAAAGTGTGCCAGATTGGCTTCTTGGGCTTCAAGGGTGTTGAAGTCGAACTTGAAATGGTTGAGGATGCCCATCACGTATTCCTTGAGGTCGAAATAGTCGACAGGCTTCGTGGGGTTGTTCCACAGCTCGGCCTGCTTGTTGCCAGTGAGGAAGAGGTCGAGGCAGGTATGCTCGGTATAAGGCTTGAGGGGCTTGGTCTCGTCGCCGACTTTGGTGGCATCGAAGAAATAGACGTTGCCGAACTCGAAGAACTTCATGTCGCTGACCTTACGGTTCTGGTTGAAGGCGATGCTCTCTAATCCGCCCCACATCAGGGTCTGGCGCATCACGTTGAGGTCGCTGCTGAGCGGGTTCATAATCTTCACGTTATGCTCGGGCTCAAAAGCGGGGAAGGCCTCGCTGTAGGCGGCTTTGGTGAGCGAGTTATTCATAATCTCATAGAAGCCGTTGGCCACCAGCATATCGCTGATTTTCTGCTGCATCTTGTCGGCATCGGGTTTGGCGGCGCGACTGATGGAGGTATGGATGCGGGTGGGAATCTCGATGTTGTCGTAGCCATAGATGCGTAGGATTTCCTCCACCACATCGGCGGGACGGGTCACATCGACCTTGCTGGTATGCACGTCGACGACGATATGCTTGTCGTCCTGTTCCACCACTTGGCATTCGAGGCTCTTCAGGATATTGATGGCTTGGGTCTGGTCGATAACCTTACCAGCCAGGTTGTTCAGGTAGTCGAACTTCAGGTCCACGCGGGCAGGGGCAAAGTCACCGTTCTTCACGTCCTTGATTTCGGACGAGATGGTTCCTCCGGCCAACTCCTTTATTAATAAGGCGGCACGTTTCAGGGCATAGAGGGTGATGTTCGGGTCGGCACCGCGCTCATAGCGGAACGAGGCATCGGTCTGCAAGCCGTGATACTTCGAGGTCTTGCGGATGCTGGTGGGGTTGAAGTAGGCACTTTCGAGGAAGACGTTGGTGGTCTCCATCGTCACGCCCGATTTCTGTCCGCCAAACACACCGGCGATGCACATAGGCTCCTCGGCGTTGCAGATCATCAGGTTGCGGCTGTTGAGTTTGCGTTCCACACCATCTAAGGTGACGAAAGGCGTGCCTTCAGGCATACATTTCACCACCACCTTCTTACCCGTAATCTTATCGGCATCGAAAGCGTGCATGGGCTGTCCGACTTCCATCAGTACATAGTTGGTGATGTCGACGATATTGTTGATGCTGCGGATGCCCACAGCAGCGAGGCGGTTCTTCAGCCAGGCAGGCGACTCAGCCACCTTCACGCCGCTGACGGTGACACCTGAGTAGCGCGGACAGGCTTGGGCGTCTTCCACCACTACCTCGATGTCGTTATTGTGGTTTTCCACCTTGAAGTCTTCCACCGAGGGACGGATGAGGTGGTATTGTGTGGTGTTCTCCCTTTGGTTGAGGGCGGCTACTAAGTCGCGGGCTGAGCCGATGTGCGAGGTGGCGTCGCTGCGGTTGGCGGTGAGGCCAATCTCGATGGTGTAGTCTTCTTCCACGGGGAAATAGAACGAGGCGGGCTTACCCACTTCGTAGTCGTCAGGCAGCACCATAATGCCTTCGTGCGAGGTGCCGAGTTGCAGCTCATCCTCAGCGCAAATCATACCTTCCGAGACTTCGCCGCGAATCTTGCCTTTCTTGATGGTGATATGTTCGTCGCCTATCCATAGCTCGGTGCCGATGGTAGCCACTAAAACCTTCTGTCCTGCTGCCACGTTGGGCGCGCCGCACACGATGTGCAGGGGTTCCTCGCCGCCGACATCGACGGTGGTGATATGCAGGTGGTCGGAGTTGGGGTGGTCGATGCAGGTGAGCACCTTGCCGACGACGACGCCACGAAGAGCACCTTTTACCGACTCGAAGCGCTCCAAGTCTTCCACTTCAAGACCTGTAGAGGTGAGCAACTCGCTGACTTTCTCAGCCGAATAGTCGCAGTTGACGTATTGTTTCAACCAGTTGTAGGAGATTTTCATTGTATGTAATTATTTGATATTCAATCTGCATTGTCGATGACCGCGTCCCGCGGTCAGTCCAAAGGAACGGCAAAGATACGAAAAACTGACAAAATGGCACGATGTTTTTTTTCAAATGGGATGATTTTTCCAAAAGTCGCTCAGAAAAGACTGCCGACGTTTCGCGGAAACGAAACGGTGTTACGATTCAAAAAATCCATCAATACATCAACCCGAAATGCCAAAGTGGGACTGAGAATTGTCGAATGCAATCGACAAAAATTGCATAAAATTGCAAACTGTACTTTGCAAAAATCGGTGAAAACTGTCGGGTGGAGATGGCAAAATCAGTGGACTTGCCCTGAAAAGTGAATTTTGGTAAGTATTTTTCAGTTACCTCTTGCAGTTTGAAAAAAATGCTGTACTTTTGCCCCATAAAGTAAAATTACTCAAACTATTGAGTAAATTTACTCAATCTACTGAGTAAAAATATATAATATGTTCCAAAGAGTTGAATATCAAATAATAAAGAAAAGACTTGAAGAGCCAAGAAGGTTCATTCAGGTGGTGATGGGACCGCGTCAGGTGGGCAAATCCACGGTAGTGAGGCAGGTTTTGGCAGATTGTACGCGGCCTTATTCCATGTTTACAGCTGATGCAGTGCCGGCAGGCAATCTGTTTTGGATCGGTGAGTGTTGGGAAACGGTACGGAGAAAGATGAAAGCGGAGGGTGCCGAGGAATATATTCTTGTCATCGACGAGGTGCAGAAGATTAATTCGTGGAGCGAGGCCGTCAAAAAGGAATGGGATGCCGACACTTTCAACGATGTGAACATCAAAGTGGTGCTGCTTGGCTCATCGCGAGTGATGCTTGACTATGGCTTGGCCGACAGCCTGATGGGACGCTTTGAGCGCATCGTGATGCCGCATTGGTCGTATCCCGAGATGCGTGATGCTTTTGGTTTTAGCTTGGAACAATACATTTATTTCGGTGCTTATCCCGGTGCTGCGCCTCTGATTGATGACGAGAACCGATGGTTGGAATACATCACAGGCTCTATCATTGAGGCTACTATCAACAAAGACATCTTGCAGGGTGTGAAAGTGATGAAACCGGCCTTGCTTAGGCAGGCTTTTGAATTAGCTTCTGCCTATTCGGGTATGGAATTGTCGCTGACTAAGATGATGGGGCAGTTGCAAGACGCTGGAAATGTGACCACCTTGGCGGTATATCTCGAACTTCTGGGCGAAGCGGGTTTGGTGCGTACCTTGAGTAAGTATTCTGCCGATGTTGCGCGGAAGCGAAACAGTGTGCCGAAGTATCAGGTTTTCAACAATGCTTTGAAAAACATCTATTGTGGGAAGCGTTTTGCTGAAGCGATTGCAGATTCTCGCCTATGGGGAAGGTTGTTTGAGTCGGCTATCGGTGCTTATATTATTAATGGCGCCACTATAGGGCGGTATAAAACCTACTATTGGCGCGACAAGACGGGCCGTGGGGTGGACTATGTATTAGAGAAAAACGGACAGCTTCTTGCCATTGAGGTGAAAAGCAATGCTGACGACAGCAATTCGGGCTTGGGCGAGTTCCGCAAACAGTTCAAGAACGCGAAAGTCCTCATTGTCGGCGAAGGAGGCCTCAAGGCAGAGGAATTCTTGCAGATGAAGCCTGAGATGTTGTTTTAGGAAAATTTGCAAACTGCACTTTGCAAAATTTTTTGCGAAAAATACCCTGATTTTTCAAAAAGTCGCCCCGAAAAGTGTATCTTTGCCGCGAAAAGTCACCCCGAAAAGTGTATGGATTGGCGAAAAAGTCGCCCCGAAAAGTGGTAAATAGTTGATAATCAATAATAAAAAACAACGGTGTTGTTATGTATAAGAGAAAGATAGAAACGGTTCTGTTGCAATGGAAGTCGAAAAAAGGACATAAACCGTTGATTGTCAAGGGTTGCAGACAATGTGGAAAGACGAGTTCGGTTTTGGATTTCGCTCGAAAGAATTATGCGCACGTGGTGTATCTCGATTTCCATGAGCATAGGGAATACAAGGCCTTTTTTGCGGGCGCGCTTGATGTGGACACTTTGACGCTCAATATTTCAGTAGGTGTCCCCGACGCGAGGTTTGTTCCCAACCAAACCTGCCTCGTGCTTGACGAAATCCAAGACTGCCCCAATGCCCGCGCTTCGCTCAAATTTTTCAAGTTGGACGGGCGTTACGATGTGATTTGCACTGGTTCGCTGTTGGGCGTGAATGGTTATAAAACCAAAGAAGAACAAGAGGAAGAAGCGGTGGCGTCCATTCCCGTGGGTTTTGAACAGGTGGTCACCATGTTTCCAATGGACTTCGAGGAATGGCTTTGGGCCAACGGTGTTGAAACACAACATATTGATTATCTGCGAGATTGCTTGGAAAAGGAAATTCCCGTGAATGAGGCTTTCCACCAAAGGATGCATCAGTTGCTTTTGCGTTATGTGGTGGTGGGCGGTATGCCGGAGGCCGTTTCCTCTTTTTTCGAAACCAACAATATGGGCGATGTTTGGGAGGTTCAACATGGCATAGTTGAGACCTACAAGGCGGACATGCTGAAATATGCGCTTCAGGAAGACAAGTCACGCATCCGCGAGTGCTTTGAGTCGATTCCGGCGCAGTTGGCGAAGGAAAACAAGAAGTTCCAGTATGCCATCGTGCGCAAGGGTGCCCGCTCGCGCGACTACCAAGGCAGCCTGCAATGGATTGAGGATGCGGGCATCGTTCATCGCTGCCACAACACCACGATTACCGAACTGCCTTTGTCGGGCAATGCCATCCCTGACATATTCAAGGTGTATTTGGCCGATATTGGGCTGTTAGTCAGTATGTTGGAAGAAGGCACGGCATGGAGCATCCTCCAAGGCGACTTGAAGGGTTACAAAGGCGCCATTTTCGAGAGCCTTGCCGCCGACATTTTTGGCAAGATGGGCCGCAAACTCTATTATTTCCAAAAGGAAGGCGGTTTGGAGTTGGATTTTCTGATTCGTTATAAGGGAGAGTGTGTTCCCGTTGAATGCAAGGCCACGACGGGCAACGCCAAGTCAATGAAGACCGTGCTGAAACATCCCGAGCATTATCATGTCTTTCACGGGATAAAGTTGGGCGACTACAACATAGGCCGCGAAGGAGCTTTGCTCACCTTGCCTTTTTATTTGGCTTTTCTGCTTACGGAAGTGGCATGAAGGATTCTAAAATTAACTTTAGACTGCCAACTGCACTTTGCAAAAATCGGGGAAAAGTGTCGGGTGGAGGTGGCAAAAATGAAACCACAATATCTCCTATGATTGCGCCTAACATGATAAACTGATGTTGGTTATAGTTAATTACAATTCAAACATTTCGTCAGTATATTTTATTACACCTATGTATTCTCCCATGAATGTGTCTTGTAATAATTCAATTGTTTTTAATTGTTCGCTACAAAGATTCTCATTTCGCCATAAGGTTACAAATGCGTTCGAGTTAAAGGCTTTCAAATCCGCATAAGCAACCAATCGATTGTTTGATGCCTTTCTCCATGAGATTTTTTCTCCATTATTAAATAAATTCTTAAAATCTTCATACTCAAACACTCCAATTCTATACCATGTTTTGCGTTTAAACAGTTTCCCCATTCTAACTTTGTATTGTTGGTGTTGGGATGAGACTGTGCTATAATCTATACTGTATTTCTTCTGATTATCAATAAACGCCCAATAGAGATTGTCATTGTAATTTGTTTCAACAAAACTAATGTTCATGGGTTTATTGATATTACAACTTGGTCTTATGAAAATTCTAACTTCTTCCTCTTTTCCTTGTACATAAAGCCTTTTATCTGCTTCATAGTATCCAAATTGATTAAGACTGAACTCTAAGAAATTATTGTTTGATTCTCTCAAAAAAGTATTCACGTCTATGATTTTACAGTATTTGCTGTTATTGACAAGGATTTCCCTTTCGAAAGTTGGATTAATATTGATGAGCATATCAATTTCCCATTGATTATCCAAAAACACAAAGTTTTCATTGTTTATACTAACAACATCAACCCGAACAGGTTTGTTAATATCACAAACTTCATTGATAGGAATCTGATATATAAAAACAGATTCCTTTTTTTTGATTTTTTGTTTGATAATAACGGTGCAAGACCTCAATGTCCCTTTTTGGTTTTGATAAAATTTGATTTTTTCTCCTTGATTGTATTGCCTTTTGAAGTCATCATAATTGTCAATTGGATTAAGGACTACTTTTTCAGGTAGATACCAGTTTTTTAATGGCCGCAATACAATGCTTTCAACATTGTGCATTCCATCCTGTAATGCGTCTCCAACATTGAAGCAACAGATTGCGCAAGTCCAATCTTCGTTAGGGTCCAATCCATTATTAGAGTCATACACTAAATTGTTTCCATTAAGTTTGTTGGCAAACAATTCCATTCTCTCATCCTTTTCAAAATCATTAAAATATGGCCCAGTGCAAACAAACTGATTGTGTCCTTTTGTACAATTGAGGATTAATGAAGAAAAACGCTCTAAATCAAAATTTAAATCCAACACATTTGATAATAGGTGGAGTGTAGGTACATTATCTTCACATACGAAATCTTCATTGTTTAATTGATCAAATCCTTTGTTTACTGTGATGATTTTTGCATCGGGTAAGAAAAACCGACTATGAAGAGCGGCTCTTTGAAGAGTCGGCGCAGAAGGTTCTATCAGTGTTATAGTGTTGATTTTCTGGATGTATCCTTGCTTGCGTAGGAAATCTGCATAGCACATAATGCCAGTACCTACCCCACAACCATAATCTATAATATTGATTTCATTTTGAGTTAAAAAGGTCTTTGGAATATGCCCAAACGCATAATTGAGTTTTGCTTGGTGCATCCTGCCATACGCATGCAAAAAAGCATCCATTTGAAGGCCATGATAAAGCACGGCGGTTCCTCGTTCGAGAGAGTCATAAGCTTCTTGTTGAACTTTATCTGGTTGATTTTTCAATATGGCAGTTGCCACATCACGGACCAACTCAAAACTTGGGGTGTCATTACCAATAATATACTTTAATACTTCAGAATATGTCATGTCAATTCCCAGTTATCGTTTCTTCAAATCTATTGTTCTCGTGTTGTTTCCAGTTCCTCACCGCCACTTCCTTGCTCGTATTAGCATAGCAATATTCGCATAAATGCGGGCAGGTGTTGTATTCGCCAATGTCTTTGCTCACCATGCAGCCACAGAACTGTCGTTGACCTTTGTCGCGGTTGTCCTTTTTCTTGAGGGCGTATTGCGATTCGCTGAGCATGATGGCATTGGCGGGAATCGGCTCTGCGCCAAACAAGGAGTTTTCAATGGATTTTATCTCCACACCGAGGAAGTCCATCAAAGCTTTGTCGTGATACGCAAAGCGAATCATCAAGTCGTCATCCACGCAACGGTTGTGTTGGATGCCGTATGGATCAAGGTCTATTTTCTCGCCACAGGTAGCTAACTGATAGTGCCATTTCTGATTAAGTTCCGAAAGCCTTTGGGCAAATTCCTCCATTTGGGCGGTCGTCCATTCTGCATAGTTCACAAGGCTTTTCTTGAGGTTGTTTTCAACCTTTTTATATAGAGCGATGTCGGCATAACTGAAAACGAGTTTCTCGGTATAGTCCAAAAGTTGATCGCCGATGTTTTCCACTTTCCTTAATAGGTCGTCCAAACCGATTTGGTCGGTCAGAATCAGCGGGTCGAAACGCCAAACCACACGACCTTTGCCCAACTTATCCACCAAGCGCTTGAAGGTGTCAATGCGCTCATCCAAAGGCGGCACACCTTTTTCCAAGCCTTCTTTCACATAGTCGTTTAGCGTGTATTGGATATAGCAGCCGATGTTTCTCTCTTTCAGTTCGTCCAAATGCTTAAGCAACGGCTTTGGGTTCTTCGACCAAAACACGATGAAGCGGCATTTCTCATACGAAACAAAACTCTTCACGCCATTGAAGGGATTGGTCCAGGCAGAATAGCCCACCTTCAGCCGATGAAAGAGCCAATCGGCATAGAACGCGGGAATATCCGTGCTACGGCTTGCCGAAATGATAATGGGGGCTTGTGCATCAACAACTTCGCCGTTGTCTCTCCGTATCTGTGTCTTTTGCCATTGAGCCATTCGTTACCTCCGTTTTGTTTTCGCTGCAAAGATATAACACCCCAATAAGATTTACAAGGTCGAATCTCTCTTTTTTCAACACGGCAAAAGATTTCTTTAGGTTTTACTCCCCCTTTACTCAAACATTACTGAAACTTTACTCAAATTCTTATCAGACTTTATGCAACTCTAAGGTTCCTTTGAGGTAACATTAAGATAACACTGAAATGCGGTTGAGGTGCCATCGAAGTTACAAGTGCGTCGCATCGAACTTTTTCCTATTTTTGTGGGGTCTAAATCATAGTAACGATGAACACCTCTATTCCCAACCGTCTCTTCGTCCGCAACAGGGCGAACCTTGCGGCCCAGCTGCCGCCTAAGTCTGTCGCCGTCTTCACCGCCAACGAGCCTATGCCGCGCAACGGCGACGAGTTTTATCCCTTCCGCCAACAGTCGGATTTCTTTTACCTCACTGGCATCAACGAGGAGAACGCCTACCTTATCATCGCCCCCGACTATCCTGATGAGACGATGCGCGAAGTGCTCTTCATCGAGCCTTACGACGAAGTGAAAGCCACCTGGCAAGGGGAGATGCTTGACGCAAAACAGGCTATAGAACTCTCAGGCATCAAGACTGTCAAAGGCAGCGACGCTTTCTGGATGACTTTAAACGACTTCGTCTTCTCAGGCTACGGAGACACGATTTTCCTTAACAGCTACGAATACCCCAAATACGAGTGCAACACCGAGACCATACAACAGCGTTTCGTCAATAGGGTGAAGTCGCTCTACCCCATGCACAACTACGGACGCACGGCACCGATACTCAACGCCTTGCGTATGGTGAAATCGGAAGACGAAATCAACATCACCCAGCAGGCTTGCGACATTACCTCGAAGGCATTTCGTCGTTGCCTGCAGACGGTGAAGCCCGGAATGTATGAATACGAGGTGCAGGCCGAAATCGAATACATCTTCAAGCAAAACAACGCTACAGGTCACGCCTACGCTCCCATCATCGCGGGAGGCAAGAACGCCTGCTGTTTGCATTACTCAAAGAACCAGAGCCTCTTGAATGATGGCGACCTGTTGCTGTTCGACATCGGCTGCGAGCTGAAGAACTATTCTTCAGACCTGAGCCGCACGATACCGATTAATGGAAGATTCACCCCGAGACAGGCGGACTGCTACAACGCCGTGCTGCGTGTGATGAAGGAAATCACCAAGCTCTACAAGCCGGGAGGCACCATTAATCTCATTAACGAGACCACCCACCGCCTGATGGAGCAGGAGATGATTAAACTGGGGCTCTTCACAGCTGAAGACGTGAAGAAGCAAGACCCCAACAAGCCTTTGGAGCGCCAGTACTTGATGCACGGGATGTCGCACCACATCGGATTGGACGTTCATGACAGCATCGACAAGTTCAAGCCTTTTGAGCCGGGTATGATACTCACCTGTGAACCAGGTATCTATATCCGAAAGGAGGGCATCGGCATCCGTATCGAAAACGACTTGCTCATCACCGAAGGCGAGCCTATTAATCTATTTGCTGGGTTGCCAATCGAGATTGAGGAGATTGAGGCAGCAATGGAAAAATAGTCCACTTCTTCACTTTTTCAGTGAAGAATTGAAAAATGTTTGTATTTTTGCATTTATGTTGAATACGGAAAGAATACCAACGCATCCTGGGGATGTAATCAAAGAGGAACTTGAGTCACGAGGTATCTCGCAGAAAAAATTCTCTGAGTTGACGGGAGTTTCTTATACTATGCTCAATGAAATATTGAATGGTAAACGTCCTGTTACAAGTGACTTTGCCTTAATAGTTGAGGCTGCTTTGGGGATCAGCCCACAGCTGTTGATAAACATGCAATCGCGCTACAATATGGCTGTTGCAATGAATCAAACGACTTTTATAACGCGTCTCGACCACATAAGAAGGTCGTGTGCAGCAGTGTTTTAGTTCATAATAATTACTCTAATTTGAAATCTATGAAACGTTACATCTTAATGATGATGGTCTTGCTCGGGTGCTTGGGTGGTCTTCAAGCCCGTCCAGTCGATGCGGAGCAGGCCAAGAGGGTGGGACAGCAGTTTGTCCGCGCCCATTTCAACAACGAAATCCAATCTGATGCGCTGCAGCTGGTCTATACAGGAGTGAGCTCGCGCAATGAGGCTTGCTTCTATGCCTTCAACGTGGGGCAGGAGGGCTTCGTCATCGTGTCGGCTGACGACAGGTTCCGCCCCATCGTGGGCTATTCCGACGAAGGCCCCTTCGATACGGAGAACCCCTCGCCGGAGCTGATGTTCTATCTCGACAGAATCATCGAGGCCCGCACGAGTCGCAACGTCGTCCTCTTCGACAATACGGCTGAAGAGTGGCAGAGCGTGAAGGCTACAGGCCGTCTGCTCTCACGCAACGGGGGACGCGCTGTCGACTACCTCTGCACCACCAAGTGGAACCAGGACTCGCCTTACAACTTCTATGCCCCTTCGGCCAGCAGCGGTCCCGGAGGTCGTTGCTATGCAGGCTGTGTGGCTACGGCCATGAGTCAGGTGATGAAGTTCTGGGACCATCCGGCACAAGGCTCAGGGAGCCATTCCTATTATTGCTGGGGATACGGCAACCAGTCGGCCAACTTTGGCAACACTACCTATCACTGGGAGCACATGCCTGACCGACTTGGAGGCAACTCCAGCGATGAAGAGATAGAGGCTGTGGCTCTGTTGATGTACCACTGCGCTGTGGCTGTCGACATGAACTTTGCCCCCGACGGCAGCGGTGCCAACTCGTGGGACGTGCCGAGTGCCATCCGTCAGTATTTTTCCTATTCCAACCAAGCCAGCCTGAAGGGACGTGACGAATATCCGCTCACCAACTGGCAGAACATGCTGAAGGCGCAGTTTGACCTCGGTTGGCCCGTGTATTACTCGGGATTCAGCGACGACGGTGGACATGCTTTCGTGTGCGACGGCTACACCGACGACGACCTGTTCCACTATAACTGGGGCTGGGGTGGCAGCAGCGACGGCTGGTTCGTCATCGACGAAATCGACTTTGCAGGCTGGGCTCAGGCAATCTTCAACTATGTGCCTACCGATGTCTACACCTATATGCCTCAAGAGCCTACCAACCTTGAGGTAGTCTCATTGGGCGACTTCGACTATTCCGCCAACCTCACTTGGACCAACCCGACGCATAACATCCACAATGAAGCGCTGTCGAACATCGACCAGATTGTGGTGACTCGCGATGGTAAAGTCATCAAAACTTATAATAACGCGACTCCCGGAGCCAACATGAGCTACACCGACCACTATATGCCTACCTTTGTGAAATACGGCGTTTATGCTGTTGTCCATAATGCGAAGAGTAAGGTCACCATCGATGATGGTGTCATCCTTGGCCCTTCCTGCGTCTGGCGTTTGGATATGACCTCCGCCGACGCTGCGGGTTGGGACAATGGTTACCTCTCGTTTGTCAACGATGCCGGGGTTGAGGTAGCCCAGGTTACGGCCTATTCCACTGCCTACAGCAGCAACGTGGAGTTGCCTTTGGGTCGCGTGGGGATGTACTGGAACAAACCCACTACTGCCATCGAGAAGATTAGTTTCGATTTGATGGATGGGGAAGGGAACTCCGTTGTCAAATACGAAGGCGGCTCCAACGACTTGAACAAAGGTCTGTTCTTCATCGTGAACAACAGTTGTGGTGACGAGTTCAACCATAATGCGCCGAGTCACTTCACCGCGACGCGCAATGGAGCTTCTGTGCAACTGGCTTGGACGGCTCCTGCTGGCGAAGTCAACCATTATTATGTCTATCGCGACAATATGCTGTATGCTGTGACACAGGGAACGAGCTATACCGACAACGACGGGGATGGGTTCCACAGTTACTTCGTCACTTCCTTCACCGAGAATGGTGAGTCGGACCACTCCAATTGCGCCAATGTGTATGTGAGTGAATCTTGCGAGGCTCCGACAAACCTGCGCTATGAGATGACCACACCCACCAAGGTAAAAGTGATGTGGGATGCGCCTCAGGACGAGAGCGTGACGGGATATATGCTCTATCGCCGCGTGAAAGGGGAAGAGTTCAAACGCATCAAGCTGCTGACCAAGACCTTCCATACGGATAATCTCACCTCTCAACCCGATGAACGCTATGAATATGCTGTTACCGCCTACTATCAGAGCAACGATTGCGAGACGGGCTACGCTAAGGCTGCAGCCAATGGCTCGATGCGTTTCATCGAGGTCAACAAGAGCATCGTGCCGCAGCACCTGTCGGTTCACACCGACGGGAATGAGGTCACGCTCTACTGGCAGGAGGCAACGACAGCGCTCAGCTACAACGTCTACCGCAACAGAGAGAAAATCGCTGAGAACCTTACTGAAACTACCTTTGTGGACCACGATGTCAACAGCCAGCAGAGCTACACCTACACGGTGACGGGTCAGACGGATTTCATCGAGTCGAGTCCCTCCAACGAGGCTACCGTCGACTGGACCACGCTTTCGGAAGAGACCGTTGGGAATCCCTCTGTAACCATCTATCCCAATCCTACCAAAGGCCTGTTGGTGGTGGAGACGAGCCTCGCTTCCGAGCAAGTGGAGTGCCGCGTTTTCAACGCCTTGGGTCAGGAGGTGATGCGTCAAGCCGGAGAGGCTGAGAGGATGAACCTGGACCTGAAGACTTTGCCCGAAGGTACCTATTACGTGAAGGTCATTACTGCCAATGAGAGCAAGACCATCAAAGTAGTCAAGATACAATAAAAACCATACACAATGAAAAGCTTAGTGAAACTGGCAGCTCTTGCGCTGCTGTTCGGAACGGGTACCACGTTGGTGGCCCAGGAAGCCGAAGAAGAGAAACCGGTCTATCAAATCACGGAAACCGTCAACGTGAGGCACACGCCTGTCGACAACCAAGGCAGCTCAGGCACCTGCTGGTGCTTTGCCGGTGTCGGTTTTGTGGAAGCCGAAATCCTCCGCATGTACAGCAAGGAGTTCAACCTCTCCGAGATGTTTATCGTCCGCAACGCCTGGGGCGAAAAGGTAAACAAGTTTGTCCGTATGCACGGCAACAACACCCTGAGCCAAGGCGGCGAGGTGTGCGATGTGCTTTACATGATTGACAAATACGGCATGATGCCTGAAGCCGACTACAGCGGCAAGGTCATCGGCGAGGAACGCCACATGCACAGCGAGATGAACGAAGTCATCAGCGGCGTGGCCCGTGCCGTCATCAAGAACGGTAACAAGAAACTCTCTCCCGCCTATCCCAAGGCCCTCAACGGCGTACTGGATGCCTATCTCGGCGAAGTGCCTGCTGAGTTTACCGTCGACGGCAAGAAGTACACCCCCAAGTCGTTTGCCGAAGCCTATCCCATCGACCCCGCCAACTACATCGAGATTTGCTCCTTCACCACCGAGGAATACAACAAGCCCTGCATGGTGGAGATTCCCGACAACTGGACGTGGACACCTGCCTACAACCTGACCTTAGACAGACTGATGGAGGCTGTCGACTATGCCTTGGAGCATGGCTACACCCTCGGCTGGGCTCAGGATGTGAGCAACAAGGGCTTCTCGGGCAAGACGGGCTTGGGCATCGTCCCTGAAGACCCTGAAAGCGAAAAGCTCTGGGAAGAGATAGTCCCTGAGAAACAGGTGACCGACGCAGACCACCAGAAAGCTTACGACAACTGGGATGCCGGCGACGACCACAGTATGCTGGTGGTGGGTATCGCCAAGGACCAGAACGGCAACAAATACTACAAGATCAAGAACTCGTGGGGCGACAGAGGCCCCTACAAAGGCTACTGGTACTGCTCCGAGCAATACCTGCGCCAATACACCATCTTCTTCACCCTGCATAAAGACGCCCTTTCAAAGGCAATGAAGAAAGACTTGGGACTGTAAGGAAATAATTCCTATTTTTGCCAACGCATAACAATACAACAGTTCAACTATAAACAATTCAACCAATGAGATTCAAACACGTTTTGACCGCCGCCGCATTGATGCTCAGCATCTGCGCCGTTGCACAACCTCCGATGCCGAAGCCCGAAGAGAAAGAGGGCGAAGGCTTCAAGTTCACTACCATTAAGGAATTGCCCGTCACTTCGGTGAAGGACCAGAACCAGGCCGGTACCTGCTGGTGCTACAGCTCGCTGGCATTCTTCGAGGCTGAACTGCTCCGTATGGGCAAGCCCTCCTACAATTTCTCTGAGATGTACATTGTCTACAAGACCTATCTGGATCGCGCTGAGGCTGCTGTCCGCACCCACGGTGATGTCTCCTTCTCGCAAGGTGGCGCTTTCGGCGACGTGCTGTATGCCATCAAGCACTATGGCCTCGTTCCCGACTGCGAAATGCCTGCCGGTGCCATGCACGGCGACTCATTGTCCAACTTCACCGAGCTCTCCGCTGTCACCGACCCCTACGTAGCCGGTGTCATCAAGAGCCGTAAGATTCAGATGGACAAAGACGGCAACCCGCTGTGGAAGAAGGGTCTGGCTGGCATCTATGATGCCTACCTCGGCGTTCCTCCGACTGAGTTCACCTACAACGGCAAGAAGTACACGCCTATGAGCTTTGCCGAATCCACGGGCCTCAACATGGACGACTACGTCAACCTGACTTCCTTCACGCACCACCCGTTCTACGAGCCCTTCGTCATCGAAGTGCAGGACAACTGGCGCTGGGGTCAGGCTTGGAATCTCCCCATCGACGAGTTCATGCAGGTGATGGACAACGCCATTGATAAGGGTTACCCGATTGCTTGGGGTTCCGACGTCAGCGAAAGTGGCTGGCTCCGTGGACCGATGGCTGGTATCGCCGTCCTTCCCGACCTTGAAGCCCAGGGTCGCGACCTGCAAGGCAGCGATATGGCCCACTGGTTGGGCATGAGCGCCGCCGACCGCAAGAAGGAAGCCATGAGCCAACCCACCCCGCAGAAGTGGGTCACCCAGAAGGAACGTCAGATTGCTTACGATAACTACGAGACGGGCGACGACCACGGTATGCTGATCTACGGCACTGCCAAAGACCAACTCGGCAATGAGTACTTCATCGTGAAGAACAGCTGGGGCGACGCTGGCCAGTACAAGGGCATTTGGTACGTCTCCAAGGCTTTCGTCCGCTACAAGACCCTCAACATTGTGGTCCACAAGGACGCCCTGCCGAAGGACATCGCCAAGAAGCTGGGCATCAAGTAATCAACCCACAAACAGGCAAAAGAAAAGGGACTGTCTCATGCAGCCCCTTTTTCTTTTTAGTGCTTGAAGGGTTCGAAGCCCTTGCCGTAAGCCCCCATCACGGTGTTCATCGTCATGAAAGCCTTGGGGTCTTCGTCTTTCACAATCCTTAGGATTTGTTGCGACTCGCGTTTGTGGGCCACCACCATAAGGATGGGACCTTCTTTCTTGGTGTACCACCCCGTGCCGTTGATTACCGTCACGCCGCGCTGCATTTCTTTGGCAATACGGTCGGCCACCTTGTCGGGCTCAGAGGTGAAGATGAAAGCCTGCACAGTCTGTTTGTTACCCGTCAGCACCAGGTCGATGCAATAGCTGCACACGCCCATCACCACGAAGCTGTAGATGAAGTCCTCGATGGTGTTGCCCACGATGAAGCCGCAGGCGATGATGATGATGTCGCAAAGCAGGATGACGCGCCCCTGCGAGATATTGCGGTATTTGCAGACAATCATGGCGATGATGTCGGTGCCGCCTGTGCTGCCCCCTTGGGTGAAGGCCACGCCGATGCTCAAGCCCGCCAAGCCGCCGCCGAGGATAGCCGCCAGGAAGTGGTCGCTGACGAAGGGCTGCAGGGTACCTGCCATCAACGGGTCGGTGATATAGCGCTGCAGGAGCGACATGAAGGCTGAGGCCACGAAGATGGAATAGGTCGTCTTGATGCCGAAGCCCACGCCGATGACCTTGAGGGCAATCAATAAAAGGATGAGGTTGATGACGAAGACGGAGATACCTGTGGAGAGGCCCGTGCCCCAGTAGATGAGGGCCGCGATGCCGCTCACGCCGCCGCCCATCAGGTGGTTGGGGATGAGGAAGGCCGTCCAGCCCAAGCACATGGTAAACAGCGCAAAGGTGATGATGGCGTAACGCTTCACCTCGATAAGGATGTTTTTCTTGGATGCTTTCATAGTGAATCAGGTTTTTCTTTTCTATTTCTCAATGGTTATGACAGGTGGTTTTGTTCCATAAACAAGATATGGAATGGGTTCCAACTTTTTCTTATACTCGGCTCCCAAAACAGGGTCTATTATTTTATTTTCAATCAATTGTTCGATAGTTTTTTTCAACACTCCATATGGCATACTGCTACTCTCAACGTTGATTGTAATACTTTTGAGAATATCTATCCAATTAATGTCATGTAAAATCAACACCTCGCCCCTATTCAGAACCATCTCCCTTTTGGTCGCATCGGAAAATTCAGATGGGTTTTCTATTGCTTTTTTAGCCCCGTCTAAAACATCCTGATTTCTGATGATAAAGAATCGTGTTTCTTGTTCATGTTTGAAATCGTTCCTTTTCAACAACAGCAAGTTAAGGTAGTTCTCAATGCCAAAAGACGAGCCGTCATGTGAAATAAACTCATCATAGAACTTATTATCCGTCACAATCCCAGTCTTTGCACTAATCTTTGTTTTTTTGCCGATACTATCTATGACATACCTTGTTGTATATTGGACTGTTCCCTCATATATTGAATCATGATCTTGTATAGCTTTTAACAGCGCATAACGGAGTTGGAACCTGTCAAGTTCAAACTGAACACAAATGTTATCATTCCCTGAATAGGTACGCCATGCGGATTCGTCATATCTTTGATTTGTAGCACAAGTGGCAAACACTCTCGGGTGATTCATGTAATCGGGCGCAACCTCGGAATAATCGGCTTCGTAATACAGGCTTTCATAAGCATCATTCCACCTTGATGGCTCGACAAACGCCATCGTTCCATTTTCTAAGCACTTGATGGCAGTTGCTAACGGGAAATACTTATAGTAAGAGTAACCCGTTGCGAAACTTCCAATTTCTTTATACTGTTTTGCATGGCCATTCCTTTCGTTTCTAAACGCCTCGTTTTGTATCTTATCACGAGATTTCGGCACATAATTACGTACTGTTTTGAATTCTATTGCTGCCATATTACTTATTTATGATTTATTATTATCCGGCAATATGCCTAATTGTTCCAAAATATCTTTGGTCAGTTTCGACAATGGCTTCTTCTCATATTGAGCTTCACTCAAATACTTTCCCCACACAAAGTCATATACTTGCTGCGGTGAATACGCTTGATCTTGGAAAGCATCCACAAGGGTTTGCCGCACGGTTGGATTATACGCAATGACTTTTTCGACAATTTCACTGATATAATCATCATGCATTTCATAGAGCCCTTGCAAGCCAAATGTCTTAATATTAGCTTGTTCGGCTTCAGCTTGGCTGACATTGTCTACCTTTCCAAAACCAATTTTCCCCACTTTTTTTTGATTTATTATCTCATCAGGGGGCATTCTCTTCCCTCTGTCATCTTGCAATTCAAATTTACTCTTAAAACCAGAAAAATAGGGGTTAATTTCCGCTTTTTTGGTGCCTTTTACATGGTTACATGTGTGGCATGAGGGTATAAGATTGTAAAACGAAACAGCCAGAATGGGATGGCTTGATTTGTCGTAAAAATGGTCATACTCGGGAGAAACTTTGACTATACCATCATCCAAAGTAAATGTATAATGCCTGTTGCAATAAGGACAGGTTCTTATGTTCAATTCCTGGAAAAAGTAATGTGCATTACTGATACCATTGATCTCTTTTTGAGTGAAAGCTTCGTAAAGATTATTCATAAAAGATCTCATATACCTAGACACTTTTTCATCAGACCACTCCTTTAGCCCTTTTTCGTCCGCCAGTACTATTTCTCTAAAATTAGTTTTGAACCTTTCTATTTCTTTTTCAAAACCATCCGCATCATCTGCACCACTTCTTCTTACTCTTCTTATCACTCTATCACAATAGCAAAGGCCGTAAGTACTTCCATCTTTTCTCTTACGTTTCTCAAACATGAATTCATACAATCTCAATCTCCATTGTTCAGCAACAACTTGTATGTTATCATGACAATCTCCTAAGTAAATCATATTATGGTTCCTTCCTTATCTACGATGATTGGATTTGTACGAGTCATTTGCTACCCTTGAACGCATTATACAATAAAAGCAATTGGTTCCTCAAAAAGGGTTCGCCAACAAGGAGAATTTGCTGGTAGATAGCCGCCAGTTCTTCCTTCCTCTTTTCATCATTATTATTGGTGAAGTCACCAGAATTGAGTTTTTTAAATAAATTATTGATTTTCTCGTATGCAAACTCCCCGATTGGCAAGTTTGGCATAAAGAAACCATGTTTCAGCAAACTGTGTATGTTGGCACCAAATGTGTTTTCCTGCATCTCATCGTCAGGCACACCTTCTTTCAAAAACAGCACATTACATTTCGGAATGTCGGAAAGGATAAAAGGAGAATGGGTTACAAAAACAAAGTTGATGTTTTGAATATTTTCCAATTTTGCGCGTTTTATCAAATCCAACAATCGATTGAAATACAATCGCTGGTATTCCGGATGATAATACAATTCTATTTCTTCCATGATCAGATTGACATTATAATACTTAACTCTGGAAGAAGAATTAGCCAAATTTTGTAGATGATAGATAATGGCACCTGTTGAGTATATTAATTGTTTTTCGCCAGAACTAAACGAGTTAAATTCTATAATGCAATTTGGATCTTCCTTTTTTTGAAACAATACATCCCAATTATAAATAGGAGGTGGCAAGTTATCAAGAGATATGGATTTGCCATTATAATGCTCTTTCAATTTATCTATTTTAACCAACAAAGGCTCATTCTCTTTTTCTTCTAGTGGAACTAATCGATGATACAAACCACTATTATTTCGAAAGCCTTCATCCATAAAATTCTTTACCTGTCTAAGCTTTCGAGTGATATGCGAATGGTTATCATTTAAAATGTCTTGAACACATCCTTCCAATGCTGTACCAAATTCTCTAATTGATTCATCACTATCTTTTTTTTGGGCTTTTTGATATTGAGGATACTTGGAAATAATCGAGCAAATCTTATATATTATATAGTGCTGACATTTTTCTTTAAGAGACAGTTTAGAATAATCCTTAGTTACAATTTTAATGTCAATCTTCTTTATTACCTCCTTCGAGGCGCTATTATATGCCTTTATAATACGGAATAAGGTGTCTAGTCTACCTAATTGGGCTGCATTTATAATCTTTAGAAATTTGTATTTATCAATATTTATTAGTTCTTGCTTCTTTATTTTTTTTACTATTCTTTCCATCTCATGATTTATTTCCCATATCTTGTCCATTTTTTCTTTCTCAGAATGATATTCATTTTGTTTGTTCTCTGGCTTCAATTGTTTTATCAATTCGTCGTTTTCGTATTGATCCAAGTCTTTATCATAATGAACGCCTTGCACCATGCTTTGAATAGAGTCAGCATCAAGTTTTTTATTGTCAATATCAAAGCCATTTTTCCCCAACGCCAATTTGTGATAATCTAAAGCTTTATCATAGTCGCCTATCTCCATATACAACCCGGCTATTACTTTATAATATTTCACAGTGTCAGGATGCTCTGCGCCTAGGATTTTTTTTCTTATCTTCAAAACATGAAGGAAGAATTCCAAAGCCTTTATTCTCTTGTCACTAAAATAATATTCCCAACCTATCTTGCTATAATACATCGCAGTATCAAGGTTTTCTGTGCCAGAGTTCCCCTGTATTTTCAAAGCTTCTTTGTAATACTTCAATGCTTTGTCGTGATTATCTTGGGCCTTGTATAGTATAGCCATGTTGTTACATGTTGCAGAAGCATTCAAACGATCCTTACCATCTAGTTTTTTTCTTATTTCAAAGGCCTTGGAAAAATAGTCGTTTGCCTTGGCATAATAATGCATTTTCAAATACAACAAACCCATGTTGTTGTATGTTGTAGCTGTATCCGAATGGTTTTTGCCGAGGGTTGCCTCTCTTTTTTTTTCGGCTTCCTTAAAATATCTCTCAGCTTTATGATACGTTTTATAACCATTGACCACGCACACTCCTGCTGCGTTATTATATGTTGTGGCAATATACGAAGAATTATGGGTTTTCTTTATTATATTCAATGCATTATCGTAATCCATCAACGACTTAGCAAGTTCGTTTTTCCCATAATGAACCCGTGCAAGATTGCTGTAGGAAATAGCAATTTCGACATGGTTAATTCCGAGAATTTCTTGCTTAATACCAAGAGACTTGCTATATAGCTTTAATGCTTCTTCGAGTTCACCAATGTCTTCATATACCCTGGCCAAATTGTCGTATGAAAAAGCAGTATCTATATGCTGACTACTGAGAACTTTTTCCTTTATTTCTATTACTCGGTTATAATATCGCCTCGCTTCTCCATATTCATCCTTTGCCTCATATATAGCAGCCATGTTATTATAAATCTTGGCAGTATCTAGATGGTATTCTCCGAGAATTTTCTGACTTGTTTTCAGCGCATTTTTGTAATTCTCCAAAGCATCGTCAACCTTACCATTCAGCTTATGCACTCTTGCAATATTATAATAAGTGGAAGCAACATCTGTGTGATCTTTGCCCAAAAGGGACGTTCTACAATTCAAAGCCTTATAATAAAACTTTAATGCTTCATCGTAGTTGCCTAAATCTTCGTGCACCAATGCTGTGTTATTGTATGCTTTGGCCAATAATAGAGGATTTACATCTATTAGGGGCTCCATTATTCTCAATGCATCTTGACAACATTCCAAAGCAGTAGGATTATCATTTTTGGCTCTATACGTTCCTGCAAGGTTGATGTATGTCTTGGCTACTGTTAGTATATCATTTGTTAATGGAGATTTTTTTATTTCAAGAGCTTTATTGTAATATTCAACTGCTTCTTCGTACTTACCTAATTGTTCATATAATACTGCAATGTCATTGTATATCATGGCGGTAAAAATGTGAACTTCTCCCAATTTGCTTCTACTTATGTCCAAAGCTTTTCTATATTGATCTAATGCCAACTCATACTCTCCATTCTCTATGCGTTTCTTTGCTTCATGATTGCATTCTGTTATTTGAATATACGTATCATTATTATTAAACAAATTTTCATATTTTTTAATTACAGCGATTATGTCTCCATCCTTTTTTGTTTTTCCATTCTTATTCATAGAATTAAACCACCTAACAATTCCATCAGCAAAACTAACAAAATCATTATCTTGGTTAATAATCCGATCTATCGGCTTAACAAAACGCGATAAAATGTATTCAACCAAACTATTATAACCCAATACAACATTCTCGCTCGTATAAAAAAGGGACTTTTTAATCATTTCATCCTCTAATAAATCTATGTTATCAAGAAGGTCTACAAATTTATCATCCCCTTTTGTTTTCTCAAAATACTCAACGATTGATTTCTTTTGGAGTTTCGATTCAGCAACTTCTGTCAACTGCAAAATATTTGCGTCTTTCCCATTCACACGCCTGAATGAAAGTGGATTGTCAGACGGATTGTCAGCATCCAAAAACAATGATAACAACCTTTGTTTTGATAGGGTCTTCTCGGTATTGATGTCAATATTGCCTCTGTCTCGAGAAGGGAGTAATGTAATAGGCGCTAAATAGCCATCATATTTATGGAAAATATAATGCAGCCAACATTTTTCATTGTCGTCCTTCTCACCACCAAGCACTTCCCACTCATTTTCATAATCATCCACATTATAGGCATAATGGGAATAGTTTGAAACAATAGTGAAAAAGAAGCATTTTGGGTCATCATCAATGCTTTGGATTTCATTCGGAATAATTTTCCATGGCATTGATTCCTCTTTTAAATCTGCAATTCTCCAAATGCGAGTCCTCTCTTCTTTCTTTTCGTCATCCTTTTCTTCTGCCATACGGTACACCACTTTATCCACCATGTAATATAACTCCGCCTTAACACCAGTCACTTTTCGGAGATTGTAATGCACCTCTGCATTATCATTGTTCTTTTCATTGAAATTGTCAGACGAAACGCATAATTTATATGAAATAGCACAATTATTGATGAGCCGCATCATCAATTCCACCAATGTGCTTTTCCCATCTCCGTTCTTTCCGACAATAGCTGAAACACTTACTGTAGGGGGCATCGTCTTTTTATCATCTTTTTTATTATTATAATCATTTGTGAATGGCACAGAAAAGAAATTTTCTTCTAACGGTTCAATATTCTTGCTTCTTCTTCTAATATGAGAATTAGGCTCTATGATATAATCGTTGCATAAATAGTACATCATGCCTGTCTTCAGGCATTTTTGGATATGTGGTGCACAACCTTCTAATGGACGAATGGCTAATAGTTTAAACATAACAATCGCTTTGATGTCGCAAAAATAGGCAATCTTTACATACAATACTTCCTTCGTATTTGAATAATTGTGTGTCTTTGATATCGTAAATACGACAAAACACCAAAAAAACATAGATGGATGAAAAATGACAATGTCATTTTACCCGGTAGGGCAAGGCACTTTTTTCAAATCTTTCAATAGTGTCTTTTGCTTTTTAATGGGATACACTTCGTGTAGAAATGCTTTGCATTCGGTGTAGCCAAATCTTTCAAAAATCTAATTAAGATCTTTGAAAATCATAAGATTAATCCTGTTCTGTCTCTTATTTTTGATGGATTTCTATTAAAAGATTTTCCAAAGATTTCTGGCCTTTAGGCCATCTAAGAAAAAGGGCCGGCGGCAATGCCGCCAGCCCCTTCAACGGTTAGAGGAAAATCGGTCCACCCATATAACTTGTGGTTGTTATCGCAGTGACAAAGGCTGTAAGAGCGGCTACTAACATCTTCAGCAATCTCGATAATGCGCTTCTTGTTCATGGAATTCTTGCCATAGTTTTAAGGTTTTTGGTTGGTGTACTTCCCTGGAAAAAGTTGAATGGTTTTTACTATAACCCTGTTTATTGGCCAACGACACTGCAATAATACAACCAATTCCAAAATGCCGCCATAAAACCCCAGAAAATCTTTCAACCGACTTTGGCGGCACCAAACTCCCAGTTTGCTTGTGGCGAACTCCCAGTTTGGCGGTACCAAACTCATGAGGCTCTACAATGTCCGATTTGGGGCATTTTGTGAGCCGAAGTTATGCAGTTATGCACTTATGACTTTAGACAGGAAGGTTTCTGGAAACTTGACAAAAGAAAACTTATTATTATAATAATTATATTATTATAATAATAAAATTATAATTTTCATGTTTATCTGCTTTGGAAGTGCAAAACGAAAAACCTTAATGTCCGAAGTGCATAAGTCATAAGTGCATAACTTAATCCCTTTACGCTTTTTGTTTTCCCAATCAGTCAACCAATAAAGAATAAGAACCATTTTTGTTGCTATCCATAACAACCAATCCTCGTTTCAGCTAACTTTGATAATTGGGAGAATTGTCACCTACATTGATCCTTTTGTAGGCGGAGGAGCGATGATTTTCAGTTTTTTGGTGAGAAACGCCCTAATTAAAAGTTTCTTCGTATGTTTGCAACGGAAAAAAGACAACAAATTATTTGTATGGAGCCAATGCCATTTACTTCCCGGCGCAAAATGCAAAGTTTTGCAAAGTATAAGCTTATGGCTTTGTTTGGAAATAACAAAAAGCCTCTCCGAAGAGAGGCACCTCACGAGACGCGAGTAAAAGATAAACTTCGGCTTTAAAATTGCCTTATTGTGAATAGTAACTCACAAAATAGTATCTTTGTTGGCCACAAAAATACGAAAAAATCCTCTGTACGTCGATTATGATGTACAGAGGATTCCGGGTACCCGAGGCCGGGCTCGAACCGGCACGCCTTTAAAGGGCAAGGGATTTTAAGTCCCTCGTGTCTACCAATTCCACCACTCAGGCACTTACACAAAAAATCCCGAACTGAATCGGGACCTTGTGGAGCGGAAAACGAGACTCGAACTCGCGACCCCGACCTTGGCAAGGTCGTGCTCTACCAACTGAGCTATTTCCGCAGAAGCGGAGCGGAAAACGAGACTCGAACTCGCGACCCCGACCTTGGCAAGGTCGTGCTCTACCAACTGAGCTATTTCCGCTTGCGAATTGCGCGGCAAAAGTACAACTTTTTTCAATGCCGCAAACATTTTTGAGAAAAATTTTCGTTCTTTGTAGTTTTTTCGCTGATTTTGCGTCTAATAGACAAACGATTCTGAACAATGAAAGAGAAAGAAACGGAATTTGCAGGCATCGTGAAAGCACACAAAAACACCATCTACACTGTGTGCTACCTCTTCTCGAAAGACCAAGACGAGGTGAACGACCTGTTCCAAGAGACGCTCATTAACCTGTGGCGGGGCTTCGACACGTTCAAAGGGCAATGCAACGTGAAGACCTGGATTTGGCGCGTCAGCCTCAACACCTGCCTCACCTTCGAGCGCAAGAAGAAACGCAGTGTCGAGACGGTTCCTCTCAACATGGACATCAACCTTTTCACTGACACCGACGATGAAACCAAGCAAATCCAGCAGCTCTACCGCCGCATCAACAAACTCGGCGTGGTGGACAGGGCCATCATCCTGCTTTGGCTCGAAAACATGAGTTATGAGGAAATCGGGCAAATCATCGGCATCTCCACCAAGAATGTCTCCGTCAAATTGGTCAGAATCAAGGAACAACTGAAGAAAATGTCAAACGACTAAAACGCAAAACAATGGAAAACAACGAATTGGAAGAAATGCGGGCGCAATTGGCCACCTTGAATGAAAAGCTGGAAAACGAAAGTATCGTTGACGAAAGGCATTTTAGTGAAGCTACAAAAAAACACGTGTCCGAATTGCAACGGAAACTGATTGGCAGAATCATCATATTCAGTGTGTTGACTCCTATTTTATCCTATTTTCTCGGGCTATATTTCGGACTTTGGTGCATGGGAATCATCATCTTAAGCATTTATGTTTATCGAATGACCAGACAAACCTATTCAACCTCCATGACCGTGACGGAATACACCCAGCGAATCCGTAAAGCCCTGAAAACCCACAAAAAAGCAAACAAATTCATGTGGATTTTCTCCATCTCGTTCATAATGTTGTTTTCAATCCTTGTTGCAACCTCCTTGACTATCGACGGTTGGTCATCAAGAGGAATAGAAGGAGCACTTGGAGGTTTCTTTATGTGTTTCATATTTGCCCTCGTTTTGTTGGTGACCTATTTTATCAGCAATGTGTATGTCTCACCTGAAGTCGAACTGATGTTGGAGCAGGTTTTGGAGGATTTGGGTAAAGACAATCAGGATGCATAACAAACTGGTTCTCTTTGAAAAGTTGTATTTTCGCAAATTAAAACAATAGAAACATGAATGAAGAAATAGGCAAAACGGTAAAACTGATAATAGTTTGGTTGCTTTTGTATGTTGCAGCGTCTGTTATTGCCGCTGTCTTGGGAGGAGTCTTTAAGAACTATGAAATCGCGAAATGGACGATTGTATTAGGTTACATGCTCATCGCCATCTTGTTTTTCGGCAAGCACTATGTCGAGTTGTCGTTTGGCTGCATTGAGCGGCGTATGGTCTGGCCCGTGGTTGGCATGTCTGTTTTGATTGCCGTATCTCAAGCGTTTGTTTTATCCTCAGCATTGTCTTTGCTTGGTGTTGAACTTCAATATCAAGGCGAAGAATTAGAGCGTCGCCAGCAGCTTTTTTCAGGAATCGCAGGAGCACTTTATTGTTGTTTCATGGGCCCCATAGTAGAAGAGATTGGTTTTCGCGGCCTTATTCTTGGTGGTTTGCTGAAAACGCGGTGCCGTCCGTGGGTAGCCATCCTCATCTCTGCCCTTATTTTCGCCTCATGTCACGGGTTTGGGGCGAATTTTGTCACGGCAGTGTTGTTCGGAATCCTTGTCAGCTGGCTTTACTGGCGCACAGGAAGCATTGTCCCGGGCATCATCATCCATGTCACCAACAATTCCCTCACCGCCATAGATTTGAGCGGTCAACCTCATACCATTCTATGGCTTATTCTCGTCGTCAGCCTCCTTTTGCTCGCTTATTGCCTTTGGTGGTTTGGGAAAAGGCACAATTTTACAAAATGCTTGGGAAAATCAATTGAGTAAAAATATACTAGAAAAAAGTAGGCCAAAACATCAAATAGTCCTAATAAAGCATCCCAAACATCCACAAGGGAATGCGGTTCAAATGGCCTATTTCCACATCGTCAATGGCGAGATAACAACACATTTTCTACTTTCCAAAGCATAAAAACAGAATATTTTCTGCTTTCCAAAGCATAAAATACCAAGATTTCATGCTTTCGAGAATAGATTTTTCTCTGGATTGCTTCACTTCGTTCGCAAAGACGCAAAGCGACGCAGGAATAGTCCTGTGTCTCGCGTCCCGCAGCCCCACGTCCTTAATGATTCAGCAACTTCTTAATCTCATTGAGTTTCATCAATGCCTCAACGGGGGTCAAGGTGTCAATGTTGGTATTCAGAATGTCTTCCTTGATTTGAAGCAGCAACGGGTCGTCCAATTGGATGAAACTCAATTGCATACCGTCATCAGTCTTTTTGGTGGCGGCTTTCTCAACGTCTTCGCTGGTGTGCGATTTCTCCAATACGGAGAGCAAGGCTGTGGCGCGTTCCACTACCTTGCGCGGCATTCCAGCCATCTCAGCCACATGGATACCGAAGCTGTGAGCACTGCCGCCACGTTTCAGTTTGCGCAAGAAAACCACTTTGTTGCCGACTTCTTTCACTGACACATGGTAGTTCTTGATACGGGCAAAGGAGTCTTCCATCTCGTTCAGCTCATGATAATGGGTGGCAAACATCACTTTGGCGCGACTTACGGGGTGGTCATGCAAAAACTCGGTGATAGCCCAGGCAATGCTGATGCCGTCGTAGGTGCTGGTGCCACGTCCGATTTCGTCCAACAGCACGAGGCTCCGTGATGACACATTATTTAATATACTTGCTGTCTCGTTCATCTCCACCATGAAAGTGGACTCGCCTGAGGAAATGTTATCCGATGCACCCACACGGGTGAAGATTTTGTCGACCAATCCGATATGTGCTGATGCTGCCGGAACGAAGCAACCCATCTGAGCCAACAGCACAATCAAGGCCGTCTGTCGCAGCAAGGCCGACTTACCCGACATATTCGGACCTGTGATGATGATGATTTGTTGCTTGTCGGCGTCGAGGTAGACATCGTTGGCGATATAGCTTTCGCCTATGGGCATCATCTGCTCGATGACAGGATGCCGTCCTTCTTTGATATCGAGAACAAAGGAGTCGTCAATGACGGGCTGCACATAGTTGTTTTTCAGCGAGATGTCGGCGAAGCTCACCAGACAGTCGATGCGGGCTACGATGGAGGCATCAGCCTGAATGGGTTCCACAAACTCAGTCACTGCAGTGACGAGTTCGTTATATACCCTTTGCTCGATGATGCTGATTTTCTCTTCTGCACCGAGGATTTTCTGCTCGTATTCCTTCAGCTCTTCGGTGATATATCGCTCGGCATTGGTGAGGGTTTGCTTGCGAATCCATTCAGCCGGCACTTTATCCTTGTGCGCGTTGGTGACTTCCAGATAATAGCCAAAGACATTATTATAGCCCACCTTCAATGAACTGATGCCTGTCAACTCCATTTCGCGGCGTTGTATGCCCATCAGATATTCCTTTCCTGAACGCGAAAGGTTGCGGAGGTCGTCCAATTCGGGGTCGACGCCTTCAGCGATGTAGTTGCCTTTGGAGAGCAAGGCGGGTGCGTCGGGATTCAGGTCTTTCTTGATGCGGTTGCGGATGGAGGCACAGGGGTTGAATTGTTCGGCGAAACGCTGCAGGGCAGGATGCTGGCTCTCGGCGCAAGTCGCTTTCAGCAGTTCAATCTGGTCCAAGGCACGCCCCACTTGCAGTAATTCCCTTGGGTTGACTCTCGACAGTGATACCTTGGAAATCAGGCGTTCCAAGTCGCCTACCTGCCTGATGGCATCTTGAAACTTCTGGACGGCATCGCGGTGTTCCACGAAGTAACGTACTACTTCGTAGCGTGATTCAATCTGCTCTTTGTTCTTCAGCGGCAGGCTCAGCCAGCGGCGCATCAAGCGTCCGCCCATAGGCGAAACCGTTTTGTCAATGACGTCAATCAGTGTTTTGGCGTTCACGTTTGTGGTATGCAGAAGCTCCAGGTTGCGAATGGTGAATTTGTCCAACCAAACATATTGCCCTTGGTCGATGCGAGAGAGCGAGGTGATATGGTTCAACTTGTCATGCTGCGTCTCGATCAAGTAATGGATGGCTGCCCCAGCTGCCACGATGCCTTTCGGAAAGTCGTCGACGCCGAATCCTTTCAACGAGACGGTGTGGAAGTGCTTGTTGAGCGTTTCGTTGGCATAGTCGTCGGTAAAGACCCAGTCGTCAAAAACGGTGAGGTAGTATTTCCCGCCGAAAAGGTCGATAAATTCCTTGCGTTTGTTGCGCTGCACCAAGACCTCAGAGGGATTGAAGTTCTGCAGCAGCTTGTCAATATATTCGTTGGAGCCTTGGGTCAGGAAGAACTCGCCTGTCGACACGTCGAGGAACGACACCCCAGACACTTCTTTTTCGAGATGCACCGAGGCCAGGAAGTTGTTCTCTTTTTGTTCCAAGACATTATCATTATAGGTGACACCAGGCGTAACCAGTTCTACCACGCCGCGTTTCACCAGCTTCTTGGCCAGCTTAGGATCTTCCAGTTGCTCGCATACCGCCACTTTCATTCCGGCGCGAACCAGTTTGGGTAGATAGGTGTCGAGGGCATGATGGGGGAATCCCGCCAGCTCCACGTCGGCAGAGGCACCGTTGGAGCGTTTGGTCAGCACAATGCCCAATATCTTGGAAGATTTCACTGCGTCGTCGCCGTATGTCTCATAGAAATCGCCCACGCGGAACAGCAGCATCGCGTCAGGGTATTTCGCCTTGAACGAGTAATACTGTTTCATCAAAGGGGTGTCAACTGCTTTGTCTGCCATAGGTGATGGTTTAAGGGGTACAAAATTAGTGTTTTGTTCAAAACAATCGGCATCTGGCCCAGAAAAAAGTTTGGCATCATCCGGTGTATGGTTTTTTTCGCTTATTTTGCGGCAAAATACAACCTTATGCGAAAACTAAGCAACGACGAGTTGAACCGTCTGACCAAATCTGAGTATGAAGAAGCTGACAAGACACCTATCATTATAATACTTGACAACGTCCGGTCGTTGAGCAATGTGGGGGCTTTTTTCCGTACCGCCGATGCCTTTCGTGTCAGAGAATTGGTTTTATGCGGCATCACCGCCTGTCCGCCCCATCGCGAAATCCATAAGACCGCCTTGGGCGCCGACGAAACTGTGAGTTGGCGTTATTTTGATAGTACCGAAGCAGCCTGCAAACAGCTGAAAACGGAGGGCTATACACTTTTCGCTGTTGAGCAGGTGGAGGGCAGCACCTCTTTGCAGGACTTTAGGTTTGAACCCCAAACTGCATATATCTTGGGTAATGAGGTGGAGGGTGTGAGCGAGGAGGCTTTGCCTTATTGCGACGGAGCCATCGAGTTGCCACAGGAGGGTACCAAACACTCGCTGAACGTCTCCGTCTGTGCAGGTATCGTGATGTGGGAGGCGTTCAAAGGACTGCGTTTGGGATGTTAGATGGTGAGGAAAAACACAAAAAAAGAGAAAAAAAACCGCTTATTTGCGGTGACAATCAAAATATTTCCTATTTTTGTTCGCTAAATGGGGTCTGAAGAAATTCAGGTTCCGAAAATGAAAGTATTGTAACTAAATAAAAATCAACTAACTAAATAAATTCTACAAACTAAACTTAATCGTTATGAAGAAAAATTTGACGTTTGCTAAGCTCGTGATGCTTGTCGTCATGGCAGCACTTCCGTTCAGCATGATGGCTCAGGAAGGCAAAAAGAAATCAAAACCCGTCGAGAAGTATTTCTACATCCAGGCTGACGGAGGTCTCTCCATCAACCACGGCGACTTGGCCAACTACCAAGGTTGGGTGTTTGATGATTTCAATCACTACAAAGACGTTGCTTTTAAGAATTGGAATGCCCATCTCGGCATCGGTTATCAATTCGGCAAAGTTATCGGTTTGAATTTGAAGGGTGGTTACGGTCTCCTTTCGGGTCACAAGCACGGCCAAGCTTTGGTTTTTGAAGGTGACAACGGTATTTATTATGGCCTGGGTCTCGACAAGACCAATTACATTGAAGGCGATTTGAACTTGACATTCAATTTGTTCAACATGTTCAAGTACAACCCGAGAAGAGTCATCAATCTGGTGCCTCATGTCGGTGTTGGTGGCGTCTTCTACAAGGCCGGTGCTGTCAACCAACTGAATGGCGAAGATGTGGATCACGAGATTGTTGGTCAGGCTGAAAAGCGTAAGGCTACCTTCTCCGTCCCCGCTGGTATGGAGATTACCTTCAACATCGCTCCCAAGTTCGACCTCTTCCTCGACTACACCTACAACTTCACCGGTAGCGACAAGCTTGACCAAGTGGCCAAGATTGCTTCCGACGAAAAGAAGCTCACCATCAACGATATGGATATGTACAGCCAGCTGAACTTCGGTCTGCGTGTGAAGTTCAACAATCCTTGCGACATCGAGAAGATGGCTCGCGAGTCGAAGAAGATCACCTACCGCGTCGATCCTGACCCGCTGAAGGAAGGCGAAGACGGCAATGTTTGCTTCGATGTTATCGTGACCATTCCTGCCGAATACTTCGAGAAGGAAGCTGTCATGAACCTGCAGCCTTATCTGGCTTACAACGGTGGCCAAATCAACATCGACCCCATCACTTTCGTGGGTGAAAAGGTCAAGGGCGAAGGTGACTTCCGCGTCAGCTACAAGGATGGTGGCGAGTTCACCAAGCACTACTGCAAGCCTTATCAGCCTGAGATGGAAAACTGCGAGCTGATGGCCGACCCGATGTTCTATGTCTACAACGGCACCATCTATCCCACCCAGGATGAAATCGTGAAGAACGAATACTTCACTCAGGGTGCTACCGAGAAACTGGCCGACGGCGTGATTGCCAAGCCCGTTCCTGAAGAGCCCGTCTATGTTGACGACACCATCATCACCAAGGTGCCCGTCGTCCGTCTGGTTTACTTCTTCGACAAGGATCGTTCTGTCATCCGTAACACGAAGGCCAACCGCGCTGCCGATGCCGCTTTCGGAGAAATCCTGAAGGCTGGTGAGGAGAAGGCATTCGACATCAAGGGCTGGGCATCACCTGAAGGTGAACTCAACCACAACCAGAACCTGGCTAACGACCGTGCCAACTCAGCCGACAAGCAGCTTAAGAAGCTCGCCAAGAAGGTGAAGGTGACTGACCTCGAACTCAATACTAAGGGCTTCGGTCCTGACTGGGACACCTTCGTGAAGCTGGTTAGAGAGTCCAACCTCAAGGACAAGGATGCCATCGTGAACAACATCAACAGCTCGAACAACAAGGAGCAGACCATCCGCGAGATGTGCGACATCTATCCTGAGCTGGAGAAGGACATCCTCCCGTTGATCCGTCGCGCTGAAATCGTGACCTATGAGGATCACATTGAGATTGTGAAGAAGCTCGTGAAGAAATAATTCGACGAACCTTCAACAACAAAAAAGCCGCTCCAATCGAGCGGCTTTTTTTATGCTTGTTCATAAAGCGATGCGGTGTATCCCGATATCATACGGCTGGTTGATGGTGTCGATGATTTTACGGTAGTCCGCTTCGTTAGCCACAAAGTCGAGGCGGTTGGTGTCGAGAATCAGGATGCGCATATTACCTTGCTGCTCGCGCATGAAGTCGAAGTAGCCTTGCTGGATGTCGGCCAGATAGGTGTCGCTGATGTCCTGCTCGTAGCTGCGTCCGCGTTTGTGGATGTTGGCTTGCAAACGACTGACGTCGGAATAGAGGTAGACCAACAGCTCGGGTTTAGGCATATCGGAGAAGATGATGTTGAAAAAGCGCGAGAACAGCTGGTACTCGTCCTCCTGCAGGTTATTGCGCGAGAAGATGAGCGATTTAGCCACGTAATAGTCGGAGATGATGAAGTCATGGAAGAGATCCAAGACGCCGAGTTTGTCCTTCAGCTGCTGATAACGCAAGGCCAGAAAGGTCATCTCCAATTGAAAGGAATACTTTTCGGGCTCCTTGTAGAACTTGGGCAGAAAAGGGTTCTTGTCACCCTCAAATTCCTCAAGGATTAGTTTCCCGTTGTAGTCGTTGGCGATACGTGTGGCGAGGGTGGTCTTCCCCGCGCCGAGGGTACCTTCTATGGCGATATAATTGTAATACATTCTTCTACTCGTTTTTCATTTGTCTGACGATGCTGTCGTCTGTGCATTGTTGTAGCAATTCCTCCTGTGTCTTATGGAAAATGGGATGTATAAAGTCGGGAGCCACTTCGCAAAGGGGGGCTAACGCAAAGCGGCGCAGATGCAATCGTGGGTGTGGTACCATCAAGGTTGCTGTGTTGATGATGCGGTCGGCGTAATACAGGATGTCCAAGTCGGCAGTCCGTGAGCTATAACCTGATTGTTCCGGATGGCGTACACGCCCCAACTCTTTTTCAATCTCCAATAACTCGGACAGCAAACGCTCAGGCTCAAGCTCCGTTTCCACCACGATGACGCGGTTCAGGAACCACTCCTCAGCCTCGAAGCCCCAAGGTTCCGACTCATAAGCCGATGATACACATACCACCTGGCCACACCTTATATTAATAAGTGTGCAGGCTTGTTCGAACAACGCCGACTTGTCGCCCATATTTGATCCGAAGAGCACGTAGCACTTTTCCATTGTTGGAATTTTGTGCAAAAATAACATTTTGAGACAAACCCAAACAAAGAAAATCTTACTTTTGCAACATAAATAAATGGCAAAAGCATATTGACCTGAATCTTGAATTTTAAAACATAACACCATGAAATTCTACAAAGTAGTACTAGCCGCTTTTATCGGCACATTGATTGCCTTGGTAATCAACTTCTTTATCAAGGTGGGCGTGGTTTCGTCCATGATTATCAACCTCTCGAAATCTGACACTGAGACCTCAACTACGGTGAAGCCCAACTCGGTGCTTTACATGAAACTCGACTATGAAATTCCTGACAAGACTTCCGACAATCCTTTCGGAGGTATCGACTTCAACACCATGGAGGCACAGGACGTGACCGGTTTGAATGACATCCTGCGCAACATCGAACACGCCAAGACTGACCCCAACATCAAGGGTATCTATATGGAACTGAGTAGCATCCCCACTTCAACCGCCACCTTGCAGGAACTCCGCAGTAAGTTGGTTGAGTTTAAGGAGTCGGGAAAGTTTGTTGTTACATATAGTGAGAGTTATGCACAGGGAGCCTATTACGTGGCCTCCGTTGCCGACAAGATTATCCTGAATCCGGAAGGTATGCTCGACCTGCACGGTATGGCGTCGCAGATTATGTTTTACAAGCATCTGTTTGAGAAACTCGATGTGGAGATGCAGATTGTGCGTGGTCCCAACAACCGCTTCAAGAGCGCTGTGGAGCCTTATTTCTTGGACAAGATGAGCGAGGCTAACCGTGAGCAAATGGAGAAACTGCTGGGCACTGTCTGGGGACAGATTCTGGAAGGCATCAGCCAAACCCGCAACATCAGCGTGGAGCAACTCAACCAGATTGCCGACAACCTGGAAACCATGTTCAATGCCGACAAGGCATTGGAGTACGGTCTGGTGGACAACCTCTACTACAAGGATCAAGTGCTTGAGGAGCTGAAGGGCTTAACGGGCAGCAACAAGAGCATCAATGCCATCGGTAACGGCAAATATGCGAAGTCGTACAAAGACAAGAACGTCAGCAAGAACGAAGTGGCGGTCATCTATGCCTCGGGTCAGATTTTCGACGGCAAGGGCAGCACGGAGAACATCTATTCTGAGAATCTGTCGAAGGTCATCCGCAAGGCCCGTGAGGACGAGAACGTGAAGGCTGTCGTCTTGCGTGTCAACTCGCCTGGCGGCAGCGCTGTGGCTTCAGCCATCATTGGTCGCGAGCTGGATTTGACTAAAGCTGTAAAACCTGTCATCGTCAGTATGGGCAACTATGCTGCCTCGGGCGGCTATTGGATTTCGGCCAAGGCCGACTACATCTTCGCCGACCCCACCACGTTGACGGGTAGTATCGGTGTGTTCGGCACCTTCCCCAACATGAAGGGCTTACTTAATAATAAGGTCGGTTTGACCTTCGATGTGGCTAAGACCAACGAGAATGCCGACTTCGGTAGTGTGACCGAGCCGCTCACTCCATTCCAATACGCCAAGTTGCAGGAGATGGTGGTGAAGACTTACGATGACTTCACTCGTCGCGTTGCCGAAGGTCGTGGTCTGCGCCAGACCTATGTCGACAGCATCGGACAAGGTCGCGTGTGGGCTGGTGCCGACGCCATCGGTCTGGGTCTCGTCGACCAGCTGGGCGATATGGAAGACGCCATTGCCTACGCTGTCCAAAAGGCTGGTGTTGCTGAAGACTATAAAGTGGTTGAGTTGCCCAAGGAGAAGGACTTCATGACCCGCTTGATGGAACAGCTGAGCGGTGAAGACGAACTCGATGCGGCTATGCGCAGCAAGCTCGGTGTCTACTACAACTATGTGCAAGGCTTGGAGAACCTGCAGAAGAACACAGGCATTCAAGCCAGAATGCCCTTCGACATGATTATTGAATAATATACGTCAACCCTATAAAATGCGGGACCACCGAAGGCGGCCCCGCATTTTTCTTTTTATAAGGTGATGACTTCGCTCATCCGAATGTCGAAAGGCTCGGAGGGCACTTCGTCGACGAATTGGAAGTCGAAGCAGATACCGATGCGTTTCACATCGAGGTGTTGGCAGAGGAAGCGGTCGTAATAGCCTTTTCCTCTTCCAAGTCGGTTGCCTTTCGGGTCGAAGGCCACACCAGGGACGACAATGAGGTCGAAGCCGCCGGTGTAAGGCTCGTTCTGAGGCTCAAGGATGTTGAAGTCGCCGATGGCGAAAGCGGTGTCTTTGCCAAACTCGACAGGGATGATGTCGTCGCCAACCACAGTGGGCAGGATGATGGTCTTCTTCAGGTGCCATTTCTCAAGGAAGGCTTGTGTCTGCACCTCGTCGGGCAGAGCGCTGTAGAGCATTACCCGCTCGGCTTTGATGAAATCGGGGTGTTGTTCCAGCTTGGCCAGAATCTTCTTCGACTGTTCCATCAGTTGTTCTTTCGTGTGCGCTTTTTTCAACATCTTGATGTGTGCGCGCAGTTCTTTCTTTTCCATGATTCAGAAATCGTTAGATTCAACAGGGTTAATTTCGGGGCAAAAGTAAGAAACATCGTGAAGAAATAGAGGGCATAATCCAAAAAACTGTAACTTTATCGCCTGATAATACCTGTCATTATGAAACGTTTGTCTCTTATCTTATTGATTCTCATAAGTATTAGTTCTGCTGTAGTGGCTCAAGAGCATCCTCGTTACGCCTTGATTTGGAACGATGAGTTCGATGCTGCGGCGCTGGACAGCAAAACCTGGTCGAAGATATGGCGCAGCACCGCCACTTGGGCCATCCACATGTCGTCGAATGAGCGACTCTATGATTTGGACAAGGGCGACCTGGTGCTTCGGGGCATGGTGAACGACTTCCTGCCCAAGGACACCGCCCAGTATCTCACCGGAGGCGTTTGGAGTAAAGACCGAAAGAAGTTTGGCTTCGGGCGGATTGAGATTCGGGCCAAATTCGATGAAGCCGCGGGTTACTGGCCGGCTCTCTGGATGCTGCCGCAAAGCAACCAAGCCATCAACTGGCCTCATGGCGGTGAGATTGACATCATGGAACACTTCAGCACCGACAAATTTGTGAACCAGACGGTGCACAGCAACTATACCTACAATCTGCGCAAAGGCAACCTCCCACCTCACGCAGCCTATCCGTCCTACCGCGCAGGGGATTACAACACATACGGCATGGAGCGCTTTCAGGACAGCCTGGTGTTTTTCGTCAATGGGCAGCGTTCCTTCTGCTATCCGCGTTACGACAAGGGCGAAGACGGACAGTTCCCCTTCTCGCAGCACGACTACTATCTGATTATGGATGCCCAGTTGGGTTACAAGGGAGGCCCCGCCATCGACAAGAGTAGTCTGCCTGTAGAGCTGAGGATAGACTATGTGCGTTACTACGAGTTGGACACCCGGACGGACGTAATTCCCGAGCCGCAGGAGTTTCAGACGAATTGCAAGAAACTGAAGAAACTGAGAAGAGTGGTCTACGACAAGAAGACCCATTTCGACAATCCCGATGAATACAGCTTGGTGGTGAAGTGCGGCAAGGCAACGATGGCAGGCAACCGTCGCTGGGCTGAGAGCACCTTGGCGCAACTGGTGGACGAAGACGGGTACGTTGGTAATATAGAGGTGCATGATTGGGCGGCCTGTGCTGTGCGCGGTGTCAGCCTTGAACACTGCGGGGAGCGACTGACTTGCGACAAGCTGATGCGTTTGTTAGACAAGATGGCTTTCTATAAGCTGAATCACCTGAAATGGAACGGCGAGGGGGCTTTTACCGACGAAGAAACCAACGCCATTAGAAAGCATGCCCATGATCTGGGCATTACCCTGATGGACTATGAACTGACTCTCCCCAACGTCGATGTCGTCACTTTGGAAAACACAGCACAGGTGCCTGCGCTGAACCGCGTATTCTTCAACACAGCCTCACCTCAAGGCGGGTGGCTCCTGCTGAACAGCTTGGGGAAGGAAGGAATGGATGCCCTGATGGCTTTCGCCGAGCGGTACTGGAGGGGCGGCGATGCCGACGGGTCGAAGGAGGTGAACTTTATGCCCAACACCCTGTCGACTGCGGGTACGCGCCTGGCCAACTTCAAGGAGAAGACCGCCATCCACTATCAGCGCTTCCCGATAAAATGATAATGGCTACAACCCGAAGGTCATAGCCATTATCATTCGTCAAAGTTCAAGACCTCAATATGCCTTGTACTTGTCGCCGGTCTTCTCGATGAGGATTTGGTAGTACTCGTCGCTGTACTTGGGGTGCTTGCTGTTGATGGGCACGTATTTCTGGCCCTCCACAGGCTCGCCCGGGGTGTTCAGATTGCCGTCCATATATTTCATGAACAGATCTTGGTAGAGCTTCTTCCACGACTTGGTCATCTTGTTGGCTTGGTCGCAGGAGAACTGGGTCAGTTCCTTCACCTGAGCCTCTCTGCCCTTGATGGTAGCAATGCGCTTGTCGAGTTCAGGCACAGCTTTCTCCACCCAGTTGGTCTCCATCGCGCGTTGGCTCTCGCGGATTTCGGGGTGGATATAATTATATTTGGTGTAAGCCCAGTTGCTCATCTGGTTGAAGGTCCAGAAGGCTGAGGTCTCTGACCACTCCGTCATCGAGCCGTTGCCCTCGCGGAAGCACTCGGGGATGTTGGTCATGCAGGTGTACATGGGGCAGTAGACCGTGTTGTCGGTATCGTCGACGCCGAACCAAATGATGCCGCCGAGGGGCGATTCGATATAACCACGGCTCTGGGCCACAAAGCTGAAGCCCGTCTGCTGGGTGGCGGTGGTGCGCTCATGCACGTAGGTGTCGCCCTTCACTTCAAATTCCATCGGGCGCCAGCGGTAGGGGCAGTGGAAGGGGCCTGCGCCTATGTCCTCAGCCATGTCCAGCTCAGTGCCTTCAAGGTGGTCGCGCATGAAGTCCATCATGTCCAAAACGCTGATTTTCTTGTTGGGAAGCACCCAGAGGGGCATACGGTTGGTGGGGAAGTTGTCGGGCGTCTGGCACATTCCGGCGGTGTAGGGTTGGGCACGCTTGATGTCACGTCCGGTGGCATAGCCCCAATACTCCTTCATGTTGTCGGTCACTTTGTTGAACATGGCCCACACACGCAGGTCGCAGAAGCGGGCGCCACTGAAGTCGACGGGGTTGTAGACATCGGAGAACGAGAACTGTTCGTCCGGACCGTTGTAGAGCTTCATCTCTTTGGCGAAGCTAATCACGTCGTCGGCGTAGACGCAGTCGATGTCCGCGTCCTTGAAGAGCTTGTCGATGTTCTTGAAGGTGATGCTGGTCTTGTTCTTCTTGGCCAAGGGGAAAGTGGTGATGCGGGCCTGGTTGGCGTGGCCGCTGACGTAGCCGTCGGGGATGCGGCGGGCTACCCACACGGCACCTTTCTGCTGCTTGCCCTTGCCAATCATTTCGAGGATCCACACCTCTTCGGTGTCGCAGATGCTGAACGACTCGCCCTCGCTGACGTAGCCGTAGTTGGCCACCAGCTCGCCCATCGTCTTGATGGCCTCGCGGGCGGTCTTGGCGCGCTGCAGGGTGATGTAGATGAGGCTGCCGTAGTCAATGATGCCAGGGCTTTCCCAGAGGGCTTCGAGGCCGCCGTAGGTGGTTTCGCCGATGGCTAACTGCCATTCGTTCATGTTGCCCACTACATTATAGGTGTGGGCTATTTCGGGAATTTGGCCGCGATACATTCCGCCGTCCCAATCGTACACGTCGCGCATGGCGCCAGCCGGCCAGTCGGCAGCAGGGTAGTGGTACAGCTCGCCGTAGAGCACATGGCTGTCGGCAGCGTAGGAAATCATGCAGGAGCCGTCAGCTGAGGCGCCTTTGGTAATGAGGAAGTTGGTGCAGGCGATGGCCTTCCCACAGGAAAAGACGAGGACCAGCGCCACGATTGCTGAAAATACTTTTTTCATAGGATAGGGTTTAAATGATGATGCTTTTTTGTTTGAGGTGACAAAAATAGTAAAATGTTTAATCCGACCTTGCTTTTGGAGCAAAATTCCTACCTTTGCCGCAAATACGAAAACAGCAATGAAAAAGACATCCCACATCCTCACGGCCTCTTTACTCATGGGTTTCCTATTGGCCTCGTGCTCGTCCAACAGGGGCTTTGTGTCGACGGTAAAGCGTTCCGAAATCAAGCAGGTTCAGCAATTTGAGCCGCTGGCTCTTGTCGGCGTCATCTTCGATGGCGACCGGATTGCCTACAGCGATACGCTTACTATGGTGGCCCAAGGGCTGTTTGAGACGGCGTTGTCAAAAGACGAGACCCTGCCCGTGACGGGGAAGATGGATATCGATGACAAGGACATCAGCAGCAGGGTTGAGTATGAAATCTACCAGATGATGAATCTCATTGAGGGCCGGACTCGCGTCAAGGATATCTCCATACCGCCCACCATCGACTCCATCCTCGAGGCCCACAACGAGCGCTTCGGCCTCCTGGCCTATAGCCGGGGATTTGTCCGCACCGAGGGCAACTATGACGCAGCCTTTGGCAAGGGCGCGGCGATGACCCTGCTTACTTTGGGAAGCTACAGCGTTATACCCCACAAGTACGAGACCCACGGCGGGGTAATCATCGTCGACAGCCAGAACGACAATATAGCTTATGTGACAACGGGAGGTTTCGAATACCATCCCTTGAAAGCCGAGACCTACAAGAAACTCATGATAGAACTGGTCCGAGTTTTCAGGAAACGATACAGTTAGTCGGAAGGACCGAGGGGAGAAGTCCCCGCCGACGAGACACGCGGCAGCTGTATAGTGGAAAAATTGTTCACAAATCGTGGACTATAAGTCTAATGCTTTTGGGTATCCATATTGGGAAGTATGTATGCTTTTTCCATGTATGATGAAACGGCACGTCACGAGGCATAAAACCTACACTGATAATCAACTAATTACAAATCTCAAAAAATCAAAGAAAATGGTTAATTAAAAATACTCGTCCGGCAGGCTCCCCTCTCCACAATGGAGAGGGGGCAGGGGGAGAGGTCAAAAAAAGCATAAATCAAACATTCCCCGTCCCGCCAAAACTAAGTCAATCTTTCTAATGCAGTGTGGAGAAAAAGCCGAAAAGCAGTTAACCTAGCTTATTTGTATGTTTTTTCGGAGTGAGGATGCGAAAAGCGGTGTACATATCAATAGAAAACACTATCTTTGTCGCCAGAATACACCTATATGAAAGTGTTTGTTAGATACTACAGGGATTACAAAACTCCTTATTCGGTACTGGCAGATGGCAAATTTGCTGGAACGGGATTAGAAGTCTCCGAATAATACACTATTACGAACAATAGAAATGTAATGAGTGCAAAAGTTTCCATAATAGTCCCTATATATGCGGTTGAAAACTATATAGAACGTTGTGCAAATAGCCTGTTTGCCCAGACGCTTGACAGTATAGAGTTTATTTTCATAGACGATTGCACCCCTGACCGTTCTATGGAAGTATTAAATGTGGCAATTGAAAACAATCGCCCCCGCTTCACAGGGATGAATTGGAATGTCCTGATTGAACGAATGCCTATGAACAGCGGTCTGGCTGCTGTTCGCAGGCGTGGAATACAACTTGCTTCTGGTGAATATACAATTCATTGCGATAGTGATGATTGGGTGGATTGTGATATCTGCAGGCTTTTGTACCAGCAGGCAAAAAAGGAAAATGCTGACATTGTCATTTGTGATTTTTATAAAGTAACTGAAAATACGCAGAAACATATTCAAGGCTGCAATAGAACTGACAAAGAAGGTCTGATAAAGGATTTGTTAACGGAAAGGACAAGCTGGTCTGTCTGTAATAAAATTATTAAAACCACTCTATATCGCGAGAATGATATAGTTTTTCCTGAAGATAATATGGGTGAAGATATGGCCTTGGTAATGCAACTGATGTTAAAGGCAAAAAGAATTTCCTATTTACCCCAACCTTTATACTATTATTATTATAATCCTGCTTCAATTTCACATCAACCCTCTGTGGATGCGGTTTTTAGAAGGTATCAGCATTTATTAAATAACACCAGAATTGTTCTTTCGTCTTTTGTAGATAGTGGCCTGGATTCTGAGTATGAGACGGAGTTGCAACTTCTTAAATGGAATGTCTGCAGCAGTTTATGTCCGATAACCCGACACAGGAAGTATCGAGCAATTTGGCGTAATACCTTTCCGGAGATTTTTCCGTCCATCCTATTCTCACCTTTTTTGAAGGTCTCTGATAAATTAAGAATAATTCTGATTCTTCTAATGCGATAAATTGGTGGTCGCTATGCTGTTGTAGAGATTATTATACATTTTTTATAAACATCAGATCCACAACAACATATCCGACAGCAAACGACAGCAAACGACTACTGTCGACAACAAACGTTTAATCAACGGTTTTATCTTGACGAGGTTTGCATCTTTGCAGCATGAAATACTAAACATATCGCATCATGCAAAAAGAATCATTACAAGACAAAACGCCAGAAATGATAAGGACAAACCTAATCGGTACCCATCATTATTTCAATATCCCAACCGACGACAATGTTGATTTCCGGGTCAGAAGGGCAATCATTTTGGAAGCATACGATATACTGCTCAAAAAGAATGGAGGCAACATCTCAGTGCACAATGATTTTCTTGGCACTGACATTGAGATTACCCGAAAAATCAGCAGGAAGAAAGCATCCAACAATTCAGTGAGACATTGGCAGTCGACATACGCCATATTGAAAATAATCAACGTAGTCAAATATGCCAACTCCAGCGAAATCATTCATTTGCCTGCAAAAACAGGGATGCAGCAGAACAGCGGGTTCTCCTACATCATACCTTTGGAATACACATTTAGGCATCCCACAAAATCCTATTTGAACTTTACCGTCGAACTGATTGTTGGAGAGATTGTCCTTGAAAAGCAAGGCAAGCGGCATGTCCAATACAGCGTGGAACTGATGGAAATAAAAAAAGCCGAAAACAGTTAACCCGACTTATTGGTATGCAGATCTGTTCTCGGCTTTCTGCCCGCAAAAGTACAAAAATTCTCAAAACCCTCTCAAGAAATGAAAAATAATCCCTACTTTAGCCCATCCAATGATATCCATAGCATGGCGCAACAAACCTTTGTCAACCAAAAACTTGATTTCGTAGAGGAGCTGGTGCTCTACACCGACTCGCATATCTTCCTCACCGGAAAGGCGGGCACGGGTAAGACCACCTTCCTGAAAAACCTGCCGACGAAGACCTACAAACGCATGGCGGTGGTGGCTCCCACGGTGGGGGCTGCCCTTAACGCCGGCGGTCAAACTATCCATTCTTTCTTCCAGCTGCCCTTCGGTCCGCAGCTGCCTGAGGGAGCCCAAGGAGGCAAGGCCTGGGACAAAACGGATTCCAAGCCGTTTGCCGCGCAACTCCAGAAGCTCAACAAGCGGAAGCTGAACCTCATCCGCAGCCTTGACCTGCTCATCATTGACGAAATCAGTATGGTGCGTGCCGATGTCCTGGATGCTATCGACGCGGTGCTGCGCCGTGTGCGTCGCTCGCCTAAGCCTTTCGGGGGCTTGCAGCTCCTCATGATTGGCGACGTGCACCAGTTGGCTCCTGTGGCCAAGTCCGACGAATGGGCCCTGCTGGCACCCTATTATGACACACCTTATTTCTTCGGCAGCCGCGTACTGCAAAAGACCCCCTACGTCTGCGTGGAGCTGGAGCACATCTACCGTCAGCACGACGAGGATTTCATCACCCTGCTGAACAAGGTGCGCGATAACAAGATGGATGCCGATTGTATCCGCCTGCTCAACTCGCGCTTCAAGCCGGGCTTCATGCCGAAGGAAGGGGAGGGCTACATCACCTTGACGACACACAACTACCAGGCTGACCAAATCAACGAGGCGAAGCTGGCCGCCATCAGGGAGACGCCTATCGTGTTCAAGGCGGAGGTACACGGCACCTTCCCTGAGAACACCTTTCCCACCAAGGAAACGCTGGAACTGAAAATCGGGGCACAAGTGATGTTTGTCAAGAACGACCCGTCCGTCGAAAAGGCGTATTATAACGGAAAGATAGGAAGACTGGTGGACTATAATAAAGAGGAGGGCACCGTCACGGTGGAAAGCGAGGGCGAGCATATCACCGTCCCGAAGCTGAAGTGGCAGAACATGGAATACGCCATCAACGCCGAGAACCAGGATATTGAAGAGAAGGAGATAGGCAGCTTCACCCAGATACCCTTACGGTTGGCATGGGCGGTCACCATCCATAAGAGCCAGGGACTCACATTCGACAAGGTTATCATCGACGCGGGACAGGCTTTTGCTCACGGACAGGTCTACGTGGCCCTCAGCCGCTGCACCTCGTTGGAGGGACTGGTGCTGAAGACGTGCATCGGCTCGGAGGCTTTGGTCAACGACGCCTCGGTGAACCATTTCGTGGAGCAGATTCCCGACAAGGAGCCTTCGCAAGAGAAGGTGGACAGCTTGCGCCACCAATACGAGCAGGACACCATGTTTGAACTCGTGGATTTCAACGGCATCTATGATGACTTCGTGAAATTGGTGAAGGTGGTTTACGGCAACGACACGCTTTTTGAAAGCACAATGATACAAGAGCTTGCGCAGCGCCGCAACCGTATCCATGAAGAATTGTGCCAAGTCGGCATCAAGTTTGAGAACCAGATTGAGAGACTCCATGCGTCGTGCCCCTCCTGCGAACAGAACCCTGCTTTGCAGGAGCGGTTGAAGAAAGGCGTGGCCTACTTCGATGTACACCTGAAGTCTATTGCCGCCGGCCTCTTCGATTTGCCTTTCAAGACCGACAACCAAGCGGTGAACGATCAAATCACTGAAGCCTTGAAGCAGCTGAAAGAGGATATTTACCTCAAAGGCTGTTGCCTCGAAGCCTGCGCCAACGGCTTCAGCATACGCGAATACCAGAAGACCAAGTCGGTGAAGGTGATAGAAAACGAGAAAGAGCACAAGAAGAAGGTGGAAATCAAGGACGACACGATGGACAAGAGTCCGTTGTATGCCGCTCTTTCGAGGTGGCGCTTGCAAAAAGCCAACGATGCTGATGTTCCAGCCTTTACGATTGCCCACAATAAAGTGCTCAAAGCCATTGCTGAAGCCCAGCCTGTCACCTTGCAGGAGTTAAAGAAGGTGAAGGGGATGGGAACAAAGTCCGTCACCCGATACGGTGCTGAGATTCTCGATGTTGTGTTGCGTTGCCTGGGACAAGACCCTGAAACCGTTGATTTCGGAACCTTGCCCGAGGAGCCCAAGAAAAAAGAGAAGAAACCTAAGGGTGAAACTTATCAGATTACCAAAGAGATGTTTGAACAGGGCATGTCGGTTGAAGCCATCGCCAAGGAACGTGGTTTGGCCGTCAGCACCATTTATGGGCATTTGGCTTATTGGGTTCAAAATGGTGAGCTTGAAGCTTCACAAATTGTTGAAAAAGAAAAGTATAACGAAATACTCGACTATTTTGAATCCACTTTCGATCCGCAAATCAGCACCGCACGCGAAGTGCTGGGCGAGGAGTATCACTACGGTGAAATCAAGGCAGTACTCGCTGAATTGCAGCGGGAAGGCTTCTTTGAAAATGCCTCAATGAACGATGAAGAACCATAAAATGGACTTTCATTCCACTAAAATCACTATCTTTGCGACCACAAAATTAACCACACTATGAAGAAAATCGTATTACTATTCGCATTAGCCTTCGCGGCCTTCACCCTCAACGCTCAAGAAGTAAAAACCTTTACTTGGGGTGGACAGGAACGCCAGTATGTGCAGTACATTCCTGAAACAGCGGCTGCCGAAGCTCCCGTCCTCTTTATGCTGCACGGCTTGGGCGACGAGGCGCTTAACTTCTTCTATGCCACCGAGATCCGCTCTGTCGCCGACCGAAAAGGTTGGATGGTCATTGCCCCTCAGGCACTGGATTTCAATTTCCAGATTCCCGGTTTGGGCGGTCAGGATTTTGGCAACGCCTGGGCGGCCGGCGTCACCATTCATTTCTCCTTCTTCACGTCCAGCTACGATATCCCCGTCAATGGGGGTGTCGATGATGCGGGGTTCCTCCTGGCTACGCTGGATACCCTTGCCGTGGAACATGGCGTTTGCAACGACAGTGTCTTCTTCGCAGGCTTCTCCTTAGGCGGCTTCATGTGCCACCGCATGGCCATCGAGCATGGCGACCGCATCAACGCTATCGCGGCGGTGAGCGGCCTGGTGGGCAACGATATGGAGTCGGTTACGCCAGTCGGCAATGTCAACATCCTGCAAGTCTACGGCACCAACGACGAGCAAATCTCGTATGACGGCGCGATGGTTTCCTATCAGAATTACGGCTCGTATTGCGTCGGGTTGCCCGTTGAGCAGACGGTGGACTACTGGCGCAACTACAACCAATGCACCGACACGGTGGTGGAAGAGTATCCCGACCTCCAGAACGACGGCCTGACCTTTGAGATGCGCTCCCTCCTCAACGGCACCGACGGCGCACGTGTCGGATTCCTCAAGGTGAACAACGGATTGCACCGTTGGTACAGAGGCGACAGCCACGACATTGATTATAATGAGGAAATCGTCCGCTTCTTCACCAACACCTTGGACGTCACCGACGTGGAGGAGCAAACGGAAGCCCGCTTGACGGTATATCCCAATCCCGCCAAGGACTTCATCCAAACGGAGGAGGAAGTCAGCATCTTCGACCTGACGGGTCAGTTGGTGATGGAAGGGAAGGGGAGAATCGATGTCAGTTCGCTTGCCTGCGGGTTGTATTTCGTCAAGTCGGGTGAGTCGTGCAGGAAACTGGTTATTAATAGGTAAGAATCTTGTAGTAGAGATTCCTCACCAAGCCGCCGTATTTTTCCTCGGTTTTGGCGTAGGTATAGCCTTCTTTCAGGAAATTGTTGATGCTGAAGATATTGTTGGGCGCGACTGTGGTGCATAGCAGGTTGTAGCCGCGTGCCATTGCAATCTTTTCCACCTCGCGGATGAGTTTTTGTTGCAACCCCAGACCTCTGTAGCCTTCACGCACCAAGAACAGTTTCTGGTTGGCTGATTGGTAATCTCCCTTCAGGTCAAGGTCGTGGAAATGGTCTTCTTCAATACATTGCGGAACATACAGCATCCCTATGGCGATCAGCAGGTTGCCTTCCCAAAAGCCCAGAGTGACATTGGGCTCATGCAAGCAGGAAGCAATCATTTCAGGTGAATTGTGGCGCAAGATGCTCTTATCGGGCAATGCCGCATAGACCGTCTCGTTCAAGTCGATGACGGCTTGCAGGTCGGAGGGAAGACAATGACGCAGTTCCATCAACCTACATAGTTTGAAGTGAAGTCGAATTTAAAGACATCGAACAGTCCCTTGTCGCTGATCTTCAGCTCAGGGATGACCAACAGAGCCATGAAAGCCAAAGTCATAAAGGGTGCATACAGCGTTGAACCTAGGCGTTTGGCTAAGGCATCGGCATTTTGGTAAGCTTGGGCTACTTGGTATCCGTCTTCGTTGCTCATTAGTCCGGCTACGGGCAGAGGCACAGCCACCATCTCGGTGTTGCAATAGGCAGTGATGCCGCCTTTGTGTTCAATCAGCAGGTTGACAGCATGAAGGATGTCGCTGTCAGTGACGCCCACAGCCACAATGTTGTGGCTGTCGTGGGCTACGCTGGAGGCCAATGCACCGCGTTTAAGTCCAAAGCCTTTGATGAAAGCTACTGCCGGTCGGGAGGGCGTGTAGCGGTTGATTACCACTATCTTCAGGATATCGTTTTCCAAGTCGCTTACTACGGCTCCGTTTTCCACCTTCGGTGTGGCCACAAATGCCTTGGTGAGAATTTGTCCGTCAAAGCATCTGATGACTTTGATTTTTTTGCCGTTGTTGGGGACTATGAGTTCATGGTCTTGTATGTAATTGGCCTTGAAATTGTTTGGGGTCTCGGTCTCCTTGTAAGCGATGTTTGATTTGCCGTTTTCGGCTACCATCATGCCTTTGACGTAGGTCTGTCGGGCTACAGGTTGTGTTAAATCGTCCACCACGATGAAGTCGGCATCGTCACCCTCTTGCAACAGTCCGACGTTGAGGTGATAATGCTTGATGGCATTGAGCGAGGCGGCTCTCAGTACGTCCATTACGTCGTAGCCCAAGGCGATGGCTCTTCTGACCAGCACGTCGATGTGCTCGTCGTCCAACTCGTCAGGGTGCTTGTCGTCAGAGCAGAACATCAGTTTGTCCGGATGGTAGGCCATCAAGGGGATGAGGGCATTGAAGTTACGAGCGGCACTGCCTTCGCGGATGAGAATCTTCATGCCGAGCCGGATTTTTGCTAAAGCCCCCATCATCATGAAACATTCATGGTCGGTGCTGATGCCTGCTCTTACATATTTTCGCAGCTTGGGACCCACCACTGCCGGCGCGTGTCCATCGATGGGTTTGTTGTTCTTCTTGGCAGCATCGATTTTTCTCATGAGTTCAGGGTCGTCGTTGATGACGCCCGGGTAGTTCATTACTTCCGAGAGGTAATAGATGTCGGGAGAGGCCATCAATTCTTCAACATCGGCTGCATCGAGGGTGCTACCTGACGATTCAAAAGAAGTGGCGGGCACACAGCTTGGAGCACCGAAGAAGAACTTGAAAGGAACCTTCTTGCCGTTGTCAATCATATACTGTACACCTTCCTTACCGAGGACGTTGGCTATCTCGTGCGGGTCGCTGACAGTGGCAACGGTTCCGTGGCATACCGCTAAGCGGGCAAACTCGGAAGGCACCAGCATGGAACTTTCGATATGCACATGGGCATCAACAAAGCCCGGCATGATATACTGTGCATTGTCCACTATGTCTTTCTCTTCTATCTTGGTGATTCGTCCTTCTTCAACGGTGACGACTCCGGGATAGATTCTGGAATGGACAAGGTCGACAATCTGACCTTCGATGGTGAAATCTGGACTCATGGCACGTTATGATTTCATGTGTACGTCCATTTGCGGGAAGGGGATGTTCAGACCCTCCTTGGCGAAGGTCTTGTAGACTCGCTCGTTCATGGCGAAGAAGACCGTCCAATAGTCGGGTGTGTTCACCCAGGCCCTCACGGTGATGTCCACTGAACTATCATTCAGTTTGAGCAGTTCGATGAAGACTGCGGGATCTTTCAGGATGCGCTCGTCCTCGTCGCAGAGACGTTTCAGCACCGATTTGGCTTTGTCGTAGTCGTCGCCGTAGGAGATGGAGAATACCCAGTCGACGCGGCGGGTCTCCTGTTTTGAAATCACAGTCATCGTGCCGGTGGATAGAGGACCATTGGGGATGATGATGGACTTGTTGTCGACAGTGAGCAGGTGAGTGTTGAAGATTTGAATCTCGCTCACTTTGCCCTCAAAGCCTTGCGCCGAGATGAAGTCGCCTACCTTGAAGGGACGGAACATGATAATCATGACGCCGCCGGCGAAGTTCTGTAAGGTACCGCTCAGCGCCATACCCACCGCCAATCCAGCAGAGGCCAAAAGCGCCACCAACGATGAGGTGTTGATGCCTAAGATGCTGATAATGGAGATAATAAGGATGAAATAGAGCAACACCGAAACGAGGTGCGACAGGAACGAGTGCAGGGTGGGGTCGACGTGTTTGCTCATTAGGCCACCGGTCATCCATTTCTTGACCAATTTGATAATCCAGCGTCCGAGGAGTAGGACGACGATGGCGGCCAAGAGTTTCAGCCCCAAGGGGATAAGGTAATCGTGAACCAATTGAGGCAACCATTCCGATACGGGAGTGGTAGCCAAATGTTTGATGTTTTCTGTCACTACATTGATGGTAGAGGTGTCCTGAATGGCACTGGTGACTTCGTTGACGATGCTGTCGTTTTCCATGATTTGATTTTCTTTTGGCTGCAAAATTAGGATTTTTTTCTACTTTTGCGAAAAATTTGTTTTAATGAAGACCCTCGCCGACATCAAGGCTTATTGCAGCGACCCCAAAAACCGAAATACGGTCAATGTGGGGTTGTTTGTCCTGTTGATCATCAGTTCACATTATTTATATCTGCTTTGGAAGGACGTCATGCTGTTTTGGCCCTTCGCCAAATTGGTCGACAAGTTGATGCTTTGGTCGGTCGATTTGGTGTTCAGTCAAGCCACTTGGCTGTTGGACCGTGTTTTCCGCATCGACATCACCACCGTCACCTCCGAGCGTTTCATTGCTACCCCTAATGTGGATGGAGGCTGGGCCCGTGTCACAGTGGCGCCTGAATGTGCCAGCCTCAAGCAATGGATGCATTGGCTCTTTCTCATGATTCTTTTCCCCGGTCCATGGAAGCACAAACTGTGGTACATCCCCGCCGGACTAGTCGTTATCGAATGGACCAATGTGGTCCGTATCTGTGGCGTGTTGCTGATGCAGATTCCCTGGCCCAATAGTTTCCAAATCGCGCATGACTATATATTCAAGGTGTTTTTCTACCTCATCATCTTTCTCATGTGGGTGCTGTGGGTGGAAAAGTTTTACAATCCGTCAATAAAATCCAAACAACATGAATAACTCACCAATCATCCTCATCCTTGATGCAGGCGGCACGGGGTTCAAGTTCTCAGCCGTGCAAGATGCCCGCGAGATTATCGAACCTTTCACCATTCCGTCGGCTGCCTCTACCCTCGAAGAGGTGCTTCAGAAGCTCATCACGGGTTTCCATGAATGTGAGAAGCGTTGCGGTGCAAAGGCTGAAGCCATCAGTTTCTGCTTCCCCGGTCCTGCCGACTACCCCAACGGCATCATTGGCGACCTGCCTAACCTGCCGACGTTCAGAGGCGGTGTTCCGTTGAAACAAGTGCTTGAAAACGAGTTCCATGTTCCCGTTTTCATCAACAACGATGGCGACCTGTTCGTCTACGGTGAGGCATTGGGCGGTTTGCTGCCTGAGGTGAACCGCATTTTGGAGGAGCAGGGAAACCCTAAGCGCTATAAGAATCTCTTCGGCGTGACGCTGGGTACAGGCTTCGGAGGCGGCATCGTGATTGACAAGGTACTACTGAATGGCGACAACTCGGCTGGAGGCGAGATTTGGTGTTCGCGCAACTGCCTCTATCCTGACACTATTGCAGAGGAGAGTGTCAGCATCCGTGCGGTGCGTCGCGTCTATGCCCGCGAAGCAGGTATCAATTTCGACGAGGCTCCCCAACCTTACGACATTTTCCGTATTGCCCAAGGCGAACAACCAGGCAACAAGGATGCAGCTTTGAAGGCTTGGGACGAGTTGACGACAGTTTTGGCTGATGTCATCGGCAACGGTTTGCGTTGCACGGATGGTCTGGTGGTCATTGGTGGCGGTTTGTCCGGTGCTTGGCCGGTCTTTATGCCCATGCTTATTAGCAAATTGAATGCACCTTATATTAATGGGGGCAACAGCATCCCACGTATGGAGACGGAAGCCTTTAATCTGATGGATCCAGAAGAGGTGAAACGGTTCACCGTAACGACAGGTAAGATGGTCAAGGTGCCTTTCAGCGATCAGGAGGTGTGGTACGACCCGAGTAAGCGCGTTGGGGTAGGGGTAACTAAGCTGGGTACCTCCTCAGCGGTGGCTATCGGAGCCTACGCTTTTGCGACGGAGAAACTGAAACACAACGCTTGAGGATAATATCAACAGTTGTTGTTGAAAAAAACACACCCCGAAACATCATTTTTTAATAGCGGGGTGTGTTCTTCTTTTCTATTTTCGCATTCCGAATATAAATAGAAATAGAGTCTGACGCTATCGCAGTAACACCATAATTACCAACAAGATGAGTTTGCTCGCTAACAATATGGAATTCGATGGAGACTTATTTAGCGGCATGGAGAATCCGAAATCCGAGTTTCCGAAACCGGAGTATAGGATTTATCCCATTGAGGAGGTGAAAGCCGCCGCTAAGGTGTATTTCCATGGTGATGCATTGGCGGGTGACGTATGGGCTAACAAATATGCCCTCAAAGATAGCGATGGTAATACCTATGAGTTGACTCCTGATGACATGCATCACCGTATTGCTCGGGAGGTGGCTCGCATAGAGAGAAAGTATCCCAACCCTATGTCGGAGGAGGAGATTTATGAGGTGTTGAAGGACTTCCGCTATATTGTGCCGCAAGGCAGTCCTATGACAGGCATTGGTAATGATTTTCAGATTTCTTCGCTGTCCAATTGTTTTGTCATCGGCAATAACGGGATGTCAGACTCCTACGGAGGCGTGATGAAGACCGATCAGGAACAAGTGCAACTGATGAAACGGCGTGGTGGCGTGGGTCACGATTTGTCGCACCTGCGTCCTGCAGGCAGTCCTGTCAAGAATTGCGCCCTTACGTCTACAGGTGTGGTGCCTTTCATGGAACGCTTCTCCAACTCCACTAAGGAGGTGGCTCAGGATGGCCGGCGTGGTGCTCTGATGATGACCATAAGCATCAAGCACCCCGACTCGGAGGCTTTCATTGACGCAAAGATGCAGGAGGGCCGAATCACCAACGCCAATGTCTCGGTGCGTCTCACCGACGAGTTTATGCGATGCGTTAAGGAAGGGAAACCTTTCATTCAGCAATATCCTATTGATTCACCTAACCCGAAAGTCACCAAGGAAGTGGATGCGCGTGCCTTATGGAACAAGATTATCCATAATGCTTGGAAATCGGCTGAGCCGGGGGTGATGTTTTGGGATACCATCATTCGCGAGTCTATCCCCGATTGCTACGCTGATTTGGGCTTCAAGACATTGAGCACCAATCCTTGCGGAGAGATACCGCTCTGTGCATACGATAGTTGCCGTTTGTTGGCGATTAACCTGTATAGTTATGTTGACAACCCCTTCACGCCTGAGGCCCGTTTCAACCACCAGTTGTTCTCGAAACACGTGGCTATTGCCCAGCGCATGATGGACGACATCGTCGACCTTGAGATGGAGAAAGTGGACGCTATCTTAGCCAAGATTGCCGCCGACCCTGAAGATGATGAGGTGAAACGCATCGAAGTCAACCTTTGGAAAAACATCAAGGAGAAATGCCTGAAAGGTCGTCGCACGGGTATCGGCATCACTGCTGAAGGTGATATGCTGGCGGCATTGGGCAAGAGTTACGCTTCTGATGAAGCCATTACCTTCTCTACCGAAATACAGAAACTGTTGGCATACAATGCTTACCGTTCATCGGTCAATTTGGCTGAAGAACGCGGCAAGTTCCCGATGTATGACGCACAACGCGAGGAGAACAATCCTTTCATCAAGCGTCTGCGAGCTTTGGATGAGGACCTCTACCAGAAAATGACACGTGTGGGTCGTCGCAATATTGCTATGCTCACCATTGCCCCTACGGGTACTGTGAGCATCTGCACCCAGACCACCTCGGGTATCGAGCCCGTTTTCATGGTGGTGTACAAACGCCGTCGTAAGGTGAATCCCAACGACAAGGATGTGCATGTGACCTTCACTGACGTATCGGGTAACTCGTTTGAGGAATACAATGTGTTTCACCACAAGTTTATCACTTGGCTGGAGGTGAACGGCTACAACGTGGACGAGGTGCTGAATTACGATGATGAGCAACTTAACGCCGTTATCGCCAAGTCGCCTTATTACAAAGCTACAGCCAACGACATTGACTGGGTGAACAAGGTGAGGATGCAAGGCTCGATGCAACAATGGGTTGACCACTCCATCAGTGTAACGGTCAACGTGCCGAAAGAGACTACGGAGGAACTCGTCAGCCAAATCTATATGACCGCATGGGAGAGCGGTTGCAAAGGAATGACCATCTACCGCGACGGTTCGCGCGACGGTGTGCTGGTCAGTAAGGATGAGAAGAAAGAGACTCCTAAAACCGAAGAGACTCGTCCCGATGACATCCACGAGAATTCGGCACCACCTCGTCCGAAAGAGTTGGAGTGCGATGTGATGCGTTTCCAGAACAATTATGAGAAATGGATTGCCTTCGTTGGCAAGTTGCACGGTAAGCCTTACGAGATTTTTATTGGAAAGGCAGAGGACTTCTACCTTCCCCCTTACGTCGACAAAGGTATTATCATCCGCGAGAAAAACAAAGGCGAAGCTTCGCGCTACGACTTCCGCTATACCGACAAGGACGGCTACGAGGTGATGATGCAAGGATTATCCCGCTCGTTCGACAAGGAGTTCTGGAACTATGCTAAACTCATCTCGGGCATCTTGCGTCACGGAATGCCTATCCAATATGTAATTGAGTTGGTGCAGAACCTCAACGTGGAGGAAGACAATATCAACACTTGGAAGAACGGCATCGCCCGTGCATTGAAGAAATATGTACCCGACGGTGTGATTGACGAGAAGGATAAATGTCCCGTTTGTGGCGGGAAGCTCATCTTCGAGGACGGATGTAAACGATGCCCCAATTGCGGTTACTCCAAATGCGGGTAAGGCTGATCAAAAGGAATACAGTTGTTTTTTTATCTTCATAATGGCGGGTCGCCGGTTAGTGAATGCCGGCGACCTTTTTTTAATGAAAAAGGAGGGCTGTGACCCTCCTTTTTTGTCAGTTCTGGTTAGGTTGGTTAATTCTTGACCAGTTTCTTTGTGGTGATACCGTCGTGGGTTACAACCCTCAGCAGATAAGCGCCAGTGGCTCTGTCACCGAGGCTAATCTGCACGAAGCCGTTCTCAGCCTCCTCGGAGAGGATGACCTGTCCGATGGCATCCATCACCTCAACCTTGAGTACCCCCACGCCTTCGACGTTGAAGCAGTCTGTTGTCGGGTTGGGATAAATGCTGATGGGCTTCTGCAAGCCGTTTTCCATGTTGAGTGTGCTGAAGTTCAGGGTGATGGGCTCGGTCAGTGTACCCACAGTGCCGTCAGACTCATAGCTGACGAGGTGGTCTGACAGGCTCGTGCGGGTGCCGTTGGTGAGCACGAAGTGCAAATCCTCAGCTTTGTCACCGAAGACCAATAAGAAGGCCACATAGCGGTTGAGCGGCTCAATGTATGTCAGCTTGACGCTACCGCGACACTCATCGTTGGCGAAAGCCGCCAGCTCATAGTCCTCGGAGCGGAGCTCGGTGCCGTCTATCTCTACCACAGCGGTGATGAGCATGTTGTCGGCGTAGTTCGCGCTAGCTGGGACGAAGGTGTTGTTTTCCGGAGTGATATTGGGCTCAACATTCCCGTTTCCGCGTCCGGATTGGAAGACTAAGGTCTTCGATGTGGCGCTGTTCGACTTGTACATGTATCCCTGACCAGGTTCCAAGGTGTTCAGTCCACCGTACCATTGGCTGGTGGAACCGTCTGAAAAATAGGTAGACGAGTTGTTCCTGCCTTTGATGACATCATTGGTCTCGGGGTTGAAATCGCCTAATGCGACAGTAAGCGACAGACTCTGGTCGGAGGGGAATCCAATCCAGTTCCAGCCCTCGTTGATGGTGATGGGGAGGTCGGCCATAGGGACTATGGTGCCAACGATGGTGGTGCTGCAGGCTTCGCTGGTGCGAATCTTGTACATCTGTTCGTTGGTAATGGCATCGAGTGTTCCGTACCAAGAGGGTTGCCCTTGATAGCTAAAGCAGTCCACGCTGGCGGTCTTGCCTTGTATGCGCAATCCTGAGTTTTCAAGGCTGTTCTCCAGCATCAGCAGGCCGTTGATGTCGTCCTGTCCAATGTAGGTGCTCCACCAGTTCCATCCTTGGAAAAGATTGGTGGTTTGGGAGGCCTCAACGGCGGAGGTGAAACGGATTTCGAAAGGCGAGAACAAGTCGTAATCTTCAGCTCCCTCGTCAAACATTAATGGGCTCTCACATTGCAGGTCAAGTTCCTGCTGGGTCTCATGGTCGTACAGTTTAAAGGTGAGATCGTCTCCGTAAGCTCCGTTGATGACCAAAAAATACATCCATTGATCCACGAAATCCATATAGAGGGGAAGTTCAGAGCCTCTAGATTCGCTTTCGCAGATAGCGCCTACCTCAAGTAGGGGTGAAGTCTGTTCGACGTCGTCGATGAACACGATGGCGGTGATACCCATTGCATCGGGAAATTGGTGGTAATTATTCGGGAAATGCTTCTCCACGAAATTGGCTACCAGGTTTCTGTTTCCCTCGACGGTGAAACTGTAGCTGTTGCTGAGGGAGACTATTTCCCCGTTTTCCGTCCAGTTCAGGAAGGAATAGTGGTCACTGTCGGCTTGGACGGTGAGTGTGCAAGTTTGGCCGGCATTATAGTTGCCTGCACCTAAGATGAAGCCGCCTGCTGAGGGGTTGGCTGTGGCGGTGATGGTAAATGCATTGGCTTTTGTGGCGGTAAGGGCCATCAGAAGCATGAAAAGGGTAAAAAGATGTTTTTTCATTTGGTTGTTGTTTTGAGTTGTCTGCTGCAAAAATACTTATTTTTTCTTTTTCGGGGCTGATTTTTCGTAAGTTGTTTGGAAAAGGAGGATACAATACCGCCAATTATATATAAACAACTATTTACTAAGTGGTTGGTAACGATTGGCATACCCCCTGCTTTTTCTCTTATTTCAGAGAGAATCAGAGAGGAATCAGAGAGCAGGTAGGGAGCGGGAAGAGAGAGAACAGGGGGGGGCGTCAACCGTCAACGCGTCAACTGCATCGTTTTTCCTTGGGTGGGATTCTGCGAATGGAGATGTTATTACCCAAAATCACACTACACTTTAATGCTTTAAATAGGTGAAATTATTGTTGGTAAGAATCAAATTAATTTAGTACTTTTGCACCCTTGAAATATAATGCCATTCTATGGTAATGAAATATATGTAAAACAATAAATATCAAACAATTAAAAAAACAACAAAACCAAATGAACAAAAAATTTACAAAATTGATTGCAGCGCTTGCGCTGCTGGTCTTCATAATGCCGAGTATGGTGATGTGGGGACAGACAAGAGGTGCAGCATCTTTTGAACCTTCAGATTTTTCAGGCCAAGGAACTTCTGGCTCAGGTAGTGAAATCTCAGCTACAATTGACGGAGTTACTTTCGCTTGTGACAAAGGATATGGAACGACTCAAATTCGTTGTTATTCTGGAGGAACAATTACTATTTCTTCCTCTAACACAATAACTGCTATTTCTTTCACATATTCTGGATCTTATACGGGTGGAATGGAAACATCGTATTCCAATCTATCCACTACATCTTGGACCAAAAATCTGACAAGTCAAGCACGTATTACGGCATGTACTGTTACTTATGGTGGCAGCAATCCCTCCATCACCCTCAGTGAGTCTGGCTCTCTCAATATCGGTAACTACGCTGTAGGTGCTGAAATCAGCCGTACCTTTACCGTTTCGCAAAGCAACCTTTCTGAGAATATCACTTTGACTGCTACCCATGGTGGAACTTTTACCCCCAGCAGCATTGAGTATGGTGCAGGTCCCACTGAGGTTACATGGACTTTTACTCCACAAGAAGCAGGTCAATTCACTTCTGAAATCACAGCTACGAGCAGCGGAACCTCGGCAACGTTTACCTATTTGGGCTATGCTTATACGCCTCACAATGTGAACATCGCCAGTATGGAACATGGCACCGTTACAGCCAATCCCAACTCCACTTTCTACTGGGAGCTTGTAACCCTCATCGTTACTCCAGACAATGGTTACGTGTTGGATGAACTTACGGTTGTGGATGCCGACGACAACCCTGTTACCATTACAAACAATAGTTTCCACATGCCCGACAGTGACGTGACTGTAAGTGCTACTTTCGTGGAAGTTGCACCAGCGACAACTGTAATTGATGTATTAAATCGCGACCTTACGGGTGTTACTGGGTCAAGTTATACTTCATGGAGTGGAAAAACCAGCAATTCTGATGCCGTTTATGCAGGCAATTCAGCTGGTGGAAATTCTTCTATTCAATTACGAAGCGATAACTCCAGCTCTGGTATTGTTACCACTGCCTCTGGCGGTAAGGTTAGAAAAGTTGCTGTCAATTGGTATAGCAGTACAGCCACTGGACGTACTTTGAATGTGTACGGAAAAAACTCGGCTTATTCAGCTGCCACAGACCTCTATGATAGCAATACGCAAGGTACTCTCCTTGGTACTATCGTCAAAGGTACTAGCACAGAACTGAACATTTCTGGTGATTATGAATACATTGGTATGCGGTCAAGTAGCGGTGCTATGTATCTTACAGAAATCCAAATTACCTGGGATGCTGCCACTCCTTTGGTAGCTAAACCTACTTTTTCCCCTGAAGGAGGAACTTATCCGTCAGCACAAAATGTGACCATCGCTTGTGAAACGGGAAATACCACCATCTATTATACCACAGATGGCACTGAACCCACAAGCGGAAGCACCCAATATACAGAACCTATTTCTGTTACTCAAACGACAACCATTAAAGCCATAGCTTATGATAATGATAACAACGCAAGTAGCGTGGCTACGGCAACATACACCATTGTAACGCCTCTTACTACCATTCCTCAAATTTTTGCAAGGGCGACAGAGGTTGGAAGCACCCAAACAGATGTTTATGTTACATTTGACAATTGGAAAGTTGTTGGAAAATCGTATTCTAATGCATATGTTTCTGATGGTCAATATGGTTTAAATCTGTATACAAATGGCATTGATTTTGCAAGTGGAGACCAACTAAGTGGCACTGTAGCAACCAAAGTTCAACTTTATACAGGTGGCGCAGAACTTATAGGTCTTACAACATCAACTCCAGGCTTGACAGTTACACACAATCAAACATTTGAACCATACGCAATAAGTCTTGCAGATCTGGTTGGTCAAGGCATTTACTTTGGTTCATATGTGGATTTGGGAAATTTGACATATGACGGAAGCAAGTTCACAGACGGTAATGACCATGAGATTAATCCTAACAACTCATTTTTTATTCAGAACTACCCAACTTTAGTAGAAGGCAAGACATACCGTGTCAAAGGTGTTTTTATTAGATATAACAATACAACTGAGAGAATTGCTCCTGTTTATGCCTCAGACTTCACCGAATTCTCTGGTCCAAGCATCGAAGCGACTCCTTCGCCGTTCACGGCTCCTTCATATGTGGTAGGAACAGCTGAACCTGAATACGAAACTCTTATCGTCAATGGCAGCAACCTTACCGCAAACATTTCATTGTCATTGGGTGCCAATAGCAATTTTGAAATGTCAACGGATTTGGATACTTGGAGCAGCTCATTAACTTTGACCCAAGCCAATGGCAGCGTGACAAACGCTGAAGTTGCCATCCGCCTGAAAGCAGGCTTGGCCAAAGGCAATTACAATGGAACAGTCACTTTGAGTTCAACAGATGCCCAAAATGTTGAGGTGAGTTTAAGCGGCACCGTAACAGGACAGATTTTCGACATCGTTTTGATCCAGCCTGAAACTGGTGGCACCATTGCTGCTGATTTGGCCACTGCTGAAGAAGGAGATATGGTCACCTTGACTGCCACACCAGCCGCAGCTTACAACTTCGGTTCATGGGTTGTTAAAGACGATGAAGAGAATCCTATTGAAGTTACTGGCAACCAATTTGAAATGCCTATGAGTGATGTGTCGGTTACAGCAACATTTACTTTAAAAGATACTTATGCTATTACTTGTGCCGTTACTCCTGATGGTGCAGCTCTTATGGAAGCCTCTCCAGCATCAGCATACGAAGGCCAGACGGTAACTTTGTCGTATGTTGCTGAAACAGGTTACAGCCTCACAGAAATTGTCATTACCAATACATCAGATGGTTCAGCCACTAATATTACTCCAATCGCAAGCGGCGATGATTACACTTTCAACATGCCTGGCTATGCTGTAACTGCTACTGCAACGTTCATTTCGGAAAATTTCAATGGAAGTTTTATTCTGTATGAAGAAGAGCTTGTTGAAGGAGACTATCTGATTGTTTATGATGGTGGTGCTATGAAGAATACTATTTCAAGCAAGAGATTTGATTATGTGGGAGTTACAGAGTCAGAAAACAATTTAATTACTAATCCTTCAAACAATATTGTGTGGCACATAGCTCCAAGCGAAACAACAGGTTATTGGACGCTTTACAATGCTAAAGTTGGACAATACGCTGGAAGCGCGGGGACAAACAGCGATATGTCATTGGAATCATCAGCTACAGAAGACAAAGCCCTGTGGTCGGCTTCAGGCTCAGGCACCTATGACTTTAGAAACAAAGTCAACGAAGGCAATTCAACGAGGTATCTTAGAAGAAATGGTAGTTATGGATTTGCCAATTACAGCACTAGCACTGGTGGTGCGTTGACCCTTTATAAGTTGATACCCAATGTTGCTCCTGCATGGGCTCCTGAATTTCCGACAAGTGCAGAGATCATTACCAGCACGCCTTATGAACTTACCGTTTCAGATTTTGTTACAGGCATCCCAACTCCAAGCATATCCATCACTACTTCAGTATCTTCATCCCTTTATGAATTTGAAGATGGCGAGTTTATGTTCCAGCCCAGTGAAGCCGGCACATTCGTGTTTACCTTCACTGCTACCAACACGGAAGGCTCAGTTGCTGCTACTCTCACAATCACGGTGAATGAACCAGCCCAACTCCAGTATGTATATTCAAGTAATGGAACGTTAGGAACACCGCAATCAATAACACAAGGCCAATCCATCAACAGCCTGGCTGCGGGTGCCAACCTTAATGATGATTTTGTCTTTGTTGGTTGGACAACTGATCCTAACGATGTGGAGCATATCCTTGAAGCAGGTTCTTCGTATACTGTTAATGAAGCAACAACCTTCTATGCTGTTTACTCAAGGACGGTGAATGTCGCAAAAGAAAAGGTTGTAGTTCTTGATGGAGAAGCTTCCGGGTTGACAGGCTCTGCGCAAACAAATCTGACGCTTTCGGAAAACGGTTTTACCTATTATGCCAGCAGTGCAAAATACCAAGGACTTGGATCGGGTGCTGAAAACAATGTCTCTTCAGGAAGAACCATCTTAATAGGTAAAGGAGGTGCTTATCTATACAACACAACCGCATTTGATCAAGGCATTACAAAATTTGAAATCTATGCAAATGCAGGAGCTTCGGGTAGTGTTTCTGTAGGCGTCAATTTCAGTGCATCAACCATTTCACAATATAATGCCGCTGCCGAGAATACTTGGATAGCAACCCTTTCAACTAGGGATTATGTGTATGATGCATCCGAGGCTCTTCCTCAAGGAGCCAAGTATTTCTGGTATCAAGTAACTAATGCGAACAACTCGCAAGTCCAGTTCAGAATCACCTATACAGCAACGGAGAGCGCAACTACTTACTATACCCGCGTGTTCCTGAACGAGACCGCAGAAGGCAACTTGGCTATTATTGGTCCGTCCATCATACCGAGCGGCTCAATGTTGGATATGGGTGAATACACTTTGTCCAACAACGACCCCGCCAACCTCATCATCAAAGATGGTGGCCAACTTAAAGTTTATGCCACAGGTGCTAAAGACGGCGGCGTTCAAGCCACCGTGGAGAAGAACATTGCAAAATACACCACTAATAACAATGGTTGGAACTTCATCGCATCGCCTATCAATGTTAACAATCTTGCTCCAACTAATGTGGCGAATATGCTCTCCAACACCTACGACCTGTATCAGCTTAACAATACGAAATGGGAAAACTATAAGGATAATGAAGGTCATACCAACGCTCATCCTGGTTTCGGCCTTGTGAATGGCCGCGGTTACCTCTACGCCAATAGTGAAGATGTCACGCTCTCGTTCCCAGGTGTCGTCAAACCTTATAGCACAGAGGACCAAGTGGAAGTGAGCGCAGGATGGAACCTCATCGGCAACCCATACACGTTCAATGTTTATGTGGACCAGCCCTATTTCACCATCAGCCAAGCTCAGGAAGGCATCGCCGCCCAAACCACTCCCAGTAATGAAAACGCTATTGCACCTTGCACAGGCATCCTCGTGAATGTTGAGGAAGACGGCTGTGTTACCTTCAGCGAAACCGCTCCTTCCCAGAGCAATAATGGCAACCTGAACCTTGTTGTGGCACAGGCCGTTTCGAACCGTGGCAGTGCCGCCACCCTCGATAACGCCATTGTGAGCTTTAACGAAGGCGACGAGCTGGAGAAGTTCTACTTCATGCAACAAAACGCCAACCTTTACATCCCGCAAGGGGCTGAGGAATATGCTATCGTCAGCAGCCAAGCCCAAGGTGAAATGCCTGTCAACTTCTGCGCCAACGAAAACGGCGAATACACCCTCACGGTGAATGCTGAGAACGTGGAAATGAGCTACCTCCACCTTATCGACAACATGACTGGTGCCGACACCGACCTGCTCCAAACCCCGAGCTACACCTTCACCGCCAGAACGACTGACTACAAGAGCCGCTTCCGTCTGGTGTTTGCTTCCCTTTGCGGGGACGCAAATGGCGACAATGAGACCTTTGCCTTCTTCGGCAACGGCACTTGGAACATCGTCAACGAGGGTGAGGCCACCCTGCAGGTCGTCGATATGCTGGGCCATATCCTCAGCAGTCAGACCGTCAACGGCAACGCCACGATGAGCACCAACAACCTTGCCGCCGGCGTGTACCTCATGAGACTTGTCAACAATGACAACGTGAAGACCCAGAAAGTCATCGTCAAATAAACCATGGACAACATAATTCAGCAATAAAAAATACAACAATACAATGAAAAAGCAAATCTTAACAACGTTAATCCTGCTCGGCATGACTTTTGGCGCCTTCGCCCAACAATTTGAGGCTAACGGTACGGGCTGGACTTTGAGACTCTTCAACCATGACGACCAGAACGAGGAAGAGCTCGGCATGGGGCTTTTCGAGGATGCTAATAACCCTTGGGAAGAAGAAATGGAAATCGATATGGAAATGTATATGGAATTCGCCCCTATCCGTGGTATCGCTGGCGGCGGTCTGTTCGGTCGCGGTGAAACCCCTACAGGCGTGGGCTTAGGCTACACTAAGTTAGGTAATTCCTCTCTTTTTGGTCTTCCGGGTGCCCACGGTTGGGAAGATGATGTAAACGCCCCCTTGGGCAGCGGCGCATTGTTGCTCGTTGGCTTCGGTGCAGCCTACCTCATGGCGAAGAAACGCAAGGAAGAAGAATAAAGCTCTTCTGAACGTATAATGAAAAAATCCCGCCAATTCAGTTTGGCGGGATTTTTTTTATTGGGGTAGAACCCCCCCCCTCTCCTCCGAGGAGAGGGGTCGGGGGTGAGGTCATTTCCTCGCCGCAATCAGCAGTTCCAGCATCTTGATAGCGGACTCGCTGACGGGGGTACCGGGACCGAAGATAGCCACTGCACCGTGGTCGTAGAGGAACTGGTAGTCCTGAGCGGGAATCACACCACCCACGGTAACCATGATGTCGGGACGACCGAGCTTCTCCAGCTCTTCAATCACCTGCGGGACGAGGGTCTTGTGACCGGCAGCCAAGGAGCTCACACCCATGATGTGGACGTCGTTCTCAACGGCTTGCTTGGCAGCCTCAGCGGGCGTCTGGAACAAGGGACCCATGTCGACGTCGAAACCGATGTCGGCGTAACCGGTGGCAACCACCTTGGCACCTCTATCGTGACCATCCTGGCCCATCTTGGCGACCATGATACGCGGACGGCGGCCTTCCATCTTGGCGAACTCGTCGGCCATCTTGCAGGCCTCCTCAAATCTTGCGTCGTTTTTCGTTTCCATAGAATACACTCCTGAAATTGAACGGATAACAGCCTTATAACGACCTGCGACCTTCTCGCAAGCCATCGAAATCTCACCCAAGGAAGCGCGGCACTTGGCAGCTTCAACGGCCAATGCCAGCAGGTTGCCCTCGTGGGTCTCTGCGCACTTGGTAATCGCATCGAGGCAACGTTGCACGTCGGCCTCGTTACGGTTGGCGCGGAGCTCCTTCAGACGCTTGATCTGCGACTCACGCACAGCGGTGTTGTCGATTTCCAAGGTCTCAATCGGGTCTTCGTGGTCGAGACGGTACTTGTTGATACCGACAATGGTCTCGCGGCCCGAGTCGATTTGGGCTTGCTTGCGGGCAGAGGCTTCTTCGATACGCATTTTCGGCAGACCTGTCTCGATAGCTTTGGCCATACCGCCCATAGCTTCCACCTCTTGGATGTGGTTCCAAGCGCGGTGGGCAATCTCATGGGTGAGGCTCTCCACATAGTAGGAACCTGCCCACGGGTCAACCACGCGGCAGACGTTGGTCTCTTCCTGGATGTAGATTTGGGTGTTACGGGCAATACGGGCGCTGAAGTCGGTGGGCAGAGCGATAGCTTCGTCCAAAGCGTTGGTGTGCAGCGACTGGGTGTGACCTAGAGCGGCGCCCATAGCCTCGATGCAGGTACGGGCCACGTTGTTGAACGGGTCTTGCTCGGTGAGGCTCCAGCCAGAGGTTTGCGTATGGGTACGCAGGGCGAGTGACTTCGCGTTCTTCGGGTTGAAGGTACGTACAATCTTGGCCCACAGCATACGGGCAGCACGCATCTTGGCAATTTCCATGAAGTGGTTCATACCCGAGCACCAGAAGAAGGACAGACGAGGCGCGAAAGCGTCGATGTCCAAACCAGCTTTCACACCGGTGCGGAGGTAGTCCCAACCGTCGGCCAGGGTGTAGGCCATTTCGATGTCGGAGGTGGCACCGGCTTCCTGCATGTGGTAGCCCGAGATGGAGATGCTGTTGAACTTCGGCATATTCTGCGAGGTGAACTCGAAGATGTCAGCGATAATGCGCATCGAGAACTCAGGCGGATAGATATAGGTGTTACGCACCATGAACTCCTTCAGGATGTCGTTCTGGATGGTACCGGCCAGCTCTTCGTACTTGGCACCCTGCTCGAGAGCAGCGACGATATAGAAGGCGAGGACGGGCAACACGGCACCGTTCATGGTCATGGAGACGGACATTTTGTTCAGCGGAATCTGGTCGAACAGGACTTTCATGTCCTCGACGGAGCAGATGCTCACACCAGCCTTACCCACATCGCCCATAACGCGCTCATGGTCGGCGTCGTAGCCACGGTGAGTGGCCAAGTCGAAGGCGACGGACAGACCCTTCTGACCAGCGGCGATATTACGGCGGTAGAAGGCGTTTGATTCTTCAGCGGTGGAGAAACCAGCGTACTGACGGATGGTCCAGGGACGCATCACATACATGGTTGAATAAGGTCCACGGAGGTTCGGGGCGATACCTGCGGCGTAGTTGAGGTGCTCCATACCTTCGAGGTCTTTCTCGGTATAGGCGGGTTTCACCATAATATGCTCGTGGGTCTCCCACAGCTCGCCATTCGGCAGGATGAGACCGTCGTGCTTAGGTATAGCGTTGATATTGATGTCTTTGTAGTTGGGTTTCATCGTTTTATCCTTTCATTATTTTGTTATACCTAATTGCATTTGGAATTCCTTTAAGGTCTCAAGCACGTTGCTCTTCACGTGGATGAAATACTTCAGGCCAGCCTCTTTGAGGATGTCGGCGGTGCCTTCGGGGTTACCGGCGAGCACCACGATGGTCTCGTTCTTCAACTCCTCGTAAATCTTGAGGGCGTTGCCTTCGCCGTATTCCTCGTCGGAGGAGCAGATGACCAAGATTTCAGGCTTCACCTCGCGCGCGGCGGCGATGCCTTCGTCCAAGGTCTTGAAGCCCGGGTTGTCGACCACTTGGATACCGGCACAGGCGAAGAAGTTGGAGGCGAAGTTGGCGCGGGCCTTACGCATAGCAAGGTTGCCGTAGGTGAACATCCAAGCGACAGGACGCTTGTGGTCTTGTGCATAGACGTCGGTAGCGTAGCGCAGTTTCTCGAACTGTTGGGCAGCGCGGAAGGTGACGATGGTTTCCACCTCGGCCTTTTCGTCGCGGCGGTTGTCGGCTTCCATCACCCAAGCCTCGGGCGTGAACTTCAGGCTTTCGGTGAAGTTCGGGAATTGGTTCGTGCCCAGGATGGTCTCGCGGCGGGTCGCCACGTTGCTGAACTTCTTGGTGGCGCTTTCCTTGATGAGGCCTTGAATCATGCCCTTGCGGACGGCTTCGAGATAACCGCCTTCGTCCTGAATCTTGTTGAACAAGTCCCAAGCGGCAACGGCTAAGCTCTCGGTGAGGTTCTCGATGTAGTAGGAACCTGCAGCGGGGTCGGCCACCTTGTCGAAGTGCGACTCTTCCTTGAGGATGAGCTGTTGGTTGCGGGCGATACGGTCGGCAAAGTCGGTGGGCAGTTCAAACGGTGCATCGAAAGGCAACACGGTGAAGGAATCCACACCGCCCAGAACGGCTGACATCGTACCCGATGTGGTACGCAGCATGTTGACGTAGGCGTCATAGAGGCTCATGCCCAATTCAGCATTGGTGGCGTGAATGTGCATCTTGGCGTTTTCTTCCTTGCCGCCGTAAGCTTTCACGATGTTGGCCCACAACAGACGGTAGGCACGCATCTTGGCCATCTCCATGAAGTAGTTCTGTCCAACGGCCATATTGAAGCGCATCTTGGGAGCAATCTCATCGACGGTCAGACCTTTCTCAGTCAGCTTGTCTAAATACTCTGCACCCACAGCCAGGCTGAAGGCCATCTCCTGAACGATGGTCGAACCAGCGTTGGTGAACACGTGAGCATTCACGCCGATGGTCTGGAAGTCGGGCATCTCGGCTTTCACCATGATGTAGGCCAACTCCATATCGGTGCTTTCAGTAATGTACCACACACCGCGACGGATGTAGCGGGTCAGCGGGTCATAGTTCAACGAGCCTTTCACTCCCGGAATCTTTGAGAGCATCTCAAGCAGCGGGAGGTGGTACTTGTTGTTGTAGAGGTTAATCTCCACGGCCTTTTGGTCGATACCGTTCAGCAGGGTGGAAATCTCGATGGCGGTGTAAGCCTTGTCCATCTCTAATTTGAAACCGATGGAGTTGGCACCGCGGCTCAAAGCATTCAGGGCAATCTTGTTGGCTTCAGCGACATCTTTCACGGTAATGTCTTGACGGACAAGCCATTCATTACCCTCGGCTTTGTTACCACGGACGAAGGGGAACTCGTTAGGTTGTTGACCCGTCCAAGGGATGTCGGCCAGGTTTTCGGCACGGTAGTAAGGCCTCACGTTGAAGCCTTCAGGGGTGCGCCACACTAGCTTTTTGTTGTAATCGGCACCTTTGAGGTCCTTCTCGATAACAGCTTCCCATTCCTGGGTGCTTACTGGAGGAAATTCCTCAAAGAGTCTCTTCTTTTCTTCCATTTGTTGATTATTTAATTGATATTCTTTTTGTTATAAATTATTTCTTAACAAAGTTCGGTATGCAATCAGAGGGCAAAGTTAGGAAATAAAGCGATAAAGCAAAAAAGAAATTGTTCAAGAGCTTGTTTTTTCATTATTTTTGCGTGATAAAAACTTTACATCATGAAAAAACAACTCTTTTTCTTCGTGCTGTTTTTGGTGGGCACGAGTGCTTTCGCCCAGAAAAAACAATACACCTTGCAGTCGCCTGACAAGGTTCTCACCATCACCATCAAGACAGGCGAACAGCTCACCTATGCTGTAACGCACGGCAACACCTGTGTGCTCGCTCCTTCGGCTATAGGCATGAAACTGACCGACGGTACCCAATTAGGCCAAAAGCCGATTGTGAAAAGTGCTAAAACACAATCGGTCAACCAGACCGTGAAAGCCAACATCTACAAACGCGCAGAGATTCCAGAGGTCTACGAAGAACTGACGCTGACCTTCAAGGACAACTATAAAGTCGTTTTCCGCGCCTATAACGAAGGTGTGGCCTATCGCTTCGAGACGGATTTCAGCAAGCCTGTCATCATTGAGAGCGAGACCGCCGACTTCAACTTTGATAACGATTATCAGGCGGTTATCCCATACGTCCTGAGACGCGCCGGACAGGAAGGCGATCTCATCAGCCAGCAGTTCTATAACTCTTTCGAGAACACCTACACTCATACCAGCTTGAGTCAGATGGATACTGAGAAACTGGCTTTTCTTCCCCTGCTGGTCGAACTGAACGACGGCAAGAAAGCCGTTATCACCGAAGCCGATTTGGAAGACTTCCCGGGTTTGTATCTCCGCAATGTGAATGGTGGCCAAGGTCTATCAGCCGTTCATGCCGGTTATCCCAAGACCCGCGAGCAAGGCGGCCACAACAACCTGCAATGGATTGTGAAGGAACGCGAGAACTACATCGCTAAAACTGAGGGACAGCGCAGTTTCCCTTGGCGCTGTATCGTGGTTTCAGAAAACGACAAAGAATTGGCCGACAGTGATTTGGTTTACCTTTTGGCTTCACCTTCGCGTTTGGAGGACGACACATGGATTCAGCCCGGTAAGGTGGCTTGGGACTGGTGGAACGCTTGGAACATCTACGGCGTCGACTTCCCAGCCGGCATCAACAACGACACCTATAAGTATTATATCGACTTCGCCGCTCAATACGGCATCCAATACGTTATCCTTGATGAAGGCTGGGCTGTCAACAAGCAGGCCGACCTCTTCCAAGTGGTACCTGAAATCGACATCCAGGAGCTGGTGGACTATGGCACCGAACGCAATGTGGGCATAGTGCTTTGGGTGGGCTACGCCGCCATCGACAAGGATATGGAGCACGTCTGTCGACACTATTCCGAAATGGGTGTCTACGGCTTTAAGGTTGATTTTATGGACGGTGACGACCAAATGATTGTGGACTTCTACTACCGTATGGCTGAGACGGCGGCAAAATACAACCTCTTTATCGACTTCCACGGAGCCTATAAGCCCACGGGACTGCACCGCACTTGGCCCAATGTGCTGAATCACGAAGGTGTTTATGGTCTGGAGCAAGCCAAGTGGGACAACAACAGCGACCTCGTCCTCAACGAAGTCACCATCCCCTTCATCCGTATGGTGGCCGGACCTATGGACTACACCCAAGGGGCGATGAAGAATGCCAACAAATACAACTTCGCCGCCATTTATACCGAGCCGATGAGTCAAGGAACACGCTGCCGCCAGTTGGCCGAGTACGTCATTTTTGAATCACCTTTCAATATGCTCTGCGACAGTCCGAGTAACTACCTCAATGAGGACGAATGCACCCAATTCATAGCTTCTGTACCGACCACTTGGGATGAAACCGTCGTCCTTGAGGGCCAAGTAGGTGAATATCTCGTGATTGCCCGTCGCAAGGACTTCCATTGGTATATCGGCGCAATCACCAATTGGGAGGAACGCGACCTTTGTCTTGACCTTTCGGTACTGCCCAACTTCGGCGCCAAATCGGGACAAATCTTCCGCGACGGTGTCAATGCCAACCGTGTGGCCCGCGACTATGTGACTGAGCAAGTGCAAGTCATGGGCAACACAGTAAAAGTACACCTCGCCAAAGGCGGTGGTGCAGTGATGGTGTTTTAAGGACTAAAGGAAAAAAGTGGAAAACAGGGATTTGTTACCATCCAATGAAAAAACATTTCTCCTTCCTGCTGACTTTTATCACCCTGTTCTCCTCCTGACCACACCCCGTTCACACGTTGCCCACAGAGAGGAATCACGGAGTTACCTCAGAGTTATCTCATAGTTACCTTATAGTTACCTACTAGCGCCTATAGGCTTGCTATAGCCTTGGTATAGAGTTGGTATAGCGTTGCTATCGTTTTTTGTACTTTAATGGATTGTGAATGAGTGAGTTATGGAATAAAATCTATTAGCAAGTCTATCTGCATAGTGTATCGTTCAGAGAAACAGATAGTTACAAAGATTCACCTACCTCATTCGGGCTTTATGTTTGCGGTTGCAAAAATAAGAAAAATACCCGGATTTGGCAAGTAGAAACGAAGAATTTCCCTCTAAGGTGCAAACCCGAAAATTGCGTTTGTTGCAGTTGTTGCAGTGCTGCAGTTAGTTTTCGCGGGGTGAAAGGATGATGAACAGCTGTCCTTGATTTGGATTTTCTATCAGACATTCAACGATTTAGAGATTCTGCACACGCGTGTGCAGAATCTGACATGGTCGCATGTTCGTACCACTTTGCGTGTGGATAATCCCGTTGCCGCACGATGGTATCTGCAAACGGCCT
>Ga0310690_10000137_pt1 | contig 166837 bp, 141 predicted proteins | sample AusTroGonzalo_MG_2_FD_207661 | JGI IMG/M metagenome (GOLD analysis project Ga0310690, IMG submission 207661) | Bovine rumen microbial communities from tropical cattle in Woodstock, Queensland, Australia - Gonzalo_04 (v2) (version 2) | ecosystem: Host-associated > Mammals > Digestive system >... | reverse complement strand
GCCTTTTTGAACGTATCTCGACTATTATTGGCTCTCATCTCGCCAAATTATAGTCCTAAATCAAAAATAGCAAAATCTTCCACATCCAACAAAAAAAAGAGAGCGACCTTTTTAGTCGCCCTCTTTTGATTTCAATTTAGGAAGCAATCTTACTTGACCTCCTCAAAGTCGGCGTCGGTGACGTTGTCGTCGTTACCTTTGTTGCCGTTGTTCTGGCCGGGGTTGCCGCCTTGGAAGCCGCCGCCCATGTTGTTCGGGTCGAAGCCGCCTTGCGGGCCGCCTTGGGCGCCACCGGAGTTGCGGTACATCTCTTCGGAGGCTTTCTGCCAGATGGCGTTCATCTCGTTCATGGCTGCGTCGATAGCGGCGATGTCCTTGGCTTCGTGAGCGCTCTTCAGTTTGGCGAGGGCGCCTTCAATCTCGGCTTTCTTGTCAGCCGGGAGCTTGTCGCCGTATTCCTTCAGCTGTTTCTCGGTCTGGAAGATCACGCTGTCGGCTTGGTTGAGTTTGTCGATACGCTCACGTTCCTTACGGTCGGCCTCGGCGTTGGCCTGGGCTTCGTTTTTCATGCGCTGGATCTCGGCGTCGGTCAAGCCTGACGAGGCTTCGATACGGATGCTCTGGGTCTTGCCGGTAGCCTTGTCCTTAGCGGAGACGTTCAGGATGCCGTTGGAGTCGATGTCGAAGGTGACTTCGATTTGCGGGACGCCACGCGGCGCTGGCGGGATGCTGTCGAGGATAAAACGGCCGATGGTCTTGTTTTGGTTGGCCATAGGACGTTCGCCTTGCAGCACGTGGATCTCCACGGAAGGCTGGTTGTCGACAGCGGTGGAGAACACCTCCGATTTCTTGGTCGGGATGGTGGTGTTGCTCTCGATGAGCTTGGTCATCACGCCGCCGAGGGTCTCGATACCCAGTGACAGAGGAGTGACATCAAGCAGCAGCACGTCTTTCACCTCACCGGTGAGCACGCCGCCCTGGATGGAGGCGCCGATGGCGACCACCTCGTCGGGGTTGACACCCTTGGAAGGTTCCTTCTTAAAGAAGTCGCGGACGATGTTCTGGATGGCGGGGATACGTGTGGAACCGCCCACGAGGATGACCTCGTCGATGTCGCTGACACTCAAACCAGCATCTTGCAGGGCCTTGCGGCAGGGCTCGAGGGTGGCCTGGATCAGATGGTCAGAGAGTTGCTCGAACTTGGCACGGCTCAAGGTGCGGACCAGGTGCTGCGGGATGCCGTTGACGGGCATGATGTAAGGCAGGTTGATCTCGGTTTCGCTCGAGGAGCTCAACTCGATCTTGGCCTTTTCGGCAGCTTCTTTCAGACGTTGCAGGGCCATCGGGTCCTTACGGAGGTCGATGCCGCTGTTGTCCTTCATGAACTCTTCAGCCAGCCAGTTGATGATGACTTCGTCGAAGTCGTCGCCGCCGAGGTGGGTGTTACCGTTGGTGGACTTCACCTCGAACACGCCGTCGCCGAGTTCCAGGATGGAGATATCGAAGGTGCCGCCGCCGAGGTCGTATACTGCGACCTTAGCGTCGCTCTTTTTCTTATCCAGACCGTAAGCCAGAGCGGCTGCGGTAGGTTCGTTGACGATACGGCGCACCTTTAATCCAGCGATTTCGCCAGCTTCCTTGGTGGCCTGACGTTGTGAGTCGCTGAAGTAAGCCGGCACGGTGATGACGGCTTCGGTGACGGTCTGGCCGAGGTAGTCCTCAGCAGTCTTCTTCATCTTCTGAAGAATCATGGCTGAGATTTCCTGCGGGGTGTAGGTCTTGCCGTCGATGTCGATACGCGGGGTGTTGTTGGGACCTTGCACTACTTTGTAAGGCACACGGCGCATCTCGGCTGCGACCTTGTCGTAGGTCTCGCCCATGAAACGCTTGATGGAATAGATGGTGCGTTGGGGGTTGGTGATGGCCTGACGTTTGGCAGGTTCGCCGACCTTACGCTCGCCGTTGTCGGTGAAAGCGACAACGGAAGGGGTGGTGCGGTGGCCTTCGCTGTTAGCGATGACGACCGGCTCGCTGCCTTCCATGACGGAAACGCATGAGTTGGTGGTTCCTAAATCGATACCAATGATCTTTGACATAATTTGTTTCTCCTATTTTTAATTTAACTAATACTTTTTCAGTTTAGGGTGCCGTCGTTGGATGCGGCGACGCGCTCCTTTAGTCAAGGATTATGCCAAAGGGGATTTTAAAGAAGAGACTGACAATTTGGCAGATGTTAAAATAAAGAGTCGCAATCATAACGGTTGCGACTCTTTTTTCATGGTTGTAAAACCAAGGTCTTAATGGATCAGTTGTTTACTTTCGTCATGCTGAAGCTGGCGGTGAGGTCCTGACATACGTTTGTTCTTAATGGTGCGCAAAAATAGTAATTTTGCGCAAAAAATCCTATTTTTTGCCTATTTGGAGCGAAAAAATAAGTTTAGCGTTTCTTTTTGAAGAAATCTGTCAAAATCGACAAACATTCGTCTTTCATCACCCCTTTGACGAGCTTGGTTTTTGGGTGTAGCATGTTGCCATATTTTGAAAACCCGTTCTTGGGATCTTCAGCGGCATAGACCACTTTGCCAATGTGGCTATGGGCGAGGGCGCCGGCGCACATGGGGCAGGGTTCCAGGGTGACGTATAGGGTACACTCGTCGAGGTATTTGGCGCCGATGGCGTTGGCGGCCGCTGTGATGGCGAGCATCTCGGCGTGTGCGGTCACGTCGTTGAGCATCTCGGTTTGGTTGTGTGTTCGGGCGATGATCTTGTCGTTGCAGACCACCACGGCCCCGATGGGTATTTCGTCGGCTTCCAGAGCCAGTTCAGCTTCCTTAAGGGCTTGTTTCATGTAATATTCGTCGGAGAAACCAATCATAATTTAGAATGAAGAATTTAGAATTTAGAGGGAGAGTTTGACCCTTTGCTCCTCATCGGGGTGCTCTGTCGGTAGCACGTCCCAGTCACGGCCGACAGGGAATTTCTTTCGGAAATTCTTGAGTTTTTCATAGTCCAAGGTGCAGGAGATTACGGTTTCTATGTCGGATCCTGCTGAGGAAATGACTTTGCCTTTTGGGCTGATGACTTGGGAATCTCCATTGTAGTGTACGCCTTCGGGATCGTCGCCGATGCGGTTCACGCCGATGAAATAGGCCTGGTTTTCTATGGCGCGGGCCTTCAGCAAAGTGTTCCATACTTCGATTCTCGACCCGGGGAAGTTCGCCAGGTAGATGCCTAAATCGTAATCGTAAACTCCGTCCTGGTAGTGGTTTCTGGCCCATAAGGGGAAACGGATGTCATAACACACCATCGGCTTGATTTTCCAACCTTTGAGCTCAACAATTAGTGGTTCTTTACCGGGTTCGATGGGCTCCTTTTCCCCGCCTATCGCGAAAGTGTGCCGTTTGTGATACAACTCATAGCTGCCATCGGGACGCATCCACACCAAGCTGTTATGGTAATGGCCATCCACGTTAAGAAGCATAGTGCCACAAACCACGGCGTCCAACTCCTGGGCTTTGGTTCTTAACCAGTCCATGGTTGGGCCATCAAGGGTTTCGGCAAATCTCAACGGGTCCACGGGAAACCCTGTGTTGAAGGTCTCGGGGAGCAACACCAGATCGGTACTGGAGGGCACTTCTTTCAAAAGTTGATCGAAATGCTCTCGGTTGCCATCTGGGTCTTCCCAACGGAGATCGGCTTGGATGAGGGTGATGTTCAGGTTGTTCATTTCGGTTGCAAAGATATGTTTTTTTGAAAAGCCATTCTTTCGTCGCCGTTTAATAGATGGATAATGCCGCAATACCGGTACCCGTGTTTTTCGAGGCCTTTGCGCATGATGATGTTGGCCTCGTGGGTGTCGATGCGGATGGTTTTGGCAATGGATTCGCTGAAGTCGAGCACGGCGTCAAGGATGCCATGGGATTGTGGAGTACTGGCAATGCGATGGATGACATGGTAGGGTTCATCGTCGAGCCACTGTCCGTCATAGATGACTTTATAGGTGATGTCGGGGCCAGGGATCAAAGCGAAGGTGGCAACGATGGCGCCAGTTTGGTCTGACATCACATAGCTGCAGCCTTGTTCGATATCGTGGATGAACTTCTCATCGTAGGGATAGCCGTCGGGCCACTGGAAGGTGTTGCCGTAGCTTCGCATGATCTCGCGAGCTTGGTCGCGAAGGTTGAGGATGACGGGCAAGTCATCGAGGGTGGATTTGCGGATGGTGTAATTCATGTTCATAGTTTTAGATAATCTGTTTTGATGGCTGGTTCATATAGTTCTGGTGAGATACACGACTTGACGGCTTTGACGAAGATGTTCATCATCTTTTCGTGGATATAGTCCTTCCGCATGGCCAGGCAGATCACGCGGGAGATTTCGGGTGCAACCACGGGACGGAGTCTGTTCAAAGCTTTGTCACCCAGTAGTTTGAGATGGGTCTCTGGGAGGATGGCCATGCCCCCGTTTTCGTTGGCTATCTGAATCAGGATGCCCACACGGCCGCCTTCGTACATCTCTTCATAAGTATCTTTGTATCGGTAGGCTATGTCTTTTTTTTCCAAAAGTCGGATACCGTCTTTCATCACCCAGAGGGGATAGTCGATCAGGTGGTCACGCATGATAGCTTCGTTTTTTTCCAGTATGTCGTCGTCGGCGATGTAGGCAAAGAAACGTTCGTGATATAGTGGAAGTTCAAGAATATCCTTGTCGTCGATAGGAGCGGTAAGGATGCCCATGTCGATCTCAGCTTTCTTTAAGCTTTCGATGATGGTGGTAGAGCGCATCTCGAGGGCTTGGAGCCTGATGTCGGGATAAAAGGTTTTCAGGTAACCGAAGGTCTTGGGCATCAACACGGGGGCCACGGTGGAGATCATGCCCACCTTCAACGGCCCTGCAGAGAGATCCTTTTCAGATTGTGTCAGTTCCACCAATTGCTTTGCATGATACAGCACCAATTTGGCTTCTTCGATGATTTTCTGTCCAATTTCCGTCACTTCCACCGGATGTGAGTTGCGTTTGAATATGGAGACATCCAGTTCGTCCTCGAGCTTTTTGATCATCAGGCTCAAGGTGGACTGGGTCACGCCACAGGCTTCGGCCGCCTTCACAAAATAGCGGTATTCGTCAATGGCCACAATATATTCCAATTGTTGAAGTGTCATCTTTATTGATTTTTATCAATACAAAGATAAACAATATTGTATTGTCCAATAAAAAATCGAAAAATAATTTTGCGGCACCCATAAAAATAGAGAATGTCCATCTTTAGAATCACGGTCAGATTCATCGGCTTTACGCTAATCAGCTTGTTTTTGCTGATGATGTTGTCCGTTTTGGTGGCCTTTCTTAGTCATCGTGACAGTAGTCTATTTCCATTGTTGATTTCGGCTGGCATTACTTTGGCGGCTGGTTTGGTCGGTGTGTTGTTGACGAAAGCCGAGCAGAAGATAGAGGTGAAGTCGGGTTTTTTCATTGTCACAGGATGTTGGTTTGCAGCTTGTTTGTTTGGTTCGTTGCCTTTTGTATTTTACGGGCATGAGTTCAGCTACGTCAACGCTTTGTTCGAGAGCGTATCGGGTTTTACGACCACGGGAGCGTCAATCTTGAACGACATCGAAGCGGTACCCAAAGGTCTTTTGTTTTGGAGGATTGCCACTTCGTGGATTGGGGGAATCGGAGTGGTTTCGTTGGTCTCGATCTTGATTTCCACCCACAACGACATGAAGTCTCAGCTGGCCTGCATGGAGCTTTCGTCGATTGCCAAAGAATATTACCGTGGTCGCAGGAAGCAGTTCATTTATCGTATTATGGCGGTTTATGTTGGGTTGACCTTGGCGTCGACATTGGGGTTGCACTTGGCCGGGATGACTTGGTTCGATGCCTCCACTCATGCCATGTCGGCCTGCAGCACTTGTGGGTTCAGCACGAAAAACATCAGCGTTGCCGCGTTTGACAATCTGACAATGGAGGTCATACTGATTGTTTCCATGCTTTTGGCGAGCATTAATTTCAGTTTGATTTTCTCGACTTTTTGGCCCAGTGGCAGTAATCGGAAGAATCTGTTCAACACGAAGATTGTGAGGGTCTTTCTTGGTTTTGTTTTGTTTGGGACGCTTTTTTTGACCGTTGACCTTCTGACCACCAAGACATATAGTTCGTTTGGTGAGGCTTTTCGGGTGGCAGCGTTCCAGATGTGTTCCATTACCACGACCACGGGTTTTGCCACGACCGATACGAATGTGTGGCCGGCTTTCACCAAAGCCATCCTCATTGTAGGGGGTATGGTGTGCGGTTGTTCGGGCTCGACCTCAGGAGGAATCAAGATTGATAGAGTATGGTTTGCCTTGAGGGGAAACACTGAGATGATCAAGACCCTGTCGCATCCAAACAAGTATGACTATGTGAGGATGGACGGCAACACCAAGACGGAGGAGGAGGTGACTTCGGTGATTTCTTTCATCATGCTGTACGTATTCATTGTCAGCCTTGGTACGGTTGTTTATTCCTTGAGTGGCATGGATTTCCAGACGGGGATGTCGGCTTCCATCGCCTGTGTGGGAAATGTGGGTCCGGGCTTCGGTGTCATCGGCTCGATGGGCAATTACGCCGGCTTATCCGATTTCCTGAAAGTCTTCAGTGTGGTGCTGATGTTGCTTGGGCGACTTGAAATTTATCCGATTCTGATTGTTTTTGGAAGTATTTTCAGTAGACGTTAGGCTTTTAGGTACCCTGCTCGTTCTTCGGCCGGAAACTTCTCGATGGCATAGCGTAGCATGGTACGGGGCATGGCCTTGTATCTTGTCGACAACCAGTCCTTCAAGCGTTGCTCGTCGCGTTTTCCGGCTTCACGCAGCAGCCAGCCGACGGCTTTTTGCAATAGGTCGTGCAAGGGCATTGGCTTGTCGAGGAAGATTTCTGCGATGGCGTATGTGTCTTCGAGTTGGCCGTGGCGGAGGAACTGCATGGTGCTGACTATTCCGATGCGTTGTTCCCAGAGGCTTTTTCCGTTGCGTGCCAGGTCGTAGAGCAAGGTTCGGTCCTTGTCCAAGAGCCAGACACCAAGCAGTTCATAGCAGGAGAGGTCGACCAAATCCCAATTGTTAATAAACTCGGTGTGAGATAGATAGAAATTGATGCACCGTTGTTGTAAGTCAATGTCTTTTTTGGCATGTTTGAAGATTTGCACCAGGGTTAGCAAAGCGGCCAGGCGCATCTCGTGGTATTCGGAGCGGATGCAAGTCTCTAGGTCGTCGAAAGAGGTTTCCTGCCAACATTGCTTCACCACCTCACGGGTCACCGGCACCTTGATGCCCAGGAACTTGTCTCCCTCGCCGTATTGGCCCTTTCCAGTCTTGAAGAAACGCGACAGGCCTTCAACCTGACTTGGATTTTTGTGAGCGAGGATTGTTGTATATAAATAATTGCCCATGTGCTTACTTCTTACTTCTGTCTCTTGTCTTCTTTATCCCCAACACACACCATCTGATGAACGGTATCCGTTGGATGATTTCGTTCAGGAGGAAGGGGATGGTCATCACGGCCACGAAGAGGATGACGTACATGGTCCAAGGTGCTAGTGAGGTATACATCTTCATCATGTAGCCCAATGCTGCAATTACCAGATAGTGAAGGATATAAACTCCATAGCTGTTGCGTGTCATGTAGCCTGCGAAGGCTCCTGTGCGATTGAAACGGGTCTTGAACCAAGCCATCATTGCGAGGCACATCAGCCAGCCATAGAGGCAGTTGAGTGGGCTGCCCAAAAACTGTGGCGAGGTGTTGTCCTGGCCGAAGGTGGTGATGACCAGCACGGTACCAGCGACAACGGCACATGCCAATAGCGGAATCCAGGCTTTTTCCAGTTTCTCTTGCACCTCGTCGTGGGAGAACACGAAATAGCCCAGCAGGAAAGGCACCAGATAGAAGAGGGGCTTGTACAAGTTCAAGAGGCCGTCAAGGCTTTCGGGGCGAGGGTGTTGGATCATCGTTTGTTCACCTGCCCAGAAAAGCACACCAAGCAGGATGATGACTACGAGATTGGCTTTTCCGCACCAATTCCAAAACTTGTCTTTTCTGTCGATGACGCGCACCAGAAGCAGCACCAGACACAGCAGCCAAAGCACTTGGATGAACCAAAGCGGACCTGTACCGCTTACCGCCATCATAATGTACTTGGCTATCGCAGGCATACCGTCAAACACACCTTGCCTGGAGGCCACCACGGTGTTGAAATAGCCAACCATCCAATGGAACACGAAGAGCCCTATCGTGCCAGGCACGAGAAGCTTGCGGGTGCGTGCCTTGAACCATTCCTTGGCCGACTGTTTTTGCAACGCATAACGGGCGCTGATGCCTGCCAATAGGAACAACAGAGGCATGAACCAGGGATAGAGGATATACATCACAATATCCTGATATTGCTTATATTCCGGATAGTCGCCGAATCCGCCGATGCCACCGAAGACACCCTTGTTGTTGTAAAAATAGATGACGTGATAAAACAGCACCAACAACACCGTCACCCAACGGAGGTTGTCAATAAAATGTTTCCGTTCCATCGTTAATTCAATTCTCAGGTTCTCTGATTCTTTAATTCTCTAATTCGTGATTTAGTCTAATAGAACGGGAAAAAGAAGAAATAAGCCGCGGCCCGTTCTCGAGGGATGCCTTGTGCCCTGCCGATGCTGGAGCCGGAGCTGTTGCGCACGGTGCCATCGCTTTCGACCTTGCCGATGCTGGAGCCAGAACCGTTGCGCACGGTGCCGTCGCTGTCGATTTTTCCGATGCTGGAGCCTGAGCTGTTGCGGATGGTGCCGTCGCTGTCGATTTTTCCGATGCTGGAGCCTGAGCTGTTACGGATGGTGCCGTCGCTGTCGAATCGGCCGACGCTGGAGCCGGAGCTATTCCGAATAGTACCATCGTTTTCAATTTTTCCGCAGCTGGAGCCGCTGCTGTTGTAAACGGTCTGGGCGGAGACTGCTGAGGCCATCATGATGGCCAGGGCGAAGATCATAAAACGAAATGCTTTCATATTTCAATGATTTTTATAGTTTGAATATTCAAAAAATGAGACGTAAGAATTAATCAAAAACCATTCCAACTAATAAAGGCCGATGGTCGGAGGCTTCAGGTTCCTTTTGTGATAGGATGGTAGGCGATAGTTGAACTCAGATGATATCTACCGCTTCCGTAAACCTTTGTTTCGTAGCCGTTTGCGGTGGGAAGACAGACTTCGGCGGTGGTGTTGGTGGGGATTACGATATCCCACTCGAAGTGGTCCTTGTCGCGTTTCCAGTTGCTCTCGATACGGCCTGAGACCGATTCGTAGGCGCAGTTGACGTAATCCAAACCCTCAATTGGATAGGGTTTGAGTTGAATCTTGGCATAGCCAGGTTCGAGGGCTCGAATGCCACCGAGGTACTCGTAGTTCCACAAGATGAGGTCGCCGAGGAGCATCACGTGGTTGCCGCTGTTCATGGCGGGGTCGGCGGTGTTGCCGTTCCACAGCTCCCAGATGGTGGTGGCGCCGTTTCGGACCATATAACCCCAACTAGGATAGGTGTCGTTGCCGGCGATTCTGAAGGCCAGGTCGCCTCTTCCGAACTCGGTGAGGGTGCGCATCAGTTGTTGAATGCCGACCACACCGGTGGAGACATGCCCCTCACATTCGTTTTCGGTCTTGTCGACGATATTGTCAAATACCTGTTGTTGGAGGTCCTTCGGCGCCATGCCGAACCACAGAGGCAGGATGTTGGCGGTGACGGTGTTGTTGCCGTAATAGCAGTGGGTGTAGTTGAAGTATTGCTCGTTGAAGGCGACGGTGGTGTTGGCGATCTCATCATGGAAATAGTTGATGTCATCGGGGAGGTTTAGCACCTCGGCGAACTTGGCCATTTTGCCGCAGAGGTAGCAGTAGAAGGGGGTGGAAAGCAGGGGGCTGTCGGTGATACGTTTGGGGTCGTTGGAGTGAATGAGTTCGAGACTCTCGGGCGGCATACACCAGTCGCCGTAAGTGTCGCGATGGATGATGCCATCGTCTTTCATGTATTTGTTTTTCATGAAGAGCATCCATTGTTTCCAGGCGTTGTAGTGCTGGCGAATGGGTTTGTCGTCGCCGAAACGAGTGTAGAGCATGTCGGTGGCGGTGATTACGGCGCCGGGCCAAGTGAGATTGTCGGTATAGCCGCGCCAGTAGGGAGGGATGACATTGGGTAGGGAGCCGTTTTCTTTTTGGCTGTCGTCGGCATCGGTGATCCATTTGGCGTAGAGTTGGTGGTTGTTGAAGATGTACGACTCGCCGTAGTTGCCCGTGGTGCGGTCGCCTGTCCACCCCATTCGTTCGTCGCGTTGGGGACAGTCGGTGGGCATGGAGCGGTAGTTTCCACGGATGCCCCAATAGGCGTTGCGATACACGGCATTGATGACCTCGTTGGAGCATTCAAAAGTGCCGGTCGTGGGCATTTCATCGTAAATCACCCAGCCTTCAAAGTCGTCCAAAGAGGGCTCCTCGCGTAGGCCGGAAATCTCAACATAGCGGAATCCATGATAAACAAACATAGGATGCCAACTTAACTTTCCACTTTCCACTTTTCGTTTTCCACTCACATACTGGTCTGTGCATTCTGCTCCACGGAGGTTGGCGGTATAAAGTAGACTGTCAGGAGTGAGGAGTTCAGCAAAGCGCAATGTTATGGTGTCATAGTTTTCCACTTTCCACTTTTCACTTTCCACTTCCAACACTCCCACCATATTCTGCCCCATGTCCAAATAGTATTTGTCGCCTTTTTGGAACATGCTTTTGGGTTTCAGTTTCTCCATCACGGTGATGTTGGGGTTGGGCTGAGGACTCAATTGGCCTTCAGGAGCTTCCACGAGCTTAGCTTGGAGCCAAGCATAATCGTCATACCCTTTAAGCGTCCAATCACCGAGTTCATAATTTGCGTCGTAGGTCTCGCCGTCGTATTCATTAGCGGAGCGGATGGGACCTTGGTTGGTGATTTTCCAAGTCTCATCGCTGACAATCATTGTTTTGCTGCCATCTTGATAGGTTACTTCCAGTTGCAGTAGCAATCGGGGGGTGCCAAAGCCAAACACATGTTCTGTGCCGTCCCAGCCGTTGGGACTGGGGGTGTTGCGGATGGTGGTGTAGCGACCCCCTTCGAGGATGATGCCCATGGCGTTGTCGCCTTGTTGGAGCATCTCGGTCACATCGTAGGTGTTGAAGTACACGCGTTTCGAGAACCACGAGAGGGTGGGTTTCAGCAGTTCTTCGGGGGCGATTTCGGCACCGTTGAGGTAAGCGCTGTAGACCCCCATTCCACTGACGTAAAGCCGGGCCTCGGACACCTCTTTTTCCAGTTTGAACTCCTTGCGAAGGTAGCGGGCTGCCAGTCGGGTATGACCCGACAATACATCGTCTTCAAACTCGTGACCAATCCACTGGGCCTGCCAGTCTTCTTGGTTCAACAGACTGATTTCGAAGGTTCTGATGTCGCTTTCCACATTCGTTTTATGGCTTCCGTTAGAAGTGACGGTCGTCAACACTTTCCAATAGGCGTGGTCACGGCTTTTCAAAGGCTTTCCCTCGTAAGGGATATAAAGCATCTGGCTGGACTTCACCACTTTAGAGTCCCAAAGGTCGCCTATGCCCTTTTGGGCATTCTCCAATGTAGAGGCTACGATGACGCGGTAGCTTGATTGGACTACGTTTTGAGCATTGGTTTCGTAATTCCAGCTGAATCGGGGTCGGTCTGTGGCCAAGGCACGGGAGCCGTCTTGTTGCTCCACGTTCGGGTTGACAATATGGATTTCAATGCTTCCACACGAAACGAGACAGAGAAGAATCAGAAGATAGGAAAGGTGTTTCATCATGTTGCAAAGATAAAAAACTTATCTTTGCTCTTTCAAAACTATGTCATGAAGACCCCGAAATACGACACTTGTTTTTTTGAACGCTATGCGATGTTTTCGCTTGAAGCCTTGCTGGGCGAACGGTATTCCCATTTGGTGAACGCCGATAGACCAGACCTTCAAGATGTGGAACAAAGCATTGGCATCGAGGTGACCAGAGCCATCACTGAGGATAAAAACGTAGCCAATTCGTTGATTAATGAGATGGCGGGTCGGCCGGTGAAAGAAGTGAATGAAGACCTGCTGAAGATTCAGGAAAGCGGCTACTCCTACGGTCTGGATCAAAGCTATTCCGTAGGCTCCAACGAATATAACTATTGGGCACTGGCCCTGCCTATGAAGCGCATCCTCCAAAGCAAGCTGTGGAAGGTGAATAATGGCTTTTACGGTGAGTATAAGGAATTTGGCCTCTATGTCTTTACCAAATACGACCTGGTAGCCGATGAAGTAAACGAGATTATTGGCTTCATGATGGACGAGCAGGGAAAATGCGCTGTGCATTACGACCATCTGTATATCTCACAGATTGACGCGCTCTTCGATTGTGACCTCAAGCAAGGCGATTTCGACTGCTTCCCGATTGATTCGAGGATGAGAAGGTCGTTTTATTATAGGGCGATTTGAAACGGAGAACGGAAAGTGGAGAGTGGAAAGTTATTTTCTTTCGAAGACGGTCTTTTTCTCCTTGCTGTTTGGTTCTTCAATGGTTAATTCATTGATATTGTGGTTGCTAACATCATCCATCACGATGGCGGTGCGGTAGTCTTTTTTCAATGCGGTTAATTTGATATTGCGCATGGTGAGGCCATCCACGTGGCGGATGAAGAAGCCCCAAGCGGGTAGTTCTTCATGCTGGGAGAACTCGGGATAGGCTTTGGGCATCTCGGGCACTTTGTCCAATTCGTCAAGTCCGACATGGGCGTAGTGCGGATCACCGCCACCGGGGAAGACGATTTCGATGTTCTCCAAGGTGATGTTCTTGATCCTGCTGTCTTTCAAACCGATGATGCCGCAAGGAGAGATGTTGCGTGGCAGGTCTTCGACGGGTCCTTCATATTCATAGCCGGCATCGGGTTTGGTGGCAGCCACCTCGGCATAAAGGTTGCTGATGGTGATGCCGTCCATAAAGCTCTGCTTGTCGCGTCGGGCGCCGATGTTGAGGTAAATGGCGTTGCCCACGTTGGTGGCGTGGAGGGAGTCCACCAGGATGTTCTCACAAATGCCTCCATCCACGCTTTGGATGGTGATGGCACTACGATAGGTATCGTAAACCACATTGTTGATGATCTTCACGTTTTTGAATCCCCCTGCGCCCATGGTGCCGAACTTGATGCCGCTGGCTGAACTTCTAGCGGTGCAGTTGCGAACCTCAATATTTTGGCACAACTTCTTGGCACTGTGAGATTTGAGGCAGATGGCATCGTCGCTGGCGTTGATATAGCTGTTGGTGAGCACGAAACCGTCGCAGTCCACGATGTCGATGCCGTCGTTGTTCCAGAAGGCTGTGCTTTGCACCCTCACGTTGTTTACTTTTACATTTTCACATTGGTCGTACATGCACACCCAGTTGGCGGCGTCACGGAAGGTGACGTTGTCGACCTCCACGTTCTTGCATTCCCTGAACAGCAGCAACCGGGGCCGGAAGCCTTCTCCCACGCGGTCGTTGCTGAGCTTGTCTTTCATTAGGCCTTTGTGAACCAAGTCTGTGCAGTTGTTGCCCAGCTCGCGTCCTTGGCCTTCGATGCAGCCGCCGCTGTTATAGATGCCGAGCAGCTTGATGTTCTCAACACCTTCGGCCATAATCAATGCATGGTCGTTGGTGGCGACGAGGCGGTCATAGTCGAAAGGATTGGTACTACCCACCAGTACGGCGCCTTCCATCAGCTCAATGGTGACGTTCGACTTCAGGTGGATGCTTCCTGTGAGGTAACGCCCTACCCAGAAACGAAGGGTGCCGCCGCCTTGTTCGGCGATCCAGTCAATAGCGAACTGGATGCTGCGGGTGTTCATGGTCACGCCGTCGCTACGGATGCCGAATTTCGAGGCGTTATAGACGGGTTTGGTCTCTTGGGCCTGTGATGCCGCTAACGTTAACAACAATAATAAGAGGAGGATAGGCTTTTTCATAGGGTCATTTTTTGCAAAGATAGCAAAATGTATATATCTTTGCGAAAACGAAATAAAGCGATGAAACAACTTTGGATAATTCTTCTATTGATACTCTCTATTTACTCATGTGATTCAACATGGGAGAAAGAGTATAAGAGCAAGGAGCGTGATGCTTATTATAGCATAAACGACACGGTTTCTGCATTTTATTCCATAGAAACGGATTCGTTGAATATTGTAAATAGGTTCCTGGGTTATCAAAATCCTTTCTTTGAACTGAGTGAAATGGTCGAGTACACCCCTTATAACGATTCTCTTGAGATATATAAAGGGGTTTGGGATACGTTGCTCAGACATGAGAGCAGAGGTGATGTAAGGGCTGCTTTATATTGGGGTTATCCCAGCATTAAGGTGGCTTATTCTGCCGATGGAGGGACTTCGTGGGGGTATTATGAAACGGGCATCAAGAATAACGAACCCTTACATATTAAAAAGTATGCGGAACATCCTTTGATTAATGATCAAGGAAACCTTGAGGTTGAAGTTTGCCTTTTTCGGCAAACATCCCATAGACCTATTTTGGGAGAAAATTTCTGGACGGTTGTCAAAGATGGTTTGTTGTTGACGATTGATATTGAAACTTTACGAAAAGATTCTGACAATGATGGATTAACTGATATCGAGGAGACCTTGTTACGGACCAATCTCAACAATCCTGACACGGATGGTGACGGTATTCCTGACAACTTGGACATGAACCCGCGGATGAATCCCCCAAGGACTGAAAGAACCATCGTATATGAGGCGGTCATCAATGGTGATAACAGAGTGCGTTTTATCGGTGAGGGAGCTAAGGTGATACCGTTTTCTGAAACTCCAGAAACCTCTTATTATTCACAAAATATGCCCACTTTCATGGTTGTGACCGACATTCCAGATCTCCAAAGCGTTCAACCCATTAAAGAGCGTGTTGTTTTTCTAACTTCCGAGGAATATGAGAAAACACTGAATCCATTCTGTGATGAATTCCTTAAAGAGGACTTTTCACCGCTTTTTAAAGTTGATCATCATAAAAACAAGTTCGTATTTTCGGCTAGTGGCGGATTCTGGTATACGGATTATGTTGTGAAGAAAAAGTCCCAAGGTTGGCTCATTCAAGCTTATTCTTCAATAATTGAATAGCTCTACTGGCCCAATCAACCCCATCGGCTGAAATGGTGTATAATTTATAATGTTAATATAAAAAATCCAACACGATTAAGTTATTAAATAATAATATAACTATATTAATTACTTGACAAAAGGCTTTTGAAGTTGTATTTTTGCGCCATGAAACGTAAAAAAGAGCCTTTTAACAAAAAGTCAGGGAAGAAAGTGTCCTTTGAGGATGTGGTTGATATGATAGGTACTCCAAGTGAGTATCACTTTGCCATTATTGAAAACGGCGTTGATGAGGAATTGATCGACATTGCACGGAAGGCAGGCATTGATATAACCGGCTATAAACACGTCATTGAGACTTCTGGAACGAGTCATTCCCAAAACAGACATGGTGAAGACAGTAACGACAGGATGCCCTTGTCAAAAGAGGACTACTTTCTTATTCCAGAAATAAAACGACACAGAGATTCTGTTATCATTTCCCCCTCGGTAACTAGGATTCACAGAAATCCCGTATTTATTTATGAGAAAAAGATAGATGAATGGTATGTATATGTTGAGGAAATCAGAAGAGGTAGAAACAAAAGTCTTGTTTTTCAATCGCTTAGAAAGCGAAAAGCCCCCTAAGAATAGAGGGCTTTTTTTTCTTGTTATCGCAGGGGGTGTCATGCATTGCCTGTCCCTTACGTCTTGATAATCCGCTGTTTTTCTATCCGTTTCTGCGACCAACCGATTGCAAATATACAATCATTTTAATTAACCGCAATAAAAATAGAAATAATTTTTCTCAAAAACAGGTTACCGGCCCAATCATCCCCATCGGTTGTAGGGGTTGATCGCGTTTTGGATGGTTTACGTAGATCCAAACCGTGGGATTATCTTCTTTGGTAAAGGTTTTTAAGTAGTTTCCTAAAGTGGTGGTGACGCGAATTTCAAGGTCGTTGTCACCGTCATGGAGCAAATTGCCAATGTCGTAGATGCGACGGCCATAGTATTTCACTCCAGCGGATTGACCGTTGATCAATACCTCGCTGACGCCTTCCACCAAACCTAGGTCGAGGATATTTCCCAAGTTTTGGATGGTTTTCCGATAGACGATGGTTCCGGCGAAATGCTGGAAATCAGGATGATCTTTCAGGTCAAAAAGCGTGTCGAAATGGGCGTGGATGGTGGTGTCTAGGCGAGCATGAGCCATTTCAACATCCCAATCATAGGAGATGTCTTCAAGGGAATAGCCCTCTGCGTCAGGGGAGTAGCCTTCGGCGTTGCAGGGTGCCCCAACGGCACTAAGAAACTCCCTTCGGTTCGTTTCTAAGGTGCCTTTTGGGGCACCCTGCATGCCGAAGGGCTTGCTTTGTTCAAACACGATTAATAACGACTCGGCAGGTCCCAAGTCGAAATCATAGCTGTCATCCTCGTTCAATACCAAAGGATAGCGTTCACCGGTGTGGAGATCCCATACCCAAGGATATTTGTGATGTGTCAGCTCGCTGTGGAAAGTGATCTTGGTTTGATGCGACTGATACCGATGCGAATTGATGATGAAGAGCATCTCGTTCCCGTCATCGGTGGTGTAACGGTTCTGCATCACAAAGGGATCGGGAGTCTCAATGTCGAGGTAATGAGGTAGATTATAAACGTGCATCAGACTATCATACCAAGAGATGAAGCCTTCCTTGGGCGGTTCCACAAAGACAAAACGGTCGTCGAAAGCTTGAATCTGATCAAAACAACTTTGGACAACGGCGTCTTTCATGGCGATGTCACCGCTCAAGCCCAAGGATTGGTAAGGGATGGTGTCGATGCAAAGCAACTTGCCACCGCACTCAACGAAGCGCAAAAGGTGTTCGGCGGTTTCAGGATGCATACGTTCTATATCGTTGAGTATCAATGTGTTGTATTGACGGTCGCCAAAACGGAACTCGCCATGCCTCATTTCACCAGCATTAATAATGTTTTCGCTCACATAATCCACCCCGCCGCCACATTTATTAATGGCTTCCCAAATCAGGGTTTTATAAGGCGCTCGGGTGGTGTTAGGGAAAGGCTCGTTCTGCATCCCGATGGTGCTCCACATGTCGTTTTCGGGATTCAAAATGGCGATGTCGGCATAGTAGGTGCCGTGCTGCAAGGCGTAGGAGAGACGGGCCTTATAGTCGTTGTAGTACTTAAAGTAAGGCCACCAGGGGTTGTTCTCGCTGTAATAAGCGCCATAGCGGACCCATCCCGGGAAGTCCACCTCGAGGTTAGGTGAGTAGTTGAAGCCGTGATAAACGCTGTGGGTCACACCGGAGATGGCACTTTGGTCGCCGCCGATCTTCAGTTGTTCCAAGGTCATGTTGAACACGGTGTAGGTGTTGGTCATCTCCTCACAACTTACGGTGCGGTTGCCAGCCAGATGTGCTGCTGAGGAGACAAATTTGTTGACCATGGTATAGGCGCGGCCACGTCGATAGTCAGTCTCCGACATTTCCTCTCCGGGCTTGTGACGTAGCCAGTTGGTGGTCCAGGATTCGCCTTCGGGGATGTCGTAGCCCATGGCGTTCTCCAAAGGATAGAAGCCCCGACCGTAGGCCTGGGCACGGGTTTTCACCCCTAAGGCATGGCACCAGTCCAAATAAGTAGTGGTGAACCGTTCTTGCATCAATTGGGCTTTGAAATCCTCGAAATCGTACCGGGCACGTTCCACCAACGCCTTGAAATCGTCGGTCACAGGAACCACGGGATTATAGTTGAGCGCACTGCCCATGGAGCCGATCTTAAACAAAATGAAAGGCAACCACTCGGTGATGTCGTAACCGTAACGCTTTTGGAATTCCTCAGCCATATCGTTGGTCCAGTTGGCCCCTTCGAGTTCCATGCTGTCGGTGAACAAAGCCCTAATCTGGCCTTTTAATGGCCCGATGCGACCCTCAATTGAATCAGACATGTTGTTCAGGTAGTGGTTAACGGCATCCGCGTTGAAATGGTCGAGCACAGGCCCTGCCGCTCCGGGTGCACCATTAATGACTTCCAAAAACCCATTAATCTTCACCAATGCGGCTAAGGTATAATTGCCTTCGGGAATATTAATAGTAAAAATACTATCATTTTGCCAGACATCCAAGTAGTCCTCCACGCTTGAAGCGGGATTTGGATACAAACGTAAAAGAGTCAGTTCTTTAGTGTTTCCTTTGTAAGGTGAACTCACTTTGGGCATGGCCTTCGAGCAAAGGCTATCTCGTATAATCGTTAAAGTTGCAGGACCTGTCACGGGTTCGGCATAGTTGACTACAATCTGCGCCCGTTCGTCTTCCCCAAGAAACTCTGCGCCGTAAGGCCATCCCGAACCTACAAGGAGGTCGCAGGTCATGTCCAAGGAGTCTGCCTCATCGAAGCACACCTTGAGCATGTCAATCCATTCGGGGCTGAGCCATTGCAAAGAAGGCTTCCCGATGCTGTCGCAATAAGTAGGGAAGGCGATGGAATTGATTTCCACACCACCGATACCAGCTTCTTTCAGCAGGCGCAACTCGCGCACCAACTCAGCTGCTTCCACCTTATCGCCGTTCCACCACCAGCGCACAAAAGGATGGTACTCCGAAGGCGGCTGCTGGAAACCCTCGTAGAGCTGCTCGGTGGTAATAATATCTTTATGCGTGCATCGGCAAAAGCCAAGCACAGCCAACAAAGGTAGCAGTACAAATAGTTGTTTTATGTAACCAGGCCGGGTCACTCGGCTTTCTTTAAACGGTAGAACGCCATTTGGATTAACCCGCCTTCGATTTCCTTGACTTCTTCCCAAGGACCGACCTGCTCTCCAAGGACCTCGCCTTCCAAACCGGTGTCCGCCATGTTTTTCCCATTTTCCACTTTCCAGTGGTTCTCGCCGACAAGCATCATGCCGTCTCTCAACACTAGATCGCCAGAAGCCACAGCCTCGTCGATCTCTTCCTGACTGATGTCTTCGGGAAGCGGCGACAGGAGTGTTATGGTACCATCATCTGCAATCAATACCACAGTTTTAAGCATCATCTGCGTTTCTTTGTCATCATCTGTGGCTAGAAGTTCAGCCGCATCCGCCCAAACCATGCCTTTTTCTTCGTCGAAATGCAAAATCTGTGCAACCGTCCATTTTCCGATTAAATTCATCATAGTGTTTTCTTTTTAAGGTTATCCGATGCAAACTTAATAAATTCTCTTTATTTTTGTCAAGTTTTATAAAGGTTCAATCCCAAAAATTGATATAATGGCCGACGGATATTTGGAAAAACGTTACGAAGAGGTCTTTGGCAAAGGCGCCAAGAAGACCGTGGTGAAACGCACTTCGATAGAAACATTAATGGAAAAAAACAGAAGCTATCGAGGTTATAAAAAGGAGTTCGAGGTGAAGCGTGAGATGCTGGAACGCATCGTTGCGGTGAACACTAAGATCGCCTCTGCGAAGAACCAACAAGTGTTACGTTTCAAACTGGTTACCAAAGAGACGGGATCCGACATCATTGTCCAAAACATGAAGCTTGGCGGGTTGCTTCCGGAGCTTCATTTGCCATTCGAAGGCACGGAACCTAATGCTTTCATCATCATCTGCTCGACCATCCCTGAGAACAAGTTCGTGGACATCGACCTGGGTATCGCCGCGCAAAGCATGTTGTTGAAAGCCACGGAGATGGGGCTTAATGGCATCATGATAGGAGCTTTCAACAAGGCAAAAGTCACGGAGGCTTTCAATTTGCCATACGAGCCTGTTCTTATACTCGCTATCGGCAAGGGAAATGAAAAAATCAAGCTTCAACCTATTGACGTAGGTGAAAAGCTGGCTTATTATCGTGATGAGAAAGGGACGCAGTTTGTTCCAAAGATTCGTTGGGAACAACTGATTATTGAGGATTGAAAAAAAACACTAACTTTGCACCTGTTTTGAAACGCTTGTTATTTCAAATAGTGTCCATTGTGTTGGCATTTCAGGTGCTGCTGGTCGCACATGGTTTGTGCGTCAACTTCCATCTGTGTGCTGAGGACCATCATGTGATGAGCAGTTTCGGCGACGCCTCTGAGTTGTGTGGGCACTGCATAGGTCACCATCATCACGGGCACCATGACCTTCATGAGGTTGAGGCACTTGAAGCGGAGGCTCATCTTGATGCAAGATGCTGTTGCGAAGACTTTGACAGTGAGGTTGGGTTTACCGATGGTTTCACGTTTTCACCCGAAAAGAACTTTACCGTTTTCCTGCCGTTCACCATTCTCGCCAATTTGGTTAATTCGCAAGAGGTCGAGAACCCATGCACGTTTCTCAGGTCTTTCTCTCAACATAAAAAGGCCTATTTGCTTACTGGTAGGTTGAAAACGATTTTCTTCTCTAATTTGAAGCTCAATCCTCTGGTTTTCTGATTGTCATTTCAGAATCATTATTTGTTTAACAGCCTTTTAAGGCTATAATTTTACAATCATGAAAACCATTAAGTCTCTATTAATCATATCATTATTATCAATCATGACCATGGGCTTCGCTCAGAATGTCATCGAAGGCACCGTTTATGAAAAAGACGACAACGGAAACCTTGTTCCGTTGGCAGGTGCCAATGTCTATTGGAAAATCGCCAATGTCGGCACCGTCACCGATGTGAATGGCCGTTATAGTATCGAAATTCACCCTACTTACAAATGCCTGGTATTCAGTTTTGTGGGTTATGAGAATGACACTGTTCATCACATGGCCGAGCCACAACATTACGATCATGTGATGAGTACACCTCTCACATTGGATGAAGTGGAGGTTGCCGCAAGGCAGAAGGCGCAGTATGTCTCGGCACTTGAGGCCCTTCATGTAGAGCACATCACGGGTGAGGCCTTGCGCCGTTGTGCTTGCTGCAGCCTCGCTGAAAGCTTTGAAACCAATGCGTCGGTCGATGTGGCCTATGCCGATGCTGTCACTGGTGCCAAACAGATCGAGTTGCTTGGACTCAGCGGACTCTACACCCAGATGATGACCGAAAACATGCCTAACTTCCGCGGACTGGCTTCAGCATTCGGATTAAGCTATGTGCCCGGTACCTGGATGCACGGCATCTCCGTTTCCAAAGGCGCATCCTCAGTTCGCAACGGCTATGAGTCGATCAGCGGACAGATTAATGTGGACTTCAAAGAACCTGAAGCCGACAAAAGCGAAAAAGTGTTTGTCAACCTGTTCACCAACACTATGGCCATGACGGAATTGAACTTTAACGCCCGCCTGAAAGTAGGAAAGAACGACGGCTTGATGTTGCTTGGTCACGTGGGTTACAACCCCATGAAGATGGATGGCAATGGTGATGGCTTCCTTGACGACCCCGTCACCAAGCAATATAGTGCTTTCCTTCGTTACAACCACCCCAACACGGGCCATTTTGGCTGCAAACTAGGTGTGAAGGCCCTTAAGGAAAGCCGCCTCAGCGGACAGATGGACTTCGACCCGGAACATCGACTCGACCCAGGCTATGGTCTTTATGGCATCAATATCAATACCGAGCGCTATGAGGCTTTTGCCAAGACAGGCTTCATCTTCGATCGCCCTGAGACCAGTCTGGGAGTCCAGCAACAGTTAACCTACCATAAAACCGATTCCTATTATGGGTTAACTGATTACAATGCAACACAATTATCGTATTATGTTAACTTACTGTTCGATTCGTATATCGTCAACACCCACCACAAATACTCTGTCGGAGCCAGTTATTCATTCGATCGCTATAATGAGGAACAGAACATCTTCCTTACCACACAGGATGCGCTACCCCAGCAACGGGTGGAGCAGGTGCCTGGAGTCTTTGCCGAATATGTGTTCAGTGACGATCATCAATGGACGGTGATCGGGGGCTTCCGTGCCGACTACAACACCTACTACGATCGTTTGTTCTACACCCCGCGCCTCCATGTGCGTTTCCGTACTGAAAACGAGTTGGCATTGCGTCTCTCGGCGGGCAAGGGTTATCGTTCTCCCAACATTCTCGCCGAAAACTCCACCATGCTCGCTTCATCTCGACAAATCCTTTTCTTGAATATGGATCAGCCCAAGATGGAAGAGGCATGGAACTTTGGTATTAATCTCTCGAAACACTTCGACGTGGGTGAAAAAGAGATTCAGGTGTTGGTTGACGCCTACCGCACGGATTTCATCAACCAGGTTGTCATCGATCTTGATGCCGATGCCCATCAAATCCGTATCTATAATCTCGATGGCAAGTCTTATTCCAATTGTGCCCAGATCCAGGTTGACTACGAGCTGTTCCGGAACTTCGACGTATCGGCAGCTTTCCGTTATACTGACGTGAAGATGACAATTAATGACACCTTGCGCGAGAAGCCTTTTGTGAACCGTTACAAGGGCTTGCTCACCCTCTCGTATGCTCCTGGTACTTGGCAATTCGACCTTGTGACCCAGTTCAACGGCGATAGCCGCATACCCGACCTTAGCGGCAACGCCACCGCAGTGGCTGACGGCCAAGTGATGGATCGCTCGCCTTTTTATGTGATGATGAGCACCCAAGTCACCAAGAAGTTGGGCAAGCACTGGGAGGTGTATGTCGGAGGTGAAAACCTTACCAACTACAAGCAGAGCCATCCGTTGGTGGCCGCCAACGATCCTTTTGGCAACGACTTCGATGCCGCAATGGTATGGGGTCCTTTGAGTGGCATTCGCGGATATGTCGGTGTTCGGTTCCAGGTGAAGTAACATGCTTCACCTGGAGCTTCCATTAGAATTGGAAGTATATAAACGACTGCAAATCAGCGGTGATAAACTGATAGATAACGAAGACGATCAGGAAACAGACTACCACCATCAAGGGTAAAGGCATGTTGGCGAACCAGATGCGGTAACGACGCTTGAAGTTCTCAGGCAGCCAATGGATGACCATGCCCAAGACAATCATCAGGAAGACATTACGATACTGATGGGCCATGGCTGGAATCTTGTCGAGATCCCAGTGGCTGCCAATCTGGTTGACCATGTTTTTGGCGGTGTTCCAGGCGGTCTCATTGGCCTCGGCGGGGTCGAGGTTGGAGCCGCTGCGGAAGAACAAACGGGTGAAGGTGATGAAGGTGAAGGTCTGGAAGACAGCCCAGGCGTCAGCCAGCCATTGGTAGGCGTTGGTCTCAGCTTTCTTCTTGAAAATCAAGTGATAGGCTAAACGGACGACATTGCCTATCAGGATGATGAAACACCACACGAAGAACATGCTGAACACGGGATAAGGCACATAGACGCTCAGCAGACGCAGGGTGATGGTCACTATCAGGATGAAAAGGGTGCGTGTGGTGTTGCTCCAGTCTTTCCAGAACTTGTAAAACACCATGCCAAGGCCGTTCAAGCCGCCCCATATCATGAAATTCCACGAGGCACCATGCCATAGACCACCCAAAAGCATGGTGTCCATCGAGTTGATGTTTGTGGTGATTTTCTTGCGCTTCTCGGGTTTGAAGATGGCCACTAAGGCTATGATTACGGTTAGTACCAGCACGCCCAGACCGACCCACCAGCTGCCACTCAGGAACACGGCGATGGCGGCAATCATGAAGATGATGCAGAACGAGCCGAAAGTGGCATTGCGGTTGCCACCCAAGGGGATGTAGAGATAGTCCTGCAACCATCGTGAGAGCGACATGTGCCAACGTTTCCAGAACTCGCCGGGGTGCTTGGCTTTGTAGGGTGAGTTGAAGTTCTTGGGCAGGTAGAAGCCCATCAGCATGGCAACGCCGATGGCGATATCGGTATAGCCGGAGAAGTCGGCATACACTTGTAAGGAGTAGCCGAACAGGGCGCAGAGATTCTCGAATCCGGAATACAAAAGCGGGTTCTCAAAGACTCGGTCGATGAAATTCACCGCGATGTAGTCGCTCAGCACAATCTTCTTCACCAAGCCGTTCATGATCCAGAACACGGCGATGCCAAACATCCTTCGACTCAGGAAATATTTCTTGTGAAGCTGAGGAATGAACTCGTTGGCACGTACGATAGGACCTGCCACCAGCTGCGGGAAAAAGCTAACGTAGAAACCGAAGTCGAAGATGTTTCTCACTGGTTCGATGCGCTTGCGATACACATCCATGATGTAGCTAATGGCTTGGAAAGTGTAGAACGAGATGCCCACAGGCAATAGGATGTCGTCGACACTGAATCGGTTGTCGCCTGTCATCTGGTTGCCCATCCAGGCAAATATGTCAAATACCTTGAAGTCGGCCCCAAACAAATTGTTTACCACATCAGTGATGAAATAGGCGTATTTGAAATAGAAAAGCGTGGAGAGATTAATGATGACGCTGACAGCCAACACGATGTTGCGGCTAAGGTCTTTCTTTCTGGTGTTCAGCCATTTGGCCCCAAAAAAATTGTAGAGTGTGATGAAGATTAATATCAGCGTAAAGAGGCCGCTGGTCTTGTAATAGAAGAACAGGCTAACGAAAAACAGAAAAGCATTCCTTAAAAGTGTCTTGTTTTTAACTAAGCTGAAAAAAGCAAACACGATGGCGAAGAATGCCCAAAAGTAGAATTGGGTGAACAGCAGGGGGTGAGCTTTGTCGAACGAGAAAAGCTTTTGAAGGAAGTCGAGTGCTATATCGGTGAAGCTCATCATTTGTTTTTGTATCTCAAGTGTTCCATATATCTGTCCATCAGCGCATTGTAAAGCAAGTCGCCGATCAACATGTAGCCAGAAGCGGTAAAGTGGACCTTGTCTTTCTGAGCGATGTCGTTATCCTGCCATCTCTTCATGGATTTCAGGCCTCCCATGATGTCGAAGAAATCCCAAACGGCGGCGTTGTGTTTGGCCCCCAACTCCAAGAAGGCTTGTTGTGCGATCAGTCCGTTGGTGTTGGCTTCATATTTCCTTCGGCTGACTTTTTTATAGCTGTCGTTGTTGGTCACGAAAAGGAGGGCGCAGTCGGGGCTGACGCGGTGGATGATTTCGATGAGGGCGTCGTAGTCGCTGATGAATTTCTCTTTGGTGAACGTGTCAGCGGCGGCATCGTTGATTCCGATGCCGAAGATGACGAGGTCGGGGTTTACCAGACGGAGGTCGCGTTCGAGGTCGAGGCAGGAGAGGTATGACTCCACTTTGGCGCCGTTGATGCCAATGCCGTGATAGGTGATTCCGGGCATGCCGTTGTCGAGGTAGACGCCGGTGACGGTGAAGGTACCGGCGACATGGTTGAAGTCGACATAAAGCGAGTCGGTGTATTCGGGGAGGATGAAGGTGAATGAACTCTCTTCCTCATTATAGGTGCCTATCAGGGTGTCGTTTTTGAAGTGAACTACGGGGATCATGTCGCCATAGCCAAGGATTTTCACGAAGTTGAAGTCGAACACCGGGGTGATGTCCCTAGGGGCTTTCTCACGCGTTACGATGCTGAAGCTGGCTGTGGTGTCGGAGGTGGTTACGGCGGCACCGGCGAGGCCCAGGCGGGAGCTGAAGGGCACGGCGTTGCGTTCGTACTCCCATTCGCCGGTTCGGCTGATGCAGTAGCTGGCGGGGGTGTTAGTCTTCATGAAAGGAAAGATGAGTCCGCGACCCGCTGTGATGCCGGGATAGATGTTGAGTAGGTTGTCGCGCATCTGTTGGGAGAAGGTGCCGGCCTGAACGTGAGAACCTCCGATATGCATGATGCTGACGTGGCCGTGACCGGTGAAAAACAAGGTGTCGAGTTTGTTGAAGAAACGCTCCATGGCCAGACTGTCGCCAGGGTATTGAAGCCTGTTGCGTTCGAAATGGGTGAAGGAGTAGTTGGGGGTCTCGATCTTGACAGGACCCTGAGCTAAGACGCCTATGCTCAGAACAACAAAGGGTATTATAATGGCTAAACGTCTCATTCTCAATAATATTTGGTGGGTTTAAACTCTTTTTCCCGGGCCTCTTTCTCTTGTTCGATAAGTTCCCGGTCTTTGTTCATGAACTCGATGAGTGTCGGGTCATCGCCGAGTCTTTGCCGCAACTGGTAGAAGTCGTGGTAGATGATGAGCGATTTGGCGAGGTCGTTGCCGATTTCTTGTGCGCCGAGGAAGGTGAAGTGGATGTGGTCGGGACTGCCGAGAGGTGGTTTGTGTTTGACGTATTGTGCCATAGAGCCCTCGCCGCCCATCACGTGGAACATGTCCCAATAGGCCACTTCGTTTCGCAGTGCCATCGCCATGATGGAGTCGTTGAGTTCGGGGAGTCCTTTCCAAGTGGTCACCTTGCCATTGTAACTCTTTCCCATATCGGCGGGGCCGATAAACAGGATGGTGGCTTGCGGAGCCACTTCCTTGAAGTACTTCACCTGATGGTCGAGTTCGGTCATATAACTGCTGATCTGCTTGCTGTTGTTGATCATGGGCATTCGGTTGCCGCCGAATTGCAGGATGATCATCTTGGCGTCGATGGCTTTGATGGACTCCGTCATCAGGTCTTTGTTGATGCGGGTGAAGATGGTGCCTGAACAGCCTCTCAGGGCATTGTTGTCAACAGCCACCCCATAGTCGCCGTCGAGCATGACAGCATAGATCTCCGCGCTACCTTGAAGGGTGATGGTGCCTTTTGCCACGTCGCCGGGGAGTTGCCACCTTATCAATGTGGTTCCTGAATTGGCGTGGTATTGTTTGGCCTCACCCACATAGGAATCGGCTTTGAGCGATGCTTGGAATCCCTCGCTATTGTTGCCCATGAGGATGGAGACGGTGGAGATGTCGTGGACCTTGTCGTAGGCTTGTGAGTGGCTGCTTTGGCTGAAGCTGACAGTGGATGTGCCACTGGTCTGGCAAAACTGGGTCATCACGCCGTAGCGGTTATGCGAGGCTTTGCGCGAGGTGGAGTCGCCGACCAAAGCGTAACGGGTGAGGTTGCCTGAATAGCTCTGGGAAAGCGATATTGAAGAGATACGTTTGACGGCAGAGATCATGTTGGGGCCCGAGCCGCCGAACATCTCCTGCAAACGCTGGCGAAGCACTGAAGTGATTCGGTCCATCTCGATCTGAGAGTCGCCATAGTGTAGCACCCGGTAGATCTTTTGGTTTTCCCGTGCGTGTTCCAGAAGGTAAAACAGGCTGTCGAAATAGGTGTAATCGTTGTTAGGCAGGTGGATGCGATTGGGGTTGATGGTGAGGTAGTCGCGGTAGAACTCGAGGCTGTCGAGCAAGGTCTCCGACATTTTCATCTCGAAGCTCTTGCTGACGTTGTCCAGTACGGAGTCGACGTCGATTACCTTCTCGGGACCCAGTTTGTCTTCGGCGTAGGAGGGGAAACGTAAGGTGGTCTTGCCCACAGCGATGCCTTCGGCGGGGAAGAGGAACCAGCTGACGCCTAGAAGGAGGAAGACGGAGAGGATGAATAATAGTGTTTTAGAGGCTTTCATTGGTAAATCTTCAGCTTTTGGTTTATTTGAATGACGTCGCTTTTCAGGTTGTTCCACTTCTTGATCTCACTTACCTTCACGTGGTATTTTTTTGCGATTTTGCTAAGGGTGTCACCTGATTTCACAGTGTAGACGATGTATTGTGGCGCCTTGGCTCTTTCCTCGGTTTTTGGAGGTGCGGGCCGTTTGATTTCGGGTTTGGGTTGCGGGATGCTGAGGTTGCGTTTCAGCAGGTTTCTGACGTAGGCGGGGCTATAGAGGTAGGCGTAGTAGCAAAGGTTCCAGTCGCCGAACTCTTGGTAAAGATCGCTGAGGTAGTTGAGTGCGGCTAGTTCGGATGCTTCCTCGTCGAGACGGTCGTCATGGTTCTCGTCGACCCTCAGGCCATAACGCAATGCGACCAAAGTGGGCAGCCCCCACTTTCCGGCGCGGTCGTCGCTGTGTTCCACCACTTTGGGCAGGTCCATCACCTTTTGAGGGATGAAGAGGGTGTCGGCAGGGTTACCTGTGCCAGACGTGGCAAGACCTAAGAAGATCAATAAGATCAGCGGTTTTATGAAGGGTCGCATCGGAGTCGAAAAATGGTCGTAGTTTTAGGGGGCAAAAATAGAAAAATTTTTCTAATTTTGCGGCTTCAATTTTTAGGAGGATAAGATGGTACCGCTGGATAGAACTAAAGAGCTGGAGACCAAGAGTATAAGTGCTTTGCTTTGGGCGTATGCGCTGCCTTCCATTGTCAGTCACATCATTGCGTCGATCTATAACATTGTCGACCGTGTGTTTTTGGGGCAGTGCGTGGGAGCGTTGGCCATTGCTGGCTTGGCAATCACCATGCCGATCATGAACATCATCCATGCTTTCGGCTCGTTGGTGGGTGCGGGTTCGGCGGCACGCATGTCGATCATCTTGGGAAAGAAGGATTACAAATGGGCTGAGGATATCTTGGGCAACAGCTTGTTGCTGACATTCTTCTTCGGTTTCCTTTTTGTCACTGGAGGCTATGTCTTCATGGACCGCATCCTTACCATGTTTGGTGCGTCGGCTGAGACCATCGGATATGCGAGGGAGTATATGGACATCGTGCTTCCTGGCATGTTCATGACCACCCTGTCGTTCAACCTCACCGGTTTGATGCGCGCCACGGGCTATCCTACCAAATCGATGTGGATCATGGCTGGTGGAGCCATCCTCAACATTGGCCTCGACGCGCTATTCATCTATGTCTTGGACTGGGGTATCGCCGGTGCGGCATGGGCCACCACCATCTCCATGAGTTGCACGGGTATCCTTTCCGTCATCCATTTCCTGAAGAGAAGTTCGTTCATCCGCTTCCGCCGTCACGCGTGGAAGCCGAAGCTTTATATCTTCAAGAACATCCTGCTCATCGGAATGAGTCCTTTCCTGATGAACCTGGCTGCTTCGGCAGTAGTGGCATTGCTCAACAACCAGTTGTTACGTTACGGAGGCGACTTGGCGGTGGGTGCCTATGGCTTGGCGAACACCTTCGGCAGCATGAGCGTAATGCTCATCTTGGGCCTCTGCCAAGGCATGCAGCCCATAGCGGGTTACAACTATGGTGCGGGCCATCCTTTGCGGTTGAAGGAGGTGTATACCTTGACAAGGAGGGTTAACATGTTGATAGGCTTGGCTGGCGCTTTGTTGGCTTTGGCGTTCCCCCATGCGATGTTGCGCATGTTCACCAAAGAAGAGGAGTTGATCCAGATCGGCATTCCAGCCATGCGTTTCATGTTGGTGCTGTTCCCATTGGTGGGTTTTACCATCACCAATTCCAACTTCTTCCAATCCATCGACAAGCCTTGGATAGCCATCGTCACCAGCCTGTCGCGCCAAGTGCTGTTCCTGATTCCGATGATTTATCTTATCCCGCCTTTGTTTGAAAACATGGGTTACCAAGGTCTCACGGGCGTATGGGCCTCACTCACCATCTCCGATGTGTTGGGTGCGGCGCTGGCGTTCGTGTTGATGTTGAGCCAGAGAAGGGTGTTTAGGACTGAGGAGTGAGTAGTTATTTTGAGTATCTCTCCTGCAACTGGTTGCGGTATTTTTCGGCAATTTCCTTCGCTAATGCGATGCCGTCGCCTTGGGGTTCTGCGTTGAAGGTATAAAGCCGTTCACGCCACCATTGGCCTTCATATTTGCAGATGCGGTCGTGATAGGCTTTCTCGTCAAACGGTTTTCCGGCCTCGATGGCGGCATCCACATCTTTAAAGAACTCTTTCCAACGGTAAGCGTAATAAGTCTTGGTGAGTCCCGCCCAGGCACGGCTGGCGTATTCATTCAGCAAAGCGTCTTCCTCGCCCCAAGTGGTGATGATGTTGCGGGCGTTGCTTTCGAAGTAGTCTTTGTCCTCTTCGGTGGTGCCGATGGCACGGGCGTCCTTGATCCAACGGCCCACCAGGAAAGCGCTTTCTGTGGCCAGAATCTTATCGGTGTCGTCCATGAGGGAGGTCATGGTGGCCTCGATTTGATGCAGAGTCTCATAGTCTCCATCAAGGTATGCCTTTACATAGTCGGCATAGAGGTCGCTGAAATAGTTGCCCAACAGTTGACGGGTGATGTTGACCACATCGAAATGGCGGGCGCGGCTGTTGCAATCGGATTCCAACAGATTGTCGAGCACTTCCAGCAGCGTCAGGTTGTTGTACTTATAGGTGGGGGCGATGTAGTATTGGCGATATTCTTTGATGTCGCCCATGGTGGGTCGTTGGTTGATGCGCACGGTCTGTCCGGGGGAGGAGACTTTGTTATAGACGCTGTCGGCGAGGAGTTTCCAGGCCTCACGCATATTGGGGTCTTCTTTGCCGGCACGTTGGTCGGCGAGACATTGCACCCAGGCATCCACATCTTGGCTCAGTGGGCTGTCCCAAGCTTTCTCGAACACATATTCATACATGAAGGGGTTACAGTCGAAGCCTTCAAGAGTTGAACCGATTCCTATGAAATTGTCGCCTCCTTTTTCAAATGCACGTTCGATGCGCACGTTGACGGTATCAAGGTTGCCGGCGAGCATGGAGTTACCTCCGAAGTTGCCGAGGTAGCACCAGATGTAAGGCACGCCGTAGTAGCTGTCGGTGCGTTCCCAAACGGGTTGGCGTTCACAGTAGTAATCGAGCATGATGTGTCTTTCTTTGGGCATGGAGGTGATGTAGGCCTCTATTCGGTTGTCCACTTCCCAATATTGTCGCTCGTTCCAGAAGAGCCAAGCCATCTCGAGCCAGCGGGCGTCGGGGTCGGCGGTTTCGAGGGATTCAAAGACCTGGCGGCTTACTCGGGCGAGGTATTCGGGTTCCCAGCTAGGTGGGATGAGCTCGTTGAAGATGTCGATGCCGTAGATGTGGTCGGTGCCGTAGAACTCGGTCTGCTTGGCGATGAACTTTTGTTGGATCTCAGTGTATAAGGGGTCGAGTGGGTCGAGGAACTTGCACCAGCAGGTGCTGTCGAATCCGGCCCAGTCGCCCAATGAGGCCAGTGGAGCGTCGGGGTAGATGCGCTTGATGCAGGGCGGCACGTGTCCTGCGAATCCGGGTAGCACGGGTTTCATGTTCAGTTCACGTTCACGGGCGACGATTTTCTGTTGCAAGGATTTCTGGTTTTCGAGCCATGACAAGGGAAGAGGGCCTCCCCAGCGGTCGATGTTTTGCATGCGGTGCCAAGGCAGGTGGGCGGGACCGGTGAAGTAAGTGCGTATCTCCTCGTCGGTGAGTCCCAGCTCGCTCCATACTTCATACCATACAGATTCCTGTCCCGTGATGGCCAGGGGCAAGTTGATGCCGTTCAAGGCCATCCAGTCGATGAAATGCTCCCACTGTTCCCAGCTCCACCAAGGCATGGTATAGCCGAAAGTGCAGTAGTTCAAGAAGAAGCGTTCCGGCACACGGGCGGTCTCACTGACTTTGGCGGGAACCTTGGGGAGTTCTGTGGGCATCTCGAGAGCCTCTTCCATGAACCATGGGAACTCGGCGTGGCAATAGTATTTAAGGTAGCGGTTCAAGCCGACGGCCATGCTGTTGGCGTTGTTGCCGCGGATGACGAGTTTGTTTCCTTTCGTTTCGAATTCATAACGGTCAACGGTGTCGTTGATGCGTTCCAGCTTGATCTGGCTGGAGAATTCAGGGATCACGCGGTTGATTAATCCGCGCATGGCGATGACTTCGGGGTCGGTTTCCTTCTTGTTGCAGGAAACGCAGAACAGGAGGCCCATGAGGGCAATGAGGTACAGCTTTTTCATAGGATGGATATTTAAGGCAAAAATAATTCTTTTTTCGGTTATCACAACACTTCCGTAAAAAAGCGTTATCTTTGCTGCTGTATTAACATTGACTTATAGTTGTGCCCGACACGTACTAGGGATTAAATCATGAAAAAAGCAATGAAAATTATGGCCATGGCGCTTTTTGTTGTCGGTATGGCAACGCTTCCTTCTTGCACGAAGAGCAACGCCGACTTGATTCTTGGCAAATGGAAGTTAGACAAAGCCACAGCGTCTTTTGGCGGACAGACGTTCACTATGTCCGCGTCTGATTTGGCTGCTATGATGGGTTCAGAAATTGACGTGGATGAACTCGTTGTTGAATTCAAGAATGACGGCAAGGTTTATTCTGAAGGCGAAACAGAACCCGCCAGATATACCATTGATGGTGACAAGTTGTCCATCATAACGCCCGAAGAGACCTTCAATATGATCATCACTAAGTTGAACCGTACAGACTTGGTCCTGGAAATGATAATCGAAGAAGAGGAGGTGGAAGGAATGAAGGGTCAAATCTTTTTCAAAAGGGTGTAGTCGTTCACCCCAGTTGATTCATCGCATAGGCGTAGGCGCCGATAGCGACGGCCGATGAGGTCCCGAGCTTGGTGATGCCTACGCCTACGCGTTTGGTAGGGTCGTACCACACCTGCTGGTCGCTGAAAGGCACGGTGATCATCTTGCCGCTCTTCTCCGCGAAGCGGCGGCAGTCAGCTTCGTTTTCAAGGTTGAATGCTTCGGTCTCCATGCGGGGAACGATGTTGCCGTTGGCATTATAGGGTTCATTCAGTTTCTTGATGAGCATGGGCATGAACACGGGCCAGGCGCCTGACAGTCCGCCACCGATGACGGCCAGTCCGTCGGTGAAGCGCAAGCCGTTGCTGATTACGTCGGCCAGCACGGTGGTGAGTTCGTCCCAAGATTTTAAAGCGGCTTCCTGGTTGCCCTCTTGTTCGCCCTGGGCGATTTTAAAGATGTCGTATGGCTGTGGTGCGTCGTCGAAGGCTATGCCAGCCTCGCGGGCATATACCCGCCGCACGGCACGGATGCTGACGCTTTCCTCGGCAATCAGGTCGGGATAGAGACAGTTGCGGGAGCACCATATCTCGCCACCGGCGCTGTTGTCGCCGCTGACCAACACTTTATTAATTACGATACCGCCTCCGAAGCCAGTGCCCAAAGTCACCCCAAAGAGGTTCTTGTAACGCTTCGGGTTGTCTTGTCGTTCAAGCATCTCGTTCACCCGAGGCAACAATCCGCCCAAGGCCTCGCCGTAAACGAACAAGTCGCCGTCGTTGTTAATGAATACCGGCACTTTGAATTCGTTTTCAAGCATGGCTTTCAATGCGACACCCCCTCTGAAAGTAGGCAGGTTGGGAAGGTCTCCGATGATGCCGTTGGGGTAGTCGGCGGGACCGGGGAAGCAGAAACTGATGGCCTTGGCGGGACAGCCGCAGCGTTTCTCGCACTCGTGAAAACCGTCGATGAGTTTCTGCAACAAGGCTTCGTGTGTAGGCGAGGCTGTCGGGATGGTGAAAGGCTCGATGATTTCCTTGTAGTCCTTTACTGCTGAGAACTTGAATCCGGTACCTCCGGCGTCAAGGATGAAGATGATGTCGTTATTCATGTTTTTCAACTTGTTTTTTCGAAGACTTGTTTTTGAATTTTTCCACCCAAAGCACCCACATCAGGAAGATGACGAGGTAGAAGAACACCTTGAACACATAGTCGTGAGCGATATGGAAGGTGTTGGGCCCTGGCCATTGCATCTGCATGAGCAGGATGCCGCAGATGCGCACCACATTGGTCAATTCGATGATGACCAGCCCGACGGGGATGTACCATGCCTTGTGCTTCCACGGTCCAGGGAAGATGAGCATCAGGAAGAGCCAATGGAGCCATTGTTTCAAGCTGGCGCACAAAGGAGCGATGACCACATTGACGAAAGTGCCTTCCTTGCTCAGTGCGGCGATGAGGCGTAAGTTGCTTTCGGTGGTGATGTCGATCCTCAAAAGGTTTTGAAGCACCCAGCACGATTCCCTATATACCCGGTTCACCGACCACAGGCTCAACTTGTCGATGGCCCCCTTGATGGGCCAGTATTCCAAAGCCTGCCATCCTAGATACAGGAAATGGAAGCTGAGGATGAGGATGATGAACAGCCCTACATCCACTGTGCTTCTGTTTTTTGGGTCGTCAATGTATTCTTTCAAGGTCGTTTTCATGCTGCAAATTTAGCAAAAATGTTGTAATTTTGCAGCCTCAAAAAAAGAAACCATGCTTGAAAACGATACCCTTGTCGAAGAAGTGACCGTACAGAAAGATTCGCTCGTCAAAGAAGTGACCGAGACTGTAGAAATGCTGCGCGAGACCCCTGTGAATGAATGGCTACCCCAGATGGTGCACCAATATGTGGTTCCGTTGGCCCTCAGGATCGTGATTGCCCTCATCGTCCTGATTGTCGGACGTTGGGTTATAAAACTTGCGAAAAAATGGCTTGCCAACGGGCTGTTAAGCAAGCGTGCCGATGCCACCTTGCATAAGTTTCTCTCGAACCTGGTCTCCGTGGTGCTGAATTTCGTGTTGATTATCATTATAATAGGTATTCTCGGTGTCAACACCTCCTCGCTGGTCGCCCTTCTTGCCTCGGCTGGTTTGGCCATCGGTATGGCTTTGAGCGGCACCTTGCAGAACTTCGCCGGCGGTGTGGTCATCATCATGTTCAGACCTTTCAAGGTGGGCGACTTCATCTCTGCCCAAGGCCAGGAAGGAGTGGTGAAAGAGATACAAATCTTCAACACCATCATCACCACTGTCGATAACAAGGTGATTTACATTCCCAACGGCATCTTATCGACGGGGGTGATGACTATCTTCAACAAAGAAGACACCCGCCGTGTGGAATGGGTTGTTTCCATTTCGTATGGCGACGACTTCGACCGTGCCAGGGCTGTCCTGCTGAGATTATGCGAGGAGGATCCCCGTATCCTGAAAAGTCCCGAGGCGACTGCCGATATCGCACAACTGAACAGCAGTTCCGTCGACATCAAAGTCAGGGCCTGGGTGAAGCCAATCGACTATTGGACAGTGTTTTTCAGTATGAATGAAAAGGTCTATAAAGCCTTGCCAGAAGAGGGTTTGCACTTCCCGTTTCCACAGATGGATGTTCATGTTGACCAGAAAAATTAAAGATTTTGTTGCAGATTCAAAAAAAAGCTGTACTTTTGCAGTCCGTTTTTGAAGAAAGACAATTGTTAACAATAAAGGAATAGAAGTTATGTCAAAAGTTTGTCAAATCACAGGTAAGAAGACCATCACTGGTAACAACGTCTCTCACTCCAACAAGAGAACCAAGAGAACCTTTCAGCCGAACTTGAAGATCAAGAGGTTCTTCGTGCCGGAATGGAACGAGTGGGTGGTCCTGAAGGTTTCTGCAGCCGGTCTGCGCACCATCAATAAGAAGGGTATCTACCAAGCTATCATTGATGCCGACGTGGAAGGCAATTTAAGCCGTTGGTAATCAATAAATCTTAGAGATAAAATCAGCTGCCGCGCATGTGCACGGCGGCTTTTTTTGTTAGATATAATAAAAACCCCGAATTGTAGTTATTTTCGTATGCGATCAAAGTTCATACTTGTCATCCTTCTTCTGTTATCACTTGCGGCATCGGCGCAGAAGCTGCCGACGGCAACGGTGTATGGAAAGGTGACTGACGAGCAGAACCATCCCATTGAAATGGCTAACGTGATTGTGACCGATTTGCTGGTGGGGCAGACCACCAACAGCCGTGGCGCATACGAACTACAATTGATCTCCGACACCACCTTGGTAATCAACTTTTCTTTCGTGGGCTTTGAACCACAACAGGTTAAAGTGCGTCTTAAAAGTGGTGAAAAACGCAAACTGGACGTCGTGCTGCATTCAACCGCGACGAACCTTCCTGATGTGGTCATTAGCGACCGTGCCATCGACGCCTCGAGCCTGACACGCCTTGATGCCAAACAGGCCACCCTGCTTCCCACCATGGGCGGAGGTATAGAGAACTTGATTAAGACATTGCCAGGTGTCATCTCCAACAACGAGCTCAGTTCGCAATATACAGTGCGAGGAGGTAACTTCGATGAGAATCTGATCTATGTCAACGGCATTGAGATATACCGTCCCTTCCTTGTGGGCTCCGGCCAACAGGAAGGCCTCTCCTTCGTCAACTCTCGTCTGGTCAACAACATCGAGTTCTCAGCAGGAGGATTCGCAGTGGAATATGGCGACAAGATGTCGTCGGTGCTCGACGTTACCTATAAAAAACCTCGTGAGACCGCCGGCTCGTTGACGATGAGTCTGCTGGGCGCCGAGGCTCATGTGGAAGGCGTGACAGGCAAAGACCGTTTCAGCTATCTCATCGGAGCACGCTACAAGAATACTGCCATCGCCCTAAGCATGATGGACACCAAAGGCTCCTATCGGCCGAATTTCACCGATGTGCAGGCGCTGTTTCATTATAAGCTAAATGACAAGTGGGACCTTTCCCTGTTGGGATACTACTCCAGAAACCAGTATTACCTGATGCCCCAGTCGTCGTCGGCAGAAACGGGTATGATCAACGCAGTGCTTCGCTTGGATGTCTTTTTCGAGGGACAGGAGCTGGATAACTATACTACTGGACTCGGCGCCGCCACTTTCGAGTATAAGCCTGACAAGGACTTGAGCCTGAAATTCATCGCCTCAGCCTATTCCGCCTATGAGACGGAAACATACGACATCTTTGGTGAATACTGGCTGGGTCAGGTGGAAACCAACCTCGGCTCGGAACAGCAAGGCAACGTGATTTCCAACATGGGTACCGGTGCCTATCTCAACCATGCACGCAATTCGTTTTACGCGCAAGTGTACAACCTTGACCATAAAGGTACCAAAGTCAACGGACAGAATGTGTTCAAATGGGGTGTCCGTTACCAGCACCAAAACATCGATGACGTGGTCAATGAGTGGAATCTGGTTGACTCGGCAGGATACAATTTACCGCATCCATTGGACAATCCTGGTGTGATGCCGACGCAACTTTCTGATATTCAGTTAGATGTGTTTCATAGAGCGCATAATACCTTGGGAATCAATAACATAGATGGATATGTGCAACAATCATTGTCTTTCCCAGTGCGTAATGAAGGTGAGATTGTGGTAACGGGAGGGCTTCGTGCCAATTATTGGGGCTATAATAATAAAGTATATGTGAGTCCGCGTGCTGGTATTGCCTACAAGCCAGAGGTTAAGGACCGCGACTTGGTGTTTCGTCTTTCGGGTGGCATGTATAACCAAACCCCGTTTTATCGGGAAATCCGCAACCGCGACGGGTCGCTGTTCAAGGATGCCGAGGTGCAGAAGTCGTATCAGGTGATTTTGGGTAGCGACTTTAAGTTTCGTGCGTGGAACAGGCCCTTCATCCTTACTTCGGAGGCGTACTACAAATACTTGAAAAATGTCATTCCTTATGATATTGACAATGTCCGCATCCGTTATTATGCTGACCAGAAGGCGCATGGCTATGCTACGGGTTTGGATTTCAAGGTGAACGGTGAATTTGTGAAGGGTATCGACAGCTGGGCTAGTCTCTCGTTGATGCGCACTCGCGAGGTCATCGAGGGTGACACTGCCGGATGGCATTACCGTCCTTCGAATCAGTTGGCCAGTTTCTCGCTTTTCTTCCAGGATTATCTGCCCAATGCTCCGACATGGAGGGTGAATCTCACCTTGACCTTTGGTACGGGTATGCCCGTTAACGATCCGGCGACGGACTACTACACTCCCTTCAAGTTCTATCCTGCATACCGTCGTGTCGACATTGGCTTTGTGAAGGAGTTGATTAATGAGGGGAGCAGTTTCAGTCATGGTAATCCGCTCAATTATGTGAAAAACATGTTCGTGAGCGTAGAGGTGTTCAACCTGCTGAATATCTCCAATACGGTGTCATACACCTGGGTGAAGGATGTGTATAATACATCATGGGGGATCAATAGTTATTTGACCCCCCGATATGTCAACATTAAGTTTGTTACAGAGTTTTAATACAATCCCGGCATCTTGATCCATTCGCGGCCTTGGGCGCACATGTCCTCGACCTCGGCGACTTTCTTTGGGATTGGGCGACCCAAGACCCGGCAGCCGTCCTCGGTGATGAGCAGGTCGTCCTCGATGCGGATGCCTCCGAAGTCCTTGTAGGTTTCCAGCTTTTCATAGTTGATGAATTCCTTGAACTTGCCTTCGGCCTTCCACATGTCGATCAGAGTGGGTATGAAGTAGATGCCTGGCTCGTCGGTGACCACGAAACCTGGTTTGAGGGTCTTGCCGCAGCGCAATCCGCTGAAGCCCAGTTTGGTGGAACGGGGTGTGATGTCGTCGTAGCCCACGTAGGTCTCGCCGAGGCCTTCCATGTCGTGGACGTCCATGCCCAGCATGTGTCCCAAGCCATGGGGCATGAAGAGCCAGTGTGCGCCGTTCATCAAAGCTTCATCCACGTCGCCTTTCATCAGGCCGACTGCCTTCAAGCCTTCAATCAAGGTGCGGCAGGCAAGGGTGTGCATGGTCATATAGGGGATGAAGGGACGGGTATGGGCTGCCACTTCCATGTTGGCTTTCAGGACGATTTCGTAGATTTCACGCTGACGTTGGTTGAATTTGCCTCCCACGGGAGTGGTGCGGGTGAAGTCAGAGGCATAGTAGTTCTCGGTCTCGGCTCCGGCGTCGCACACCATCATGCGGCCTTCCTTCAAAACATTGTGATGGCCGTGGTTATGCAGCGTCTGTCCGTCAACACTGAGTATGACCGGGAAGGAAACGGGACCTCCGCCAGAGAGCGACAGGCCTTCGACCACACCGGCGATATCCTGCTCGACCATGCCTGGCTTACACATCTTCATGGCAGTGGTGTGCATGTAATATGCAGTGTTGGCGGCACGTTCCATCTCGGCGATCTCCAGTTTGCTCTTCACCTCGCGCATGGCGATGACGGCTTTGATGAGCTCCAGGCTGACGAATTCCGACACCTTGTTGACATTGCAGTTGAGCCAGTTGGCACATTGGATTTGCGTGTCGCCTCGATAGGTGGGCAACATGTGGATCTTACGTCCCTTGGCGATGGCTTGCTGCAAATACTCACCGAAACGGTTGAAGTCGCGGCAATCGGTGATGCCGATGCGATCGCCTTGTTCCTTCAGTGAAGGCAAGGGACCACACCAAATCACATCGTCGATGGTGACCTCCACGCCAAAAAGGATCTCCTCTCCGCTTTCGAAGTCAATGACACCGACCAAGTCGGGGTGGTTCAAACCAAAATAATATGAGAAGTTGCTGTCCTGGCGATAAATATAAGTGTTGTCAGGATAGTTGAAAGGTGCTTCGTTGTTGGCAGGGAAGAAGGCAATGCCACTGTTGAGCATCTTTTTCAATGCGGCTCTGCGGCCAGCATAAACGTCTTTATTGAACATGGCTTTTGTGTTTTATATGATTGTTGGGACAAAGATAAGAAATTTTATTATTAAAGAGGTGATAAAATTTTTTTTAAAAAACTTAAAAATATTGATTTATATTAATTAGAAATGTATTATCTTTGCCATCGTTTTTAGTAAGAATATCATGAAAAATAGAACCTCGACCCCACAGGATTTATCCTTTACTGAGACCGCCCACCTCTTCCAGGTGGCCCGTGAAACCGTTGCCAATTGGGTGAAGGAAGGCTATCTTGAAACAGATGGGCAAAACCGCATTACGCGTGACAGCATCCGTAGATTTGAACAGAAATACGCGGGAAAAATCAAACTCCATGCAAGGGCGAACAAATTGCATAAAGATGGGGTGGATGTCGAAGAGGTGAGTAAGATAATTCTTGATGAGCTCCACCATAAAGCCTTTGATGCCTCTATCGGTGACCGGTATGAACAAATGCTTTCTGAATCATTCAGGAATAAGGAAGGTGTCTTCTACACGCCTATGAACATTGTTGATGACATGATGCAAGGCGTGGAAGCTGATGATAGTACATTGTTTCTTGATCCCTGTTGCGGAACAGGAAACTTTCTGGTCAAAGCCGTCGAAAAAGGAGTGAGTCCGCAAAATCTCTACGGATTCGATACCGACCCTGTTGCGGTCATGATTGCTCGAAGACGCATCAAGGAGATGACTGGACAGGAAGCGTCGCATGTGGTCTGCTCCGATTTTCTGAAGGAGTGCCCTGAACTGAAGGTGCGTTTCGACATGGTTTATACCAATCCGCCCTGGGGGAAGAAGATTCCCAAGGCTGACCGCGACAAGCTGGCAAAAAGCTACCAGAGCGGCTCCAGCACCGATACCTGTTCGTTGTTCCTCTTTGCCGCATTGTCGGTGCTCAAGGCGGATGGCCTTATGGGACTGCTCATGCCTGAGTCGTTCTTCAATATCAAGATCTTTGAAAATGCGAGAAAAGCCGTGCTTTTACAGACAATCTTGAAGATCAAAGACTATGGCAAACCGTTCGGCAATATGTATTCTGCCTGCGCCATTTGGCTTAGGAACACGGTCTCCGAAGGTATGAACGAGGTGGACTGTTTCAACGGCGGTAATGCCTATAAGCGTATTCAAAAAAGCTTCACGGCGATGCCGAAACACATCTTGAATTATTGGACCTCCGATCAAGAGATGGCATACGTCGAGCAATTGTTGCAATCACCGTATATTACCCTGAAAGGCCATGCCAGTTGGGGTTTGGGTATCGTTACGGGAAACAATGCCGCTCTTTGCAAAACCATAAAAAGGCGTAACTACGAACCGGTTTACAAAGGATCGGACATCTTTCCGGATGGTTTGAGAAAAGCTTCGCTGTTTCTCAATCCGAAAGACTTCTCACGTTACCAACAAATGGCTTCGTTAAGGATGCTTCATGCACCTGAGAAACTGATCTATCGGTTTATCTCAAACATCTTGGTGTTCTATTGCGATACCGAACAACGTTATATCCTCAATAGTGCCAATATGTTGGTGCTCGACAGCGACTTCCCACTGTCGTCGAAGGAGTTGGCTGACATTTTGAACAGTCCGCTAAGCAACTGGCTCTTCAAGCAACTGTTTCACACGCACAAGGTGCTTCGTAGCGATTTGGAGGCGTTGCCAATCATCACCGACTTATCGTTGCATCGCAGCTTCGATCTCCTCCACCTCAATCGGTAATCCGGCAAACAGGTTGACGGGTTCGCCTTCTGTGACGAGCAGGTCGTTTTCGATGCGGATGCCGATGCCTTCTTCCCGGATGTACATGCCTGGCTCGCAAGTGAGAATCATGCCCGGCTCGAAAGGCTTGAACTTGTCGACACTGTCGTGGACGTCAAGTCCGATGTGGTGTGAAACACCATGAATCAGGTACTTGCCATTGTCGCCCATGAGCTGTTTGGCGGCTTGGTTGATTTCGTTGATGCAGTGACCAGGACGGTAAAGCTGGGTGATTTCCTTCATCACGCCAAGTACCAGGTTGTAGCACTCCTTCTGCCGTGGGGTGAACTTGCCGTTGACGGGGATGGTTCTGCTAAGGTCTGATGAATAGTTCAGGTATTCGCATCCAATGTCGAAAAGTAGTAGGTCGCCGTCGTGAAGCAGGCTTTGGTTTTTGGAGTAGTGCAGACAACAGGCGTTTTTGCCTCCGGCGATGATGGGCGCATAGGCGTGTCCAGTGGCGTTATTTTGTTTGAAGATATATTCTATTTCGGCCTGCACTTCGTATTCGTACATGCCGGGTCTCACCGTCTGGAGGCAACGGCGGAAGGCCTTTGAGGTGATGTCGCAGGCCTGTTGCGTGATCTTGATTTCTTCGTCCGACTTCACCATGCGCATGGCATTGAGGATAGGAGCGGTGCGGCCATAATGATGCATTGGATACATCCCCTTGATCTTCTTGAGGAAGCGTTGTTGGATGGTCTCCACATTGCATTCGTATTTTGGGTATTCGTAGCTGTTGAGGAAGATGGTGTCGCCGTAGCCTGAGTATGCGATGTCGTTGAGCACGCTGTAAAAGGTGTCGCTACCCTTGACGGTCTTGATGCCCGATAATTCGGTGGCGTGTTGTGCGTCGAGCATCTCGCCTTGCCATGTGGCCTTCACCTCGTCGTAAGGCTCGATGAAGAGCACTTCGCGGAGGCTCTCGTCAGGGTAGTCGGGAGCGATGATGAGGAAGGCGTTCTCCTCGTTGATGCCGGTAAGGTAGAAGAAGTCGGACTGTTGGCGGAAAGGAAAGAACTGGTCGCCGTTGCGGGGCATGGCCTCATTGGCGGTAAACACAGCGATCGATTTCGGAGGCAGCTGGGCGGCCAGACTGGCTCTGTTATTAATAAAGAGGTTGGAAGGTATCATAGCGTTTGAATTAAAATCATGACAAAGGTAATGAAAAAAGGCGGAAGATTGCTCTCCCGCCTTCTTGCTTCTTACTTCTTTCTTCTTATAAGAACTTGTAACCCACGGTGACCATGAACAAGCTTTGCTTGGTATTGTCGACGTTGGAGAAGTCGAAGTAGTTGCTCCAGCTGGTGTCATTCAGTCTCCCAAACACTTTGCTCAGGCCGAAGTTGTAGTTGATATCGAGGGTGATCTTACCCAGGATGTCAGCGCCGAGGCCGGCTTGCATACCCCAAGCGATGGTCTTGGTGTCGAACACTTCTTTGTTTTCGTCAAGAGTGACCTCCTCACCTGTCTCGTTGTTGGTGAGTTTGAAGGTCTTGTCGAACAGGGTAGTGCTGGCCAAGGTGAAGTTGGCGGTCGGGCCCACTTGGGCGCGAAGGGTGGCAACACCGAGGTCGAGGAACTTGATGCCGACCAAAACGGGTACTTGAATGTTAGCCTCGTTCAGGGTAAAGGTTACGGTTTCTTCAGGAATCCAAGTTTCGCTGGTGTTGGCCATATCCAATGAAAAGATGTTTTGTGTCTTGAAATACATCACTTCAGGTTGGACGTACAGCATACCGAGTTCAACGCGGCCGAAAAGACCGAAGGTGAGGTGGTTTTGGAAACCAGCCTTGATGTCGGCTTGTTTGTAAGAAAGTTTAGGTGTTTGATAACCAACTTTGATACCCAGATCAAGGTCTTGGGCAAACACAGAACTACCAAAGACCAGCAGTACTGCGATGAGTAAGAAAGACTTTTTCATTTTGATCGTTTTTTGATGAATTAAGGATTAATGTCCTTGATAAGCGTAATGATCACACGACGATCGTATTTCGTCGGGTCGAGCTCATGCACACCACCCACGGGTTCGATCTCGATTCTCGATTCCGGGACATCCAGGTTGAGCAATAATCCCTTGATCATACGGCAACGATTTTCAGCCAACTTCTGGTTATATGGCGGAGTAGCGGTGGCATCGTCGCACGAACCTCTCAGATGGATTGTCAGTTTGTGCTCGTTGGCGACAGTGGCAATTTCTTTCAGGTTGTACCAGTCTTCTTTATCCTTAAGCTGATAGGAGTCGAGGTTGAAGAAGATGGAGAACGGGATGCTGACGAACTTGTTCTCGCTTTCGACGAATTGGATGATTGTGTCGTAGACGTGGACGGGGTTGCCTTGGACGCTATCCAGCGTATTGGCCAGGTCCTTGATGTCGTTTTCGAGATAATGGATTCTTTCCAGCAGTGAGTCGGACATGCCGTAGCCACCGATTTCATAGATACGTTGACCACTTTCTTCCGTACCGCTGGGGTTCCAAGTGATACCCATGGCAATGGTATAGTTGAGATCGGCGATTCTGGGCCGAATCTCAGTGGTTTCGCTGCCAGGAATATCGCTGTTTCCACCATATTCATAACGCCAGGTATCGATTTTCCATTGTTGACCAGAGATCATAGTGGTAAAGGAAAGCTCGAAGTTGCGGTTCATCCTGAAGTTGTGCATGATGCCGCCGTTGAACGAAAGCTCGAAGTTGCGGGCTTCGCCCTTAACGAGCGACTGGGTGACGAAGAAGTGCTCAGATACGCAAGCTCCTCCCATTCCAATCACAACGACAGGGGTGTAAAATCTCTTGTCGTAATAACCGAGAAACAGGTCGACAGGGCTCAACAAGACGTCGGCATGCAAGTTGTGATACATGAACGAGGTCTCGTAATATTCATGGACATAACCGTCTTGGATGACGGGGATGGGACGGGTCCTATCGACATAAAGGAAGTGGAGGCTAGTGAGGTTGTCGTGCCTACCGTTGATATAACTCTTTCCAGGGTTGATATCGTATGACAGGCGAAGGGCAAGGTTATGGGTGATCCATTTTCCGACAGAAACCCCACCACCGAACGAAGGTCCGTTCAAGGTGGTGAAGTTTCCGGCAGGAATACGGTCTGATCCTTGCCACCAGTTGATGCTTCCGTTGACTGTCACGAACCAGTTTTGGCGTAGTGTGGAAGCAAGGTAACGAGTGCTGTCGCTGTCCCTGCCCGTGCTAGCCATACCAGTGATTGTGGCAAGCAGAATAACGGTTGCAAGAATGATCCTTTTCATTTTTAATTCAATTTTTGTTTTGGTTCAAATGTATCTCTGTTTACTTTGAGAATTGGATGAAGACACGACGGTCGTACTCGGCGGGTTTCAGGTCGCTGACACCACCGACGGCGTCGATGATGATGTTTTCAGCGGGAACGCCAATCTTCACGAGTTCATCCTTGATCTTGTTGCAGCGGTTCTGAGCCAGGGTCTTGTTGAAAGCGGCTGAAGCGGTGGCTGCGTCGCAGGTGCCTCTCAGGTTGACCTTCAGGTTGTGGTCGATGGCAGCCTGGGCAATCTCTTCAAGGTTGATGCGGTCTCTACCGTCTCTGAGTTCGTATGAACCCTTGTTGAAGAAGATGGAGAGAGGATAGGTGATGACTTGAGCTTCGCCGTTGACGATCTTCACGATGGTGTCGTGAGTGATGACGCCATTGCCGCTGTTGGCCAACTGGTTTTCCAGAGTTCTGATACGGCCAGTGAGTTCGTTGATGGTGTTCTCCTGTTCGGTGCAGTCGACATTGACAGTGGTGCCGAGATCGGCAACTTCAAAGATACGGCCACCGAGATACCAAGTCAGACCAGCCATGGCTTCCAGGTCGGTGTGGACTCTGTAAGGATAAGGATGCTGGAATTCATCGAAGCTCCATCTGGTGATGGTGGCTTGCAGGTCAATGTGGAAGTCGAGGCTTCTGCTCAGTCTGAAGCTGTTGATGAGACCGCCATTGAGACCAAGTTCAAGAGCTGAACTCTTGGTGATGAAAATCTTACTGCCTTCGACATCATAACCCATGACGCCCATACCAGCGTAGAGGTAGAGTCTGAAGAAACGGTCCATGTTCAAGCCGGCCAGGAGATCCATGGGGCTGAACAACATGTCAAAGTGAGCGTTTTTGTAGCTGAAGTAACCAACGGTAGCTTCGTTGTGGTTCTTGGACGGATGGTAGTCGTAGGCGACTCTGAAGCCTAACATAGGAGTAACCATCTTACCGATCTTGGCTGAACCGCCGATGAATGGTCCACGAAGCGGACCGAAGTCTCTCGGAACGAAGTCGTTGCTCTGGAAGAAGCTTCCAGTGACAGCGGCATCGATAAACCAGTTTTGTGAGGGCTTGCTGAGCAAATAACGGGTGTCGCCACCTTTTTTACCACCTGCAAAGGCCGTCATAGCTGTCATCATGATAACGCAAAGAGTAACAATTGCTTTTTTCATTGTTTGATGTTTTTAAGTGTTTATTTAATAATAAATAATAATTAGTGTTCTCGAAAATCGCTGCAAAATTACAATTTTTATTGTTCCCTCCGACAACAAAGGCGGGAAAACTTAAAAAAATGTCAACAAAAGGCATTCTTAACGGTCGGAAAGACGGTCCAGGGTGTTTTTCACCAACTTGTTGATGTATGGGTGGTAATCGGTGCAGAACTTTTCGCTTACCCGGTTGGCAATGACTGCACAGATGGTCATGCAGCGGTGCCCCATCATCTTGCCAAGGCCGTAAAGAGCCGATGACTCCATCTCGAAATTGCACACCTTCCATCCTTGATACTCAAAGGCTTCGATCTTATGGTTGTTTTCAGGATAGGCAAGTTTCATCCTGAGCGTTCTGCCCTGTGGGCCATAAAAACCTGGTGCTGTGGCAGTCATTCCCATGTAATAACCCTGGCCAAGTTGGTCGAACAGTTCTTTGGAACCTTCCACCACATAAGGCATGGGAAGGTCTTTCGGGTAATCCATCTGTTCGATGAAGGCGTCACGCATGGCGATCTCGTTGACTTCCTTGTTCTTTTCGTAAAAATATAACAATCCGTCCAAGCCGATGGCGTAACGGGTGGCCACATAGCTGTCCTCCACCGGGATGTCGGCCTGCAAAGCTCCCGAAGTGCCTAGCCGGATCAGGTTCAAAGTGCGGTGCTCTGCCTTCGGCATGCGGGTCTTCAAATCGATGTTGGCCAGTGTGTCCAACTCGTTCATCACGATATCGAGGTTGTCGGTCCCCATGCCCGTTGACAATACAGTGATTCTTTTTCCGTTATAGTAACCGGTGCGGCTCCAGAGTTCGCGGTTCTGACGCTTGACTTCGATCTTCTCAAAGAAAGTGGAAATCATGTCCGCGCGACCAGGATCACCCACCAGAATGACATCGTCAGCCAGTTCTTCAGGATGAAGAGCGAGATGATAAACCGTTCCTTCGTTGTTCAAAACAAGTTGTGATGCGGGAATTGGTTGATTCATAATGAATTGCTTTTTAATAAAAAGGATTTTTTGATAGAAACTGCAAAGATACAACTTTTTTATCTAAACAAATCAATAATTTTGCACGAGTAAACAGATTGCACATGAAACACCTGAAAACTATAGCCTTTTTTTCTTTTCTTGCGTTCGCCATCCTGCCGTGTTGTGGCCCCAAAACGCCTGAGTATAAAGTGAAACTGAACAATGCCAACGGGGTCGCACCAGAGCTTGTGTTCCACCGTTATGAGGATGTGTTGTTTAACTTGGATACTGCCCGTTTCCAGGAAGCGCTTATGGAGGTTCAGGACCAGTACCAACCGTTTCTCGGTGGTGACTTGACCGATCCGTTGGCAGTGAAATACCTGCGCGACTTTGCTGTCGACACCTTCAGCGTGGCTTTATACAATAAGGTGAAAAAGGCTTATCCCGACCTGAGCGAAGTGGAGGAGATGCTACGAGAGGTGTATCGGCACTTCAACTATTATTATCCCAATATTTCACTTCCTACCCAAGTTTACACCTGTGTCTCAGGTATCGATCCCAACGTGCCGCCTGTAATATTCTTTGATGACGCCTTGGTGATCTCTCTCGACTGGTATCTGGAGGGTGACGACATTTATGAGCGTATTGGGATGCCGCAATACCGCGCTGAGCGTGTCGCCAAAGCAGGGCTGGCCAAAGACCTGGGCCAACAAATATACCTGGATTATGTGCAACGGCCCCTCAAACGAAGTAACCTGCTCGAGGAAATGGTGGAGGCGGGAAGGATGTGTTTCTTTGTGGAAGCCATGAGTCCGGAACTTACCGACGAGGTGCTGTTGGGCTATACGTCTTCGCAACTGCAGTGGGCTGAGGATTATGAGGGCGACCTTTGGGCTGACATGGTGGGAAGCCAATGCCTCTATGCTTCCGACTTGGAAGTGTATCGTACTTTCCTGGCTGACGGTCCCTTCACCAATGAATATAGCCATGAGGCTCCGCCTCGCCTAGGCGAGTTCGTGGGACTTCACATCATCCGTTCCTTCGTAACCGCCAACCCTGACGCTGCCTTGCCCGAGTTGATGGGGGCACGCGACCTACAGGCCATTTTCCAAGACTCGCATTACAAGCCAAAGAAGTGACTATAGCGAGGTGCGGATGGCTTCATGAAGCAGTTCGTATGCTCTCAGGGTAGCTCGTTTGATGACATTGCTGCGCCCGCCCCTGAAATGGCAAAGTTCGGAGATGGTCCCGTGCTTGCCGGCCACTCCAATCCATACCGTACCCACGGGAGTCTCCTCAGTACCACCGCCGGGACCCGCCACACCTGTGGTGGCCACACCGAAGTCGGCCTCGTACAAATTGCGGGTGCCAATGGCCATTGACTCAACGACCCTGCGGCTAACCACACCGTCAGCCTCGATAAAGTCCTTAGGGACACCAAGCACCTTGGTCTTGGTTGGGGTGGCGTAAGTGACAGCGCCGCCTCTGAAGACCTCAGAACTTCCGGGAATAAGGGTAATCAAATGCGCGATGTTGCCGCCTGTGCAACTCTCAGCGGAGGCGAAAGTCATGCCCTTGCTCTTCAATAAGTCGAACACTTTGCATTCGATGCTTTCACTGGTTTCTTTCATGGCTAAAGATTTTGACGCAAAAATAGTTGTTTTTTAGAAATATTTAAAAAAAATCAACGTGATTTTTTTAGTATATATCAAAATTATATATCTTTGTTGTGTCAAAAAATAAATTAAAGTCATGTTAGTAAAAACATTCGGATGTGCTATTATTGGCATAAATGCATTAATAGTTACTATAGAAGTTAATTCCGAAAAAGGAATTCAGTTTTGTTTGGTCGGTCTGCCCGACAATGCCGTGAAGGAGAGCTATCAGCGGATCAACGCCTCATTCTCGAACTTGGGTTACAAGTTCCCAAGGAAACGCATTACTATTAATATGGCTCCTGCCGATATCCGCAAAGAAGGGGCCGCCTATGATTTGCCATTGGCCGTTGCCATCATGGCGGTGTCGGAACAGGTGGACGTGTCGCAGCTCGACTGCTATGTCATCATGGGCGAACTCTCACTCGACGGGAAATTGAACCCCATCCGCGGTGCGCTTCCCATGGCCATCCAAGCCAAGCAGGAAGGATATAAAGGGATCATCATTCCCCAAGCGAATGCCAAAGAAGCCGCTGTGGTGGATGGCCTCGATGTGATAGGTGCCGATAATCTAAAGGAAGTGATCGATTTCCTTAATGGCAAGTTGTCAATCGAACCTGAGCTTATTGACATGGGTAGTCTGGTGTGTGACAATCATTATTCCGCCGATTTTCAAGACGTGAAAGGGCAAGAGAGTATAAAGCGCGCTTTGGAGATTGCCGCCGCTGGATCGCACAATGTACTGCTCATTGGAAGCCCCGGCTCGGGTAAGACGATGCTTGCCAAACGATTGCCCAGCATCCTGCCACCCATGACCCTGGCAGAGGCACTCGAGACTACCAAGATCCACTCGGTTGCCGGACTCATGGGGCGTAACCAGACCCTTCTCACCACCCGGCCATTCCGCAGCCCGCATCACTCCATCTCTGATGCAGGCCTTTGTGGCGGCGGCTCTTATCCGCAGCCAGGAGAGATAAGCCTTGCCAACAATGGAGTGCTTTTTCTTGATGAAGTCCCTGAAATTCAACGACATACATTGGAGATTTTACGTCAACCGATGGAGGATCGCGAAATAACCATCTCACGAGCTAAAGTCTCGGTGCGTTATCCCGCCAACTTCATGCTGGTGGCGGCCATGAACCCCTGTCCCTGCGGCTATTACAACCATCCCGACCGAGAGTGTGTGTGCAAGCCAGGCGAGGTCCAGAAATACCTTAATAAGATATCAGGTCCTTTGATGGACAGAATTGACCTGCACGTGGAGGTTCTTCCCGTGCCCTACGAGGAGCTGTCTGACTCTCGTCGCGGCGAGCCGAGCGCCGAGATTCGTGAAAGGGTGATCCAAGCCAGAAAAATCCAAGAGATGCGTTTCCGTGACTATCCCGACATCCATGCCAATGCCCAAATGACCACCAAACTTCTGCAACAGTATTGCGTGCTCGACCAGCGCAGCCAGGATGCCTTGCGCAACGCCATGCGGCGTCTGGGTCTTTCGGCTAGGGCGTACGACCGTATTTTAAAGGTGGCGAGGACCATCGCCGACCTCGATGGAAGTGAGAACATCTGTCACGACCACCTCTCGGAAGCAATAAATTATAGGAGTCTCGACAGGGACAACTGGGGGAGTTAAAGGGTTGTGACGGTGTTGTTATCCGCCAAAAGGATGACGGTGGAACTCATTTCAAAAAGACAAAGAAGACTGCCAAAACCAAACAGCCAAAAGCAACAATGTGGTTCCAGTGGATGGGTTGCCCCTTGAAAATAAAGGTGGCGATAATGGTGAACACGGTGAGCGAAACCACCTCTTGGATGACTTTCAGCTGCATCAAGTTGAAGGGACCGCCACGTTCGATGAAGCCGATGCGGTTGGCTGGAATCATGAAGCTGTATTCAAACAAAGCAACACCCCATGATGCTAAAATAATGAGTATGAGCGGCCAACTGGTGGTGATCTTCATCTCCTCCAACTTCAGGTTTCCATACCAGGCGAAGGTCATGAAGATATTGGAAACCACCAACATTGCAATTGTTAAAAAAGCTCTCATATTTCTGTTTATTAAGGTTTCCGACATGATTCGGAAGGCAAAAATAGTGAAAATGGGCTTATCCTCCAAACTTTTTCGTACCTTTGCACCCCGAATCATAAGCCAAAGATTCTTCGTTTTATTGAATTGAAAAAATAGTAACAATAATGACTCAAAGTATTTCAAAATTAAGAAACATCGGTATTGCTGCGCATATCGATGCGGGTAAGACTACAGTTTCAGAACGTATTTTGTTTTTTACAGGTGTCAACCGTAAAGTGGGCGAGACCCATGACGGTCAAGCCACCATGGACTTCATGAAACAAGAGCAGGAGCGTGGCATCACCATCGCATCTGCAGCCATCACGGCGCATTGGAATGGCTATCAGATCAATCTCATCGATACTCCTGGTCACGTCGACTTCACCGTTGAGGTGGAGCGCTCGCTGCGTGTCATCGACGGTATGGTGGCGGTGTTCTGCGCTGTGGGTGGCGTGGAGCCGCAGAGCGAGACGGTGTGGAACCAAGCCGATAAATACCGTGTGCCACGTATTGCCTTTGTCAACAAGATGGACCGCACGGGCGCCGACTTCAACGAGGTTGTCAGCCAAATGCATAAATACCTGGGCGCCAACGCTGTGCCACTGCATCTGCCCATCGGAGCCGAGACCACGTTTGAGGGGATGGTGGATCTGGTTCAGATGAACTCGGTGCGTTTCGTCGAAAAGGAACGTATCGTGGGTCCCATCCCGGAGAATATGATGGAACAAGCCCAGGAAGCCCGTCGTAACCTTATCGAGAAGGTAGCCGACCTCGACGATGAAATTGCCGAGCTTTACCTTGAAGATGCTGAAATCCCCACCGACAAACTGATGGCCGCCATCCGTAAAGCCACCATCAAGCTGATGATGGTGCCGGTTCTTTGCGGTGCCGCCTATAAGAATAAAGGCATCCAACTCCTTCTTGACGCCATCGTGGACTATCTGCCTTCGCCCAATGACCTCGGAGCCGTTATCGCCCATGACCCCACCAACGAGGAAAAGACCTATCGTCGCAACCCCTCTGAGAACGAACCCTTCTCAGCCTTGGCCTTCAAGCTCATCAACGACCCGTATGTGGGCCAACAGACCTTCATACGTATCTTCAGCGGCAAGCTGACCAACGGCATGAGTGTATACAACACCAACAAGCTGAAGAACGAGCGAGTGGGCCGTATATTCCGCATCAAGGCTAAAGAACGTGAGGAAATCAACGAGGCCAATGCAGGAGAAATCGTGGCCCTTGTGGGTATGAAATATACCAAGACGGGCGACACGCTTTGTGATGAAAGCCAACCCATCTTGTTGGAATCCATCAATATACCTCCAGCGGTTATCGAGATGAAAGTGAATCTCGAGGATAAGAAAAACCGGAGCAAGCTGAGTGAGGCCTTGGCCAAACTCTGCAACGAAGACCCGTCGTTCCACGCCCACTTCGATGAGGAGACAGAGGAGACCATCATCGCGGGTATGGGTGAACTCCATCTGGAGATCCTCGTCGACCGTCTGAAAGAGGAGTTCAAGGTGCCGGTCACCGTTGGCGCTCCTTCGGTGTCGTTCCGCGAGACCATCACTGCTCCGTTCGAGTGCAACTATCGTTTCGTGAAACAGACCGGCGGCAAGGGCCAGTTTGCCCATACCGTCATCCGCTTTGAGCCCAATCCTGGCGGCGGATTCGAGTTCGTCGACATCACCAAAGGCGGCGTGATTCCCAAGGAATACATCCCATCGGTCCAGAAGGGTCTGGCCGCGGCCATGAACAAAGGTCCTTTCGCAGGCTATCCCGTCGTCGACGTGAAATGCGTCCTCGTCGATGGTAGCTCACATCCCGTCGACTCGAGCGACATGGCCTTCCAACTCTGCGCCCAGATGTGTTTCAAGCAGGCCTTCATGAAAGCCAGTCCTGTGCTGCTTGAGCCTGTGATGAAGGTGGAGATCAACACTCCTGACGATTACATTGGCAATGTCACTGGCGATGTCAACAAGCGCCGTGGCCGCATCGAGGCCATGCGTCGTTTCCGTAAGGGCTCGCAGAAACTGGATGCCTTCGTCCCCCTGATGGAGATGTTCGGCTATGCCACCGCCTTGCGCAACCTCACCTCCGGGCGCGCCAACTACTCGATGGAGTTCTATCAATATATGCCTACTCCGAAGGACAAACAAGAGGAAATCGTCAAAGAAAGAAACCAAAAAGAATAACCATGATACGTTCCATGACGGGCTACGGCATCGCCGAGAGCCTCTACATCACCAAGAAGATCACTGTTGAGATCAGGACTCTCAACAGCAAACAGCTCGACCTGGCTCTGAAACTGCCCAACGAATTGCGTTTTGCTGAGTTGGACTTCCGCAACAAGATTGGCGCACGCCTGTTTCGAGGCAAGATTGATGCTGTGATTACCATCACAGACACTTCCGCCGATGCTGTCAACCGCATCGATGCCGATGTGGTGGCTTCCTATCTTCGTCAGATCAACGGCATCTCCGAGGAGCTGGGTATCGCTCCCTCAGCCGACATGGCCGCGCTTCTTTTCAGGATGCCGGGTATCTTTAACGCTCCAGAGCAGAAATTTGATGAGGAGTTCGTGGCAAAAATCGGGGAGACGCTCGACACAGCCCTTGATACCGTTGACCGTTTCCGCATCCAGGAAGGGCAAACACTGAAACGCGACCTGCTGCATCGTGTGGAGCTTATCCTCGGACTACTCGACCAGGTGGAGCCTTTCGAGAAGGCCCGTCACGACACCATCAAGCAACGTCTGATCAAGAACTTATCGGAGTTGACCACCGAGGGACAATATGACGAGAACCGCTTCGAGGCGGAACTCATCTATTATCTGGAAAAACTCGACATCACTGAGGAGAAAGTCCGTCTTCGCCAACACTGCAACTACTTCAACGAGAGTTGCGACGAAGATCAAGCAGGCAAGAAGTTAGGCTTCATCAGCCAGGAGATGGGTCGAGAGATCAACACCCTCGGCTCCAAAGCCAATGAAGTCAACATCCAAAAGATCGTCGTGAAGATGAAGGACGAGTTGGAGAAGATCAAGGAGCAGGTGCTCAATATTCTTTAACGCCCAGCCCGTGGCGGTGAGTCGTGCTTTAACGCTAAGGCCTCATTTATAGAATTACACAACAATAACATCTTCCCCAAGAACAATGGATATCTTGGACAAAGTTCGAAGGGTAAAGTTATGCGTTCCGCCTAGCCATCGCGACACCTCGGCCTCTGTTTTGCCCGTGTTTTTAGCCAAATCACGTTGCGACATGCCGCGCTGTTTTAACATTCCATCTAGTTTGATGGCGATAGCATCCGAATAACTTAGTTGTTTCTTCAAATCCTCGGGAGTTTCGTCAACAATTTGGCGAAATAGCTCCCTTCCTTTTTTGTCTTGTTTCATCTTGTATCTCGTATTATATGTCATATTCTCGATCGTTTTTCCTTATTGCGTCGTCCTTAAATTTGTTGACAAACTTGACAAACTCTGAATGGTTCTCGTTTTCGAAGATGATGGTGAACAGTCCGGCAGCATCGGTCTGTTCCAATGATAGTAATGAGGCTTTGGTCATATTCTCTAGTTTTATGACGCATAAGATATAATATTTTTTTGAATTACTTACCTTTTAAAGTAAGTTTTTTTTACAGAAACTTGCGCTACCTGTTTAGGCCGTGGCCCACGCGCCCAGCCCGTGACGGTTAGTCATGCTTTATGATATAATATTCCACGAAATACAATTCAACGCTCCGCCTTTCCTGACGGCTTCCAATGCGGGAATGCCTTCTACTTTGCTATCTGGTAAAGCTTTGCTGATTTGTTCCAAAGCTTGTCCATCCTCTTCAAGCCCTAATTTCGGGACGAGAACAAGTTTTCTTATTTGTAGGAAATTGATATAAGCCCAACTGCGAGCGTGTTGCCTTTTGGATTCATATTTCAAAGGAATCACTTCGAAGCGTTTTTCCAATACTTTCTGGAAACGGCTATAGTAATATGGTGAGATTTCATCGTAGTTCGTCAATAACACTTTTCCGTCACCAGCATAATGGACAATACCATCGCTATGTCCATACTTTTCTTTGTGGTCCCAAGGTAGAAACAGCATATCACACTGGAAAGCATCCTTCAGGATCCGCTCCACTTCTGATCGTGTTTTGTCCTTGTTTTCGACAAACACTTTCTCTGTCATGATAACAGTGTCGCCACATTTCACCACATTGCCCCCATCCAACACAAGGTCGATAGTGACGGCGTTTTGCAGTAGATGTTGAAGGTGATTTTCACCAGAACGAAACACTTTTTCAGGGTTGGTTTGAAGGTTAAGAGCGTTCTCCAAATAGTTAGGCGTGTATTTATAGAATACGAAGCGGTCTTCTTCGATCTGAATGGGCATAAAATCACGGCACCAAATGTCCTTGGTTTCAGAAAGATATTCGTAATGGATCCAGTTCTCATTTAAGGCTTCTGTAATGTGTTTGTTTAAAACAGGACATCTTTCACGTAAAAGACTAGAGAAATAAACTGTGTTGGTTTGGTCGTCGGTGATCATTTTGAATCGAATCTATGATAGTATCTAACCGAATCTCTAGCTTCCTTTTTCACATAATCCCAAGTGCTATTTTCGAATTTATTCTTTTGGTTGTTTTCGTCTAGCAATCGTTTGTCAAAGAAACACCATGGAACATCTTTAATAGCCTTGTTTTTATATGTGATGCCATATCTTGGGATAGGTGGATCACTAATAACGCAATTCTTATTTTGATATAGTTTCTCTTCTTCATTTAGTTGTACTACTTTAGGCAATTCTTTGTTCTTGGTGCATGCGTTTAGCACCTCGTTTAAACAAAGCAAAGGTCCAGTGACATACTTGTTGCCTGTTTTAGCAACATCAATCAAACTTCTAATCAAAATGCCACCAAATTTACCATCTTTAAAGTTGCTATTAAAGCAAATGTCAAAGCCACTATAATGGAAGAACAACTCGCCGGCTGCTCTGTCATTTCGAGGATATGTTTTTTCGTTCCAAACTTCTTTGAATCTTATCTTGTCATAATAATAGAATTCGAGTTCAGCAAAGTAATACTTCTTTGCTCCTGAGATAATACAGAATTCTTTCATTAATTTGTCTGCAATATTCCCGAATACATTCAGAATGTTTTCACTAGCCAAATTATCTGGCAACTGTAATAATTCACTGATTTCCATATTGTTTTTGTTTTAAGTGTTTGGCAAAAGTAGGAAGAAAAATTTGGGGGACAACAACGTTTTTTGTTAAAAATTGCTAAATTTTCAAAAATATTTATATATAATTTAAATTATTAATATTTATAATAATAATCAAATTATTATATTTAAATACTAATTGATAGGTAAAATCTCTTCTGAGAGTGTGTGGAATCATGAAAAAAGCAGGACACACCTCACTGGGCTAGGTGCGTGGGCCGAGGCCAAAAACCGGGGCAGCGCTTGCCTAAAAGCCGAGCTAAGTGGGTTGAGACTCAGGGCGGGGCGCGGAGCTTTAGCGGAGCGTTTGCCTTCCGCAGGAAGGCACTCCCCGCCTTGAGGCTCCCCACTTAGAGAGGCTGTGCGGTGGGCCGATGTTTTTGGCCTAGATCTTTTAGCTTCGCTGATTTTGCGGCGCCTCAGCAAAACTCGAGCAAGCTCGGTTTTGCATTCGGCTTAAGCAAAATTGGGTTACTTTTCCATCAATGGGAAAAGTAACAAAGAAAAAAACTTACTGAAGCCACGCTTCCACCTCTTCCAGCTGAAGCGCAGGTACTTCCATCTTATTCTTCTTGCGTAAGCCATTGAGCTTCTCACGCAGAGCAGTGGCCTTTTCTTCCTTTAGCTTCTCCACGCTGGTGTAACCATTAGCGCATAATACTTTGGCCCAGACTTCGGGAACGCCGATAGCCATGAAGTCCTCGGGTGTGGCCACTTTCTGGACTTTCTCAGGACGCATCATTGGGAACAGCAACACCTCTTGGATGGTGGTCTGACCCGTGAGCAGCATCACGAAACGGTCGATGCCGATACCCATGCCAGAGGTCGGAGGCATGCCATATTCGAGGGCACGCAGGAAGTCCTGGTCGATGAACATGGCCTCGTCGTCGCCGCGCTCGCTGAGTTTCATCTGCTCCTCGAACCGTGCACGCTGGTCGATGGGGTCGTTGAGTTCAGTGTAGGCGTTGGCCAATTCCTTGCCGTTGACCATCAGCTCGAAACGCTCAGTCAGTTCGGGATTGTTGCGGTGACGCTTGCAGAGCGGCGACATCTCCACGGGATAGTCGGTGATGAAAGTCGGCTGGATGTAGGTGCCTTCGCACTTCTCGCCGAAGATTTCGTCGATCAGTTTGCCCTTGCCCATCGTTTCTTCCACCTCGATGCCGAGTTGCTTACACACGTCGCGCAGCTGGGCTTCGTCCATACCCGTGATGTCAATGCCGGTCTTCTCCTTGATGGAGTCGATCATGGTGATGCGCTTGAATGGGCGCTTGAAGCTGATTTCGTTGTCGCCCACTTTCACGGTCTCCTTGCCCAAGACATCCATCACGCAGCGGTGGATCATCTCTTCGGTGTAGTCCATCATCCAGAGGTAATCCTTGTAAGCCACATAGATCTCAAGACACGTGAACTCGGGGTTATGGGTGCGGTCCATGCCCTCATTACGGAAGTTACGCGAGAACTCGTACACGCCCTCGAAGCCGCCCACGATGAGGCGCTTCAAGTAAAGCTCGTCGGCAATACGGAGGTACATCGGGATGTCCAAAGCATTGTGGTGCGTGATGAAAGGACGCGCCGTGGCACCGCCGGGGATGGCTTGCAGCACAGGCGTCTCCACCTCAAGGTAGCCGCTCTCGTTGAAGAAACGGCGGATGCTGTCGATGATGCGGGTGCGGGCGATGAAGATGTCCTTCACCTTGTCGTTCACCACGAGGTCGACATAACGCATACGGTAGCGCAGTTCGGGGTCATTGAATTCGTCGTACTTCACGCCGTCCTTCTCTTTGACGATGGGCAGCGGCCTCAGCGACTTGCTGAGCACCGTCATTTCCTTGACGTGTACTGAGATTTCACCCATCTGCGTGCGGAAGGCGAAGCCTTTCACGCCGATGAAGTCGCCGATGTCCAATAGGCGTTTGAACACGGTGTTGTACATCGTTTTGTCCTCTCCAAGGCATATCTCGTCGCGCTTGATATACAGCTGGATGCGGCCTTTCGAGTCCTGCAATTCGCAGAACGAGGCGGCGCCCATGATGCGGCGGCTCATGATACGGCCCGCGAGGGTGACTTCCTGAAACTGGTCGGGGTTGTTGTCGTCAAATTGGTTGAGGATGTCCGTGGTGAAAACGTTCACGGGGAACGCGGCCTGCGGATACGGGTTGATGCCGAGTTTGTAAAGTTCGGCCAACGAATTTCTTCTGATTTGTTCCTGTTCGCTTAACATAAGGCGTTGAAATTTGGTGCAAAGGTAATAAATAATGCGGAATTCGGAATTTGGAATTCGGATTTTTGTATTTTTGTACATCTAAAACCACCCTATGCAATTCAAAGACGTCATCGGACAAGAGGAAGTCAAACGCAAGCTGATTCTCAGCGTGCAGGAGAACCGTGTGCCCCATGCGCAGCTGTTTTTGGGGCCTGAGGGGAATGGAAAACTACCGCTGGCTTTGGCCTACGCGCAATACATCCTTTGTCCGCATCGGACTGCAACGGATAGCTGTGGGGTTTGTCCTTCTTGTCAGAAAATCAGTAAATTAACGCATCCTGATTTGCATTTTGTGGTACCGACCACCACTAACAAAAGCGTGAAAAGCAACCCTGAGACGGATTTGTTTTTAAACGAATGGCGTGATTATGTGATCCAGAAAGAGGGTTATGTGGATACTTCCTCTTGGTATGAGTTTCTGGAGGTGGAGAACAAGCAAGGGTATATCTCAGTGCGTGACGCGGCGACGCTATTACGAAAGCTAAGTTTCAAGGCCTACGAGGGAGAATATAAAATCGCTATCATCTGGATGGCGGAAAAGATGCGAGTGGATACGGCCAACAAGTTGTTGAAGTTGCTCGAGGAGCCGCCGGAGAAAACACTTTTCATTCTGATTGCTGAGGACCAGGAAGAGCTGCTGGCCACCATCCGTTCCAGGGCTTCGTTGGTGAAGATACCAAGGATTGATTTAGGTGACCTGCAAACCGCTTTGGTACAACGTCTCGATTGTTCTTCCCAAGAGGCAAACGATGCCGCCATCGTGGCGGAAGGCAACTGGATCAAGGCCTGCCAGAATGTGAAGGATGCTGAAGACCAGAAGTTTTATTTCCGGACCTTCCAACAGTGGATGCGCTTTTGTTTCAAGGCGGCCATCAATGAACTCATCGACTTTTCGAATAATATCAAGACCATCGGTCGTGAGCGGCAAAAACAATTGTTGGATTACGGTTTAAATATCGTTCGCAATTCCCTGTTGTTTAACAATAATCTTGCTCAACTGGTGATGCTTCCTGAAGACGAAAAGAAGTTCAATGCGGGTTTTGCGCCGTTTGTGAAACCTACCAATGTCATCCAAATCGCTGATTTGTTGGAGGAAGCCTCACGGCAGATCGAACGCAATGGCTATGCCCCGATTATCTTTTTGGATACCAGTTTCAAGATTGCCAAACTCCTTCGTGTGAAATAAGGTATTGGTACGCCTTCTCCGGCATGAAATGCCGCACATCACGCCCCTCTTTCAAACAGTTCCTAATAAACGTAGAAGACACCTCGATTATTGGGGTTTCAAGCACTTTCACGTGAGGATGATGCAACAGTTCGCCTCCATCGTATCCTTTACGGGGAAACACCAGTAGCTCATAATTTTCGAGGATGGCTTGGTATTCCCTCCAACGGGGAAACCCTTCCAAGCTGTCCATGCCGCAGATAAAGACAAACTGGTCTTCAGGGTAATTCTTAGACAAAGCCCTCAACGTATTAATGGTATAGGATGGTTGGGGCATCGAAAACTCGATGTCGGAGGCTTTCATCCGAGAGTCGCCTTCCAAAGCCAGTTCGACCATCTTCAACCGGTCGGCATCGTCCATCAGGTCGGCTTTTTGCTTCAGTGGATTTTGGGGCGACACCACAAACCACAACTCGTCGAGGTCGGAAAACTCCACGAGATAGTTGGCCAGCATCACGTGACCGTGATGGATGGGGTTGAACGAACCGGAGTACAGGCCTATCCTTCGCATGTTGTTTCTCTTTGTTCCAAAAAACGTTGGACGGCTTCAAGAATGTCGTGCTTGGCGGTCTCCAAGTCGTCGTTGATAATGGTAATGTCGAACTTACCCTTGGCGAAGTTCATCTCCCAGTCGGCCTTGGCGAGACGTTTCTCAATCTCTTCCAAAGAATCGGTCTGCCGATTCACTAAACGCTGGCGCAACACCTCAATCGAAGGGGCCTGGATGAACACCGACAGGGCCTCGTCGCCATAAAACTTCTTGATATTGGTTCCACCGACGACATCCACGTCGAAAGCAACGTGCTTGCCTTCCTCACGCATCTTCTCCACCACGGCTTTCAGCGTTCCATAACAGCGACCTTGATATACCTCTTCCCACTCCAGAAATTCATCGTTTTCAACGCGTTGCTTGAACTCCTCAAGGCTCATGAAGTAATACTCCACGCCATTTTGTTCCTGACCGCGAGGTTGTCGGGTAGTGGCCGACACGGAAAATGCCATGTTGGGGATTTCGCTCAAAAGATGGTTGACCAAGGTGGTCTTGCCCGATCCTGATGGAGCGGAGAATATCAAGAGTTTTCCTTTTTCCATATAAATATAGTCTGTTATTGTACTGTAATTTTTTGGCCTATCTTCAAGGTCTTTTTCTCGCTGATATTGTTCAGTTTGCAGATTTTTTTCACGGTGGTGCCGTATTTCTTGGCGATGCTGCTCAGGGTGTCGCCTTTCTTGACGGTATGGGTCACGTGCTTGGGCTCCACTTGTTTGGAGGCTACCTGCGACTCGTTGTCGCTCTGTCCCTCGTGGGAATAGATGCTGAAGTAGTGCTTCTTTAAAGTGAAAATCGTGTCGCGGAGGGTTTCCTCTTGGAAGTCGAAGATGCGCTCCGGGTCGAACGACTGGCCCAGATAACGGGTTTCAAAATGAAGATGTGGGCCTGTGGAGCGCCCCGTTGACCCGCAATAGCCGATAATCTCGCCTGCCTTTACCAGGTCGTCGGTTTCAACGATATATTGGGTCAGGTGACCATAATAGGTCTCCAGTCCGTTGGCATGTCGTAGCACCACCACGTTGCCATAGCCTCCGGTGAGTTTCGGGGGCAGCGCCGCACGAACGATGCCATCAAAAGCGGCATAAATAGGCTCTCCGAAAGGCACGCCTAGATCCACACCCTGATGTTTGCGGCCTCTACGCATCTTGTAGGTCGACACGATTCGGCCTTCTCCAGGGATGTGCCAGCCGTGCAATGAGTCGCAAAGCACCAAATCAACCTCATCGGGAAGGTCGGCGTCTTTGAGGTCGACGTAGGCGTGGACCTGGTTCGTCATCCAATGGTCGTTGGTGATGAAATCGGGCAGGTCGGGCTTGGGAACGTCATAGTACATCCACGAGCCATTGTCGAAAAGAATGACTTTCAAGAATTTCTCCTGTGTGCTCAGCGTGTCAATGGGCAACCCGATGCCACCACTGGTTTCTTCGTCTTCTTCGTCTTCGGACTCTTCCTCGTCATATTCTTTAAAAAGATACACGGTGTCGTGAACGATGACGGGCTTTCCTAAAAACACGCGCTCAAACCAATTGGGCTGTTTGATGGTGTCTTGTTCGTGGTCTTGAGCGCTAGCTAAAATGGATGAAAGGAGAAATATGATGAGGATTGCTGTCTTTTTCATGTGGGAAAAACTTTGCCTTAAAACGGCAAAGATATACAAAAAATTTTATTCAATCCTCAGAAATTTCGCTTAGGGTCTTCCGATAGGTTGAGAACACGTTGGCGCGTGAGATGTAGCCGAGATACTTGCCGTTCTCGATGACAGGGATGTTGTATTTTCCGGAGACCTGGAATTTCTTGACCACGGTCTCCATCGGGTCCTCGGGATGGATGAGGTATTCAGGGATGACGGTGAACTCCTCAATGGGCTGACTGTAAAGCGTTTGGTCGAACATCACACTGCGGATGTCGTCCAACAGCACATGGCCACAGAAGGTGCCGTCCTTGTCAACCACAGGGAAGATGTTTCTCCTTGACGAGGAGATGATTGGGATGAGGTCGCCCAAGGTGGAACCGCGTTTGACCTTGCTGAAATTGGTCTCGATAAGCCCGTTGATGGTCATCATGGTGAGGATGCTGACGTCTTTGTTGTGTGTAACCTCCACGCCATGTTCAGCCACGGAATTGGTATATACGGAATGCCTGAAGAAGATCCGGTTGACGAAGTAGGAGAGGGCGGAGACTATCATCAGGGGTACGATCAAGGAATAGCCGTTGGTGATCTCTGCGATGAGGAAGATGCCCGTCAGTGGGGCGTGAAGCATGCCGGCAATCAAACCGCTCATCCCGACCAAGGCGAATTTGGCCGGATCCAGTTCTCCGATGCCTAGGTAATTGACCGTCAAAGAGAAGAATAAACCGGAAAAAGCGCCGATGAACAAGGCGGGGGCGAAAGTGCCACCCACGCCTCCGGCTCCGAAAGTCAAGGCGGTGGCGAAAGCCTTTAGCAGGATGATGGCGGCAAGCAGTACCAGAATGACCCAGCCATGCTGGTCCCATCCGCTGAATATCGGATTTTTGTAAATGGCGGAGTAGTCGCCTCGTAAAGCGGCGTTGATGGCGTCATAACCTTCGCCGTAGAGTGCGGGGAACAGGTAGATCAGCACACCCAGCAACACCGCGCCAACGATGAACCGTTTCCATGGTGAAGCGATGTTCTTGAAACGCTTCTCCACTCCGAAGGTGACACGAAGGAAATAGGCTGAGATCAGTCCCACAAACAAGCCGAGACCTATATAATAAATGGCGTTGGCCGGAATGAACCCCTCGTTGATGACGGCATTGTATTCCACCGCCTGGCCTAACAGAAAGTAAGAGGTCAGAATGGCGATGAACGAAGCGCAGATGATGGGGATCAAGGAACCCAACGAGAGGTCGATCATCAGCACCTCAAGCGCGAAGAAGATGCCTGCCATCGGTGCTTGGAAGATGGCCGCCAGAGCCGCCGCGCCTCCCATGCCGATGAGCATCACCACTTGCTTGTACTCTAGCTTCAGCCAGCGGGCCAGGTTGGAGCCGATGCTGGCTCCCGTCGATACCGAAGGACCTTCCAATCCCACCGATCCGCCAAAACCCACCGTGAGGGCGCTGGCGATGATGGTGGACCACATGCTGTGCTTGCTGACCTCGCCTTTCTTCTTCTTGATGGCGTACAAGATGCCGGGGATGCCGTGCCCGATCTCCTTACGGAGGATGTATTTGCAAAACACCAGCGTGAGCAAGATGCCGATAGCGGGATAGACGAAATACAGGATGTCGGAATATTCGAATTGGACGCTCAGTACCAAGTCCCTGATGCCGTGGGCCAACCGTTTGATGATGATGGCCGCCAATCCACCCAAGAAGCCTGTGGGGACACTTAACAGCAACATGAATTGCTGGTTGGTCAGATGTGCTGTCCGCCATTCGTTGAAACGCTCAATCCAGTTGCTGGCTTGCTGCTTTGCCACGGTTCATTTGTTTTTAGGCCGCTAAAATATAAAATCTTTTCTTATCTTCGCATCATATTTTTTCCAAGTCATGAAAATCGTCAGCTATAATGTCAACGGCATCCGCTCAGCCATCGGCAAGGGCCTGCTTCAATGGATTAATGATTATCAACCCGACGTGCTCTGCTTCCAGGAGTTGAAAGCTACGCCCGACCAAATCCCAGTGATGGATTTCGAGATGATGGGCTACCATCACTACTGGTTTCCAGCCCAAAAGAAAGGCTATAGCGGCGTGGGGATGATCACCAAGAAAGAGCCCGACAACGTGGTGTATGGCATGGACAACCCGCTTTACGACAACGAGGGGCGCTTTCTGAGGGCCGACTTTGGCGACCTCTCGGTGGTCAGCGTGTATCACCCTTCGGGTACTACGGGCGACGAACGGCAGTCTTTCAAGATGGTGTGGCTCGACTTCTTCCGCCAATATGTGAACGAGCTTCGCAAGACACGGCCCCAATTGGTCCTTTCGGGCGACTACAACATCTGTCATGAGGATATTGACATCAACAACCCACGGAAACACGACACCTCGTCGGGCTTCCTGCCCGAAGAACGGCGGTGGATGACGGATTTCCTCAGCGACGGCTACGTCGACAGCTTCCGTCACTTGGTGAAGGAGCCCAATCGCTATAGCTGGTGGAGCTTCCGTGCAGGCGCCCGTGCCAAGAACCTCGGCTGGCGCATCGACTATCACATGGTTACCGAAAACTTAAAGGAGAACATCAACAGCGTTGACATTCTCCCCGAGGTGCAGCATTCGGACCATTGCCCGATTGTTCTGGATTTGAAGTAGGTTTTGTTGTTTTGCACTGGAAGTTAAATAAATTTATCATAAAAAAAGAATTGTTTTAATTATTTTATGTATTTTTGCCGTGTTTTAATTTGATGGTTAACATGGTAAAACATAAAACACTCGTATTGTCTTTTGTATTAATTTCTTTGTTGTTTGCGGTACCACGGCCTACTTCAGCCCAATTGCTGTTCCCTAATGAAGACGCTTTTTATGGCGGGGATGGTAGAAATGGTCTTTTGGATAAGAAAGGTAGCGGATCGCATCAGGGCATAATGGGTAACCAGACATTTGGCTTGGATTTAGAGGAGAATTACTCTCCTCTGAACAGCGGGATGGCATTGTTGGTGGTTGCTGGCTTGGGATACGCATTGCTAAAGACCAAGAAAAGGAAAGGTTCACAAACACTCATCTTGGCTTTTGCCTTGGTGACAGGATTCACCCAATGCAAAAAAGAGTCCCCGGAAAATGTCACCCCCACACCAATCGAGGGGGAGACGAGGCATATCAACCTGGCATTGGGCTTCAATGACGGCAATGGCAAGTATCAGGTAAAACCCAACGATATTCGGGATATTGCTCCTGTCTGTTTTGAGATTAACGATGAGATTCAAGTGGCTTACAATGGAAAGTTTGTTGGGACCTTGCGTTGCACAATGCTTACCGACGAAGTGGATATCAATGGAGATAAATATGGTGTTTTTGAAGGTGACATCACCGTGACAAAAAACGGAGACCAGCCGTTGTATTTCTACTTCTTTGGCAATCGGAGCCATGGAGCCAGTGTCGGCGACGACCGGTTTACCATTGATATCAGCGACCAGACCATCGGCCTTCCTGTGATTTCGTATGCTCCATCTGTACAGAACTACTCTGACGAAGTGGTCAGCTATACGGTGCAATACAACTGGTTGAAGAACCAATGTGCGTTGGTGAAGTTCAAGACGGAGAACATCTACGACATGTCGGCCAATACGCTCGACAACAACCCGGATGCCATTTACACTACCGACAAAGACGTCACCATCTACGGCTTGAACAATAAGGTTACCGTCAATTTGGGCGGTTCGGGTGACGCACAGTTCAGCTGGAGCGTCAAAGACGGTAGCAACGGAGCTATCAAGTTATTCCGCCCCGTAAACACGGCAGCCCATCCCGACTCGGCCAGCACGGTGCGATTCGCCATCATTCAGCATGCTGATTATTCGGGCGTGACCGAAGGCAATTTGGACGTCTCCTTCGACCCCGCGACAGACCCTTATGGCTTTTTCGGCACTTACAAGATTGCCCACAATGTGGTGAAAAACGAATACTACGACGGCGCCAAACTCGACTTGGTCTGGCATAGCGGGGCGTTTTCCGTCAGTTCAACCCAACAGGTGGTGTTTTCAAGAGGGAATCTGCAATACAAGAGAAGCGATGGAACATGGCGACTGGCCAAGCACCAATACGATTGGGTGGGTGGTTACGTAGCCAGCCAAATTGGTCACAACAATGATTTGCGCCAAGGAAATGTTGTCCTACAAGAGAATGTGGCCGGAGACACTGATTATTCATACAATGAGGGCATTGAGGGTCCTCCATACGATGGTTGGATTGATCTTTTCGGTTGGGGCACTGGTGACGCTCCACTTATGACTTCAACGACTAACTTGGATTATACCAGTCACAAATCATTCGTTGACTGGGGAACAAACAACATTACCAATTCGGGGAAACCTGGCGCTAATCGAGGATGGCAAACGATTACCCATGAAGAGTTTAGATATATTATTGGACAACCTTTGTTTTCATATCGACCAGACGCCGAACAGAAAGTTGGATTGGCTACGGTCGACGGTATCCATGGCCTCGTCATCCTACCAGACCTTTGGAACCTGTCGTATCCTCATGGGATATGGAAACCGGCTGATAACGGAGCCAACTGGTCTGACAATGTCTTTACCATCGCGCAATGGAACACCATGGAGACGGGCGGTGCTGTCTTTTTGCCAGCTGCTGGTCGCCGTAATGGAACCGATTACGATGGTGGCGAATACGCAAATCAGAATTATGGTGTGTATCACGAGAGTGATAAGCAAGGCCCAGATGCCATATATACCATAGGTTTTGGATACATCGTTATTGAAGATCATGTGAATCCAGAATACGCTACCGCTCCCGACAACGGCCACGCCGTGCGGTTGGTGTACAGGCTGTAAAAGACCGTCAACGGTTTCCCCTGGGGTCTTCGAATCCAGTAGATTTAAACAAAATCGCCATAACTAATTGATTATCAATAAGTTATGGCGATTAACCTGTAGCCCCACTAGGGCAATCATCACAAATTATATTTCCTCGAAATGGAGCTGGAAAAATCAAAGAAGGACAAAAGATAAATGTTAAATTCGATGAATATCCGTTTTTAGAATTCGGAATAATACAACTTCATGTGCCACAATCAGAGATGATACCCATTACAGATCCTTTATTAGGAATGTCATACACCATGGAAATACAGTTGTCAGATACTCTTGAGACTCAATATGGCTACCGTATTCCTTGTCGCCCAGGGATGACAGGTGTAGCCGAGGTAATCACAGATGACTTAACTGTATTAGATAGGATGTTGAATCCAATCAGGATGGTTTTGAAACGATAAAAACAAAAAAATAGAATAGCATTTTTTATACAATGACAACGATGGTGTTTTTGTTCATCTGTTGAGCAGTTTTGGTAAAGATAAAATTCTAATCCATTACACTCCAAAGTCTGCTAAATTGCTAGAATTAAAATTATTCAATAAAACAATGTGTTTTTTAAATGTGCATCGGTGCTTTTTTAATAACTAACAAGTCAAAACCATGGTAGTTAAAACTAATAAAGGGTTCGTTAAGGTGCCTTTTGAAAAGATTATGTATGTAGAGTGTGTAAATTTCTTCTGCTTGCTGTTTTTGGAGGATGGGAAGAGGCTGGAAAGCAGCTGCTCTCTATTGCTGATGGAGAAGAAACTGTTCAGGCATAAGTTTTCAAAGATAGGTAGAAGTTATTTGGTTAATCTTGATCATGTAATGATGTTAAAGCGATATAATAGCCGTAAATGGTCGGTTGTTATGGATAATGGATTGGAATTGCCAATTGCATATCGGCGTCTTGTGAGGTTTAAAAAAGAGTATTTGCAAGAAATGGGGGATGCGAATGATGATGCTCTCGATGAAGTAAAGTATCGCACTCGTCAAATACCGTGACGCAGAAGTCAAAAGAGGCTTTTCTTATGTCTATCTTTGCAATGAAGCAGTGAGGGAATAGAAATGTTAAACAAGCAAAATGCAAGATGAAAAGAAAGGCAATGATATTTGCAATGGCGGCAACGGTTGTTGTCATGCTGTTGGCGGGATGCCATCAGGGAGATGGTATGAGACGCTCATCGAAAAAGGAAACAGAAATGCGTGTGCCAGATCCTATTGATACGTCGGCGATGGACGAGGAGTTTTATAGGCGGATGCGGAGATTTGAGGCGTTGCACCCTGAAAATGTGCCGTTGGATAGGTGAGGGTTTGATAATAATTATTATTTTTGCAACCGTCATTAAGTTAATGGGCGTTTAATTAATACTATGCAACATGAAATTCTACGACAGGGAAAAGGAACTTGAAATTCTCCAAACCAATTGGGAACAGACCACAGATAGAGGTCGACTTACGGTGCTTATTGGACGTAGGCGTATCGGGAAAACTACGGTATTGAGAAAAAGTGCAGATGACGCTGGCCAACCAATGCTATACCTCTATGTGTCGAAAGACAACGAAAAAGTGCTGACTGGCAAATTCCAGGATGCCGCCGAACAAGCATTGGGGCTGCAAATATTCGGGCGTTTGGAGACTTTTGCCCAGTTTTTCGAGCAAGTGTTGAAGTATGGCTTGCAACACCATTACACGTTGGTGTTCGACGAATTCCAGAATTTCATCAAGGTAAACCCAGCCATTCCCAGCCATATTCAAGACCTCTGGGACCGCTATCACGAGGATGTGAAGGTGAACATGGTGGCTTGTGGCAGTATTTACAACATGATGCACAAGATATTCGACAACGAGGACGAGCCATTGTATGGCCGTCAGGATTGTCGCATGAACATGCTGCCGTTCCGCATCAGTGTGCTGAAACAGATTCTCCACGACTACAACCCGAATTATACTTCGGAAGATTTGCTCTGTCTATATTTGCTGACCGGCGGCGTTGCCAAGTATGTGGCCTGGCTGATGAACGCCAAAGCAACCACCAAAACGAAGATGCTCCGTTGGGTGACACAGACGGGCTCACCCTACCTCACCGAGGGTACGGAACTCATCATATCGGAGTTTGGCAAGGATTACACCAACTACTTGAGCATCCTCCAACTGGTGGCTGCCGGCATGACAAAGCAGAGCGAGATTGACGGTGCCCTTGGCAAGAACACGGGAGCATTCCTCGACAACCTGGAAACGGAGTACAGCTACATCCATCATAAACAGCCCTTGTTCAGCAAACCCAATGGGAGGAACTCACGATGGCAGTTGGACGACTGCTTCCTTCGGTTCTGGTTCCGCTTTATCCTACGCAACCAGGCACTGGTGGAGATGGAACGCAACGACCTGCTGCTTGAAATCGTAGAACGCGACTATGAGAGATATTCGGGGCTAGTGCTCGAACAATACTTCCGTCAGAAATGGATGGAAGAGGAAAGGGTGACCTTGGTGGGTAACTATTGGGATCGCAACGGGTTGAACGAGATAGATATGATCGCCCTGAATGACATCGACAAGACAGCTGTGGTGGCAGAGATCAAACGTCAGAGGAAGAAATTCAATCCCAAGGAGTTTGCTGATAAGGTGTCAACTATTGAGAATGATCTGGCCAAATATGATGTTAAGCAGATAGGGTTGTCGATGGAAGATATGTGATGTCTGTATTGCAGAACCAGTATGGTGGGTGGCTGTTATTTCTGCTTCTTACTTAACGCCATGCTGGGGCTATTAAGCAATATGAGTCCGGCCATGTCACCTAAGCGCTGGACCCTCTTAAAGTCGAGGTTGTGGTTGTAAACATAGCTCCTAACCCTTGCCCTAACAATGTTCAACACCACTGGATTGTTTTTATGTTTAGAAATTATTTCCTGAAGATCACTGTCTTTTAGTGGTTCATAATAACTTTTGATGGTAAAGGTGATAACATCAGCGGCAGGTGTCTTTATTATTTCTTTAGACACCTTGTCGTAAATTTCGCTGATACCTGCAGTGCCAACAGAGGCTGATAGATTTGCGAACATATCGTAACAAAGCCTCAATAGCATCATATGGAGCAGATTCCTAATTTTATCTGTCAAGATCTGTTTGTCCATGTCAGATACGTTGTCATTTTGCTCAAGTATAGCATTCACTATGGAATCACGATCTTTTTCAAGTAAGTTTGTAAAGAAAGACAAAACCCTGAAGGTTGAAAGATAAGCATCTGTCAACAAATCCGCTATCTGGTCTTTTCTTAAGATATCTCTTTGGTTTTTAATTACCTGGCCTATTATCCTGTTTGCTTTGATTGTGTCATTGATTTCGCGTAAATCTTTGTCCTTTTCAAAGTCTTCATCGGTTGGGACAAACGTCTTTCCTGCTTCTGTCGCTCTTTCTTCCTCGTCACGTTCCTTTAACAATTTCTCTCGCTCTTTTCTGTGGTCCACGTCGATACGAAGGACATCCTTCTTTACTTCTTGAACAAAATCGGCAAGCTGTTTGTAAAGTTCGTCCCCTTGGTCAAGAGTAATGGGTGTTAGATTTTCAAACGGGAGCCAGCTAGCGAATTTGATTTCCTCGATAAGAGAAAGGTCTTTGTCAAGATATGCCATGAATACCAAGATGTTGCCATTCTCTTCCTTGTATAGTTTTTCACATAGACACTTGATCTCTTTTTTCTTTTCGTCACCATCCAAAGATACAATATGTTTTGCAACAAGATAGAAATAGATGTATTTGTAAGTGAATGAGTAAACTCCAGATTCTTTCTCGACTAAGAGTCGCGCATTGGACAAAATAGCAAGAAGTCTATCTTTTTCATAAGGCATATTCCATGTTTGGACATATTCATTATAGGATTGCACATACCCTTTTTCACCATCTACATCATAGTTATATCGGAATGAATCCTTTTTATTCTTATATAATGAATATGCCATTCCTGAAAGGAATTGGATGATGCCGTCAAAGTTAGATTGGGGAACATTTTGCTTATGTAGAGCTGACATCAGCAAACTCTGATATAAGTTGGCATAAGAAGTGGGAGCTACGTTATACGACTCAAGAGTTTCGTTCATTTCTTGAAGGAGAATCAACAAGAAAATAGGATTTGAGGGTAATAGCTGTTTCCCCAAGACATTAGAGAACTGCTCAAAGATAATCTTTATCTTGTCCAATGCCTCATTGGTGTCGATACTGAATTTGTCCGCTCCAAGAAGAAGCCATCTTTCTATCAATTTGTTCCGTTTAAGATGGCCCAATTGATGTATCAAATATCTTTTGATTCTGTCATCTTTTCTGCTTTTCTGCAAAAGCCCTATTATCGAGTTGTCGGTATTAGAGGTGACTACTATGAACTCATAATTCTCCAAAACGTTCTTAAAGGCTTCGGCGATGCCGTCCTGATTCAGTGGTGATCTGTCAATATTGTCAATAAAAACGCATCGCTTTGCTTTCTCAAACTGTAAAAATTGATCATAGTCTATCTTGTCGGCAACATATTGTTCTTTATATGCTTCTTTCAGAATGCCTCCGAGTTTTACGACTTTCACATTCTGACCTTTTACAAACAGTGGATATATTCCGTTTTGGTAGCATTGTCTAATCAGCATCTTTAACAATGAAGTTTTCCCGGACTGGGGATCGCCTTCGATGAAAATGACTTGGCCCTCGGAACAAGTATTCATTAGATTCTCTGCATCCACATATGTATACATCCTTTGATTATCCAAGCATGACATGGGTTCCAAATCCGGATAGACATAAATATCATCCAATGTAAGGTTTTTCTTGACGGGATGTTGAATAGGTGCGTCAAGTCTTGACAAGAAATCATTGTGGGTGGGGGTAAACGACAAAGAGTGTTTTTTAAACATAATAGTTTGCGGAGTCTTTTCGTCCTGATAGGAGGAACCATCAGAATCCAGTACTATTTCATAAGGACTGAGCATCATCTCCTCTGTTTCATCATCAAGTACCGAGACCATAAACGACTGTTCTTTGCCTTGTTGAAGGGAATTGCTCTCTAAATAGAGTATTTTATCAATGTTTTCCAGATTTGAAATCACTTTTATGCCCCTTTGGTGTTCGTGCCCGCACATCAGTACGTTCGAGGTGTGTTCAATGTGTTCTTCAAAAGTCCTTTGATTGTTGTTGGCTGTTCGTGTAGAAAGCCAACCTGTTTTGTGATGAAATACCGATATGACTACATCCTTTCTTGTGTCGTCGATGGCATTATTATATAAAAAGAAGTTTTCGGGAAGGAGAAGTGACTGTGGTTGCTCGTTGATGGTTGACATCAAAGCGGTGTTGTAACAATGGAATATCAGATTACACCGATCATTAACAGCAATGGTTTTTGAATAAGAAACGCATGGTGAAATAGGGAAGCCGTTAAGTTTTGCAACGAAATCCCAAAAGTCTTTCTGTGGTTTCAAACAAATTCGAATGAAATCCTCTTCTTCAACAACATCACGATTTTTAATTGTATCGATGATAACGGGTCTAACAGGATCGTCTATATTGAAATTAATATCGTGGTTACCTGGCACAAACACGTAATCAAAACCATCGAGGGAAGCCTCTTTCTGCAGCTCTGTTTTCAAATCATTAAAGAACTTTTCGGCTAAACTATAATTTGCAACCTTTCCTTTATCGATGATGTCGCCTGAAACAACGACAACAACCTTGTTACAAGTGTTAATGATAGATTTGCAACTATGAGCAATGGCTATAGCGTTCTTAATAATAAAATCATCAGCCGACGATATGTGCAGGTCTGACATTTGTATGATTCCTATTCTCATATTTTGATTTTTATATAACTGATGCGCTTGAGGCTCTTTGAATTGGAGAATACAATGCAAAGTTAGGCTTTTTTTGATTTAATACACCGATTTGTAAAAAGAACTCGGTTTTTATCTCATTAATGACTTGGAATATCAGTAATCTTTTTTGGTTTTGCGAATTATACGTACAATTGTAGTATAATTCATAGTCCGACACAAGGCCTCATCTTTGCCCACGATTTAACCGTCGTGGGCCTTTTCTTTATCGGTACCGTAAGGATGGCCCGCGCCAAAACGAAAGTATCATGTTAGACACCATCACCTTTGACCAACTGCCCAAGGCCGTCGCCGACATCCTCGACGGCATCGCGGAGCTGAAGAGCATCTGCAACGACATCCGTGACAAGGACTTCGGGAAGGATGTTTACCTCACCGTGGAGGAGCTTTGCGCCTACCACCCCGACCACCCCTCGCAACAGACCGTGCGCCGTTGGAAACGGCTGGGCTACTTCCCCTATTACAAGGACGGGGAGACGCGCCGCGTGAAGTTCAAGAAGTCGGAGATAGACGCTTGGATTGCCTCAAGCAGGCACATGTCACGCCATGAGCGGAACGCGCTGCACGACGTCCAGATTCTTGCCAGACGGCGACAAATGGAGATAGGAGGGCTGGACGATGAATGAAGACCTGAAGGGTTATCCCGTGCTGTTCGACTGGATAGAGCTGTCGGACCTGCTGCTGATGTTGCACCTGACCAAGAACACCCTGAAGGAGTGGTGCTCGGAGGGTGGGCTGAAATGCAGCCGCATCAAGAACAAGACCTATTTCCTGCGCCAGGACATCGAGCGCTTCCTCTACAACCATTACCAAACCTACAAGCCATGAACACCGACAAAAGCAACGCCCCGGCGATGTACTTCTGGGGCACACCCGACAACTACGCCGTGAAGCCTTCGGCGCAATGCGACCTGAAGAGGCTGCCTGGCTTCAGCATCTTCAGGCGACCCATCACGAACAAATACCCTTACCAGGTGGTGAACCTGATCGATGTGTTCAACTACATCATCAGCGACTACGCCAAAGACCGCACCCGTGAGTATCGCTCAATCAAGGACGAGCGGTACCGCCGACAGTACAAGTCGGACAAGTTCGACTACTGCACCTTCTCCGGCATCTTCACGGTGCGCATCGACAAGGCCATCATCCAGCACTCGGGCTACCTCTGCCTCGACTTCGACCACTTGAAGGATGTGGAGGCCGTGTTTGAGCAGCTGAAGCAGGATCCTTATTTCGAGACGCTGCTGCTGTTTCGCAGTCCCTCCGGCGACGGGCTGAAGTGGGTTATCTCGTTCACGGACTCCTTCTATCGGTACGGCAACGACGGGGAGTCGTTCGGGGAGTACCAGGGGCGATTTTTCGCGAGTCTCTACAACTACATCTTCAACCACTACGGCGTGGAGGTTGACCGCCACTGCCGCAACCTCTCCCGCGCCTGTTACCTGCCGCACGACGCGGATGCCTACCTCAATCCCTCGCTGCTATGAAGAAAGCCGTCTTCAATCCCGATGACTGGAATGCCGCCGTGGCATCGTCGGCCAGGCACACGGATGTAGAAGCTTTGGTGAGTGCCGTCGAGGCCTCTGGTATCGACATCACGGCTGCCTATTCCGACTGGCTGGCCATCGGCTTCGCCCTAGTGTCGGAGCTGGGCGAGGAAGGGCGACCGCTCTTCCATCGCCTCAGCCGCTTCTATCCGGGTTATGACATGGCCGAGGCCGACCGGCAATACACGGTCTGCCTGCGTGACGGGAGCCGAGAAATCAGCATCGCCACGCTGTTTTACATCGCAAAACGTCATGGCGTTTCCTCATTTTCCTCAAGTTCCTCAACTGGTTGGGTTGAGGAACTTGAGGAAAACAACAATGGTTGTTCTTGCGTTTCGACTGAAAATGATACTCCAAAGTCTTTGCCAACCTTTTCGCAATCAGTCCGTTCGGACCTTCCGGCCATCATGCAACGCATTGTTTCCGATTCCGTTTCAGATGTGGACGCAGACATCCTAATCCTTGGCTCTCTTGCCGTTTTTTCGGCTTGTATCCCCAATGTTTTTGGCGTATATGATCGCCGAGAAGTTTTTGCCAACCTCTTTCTTTTTGTCACTGCCCGTGCATCAGCAGGCAAGGGGCGTCTCTCATTGTGCCGTCATCTTGTGGCTCCGATACACCAGGCGTTACGTGACAAATATCACAGACAGATGAAGAAGTTTGAAGCCGCCCAAGCTGCTTTTGTTACCAATCGTAAAAACGCCCTTGCCGTGCAGCCTAAGGAACCGCCGTTCCTCACTCTGTTTGTTCCTGCCAACAGCACGGCCACGGTGGTTTATCAAACGCTTGCCCAAAACAATGGAGTCGGTCTCCTGTTCGAGACCGAAGGCGACACCCTGACCAATGCATTCAACTCCGACCTTGGCAACTATTCAGACGGTTTTCGAAAGGCTTTCCATCATGAATCCATTTCCTACCTCCGTAAGAAAGACCATGAATTCGTCGAGATTGTCAAACCTAAGTTCTCCGCTGTTCTTTCAGGTACACCTCAGCAGATCTTCAACCTTATTCCTGATGCCGAAAACGGTCTTTTCAGCCGCTTCATTTTCTATACCATGCCTACTGAACTTGTCTGGCATGACATGTTCGCTTTCACGGGCGTTTCTACGGCTGATGAGCAGTTTAAGCAAATAGGCCGTGATTTCTATTCTTTCTTAAAGATGTTTCCAAAGAATCCAGTGCAGTTTACCCTTAGCCGGGTGCAGCAAGTCCAGTTCAACGCTTTCTTTGAGGTCACACAGCTTCGCTACGCTCGGTTCTTCGGTGATGACATCATTGCGTCTGTCCGCCGTCTTGGCCTTATTCTATTTAGGTTTGCGATGATTCTTTCGGTTTTGCGTCTCATTGATGAAAAGCCTTTTTCCTCTCAAAAAGTGCGGGAAGGGCTCGTGTGCGCGGATGCGGATTTCTCCACTGCTTTGGCAATGGTCAAAGTCCTGTTGGTTCATACAAGTTCTGTTTTTCAGGCTTTACCCCGAAAGCAGCCATCGTATAAAGCACTCAAAGGTAGCAAACAGTTTGCCGATGCCTCGCGATCAAAATTTTTTGAGGCCTTGCCGGCTTCGTTCAATCGTTCGACTTATCTCGCTATCGCCCAATCTTATGGCATCTCTGACAAGACTGCTGAACGATATATTGCGGGGCTTTGCAAGTCAGGGCAGCTGGAGCATCCGGCCAACGGGCAATACAATAAATCTTCTTGATCATGGAAGCACTTATCCACATTGAAGCTTACACGGTGGCTGCTTACCGTGCCATCCGCCCCGCCATCGTGGCCACCAACATCGGCTACTTTGGCGTGAGTGGCCTGCTGATTTCGGCCAAGATCAAAACCAAGGATTATTCTTACCTTGTTGATGTCGTCAACCAAGCTGCTGAAGACGCTGGAGTTGAGCGCTCGGAATACAGCATTGTATTAATGGAGATGCATAAAGCATGAGCTTTAGAAATCAGTTTATTAAGGCCTCGGCATCGCTATCGATGTCCGGGGCTTTTTTGTTGAGGAGCAAGAGCAATTGTCGGGATTCGTTGAGAATAGGCTCTCGCTCTTCGAGAATTTTAGCCGTTTCCCGGATGCAATTTTGCACGGTTTCGTCGGAGGGATCACCGTCAAGGAGCTTGTCAATAGCGGCCACTCTCTTGTCGATGTCGGCAATTTGCGCGTTCAATTGTTTCAGGCGTTGGATTATCAGTTTCTTGTCCATGACTTGATGGTTTTGTGGCAAATAAAGAAGGCGCAGACTATGCCGCAACCATTGTCAAAAGGCTCTGGTAAACCCTACAAGTATGGAAACGACCAGCCCACGCCTATGGCGCAGGCCTTATCGTTCGGTCTCCACTTGTTGAAATTTACCAGATTTCTTTGACTAGGAAACGCGAGCGTAAAGCCTTATCGTTATGTCTTATACGGGTACAAAAGTAAGACTTTTCTGTGAAAGGGAGAAATTTTGTGGTTTTTGGAGGGCTTTTGTGCGGGAAGGGTGTGAAAGTGAGCGATTGTGAGCAGGTAGGTTTTTCAGGAACGAAAAGTTTGGGTGTTGATGCAGGGGAAAACCATGTCAACGGCGAGCGAAAATTATCGGGTTTTGTGTCAACGAAGATACAAAACATCCCTTACGAGCGCATTCTACATAATAGTATTGGTTCCCCTTATGAGTTTAAGGATTATTTTTTCAATACTTACAAAGTCTTTAATTTCCTTATTATTGTTTTGCTTTGTCATAGTACTGGTTTTTTCTTGCTACAAAGAAAAACCATCTGTTAAGACAAAGCCATTGAACAAACATTTGTAGTCGTTTGCTGTCGGATAGATTATTGAGAATCTACAGTTACACTTTTGCTCCGTTTTGGCGGAATAGTTCTCTTACTTCATCAGACATTTCCGAATTTGAGAAATCCATCCCCGTTATTGATAATGAAAAAATACGAATAGTTCGGGTCTCGTTATTCTCCATGTTAGTAATACGTATGATGCCATTATCTAACCCGATAGCTTCAAATTTCTTTTTTTGAATAAAGCCTTGGAGATTATACTCCCCCGATTCCTTTTTGAGTTCTCCTGTTTCTATATCCCAGATGTAGGTATAGCGATTCGACTTGCCAATGAACTTTTTTCCATCTATTGAAAAAGAGAATTCGATGTATGAATTATTGTGTCCTTTCAATGATCTGATGTATTCACCAGTCTTCAAATCCCAAATGCATATGGTGCCATCCTCATCCCGACTGACAATGTACTTCCCGTCTGGTGTCAAATCGACGGCTATTATATATACTTCCTGTCGTCTGAAAAGGCTGAAAGTCTTTGTTTCTTGATAATTATGTACTTTCCATCGTCTGATAATACTGCTGGTCTTTAAATCATAAATGGTAATATATGAGCGTAATGCACTAACAATTCGTTTACCATCCTTGGTCATGGCTAGGCAATTCAAAGAATTAGTTCGACTATTATCAAGTTTACCCAATAAAGTCCTTGTTTCTAAATCCCAAATACGAATTAGTTTATCTGAAGACCTACTGATAATAAATCTATCATCATTGGTCACAATGACAGAATAGATTGCTTCACTATGGCCCTCCTCTATAGGAATCATCGATTCTCCCGAATTCAAATCCCAAATTCCTATTGTTTTATCAGCTGAGCCACTGATGATACGTTTCCCATCAGGCGTTACAGCAATGGAATTCACATAAGTTTTATGTCCTTTGATGGGCGGGATTTCTGACTTTAAAGTATTCGCGTTCCAAACGCTTATGTAATTTGAGCCAGATCCACTAACAACACGAGTGCCGTCACAAGTTGTGGCCAAGCAAAAAACAGGTCCGTATGGGCACTCTATTATCTTCTCGTCATTAGAATTATAAGTCTCAGTATTCCAAATACGTATGGTTTTATCATTAGACCCGCTGATAATGTGTGAACCATCTGGGACTAATGTAATGGCATTCACAGAAAACACGTGTCCCTTTATCGGTTCTCCTACTCTGACACCGGACTCCAAATCCCATAAACAAATTGTATTGTCCATCGAACCGCTTACAATCCGATGGCCATCTGGAGTAATGGCGACAGCACTCACCGTACTGTCGTGTTTCATTTTTGTATCGCCCATCTCCATTCTTTTCTTAAAATCCCAAACCCGAACCGTATTGTCTGATGATCCACTAACGATGCGTGTGCATTCATTATTTATTGCAACAGAATTTATTGTATCCATATGGCCTAATAAAGGCTCTCCAATTTGAAGTCCTGTTTTTAAATCCCAAATACGAATGGTTTTGTCACTTGACCCACTGATTATATATCTGCCATCTTTGTCAACGGCAACTGCGTTCACATCCTTTTCATGCCCCACTAAAATCATAATTTGGGCTCCATTTTCGGCATTCCATACTCGTATAGTTTTATCTGAAGACCCGCTGACAATGTATTTTCCATCAGGGGTTATGGCAATTGCGTTCACGCTACCTTCGTGCCCTTCTGGTGAGATGGTTTTATCTGATAGTTTTGTTTTGCTCATCCTATCTTTATGCAAAGGCAGTTTTATGGTCGTTTCAGTGTAATATTTTACTGTCTCATTAATGGACTTAAACGCGAACAAAGATATATTTCTCAAATCAAGTCCACTGAAATCTAAATGCGAAAAGTCGTTGTTGTGTAGCAATCCTTGCAATCGCAGCTGGTTTCTTGTGGCATTTTCAATAGAAGGAGTTGTTGCTCTATTTTGTTCCCACAACCATATCGCATCCTTCTCACTAATCAAATCTGCAACAAATTGCAAAACATAATTATCAACATATGATTCCCATTCTTTAGGAAGTTTACCATCCGACAGATGAATTGAATTAATCAAATGCATAGCGGCCAAAGCATCGCGGAATTGCTGGTGTATCAATCGGTATTCACCTTCATTATTAATAAACAAGCACAGATGTTCCTTTAAAATGTCACCAAGGTATTCCATGGTCGGCAATCCTGGTGATTGTCGCATAGTGGTTTTAATGTGGTCAGGCAATTGACCATGAGTTTCAACATGGCTCTTTAGCAGATGATAAGCCTCGTCAATTCTGTCAAAGAAAGACGATTCGTCCAATACAAAATCTGAATGTTGTTGCATGATCCATGCGATGTAAGGTGCTATGACTTCCATTGCAAGGATACCTGCCTTGGCATTTGATTTCTTGTTCTTGAAGCGCCACAATTCACATTGCAGATAGTTCCAAATAAGGAGACCTGCATTCTTAGCTTCCTTGAATCTTGCGAAAGGGGACGGGCGATCGTTGCGGATGGCTTCTGCTTTAATATAAAGGGTAAGCAATAGCGGGATAGTGATAAGCTTGATTACGGCGGGATTCTTAGGGATGCCCATTTTGTGGCTTACCAAGTATTCCGAAACCGTCTCCTTAGAGAGAGGTTGAAGCTCAATCTTGGAAAAGCTTGAACGCAAGGCTACATACTGGTGGATGTCGAATCGTGAGGAGGTTACGATTTGAAGGCCCGGCAGTTCAGACCAAAGCTCAATATCCTCGCTGATGGACCCTCTAAGTTCGAAGGGTATTTCGTTGAACCCGTCCAACAGCAGCAATAGATTAGGTCCATTTGTCCAAGGCTTATTGATGACTTCTTGCAAGAGGTGATACTGATCCTTGGAGTCTAGAATTCGGTTTCTGATATACTTCTCAATCGGGTTGGTTTTCTCTTTAAGTTCATGAAGTGGAATATAAATGGCTGGAACAGGATGGGGCGCAAAATTGTCGGGAAGACTGAGCAAGGTAACCGTCTTGCCGATACCTCCCTCACCTTCTATCATCAAGTGGTTTGTTTCACCCCTAACCCAGCTTTCGGCAATGATTTTCCTTACAGTTTTGAGCTCGTTGTTGAGATCCCGCGCTTCTGTGTCGAATGTCACCATCCCATTGGGGAACAAGCTGGCATCTATATCCATCAATCTGAAACTGGGATGATGCTTGCGCTTTTCCTCAAGTTTATTATGTAAACAGGCATCAAGAGAATTGGCATTCACGTTTGTTTTTCTTCCCTTCTTATTCTCCATATCATCAAGGCGCTCCTTAAGCCTATTAAAGCCTTTTTTGACATTCTCATTCAAATCACCGAGGCTTTCCTTTATCTCTCCTGTGTCTGTCTTAATCTCTACTACACCTCCCTTTACTTCTTCCATCTCTTTGGATAACCTTCCTATCTCGTCTTGTATGACTTTGACTCGGCTGTCGATGTCTTCAGAAATGTAGTGTTGCCATTCATCTTTCAAGATAGTCAATAATTCTTTGTCCTTTAAGATCTGATTGTATAATCTCCTGAATTCTTCCTTATTAATGTATGATGGCAGGATGATTTCACCTATTCTGGCAGGATTATCATAAGCCTTTACCAATAGGTCAATTAGTTCAGCCTCGTGAAGCATTGCATTTCTGATATACAAATCATCATACTTCGCTGTGGGTTTCAACGCTTTGGCAATGGCATGGTCAAATTTTTTAATAATTTGATCACCATATCCGACTGTCCTTTTTCGTACACCTCGTACTATATCTATAAGGGGTGGTAATAATCCCACAAAAAGCTCCATTGTTTCCATAGACCTGTATTTTGAAGGCAAATATACACCATTCTTTGTGGTGAGTACTCTGTTTTGGTAATAGAAAATAAAAATTTCAAAAATTGGGTCTAATGGACAAAAGCAGGATGGATAGTCTACTGAAAAGCAATAATAAAACAAAAAGTAGGGTAAAAAGCTGTAGTTCGGCTTGTGAAGAGGTTTTGCGGCCTGTCATTATTTTCAAATGAGCTTATGGTCATCTTGTGTTGTGGCGGGCCGGCAACAATCGGACACTGTATGTGGGGGGGGGTACGACAAGTACTATCCTGTAGTGGACCGTCAAAAGACCCTATCGCTGTGCGGCTTCTGTGATCACAAGGTCAGTCACGGCAAGGCCTTCAAGCGCAACGTTATTGTAAGGTGTGCTGAATAGAAATTGTGTTTTGCTTTTTGAATGGGGTTTTCCTCGTTTTCCTCAAGTTCCTCATTTTCCTCAACATGTTTTCGTGAGGAATTGGGATGGAATGGTGAGCGGTTGTGAGCAGGTGGTGAGGTTGAGCGAGGGTGTGTCAACGTGTCAACGGGCGTGTCAACATGGTTGTTTGTTGTCGAAATAATTATCATGAGTGGCCATAAAAATGGGATTTGGTTGACACATGGTTGACACGGGATGGGAATTAAGGGGAAGAAAAATCCCTAACTGATTGATAATCAATTAGGGATGTGTGGATTGATTGTAGCCCCACTAGGACTCGAACCTAGATTTAAAGTTTAGGAAACTTCCGTTCTATCCCTTGAACTATAGGGCCATCGTAAAACGTGAGTGCAAAAATACGTTTTTTCTGTTTATAAACACCCACCGTTTGAAAAAAACATCGTATCTTTATCGCTTCAATTAAATAAGATCCACTATGAAATATCTTAAATATCTTTTTCTAATCGTCGTCTCATCGCTGGGAATCAGCGCTTTAGCCCAAGGCGGCGTCGGCATCGGAAACTGGCGTACCCACATGCCTTACCAAAAAGTCATCGGAGTGGAAGCCCTCGGAAGTAAAGTGTATGCAGCTACCAACTACGAATTGTTTACCTATGACACCGACGACAATAGCCTGCAAATCCTGAACAAAATCAATACCTTGTCGGATATCGGTATCGCCAAGATAAGCCGTAACCCCCAACTCGACCTCCTCGTGGTAGCCTATACCAATGCCAATATCGACCTCATCGACAAACAAGGCAACGTGTTCAATATGAGCGATATCAAGGATAAAAACATCCTCGGCAACAAAACCATCAACGACGTGGTCTTCAAAAACGAATTGGCCTACTTCGCATGCGGCTTCGGCATCGTGGTCTACGACTTGAGAAGACAGGAAGTGGTTGACACCTATTACATTGGACAAAACGGCGCTGCAGTCAACGTTACCGACATCGCCTTCTACAACGGACGTATCTACGCATCTTCCAACGATGGCTTGTACTATGCCGATGAAAACAGTACCACCCTTGCCAACTTTTCCTCATGGCATTTCGACAACTCATTGATATATCCACATTTCCCCTACAATGAAATGGAAACGTTCGGGGGAAAGCTGTTGCTCAATTATACTGAAGGTAATTATGATGCCGACACGCTTTTCGTTTTCGACGGAGAACAATGGTCCTATTTCGACAAGACCTATTGCGCAAACAAAAGGGAATTGCGAGTGAGTCAAGGTAAACTCGTTGTCTCCTGTTTTAGCGTGGTCGATGTTTTCAATGAGTCGTTTGAACTGGTGGACCGTGTTTATGGCGCTGAAACATCTTTGCGTCCCAATGCGGCTTTTATTGATGATAAGGGAATGTATTGGGTTGCTGACAGCAACCATGGGTTGATCAAGACACCGAACAGTTGGGAATTCGAACTGTTGTGCCCGAATGGTCCATACAGCAAAAGCGTCTTTGAACTGAGTACCTTTGGAAAACATGTGTGGATCGCCACAGGAGGCCATACCTCAACATGGGCCAAACTATACGCCCAAGAGGGTGTGTGCCATTTCGACGGTAACTGGTGGACCAATCTGAATCGCAACAACATCCCAGCCTTGGGCGAAGAAGGCATCAGCGACTTCGTTTGCTGCGCGACGGACCCGATCGACACCACCGTGACTTATGTGGGTACCTGGGGCAAAGGCGTGCTGAAATTCCAAAACAACGAATACGTGGGGAAATTCGACAACACGAATAGCTCGCTCGGCGTATGGACCCAAGATACACGTTATGTCATGGTGTCTGGGATGGCATTCGATAGCCATGGCAACCTGTGGGTCGCCAATTCCGGATCCAACAACCTGCTTTCCGTCATGGAACGCAACGGACAATGGCACTCCTATAACTTGGGCGGGACCAACAGTGGTATCGACATCTCCTTCATGGTCATCGATGGCAACAACTATAAATGGATTATGACCCGCATGGGCAACGACACGAAGATCATCGTGTTCAACGACAACGGTACCTTTGACGACACTTCCGACGATCAGGTGAAATCGCTCCGCTGCGTGGCGGGACAAGGCGGTATCTCCGGGTCGATGGTGAACTGCCTCGCCGTCGACCGTAACGGATCGGTATGGGTGGGCACCGATAGCGGTCCTTGCTATTATGCCGATACCAGAAAACTCTTCTCCGAAAACCATTATGACGCCAGTGTGGTGCTTGTGCCCCGTAACGACGGCACCGGACAAGCCGACCCGCTCTTCGACGAGGTCAACGTGCTCAGTATCGCCGTGGATGGCAACAACAACAAATGGTTCGGCCTCGAGTCGGGGGTTTACCAACTGTCGCCCGACTGTCGTACCCAACTGCTGTATTTCAACACCGACAACAGCCCGTTGCTCGACAATTCGGTACGCACCATGGTGATAAATGAAGACGGAGAAGTGTTCTTCGGCACGGATCTGGGCGTGATTTCCTACCGGGGATCAGCTACCCCGGGAGGGCCTACCAACACCGACGTGGTGGCCTATCCCAATCCAGTCAGGCCTGGCTATAGCGGCTATGTGGGCATCAAAGGACTCGTTGAAGACGCCCTCGTGCGTATCACCACCGTTGACGGCTCGTTCGTCACCGAACTCATCGCCGAAGGCGGCCAGGCAGTGTGGGACTGCACCAATGTCAATGGACAGAAAGTGCGTCCAGGTATCTATCTGGTGTTTGTCAGCACCTATGAAGCGAAAGAACGCCTTGCCACAAAAATCCTTATCATGAACTGATGAACGAAAAGACCCAGGGTTTTGTCCTGCAAGCCATCCGTTATGGCGATACCAGTCTCATCGTGAAGGTTTATACCCTCAACAATGGACTGCAAACGTTCATGGTAAAAGGAGTCCGTGGTAAGTCCTCACACAATCGTGCGGCCTTTTTCCAACCCATGACCTTCCTGCGTTTTGTCCAAAAGGACAAGTCTCGTTCCGGCTCCATGTCATTCATGGGTGATGTGGAAGTGGACTATGCCTATCAGACTGTACCCGTTGTCATGAACAAAAGCGCCATCCTGATGTATGTCGCAGAGCTTTTGTCGCATGTCCTTACCCAACAGGAACGCAACGAGCCACTCTATCACTTCGTCCATCAGTCAATGGTCTGGCTTGACCTGGTAGAAGAAGGATATGCCAATTTTCCTATCTATTTCACATTGGAGATGAGTCGTTTCCTTGGTTTTTACCCTCAGGCCAATTACACTGAACAAGCCTTGTTCGATATGATGGAAGGCCAATTTGTTGCCACAGAGCCACTGCATCCTTATTATTTGAACGAGGAGTACAGTCTGGCCTTGTCAAACCTCCTGAACTTGAGTATCGACGAGTTGGCTCAGGTGACCATGACAGGCCTTCAGCGCAATGCGCTTACCGATGGCATTATAACATTCATGCGACTGCACGCGCCCTTGTTGAAGGGGTTGCAGTCGCATGAAGTGCTTAAGGAGGTCCTCCGTTAAGGCTTATCTCAGGCTGAACGAGGTCTGGCCCACGAGATTGTTTTCGTCGTAGATGTCAACAAAATAGTAGCCTGGCTGCATCTCCTTGCCCGAAGGCTTGATGTAGTAGGCGCGGACATCTTTCTCGCGGTTGTCGTAGTTTACCAGTATCTTCTCGGTGTATTGGAGCAGCTCACCTTGGTACGTGAAGGCATATTCATCGCCCATGCCCTTGCTGATGATGTTCTTGCTGGGATCGGCTATGCGCATGTAGAAGGTCTTGGTGCCCGATTCAACCAAGTCGTTCTGACCGACGGTGAAAGTCACACGGATGCGCTCGGTGCGACCAGCCTTGTCAGTCTCGGTCTCCTGGCTTCCGCCTTTGAAGCGCACGGCATCGGCAGAGAGGTTGTAGATCCTGAGCACGGCGGCCATGTTGACCTTGCTGGTCAGCTCTTCCTTCTGGCGCTGGAGGTTGCGGTTTTGTTTGCGTTCTTCCTGAACCTCTTCACGGATACGCTCATTCTCGGCAACGAGTTGCTCGTTCACCACATACAGCGAGTCGAGCTGACGGATGTATCCTTGGGAGATGGCTTGCAGTTCGGTCACTTTTTTCTTGATGCGGTTGTAGTCCCATTGGGTTTCCAAAAGACGTTTGATCTCTTCAGCATCGGCCATGATGATGCTGTCTTTCTCGGCCAACTGGCTGCTGAGCTCGCCGTAATTGGCTTTCAATTCGTTGTGGACCCTTACCAGACTGTCGACTTCAGCCTGGAAATCGGCGCGTTGCTGCTCCTTCTCGTTCTCCAGCGTGTTCAGGTCGCCTTTGAGGGAGATCAACCAAAACGACAATCCGATGATGATTAGGGCCAATACTCCGAGGATGGCGTACAACCAACCTTTGGGTTTCGTAGATGATGTTCTTTCAGTGTTCATTTTCTATAATAGTTTTAACTTTCAATTCTCAATAAACCGCTTCAACCTTGGTTCGGGCGATGTTGATGGGCAGGTATTTGCCGACAGACTCAATATACACCACTAGGCGCTTTTTGTTCTTGATGGGAGCCAAACGTCCCGTCAGTCCAATCATCGGCCCGGCGGTGATCCTCACCAACTGGCCTTCGTGTAGTTCTGTCTCATCCACCTCCGCCTCGTCTTCCACATAATCATCGCAATATTTCTTGATGGCGATGATCTGGTTTTCGGGAACCACTACAAAATGTTTGTTGAAACTCACGAACCGGGTCACTCCAGGAATCTCCAAGACCTTGAAATACCACCGCTCGTCGGCTCTGACAAACAGGTACGACTTGAACAACGGTTCTTCCACCTTCTTCATGCGGTCGCTCCACTTCTTCATCTTCACAATGAGCGGAAGGTATGATTCATAGCCCAATTTCAACAACTGCTCGTGAACCTTCTTCTCTGCTCTGGAATGGACGTAGAGCGCATACCATGGTAGCTTTTCCGGCTCCTCCATCACAAATCAATTCTCGCTGTTCTTGCTTTCGTGTTTATGGTGCTTGTGGTGTTTCTTCTTTCCGAAGCCGAACAATCCTCTCCTCTTTTTCTTTCCGGTCTCTTCTTCCTCGCCGTAATAGATGGCGGCATCGTCGTTTCCATAGTGACCATAACCATATCCGTAGCCATAACCATAACCATAGCCATAACCGTAGCCGTAACCATAGTGGTAGCGACCGTAGCCGTAGGCTCCTTCTTGGTGGATGCCGTTGATGACGATGTTCACCTTCAGTCCACGGTCTTCGATGTCCTTGATGATACCGGCGAAGACGTTCTTGTCGGTGTAGCCTTGACGTACGATATAGATGTTGGCGTCAGAATGCTTCATCAGCAGGAAGGCGTCGGTCACCAGGCCGAGAGGCGGTGTGTCGATGATGATGTAGTCATAACGTTGTTTCAGTTCCTTGAACAGTTCGTCGCATTTCTCTGATGCGATGAGCTCGGCAGGGTTGGGTGGGATGGGACCCGAAGTGATGATGTCGAGGCTGTCGAGTCGTCCTGTGCTTTGGATGACTTCGTCCAAGGTGTTCTTGTTGCTGAGGTATGAACTCAAACCGATGTTGTTGGAGAGTCCGAATTCTTGATACAGTTTAGGTTTACGCAAGTCGAAGCCGAGCAACAAGGTCTTTTTCCCGTACAGCGCATAGATGGATGCGATGTTGATACTGTTGAAGGTCTTACCGACACTCTGCATGTCGCCGGTGACCAGCACGCAGCTCTTCTGCTTGCCTTGTGTGATGAAGTCGATGTTGGTACGGATCGAACGGAAGGCTTCGGCAGTGGGTGATTTGGGTTTCACGATGACCACGCACGGGTCTTTGGAGCTGATCATGCCAATCTGTCCGATGATGGGGAAGTTGGTGGCTTTTTCCACATCCTTACGTGACTGGATCTTGTTGTTGAAGAAGTCTTTCAGGAAGAGGATAAGTGCAGGAATCAGCAGTCCGAGGATGATGGCGATCAGATAGATCATGTTGGTACGTGGGGCCACTTTCACTGCGCGAGGCACGCTGGCATAGTCGATCACCTCGTTGTCGGCGGTGTTCGAGGCCTTGATGATCTGAGCCTCGGCACGGCGTTGCATCAGGTAGTTGTAAGTCTCTTGACTCAAGGTAAAACGACGCTCGTAGCCCACCAGCAGACGTTCTTTCTGGGGCAGGTTTCTGGCTTCGTTTTCGATCTTGCGGATGCGGCTTTCAACATCGCTGATGCTTAATTGGGCGTTTTCAACCAGGTTGTTGATGTTCTCGAGGATGGTGCGTTTGGTAGTCACGATCTGCTCGTCGAGTTTCACGATGGCGGGGTGTTCCTCGGTCAAGGTGAGCAGTTGGCTGGCACGCTGTTGGTTAAGGTTGACGAGGTCAGCCACCAATTTGTTCAGCAAAGGATCGGCGATACCCATGGCCGAAGGTGCGGCAAGGTTGTCAGGGTTGTCGATATTGTCCTTCATGTACGACTGCAACCGTTTGTAGTATTGCATGTTGACTAACAGTTCGGCGTGTTCCTGCTCCAGTTTCTGCAAGGCGTTGATCACTTGGGTCGACTGGGCATTGAGGTTGGTCAGGTCGTGGGAGGCGCGGAATTGCTCCAGGTCGATCTCCGCACGGCCCAGGTCGGTCTCAGTCTGTTCCAACTGTTCGTTGATGAACTCGATGGTGTTTTCTGAGATTTGGTTCTTGCGGTCCAGGCCACGGTGTACGTATTGGTTCATCAGGTTGTTGATGAAATCCACCATCTTTCTGGGGGTCTCACCCGTCATGCTGATGTTCACGATGGAAGCCTGTTTGCTGATGGCGCTGGCATTGAATTGCATACGTTTGGTCAAGGTCAGATAGTCCAAGAACACAAACGCCATCTTGCGTCCGTCGTCGGAGTCAGCATTGTAAAGGCCGTTCTTGACAATACGGAAGCGGTTGTATCCAGTGTCGATCCAGTCGTTGAGCGCATACTCACCTTCGATTTTGATCTCTTCTTTCCTTCTCGGGACAACGAATTGTTCGTTGGCGTAATCGTATTGGGCATGTGATTTCGCCTCTGCCTTCAGTATGGCACGGTCGCCTTGGATGACGAGGTAATACATCAAACCTACCGCTTGAGGAATCTCCTTGTCAAACTCGATGACAAAAGGAGAGCTCTTGTAACTCTCTACGGTTCTGAACCTGCCAACGTTGTAATAGGCTACTTCCAGGTTCATCTGTTTCACCACTTGTTCGCTCAGGCTGTACGACTTAATGATGGCAATCTCGTTGTCGAGGTTCTGCATGTTGCTGTAGTTGACACCCGTCATGATGGAGGTGGGGTCAAACATCGACCTCGTGTCTTTGACGAAGACAGTGCCTGCCACTTGGTACTTGGGGGCGGTGAAATGGTTGTAAACCCAGGCGACTGCGACGGCTAAAATAACGAAGGCAAGGAACAAGTACCATTTGCTCAAAAAGATATAGATCAGCGCTTTGATGTCGATGGACTGTTCTTCTTTTTCCTGTCCACGATAGTTGGGGTTATCTTGAGAGTTGCTCATGACTGCTTAATTTTTTTTCATGTTAAGATATAATGTAACCATGGTGACGCCCAGAGACATGACCGAAAGCACGGTCGAGTAGGGGAACGAGGTGAATCCCCATTGCTTGAACTTCAAAGGCTCGACATAAATGATGTCGTTGGGTTTCAGGTAATAGTAAGGAGAAGAGAGAATGTCGGCTTTGCCAACGTCGACAGTGACGATCTCGCTGCCGTTATCGGTGCGGCGTACAACCTTGACGGACTCGGTCTTCGCAAAATTGGTGAAATTGCCAGCCAAGGCCAAAGCCTCGAAGATGCCAATCTCCGATTGGTAGACTTTGTATTTGCCAGGTCTGGTGACCTCGCCAAGGATGGTGAGGTCGAAGTTGGACAACTTGACCATCAACGCGGTCTCTTTGACATATTTCGACAATGCGAACTGCAAACGGTCCTTGGCTTGCTCCACGGTGAGATTCTTCACATACACCAAACCCGTCAAGGGGTAGTCGATGTAACCATCCTTGTTGACGGTGTAGGAGTTCAAGTAAATGGAGGCATCGTTTGACATGTAGTTGCCGCTTCTTGTTGGGTCTCCTCCGTTAAGGATATTGGAGTTTTGGGCATCGATGACGCTGATGGCCTTGATGTAAAGGTTGTCACCAGGTTGAAGTTTGTAGTCCAATGACCTTTCATTCCGGTACTCGACCGAAGTGTTTTCTTTGGCCATCTCCATCTCCTTCAAAAGGAGCATCTTTTTCTGCGGAACGCATGAAGAGAAAGCCATGATGCCAATGATGGCGAACAAACCGATTCTGTTGATGAGTTGCTTTTGCTTCATATCTTTTTATTTTCTGATTATTTTCTGATGATGGATACCTCCCGTATGCCTGTAAGCGGTGTGATGGGCATGTGGTTTTCTATCTGAAAAACATAAGTGTCAGGCTCATTGAGCGTCAACTCGTTGTTAAGGGGGAAACGAAAATGATATACGCCTCCAACCGCTTCCGACTTCCATAGCCCGTCACGGTCCTTTACGGTGTATTTGTAATTCTTGGAGCGGAGCGGGTTGCCCGACTCGTCGAACACCGTGAAAACGATCTCAAAGTAATTGAAGGTGTAGGCGTCGTCAAATGTCGCCTCGAGTTCCAAATTGTACGAGACGGGATTGCTCAAAGTGATGGTGTTCTCAACGTAATCGAACCGTTCCCAACTTGAAGTGGGGAACTCCCTTGAAACCAAAACGTTCCCAACCTGGTCGTTGTGGCAGGAACTCAGGCCAAGCAAAAACAAAACGCCAAAAACGAGCAAAACTCTCTTCATAAAACCATTTTAGGTTGCAAAAATACAATCTTTTTTATTCATATCCTATTTCTCGGGCAAAAAACTTATTTTTGCAACACAAATCAACAAACAAAAAATCCGAAACCTTTTTTATGAAAAACCAGAACCGAAATCTTTCCAACCGACAGTATGTGATCATCGGTGTTTTTGCCGTTGTCGGCCTATTGTACGTGATCAAGCTGTTTTCGCTTCAAGTGCTCAACAAGGAGTTGAAACAGTCGGCCGACAACAATGTGTTGCGTTATGTTACCCAGTATCCCGCCCGAGGCAAAGTGTTCGACCGTAATGGAAAACTGCTTGTCTATAACGAGGCGGTGTACGACCTGATGGTGGTCCCAGGCCAGGTCAAAGACATCGACACGCTCGAGTTTTGCCGCCTGCTGAAGATCACCCCGGAAAGCTTTGTGGAACGTCTCACCAAAGCGAAAAAATACTCCCGCATCAAAGCCTCGGCGTTCTTGCCCCAAGTCTCCAAGGAAGATTATGCACACGTGGGGGAGGTGCTTTACCGTTTTCCGGGTTTTTATTTCCAAACGCGCACCTTGCGCCATTATCCAAGTGCCGTCGCAGCCCATACGCTAGGCGATATCGGAGAGGTGAACCACGATGAAATGGCCGCCGATCCATACTACAAGATGGGCGACTATGTCGGGAAGTCGGGCATCGAGAAGTTTTACGAGAAAGAACTCCGTGGCAAGAAAGGCCTGAAAGTGGTGCTGGTGGACGTGCATAACCGTGAGAAAGGCAGCTATCTCGACGGTGCGCTCGACTCCCTTCCAGTGCCAGGAAAAGACCTGTATCTTGGCCTCGACGCGGAATTGCAAGCCTATGGCGAACGCCTGATGAACGGCAAGATTGGGTCCATCGTCGCCATCGAGCCTAAAACAGGCCAGATACTCGCCTTCGTCACTAGCCCTACCTATGACCCTAATCTCCTTGTGGGGCGCGTCCGCGGCGCAAACTACAACGCTTTGTTGAGCGACCCGTCCAAGCCTCTCATCAACCGTGCCATCAGCGGCACCTATCCCCCAGGCTCCACCTTTAAGATGGTGAACGGACTCATCGCCCTCCAAAGCGGCAGCATCACTCCCGCCACACAGTTCCACTGCAACGGCCCAGCCAGCACTCCCATCAAGTGCACACACTTTCATGGCGGTGCTCCTGACCTGGCCAACGCCATCGAGAACTCGTGCAACCCTTATTTCTACGAAGCCTTTAAGACCACCATCAACAATCCCAAGTTCGGTGGCATAAAAAAAGGCTATGACTATTGGAGGCAGATGACCTGGAATCTCGGACTCGGCCATCCTTTCGAGACCGACATACCCTACGAGAAGTCAGGCAATATTCCCACGGGTGCCTATTACGACAAGATGTACAACGGAAGCTGGAACTCGGTGACCATCCGCTCGCTCGGCATCGGTCAGGGTGAGATCCTGCTGACACCGCTGCAATTGGCCAACATCGCCGCCACCATCGCCAACGAGGGCTATTATTACCCTCCCCACCTCATCCGTGCCTTCGGCGACTCCACAGCCATCCCTGAGAAGATGACCACCAGGCTTGAAACAGGAATCGAATCCCGACATTTCAAGGTGATCAAGGCGGGCATGCAGTCTGTGTTCGAAGGCTCGCACGGCACCGCCCGAGGCTCCAGAATCCCAGGCATCACAGCAGGCGGCAAGACGGGCACTGCACAAAACCCGCATGGCGACAACCACTCCATCTTTATCGCCTTCGCCCCAGTCGAAGACCCGCAAATCGCCCTCTCCATCATCATCGAAAACGGCGGCTACGGCTCCACCTGGGCAGCCCCAATCGCCTCCCTCATGATGGAGAAATATATTAGAGGTTATACCGAGCGTCCCAACGTGGAAGAACGAATGATGAACGGTGTTATTAATTACGATATCAAGAAGAAAAAACAATGACCGACAGGAATAGTATCATAGGAAAAGTGGATTGGCCCCTGCTGCTGATGTATTTTGCATTGGTCATTGTGGGCTGGCTGAGCATATACTCCGCGGGAATGAGCGAAGGGCATCATGCCATTTACGACATGTCGCAATTCTGCGGAAAACAAATGATGTGGATAGGCATATCCCTCGGGGTCGGTTTTCTGGTGTTGCTCCTCGACGCCAAGATCTACGATGCCTTTGCCATCTGGGTGTATGTCATCGTGATGCTGCTGTTAGTGGTGGTGCTGGTCTATGGCAGAGCCACCAACGGAGCCACCTCATGGATCGACTTCGGCGGTGGCATCAAGTTGCAGCCGTCAGAGTTCGCCAAACTGGGTACGGCCTTGGCCGTGGCAAGCTTCCTCGGAAGGCAGGACTCCGACTTGAGCAACCGTAAGACCCGTCTTCCTGTGTTTGCCCTCATCCTACTTCCGGCCGCCTTGGTGCTGCTGCAACATGACGCGGGCTCAGCTATTGTGTTCGCCTCCTTCATCTTTGTCCTCTATCGAGAAGGCTTGCCTGGCGCCGGTGCCGTCATGCTGCTCGCCATGGGTGCCGTGGCGGTCTTCGTGCTCACCCTGTTGTGGTCGAAAACGGTGATGTGCATCATCATAGGTTCCATGTTCGCCCTCACATTGGCGTATTATCTGCTTCACAAGAAAAAAGGCCTTTGGCGTATGGTGGCGGTATACGCCTTCTTTTTCGCCTTCGTATTTTGCGTTGACTTCGCCTTCTATCATATTTTGGAGGACCATCAACGTATCCGTATCGAGGTGATTCTTGGAATGAAAGACGATCCCCAAGGCGCCGGCTACAACCTCCATCAGTCGCAAATAGCCATCGGATCGGGCGGCTTCTGGGGCAAAGGCTTCCTGCAAGGTACCCAAACCAAATACGACTTCGTCCCTGAACAGCATACCGACTTTATCTTCTGCACCGTCGGGGAGGAAGGTGGCTTCAAAGGTACACTGTTCGTGATTCTGCTGTATGTGGGCCTGCTTGTGCGCATCATCAAGATGGCCGAACGCCAGAAACTTGCCTTTAGCCGCATCTACGGCTATGCAATCGCAGGCATCCTCTTTGTCCATGTCGCCATCAACATCGGAATGACCATTGGCCTCGTGCCCGTCATCGGCATCCCTCTCCCGTTCTTGAGTTACGGGGGCTCCAGCCTGCTCGCCTTCACCGTCATGCTGGCCATCTTTGTGAAACAGGATGCCAACAGACTTAACATTTTATAATTTTTTTTGTATTTTTGCACCTATGAAACATACCCTCCTTATCATATTGCTCATTGGGGCCACATTAATGGCTCGGTCGCAGGTGATCGACACTATTCCGGAGATGGAAGCTGACAGTCTTTTGGTCGCCGATTCCATCGAAGACATCGAAGATTCAGAGGTGACAATAATGTTCGAGTCGCTCGTGAACCTTCCTTATTTCGGTAACGAATACCTCAAAATCGATACCGTGGAGATGAACATCTATGGGTATGACTACGGAGAAGTTCCGGTCTTTCCCGATAGTGTCTATCGCCAAAGAATTGAATACCTCGCCACCCAGACTACCCTGCCATTGGCTTATAATGATTATGTGAAGCGGTTCATCGAGCTGTATGCTGTCAAGCGCAGGGGACTCACGGGTCGCATGCTGGGCTTGGCCCATGTCTATTTCCCGCTGTTCGAGGAGACGCTTTCCAAATACAACATGCCGTTGGAGCTGAAATACCTTGCGATGATCGAGTCGGCGCTCAACCCCACGGCAGGCTCTCGCGCCGGTGCCAAAGGCCTCTGGCAATTCATGTACAATACGGGCAAACTTTATGGCCTGAAGTCGTCCACACTCGTCGAAGAACGCTATGACCCGCTGAAAGCCACCGAGGCCGCCTGCCGCTGCATGAACGACCTCTACAGCCGCTACAAGGACTGGTTCTTGGTTCTCGCCGCTTACAACGCAGGTCCAGGTAATGTCAACAAAGCCATCAAACGGGCTGGCGGAGCCATGAACTACTGGGCTATCTGGCCTTATCTTCCCCGGGAGACCCAAAGCTATGTCCCCTCGTTCATCGCAGTCAACTATGTAGTCAGCTTCGCTCCCGAGCATAACCTCTATCCCATCGACCCCGGACTGCTTATGAGCGGCACCGATACCGTCTGGGTGCGCGACGTGCTCACCTTCCAACAACTGGTGGAGACCCTCCATGTTCCCATTGAGGACCTGAGGACCTTTAACCCTCAGTATATCAAGGAAATCATCCCAGCTACCGATAGCATACCCTATGTGCTTCGGATGCCGACACAATACGCACTTGACTTTGCCGGAAGGGAACGTGAAATCTATGCCTATCAAACCCAAGAGGCCATCGACAAGGCCAAAGTACTCGAACAGGCAAAAAAAGTGCCTACCGAAGTGAAACAAGCCGCCAAATACCATACTGTGAAAAATGGTGAGACCTTGTCTTCGATAGCAAAGAAATACAATACAACTGTATCAAAAATAAAGAAACTTAACAATCTCAAGTCTGATAAAATCAGGGCAAAACAAAAACTCCGTGTATCATGAAGAAACTCAATAAAACAGCGGCTTTCCTGTTGGTTCTGCTGATGGTCGTTACGTCAGCCTGTAACAGGGATAATGAGAAACCTCGTAAAGATCGTTCGGCAGGCGGCACCTCCGAGATTCTGGTGGTTACCCAAAACGATGAGCAATGGGAGGGGATGATAGGTGACACTATCAGGGCGTTTTTCCTGCAAGCGCAGTATGGTCTGCCCCAACCTGAGGCCTTGTATAAGTTGAGTCACATCAATGTGAGTGGCTTCAGCGATATGTTCAAGAAGCATAAATGTCTTCTGATAGTAGAGATTAATCGCAATCTTGACAAACCTGTAGTGGAAACGGGTGAGGATGTGTGGGCCGCTCCGCAACGGGTGATGAAAATCATGGCTCCTGACTATTCTTCATGGTGCCAGGTTTTCAATGAGCAAAAAGAGGCTTACAAAGTGATGTACGACAAGGTGGAACGCGACCGGATTCTCACCGTGCTGCGTCCCTCCAACGATGTGAACATCACCCAGAGAATCAAGGAGAAGCTGGGTTTCGACATCACCATTCCTGCCGGGTTCTTCATTGCGAAGGATGAACCCGATTTCATGTGGATCCGCAAAGAGCTGGAGAAGAACAGCTTTGGCATGTTTATCTATACCACGCCATACGAAGATACCCTTCAGCTGGAGTTGTCAAGCCTGGTCTCATTGCGCGACCGGATGATGCAGAAATACGTTCCAGGCCCCACCGACGGGTCGTTCATGACCACCGAAAAGGAGGATATGCCACCGATGCTCAATTACATTTCAACCTACCCCACGGGTTTCGCTGCCGAAATGCGTGGCATGTGGTGTCTGGTGGGTGACTACATGGCTGGTCCTTTCATCTCCTATACGTTTCCTGACAACCGCACGGGTAACCTTGTCACCCTTGAAGGTTACGTCTATTATCCCAACCATGAGAAGCGCGATGACCTGTTGCAGATGCAATCGCTGCTCTTTAGCGTGAGGATACCTGAGGAAGAATAAAGCCCCGTCATGTCGGATCTTCAATGGTTTAAGACTGCTGTCAGAGAGGGGAGAACCTTGGTTTTCGACCCTTTGCGGAAGCGTTACTGCACCCTGACTCCCGAAGAGGAGGTGCGACAAAAGGTACTTTATCTCTTGGTCGAACATCTTGGCGTTCCCGCCGGACTGATTGCAGTGGAGTATTCCGTCAAGGTCAACGGCCTCGACAAACGCTGCGATGCAGTGGTGTTCGGCAAAGACGGCAGCCCACTGATGATTGTGGAATGCAAGGCGGCTACTGTAAAACTCACCCAAAGCACCTTGGAGCAAGCGGTGCGCTATCATTCGGCCCTTCAGCCTAAGTTTTTGATGCTGTACAATGGCAAGGAGTGCTATTGCTTTAAGTCGGAAAATGGCAAGCTGAGCGCTCTGGACCGTCTTCCAACCTATTCCGATCTTCTTCCTTCAGTCGGTTAGCCGCATTTGGAGTGCCCGCAGTTGGTGCAAAGCATACAGCCGTCTTGATAGATAATGGTGTTTTGTCCACAATTCGGACACACTTTTCCGGTTACTTTGGTGCCGTCGGGAATGTATCTCTTGAGCGCCCTGACGATGCCGTTTTTCCAAGTGTTGATGTTGTCTTCTTCGACGGTCAGGTTCTGTACCAGTTCAATGACATAATTAATAGGCATGCCATGGCGCAGGATTCCTGAAATCAGTTTTGCATAGTTCCAATACTCTTTGTTGAACATGCGCGACAACCCTTGGATGGTCACTGGATAACCGCCTTTGTCAAGATACTGGAAGTCGTATCGCGAGGCTTCGCCTTTGGTCTTTTCCTTGATGATTGTGCCTTTTTCCACAAACGGTGGCAGGAAAATCTCGTCGGCGTTGCCCAAGAAGATCTCGTAAGGCTTGTCGTGGAGCTTCCCGACGAAGGCGATCCATTTCTCGTAATTGTTTTGGAACCGTACCACGTCGCACTCCAGCTCTTTCGGACGTTGTGGGGCCGAATTCATCCTGATGTCGCTAGGACGGTCGCCAGTCTCAGCTTCTGGCTTCTGACTTCTGTCTTCTGCCTTCTTTTCTTCCTTGGCCACCAACACGCCGTCGCGCGAACCGTCACGGTAGATGGTCATGCCTTTGCAGCCGCTCTCCCAGGCGGTCATGTAGATCTGGCTCACCAACTCCTCGGTGGTCTCTTTGGGGACGTTGACGGTGACGCTGATGGAATGGTCGACCCACTTCTGCATGCTGCCCTGCATCTTCACCTTGTTCACCCAGTCCACGTCATTGGCCGTGGCCTTGTAATAAGGCGACTTGGCGATAATCTCGTTCAAGCGCTCGTCGTCGTACCGGAGCACTTCCTCCACGTTGTATCCGTTGACTTGAAGCCAGGTGATGAATTTGTGGTGGAACACATTGTATTCCTCGAAGGCGTTGCCTACGCTGTCGATAAAGGTGGGATGCACGTCCTTATCGTGGGCGTTGACCTTGCGGCGGCGTTTGTAAACCACCATGAACACCGGCTCGATGCCCGAGGTGGTCTGGGTGCAGATGCTCACGGTACCCGTGGGGGCGATGGTAAGCATGGCGATATTGCGGCGGCCCACACGGCACATCTTCTGGTACATGTCCTCGTCCAAGGCCCGCAAACGCTTGATGAAGGGGTTGTTTTCCTCGCGTTTGGCGTTGAACATGGGGAAACTGCCGCGTTCCTCGGCCAGATCGACGGATGAACGGTAGGCGGAGTAAGCCAAAAGCTTCTGAATCTCCGTAGAGAAAGCGATGGCCTCGTCAGTGGCATAACGCTTGCCCAACGCAGCCAACATGTCGCCTTCAGCGGTGATGCCGATGCCGATACGGCGACCTTTCAGACACTTGTCCTTGATGTTTTTCCAAAGGTTCAGCTCAGTGCGCTTCACTTCGGCGTCCTCGGGGTCTGACTCGATTTTGGCTAAGATGGCATCCACCTTCTCGATTTCCAAGTCGACAATGTCGTCCATCATGCGCTGGGCCATGGCAACGTGCTTCGAGAAGAGCGTGTTGTTGAACCGAGCTTCAGGGGTAAATGGATTATCTACATAACTGTAGAGGTTAATTGCTAGCAGTCGGCAGCTGTCGTAAGCGCATAGCGGAATCTCACCACAAGGATTGGTACTGAGGGTCTTGAATCCAAGGTCGGCGTAACAGTCGGGGATGGACTCACGGATGATGGTGTCCCAGAACATCACGCCGGGTTCGGCGGACTTCCAAGCGTTATGGATGATCTTGTTCCATAAGGCTCGGGCGTCAACTTCTTTGGTGAACTTCGGGGTGGGCGAGTCGATGGGGTAGGTCTGGAGGAAAGGCTTGCCTTCCTTGACGCATTGCATGAACTCGTCGGTGAGTCTTACCGAGACGTTGGCGTTGGTGATTTTGCCTTGGGTCATCTTGGCGTCGATGAAAGCCTCCGAGTCGGGGTGTTTGATGCTGATGCTCATCATCAAGGCGCCACGACGTCCGTCCTGGGCCACTTCCTTGGTGGAGTTTGAGAAGCGCTCCATGAAAGGTACCACGCCAGTGGAGGTGAGGGCGCAGTTCTTCACGGGACTGCCTGCGGGACGGATGTGCGACAAGTCGTGTCCCACACCGCCTCTGCGTTTCATCAGCTGCACCTGCTCCTGGTCGGTCTTCATGATGCCTCCATAGGAGTCGGAGTTGCCGTTGTTGCCGATGACGAAACAGTTCGATAGCGATGAAATCTGGAAGTCGTTGCCGATGCCAGCCATCGGACTGCCTTGGGGAACGATGTATTTGAAGTCTTTCAGCACTTCAAAGATTTCCTCCTCAGTCAACGGGTTGGGATACCTGCGTTCGATGCGGGCAATCTCATGCGCGATGCGATGGTGCATGTCGTCGGGCGTCAACTCGTAGATGTTGCCGTCACTGTCCTTGAGCGCATACTTGTTGGCCCACACGTCGCCTGCCAACGAGTCACCATGGAAATACTCCTTGGCGGCCTCCTTGACCTGTTCGGTGGGGTAAATCTGATGCTTCACCACGACCTGTACATCCTCCTGTTTCGACAAGGTGTCCTCATCGAAACCGGAACTTTGTCTATAATCCAATATTTCACTGAACAAGTCCTGCTCTACAACCGTTGACTGCTTTTTGTTCTTCATATCTCGCTGAAAATTAAAATGATAGGAGGAGAAGCTCGTTTTCTCCAGCGCAATGATTTGCGTTTGCTAAATTAGCAAACTGATAGCATACCCGCATGGTAAAAAAGGCTTTTTTTGCCCCTGTTTTTATCAACAACTGGTGTTGATAAAAAACTTAAAAATCCAAGTTGAACGAAAGGTAGAAATGGGGCTTTTTGTTGATGTGGCCATCTTCGATACCCCAGGCCATGTCGCCTCTTACGAAGTAACCTAAGATGGAGGTCCTAAGACCAATGCCCACACCGCCCACGATAGGTTCTTTGATTTCGGTGACGCTGATGTCGAGGTTCCCGTCGTGGTAGTGGGAAGTGTATAACGAGTTGTTGAGGTCGTAAGGGTTCCATCCCGTCCAGGCAGTACCCACATCGCCGAAGGCTACCAACTGGAAATCCTTGATGAATCTCATATTAATAGGTCTGTCGAGCAGGTAGCTGAACACAGGGAAACGCAGCTCGCTGTTGAGCACCACGAAGTTGTTGCCGTTGCGGATGTTCTGGTCGAAGCCTCTCATGTTGGTGGCCAGGGTCTGGTACAGGTAGTTCTGGCTATAATCGATAGGGGTGCCGTTGTCGAAGCTGGCAAGGATCCAGTTGTCGACGCCCCCCATGTAGTAAATCAACTTGTTTTGCCCGAAAGAGCTGCTTCCGGCAATGCGGTTGGCCCAGATGAAGTTGCGGTGGATTCGGGTGTAATGGCGGTAGTCGAACCCCACCACCACGAGGTTGCTGGTCTCCCGTTTTAGCGTCTGGTAATACTCTGCGAAGAGTTTTCCCCTTGCGCCCACGTAAATGTTGGTCTGAAGCTTCTTCGAGTTGTCATACACCAGCTCGGCACGGACACCTCCCAGGTTTTCATAAACGTCTCTTTCGGCAAGACTATAGTCGTCGATGGCCAAGTTCGCCCTATGATCCATGCGATAGATGCCTGTCCCCCTAAGACTCAAAGTCTCGTTAAAAGGATAGCTCAGGGTATAGAAAGCCTCGTTGGTGAAAGTGCGATAGTAATAATAGCCGTTGTCGTCGGTGACAAACCGGTGGAACGTGAGGCTCTTGTCGATGCGTTGGCTGAGGTCGCGTAAGCGGATCACGTACTCGTTGTTGACAAACGTGGTGTTCAACTTCACTCCTATGTCAATCTTGTAGTCCTCCATCAAGTCGGCCATGGTGGAACCCAAAAACATGTTGAAGCCTGAGTTGAGATACACCGCCGAACCACCACCCGTAAAAGGCTGGTAGCTGTAGTTCATATAGCTGAAATCGATTTGGCTGGTCAACTGGTCGGTGAACAACTCCACGTTGTAGTTCCACGGTCTGACGACTGTGTCTTTTTTGGCTACAAGAAGTGTCTCCGATCCTTCCACTGGCTCAAGTGGCACAGCGTTGGTCAGCATGGCACTGTCGGGAGCGACGCCATAAGGCGCTTTCTTCCTATGGATGCGGTAGCTGTTTTTGAAACGGTGTTCGGTGGTCTTCTCGGGTACGGCGGTCTCTTCCCGTTTCTTTTTCAATAGTCGCTGCTGGGCGAAGGGGTTAAGTTGCGTGATCTCCGCAGAAGCCTTCCCTGCTTGGTAGTAGGCCGTATATACCTTCTCTCCCTCTCCGTCGGGGAACAGCATCACCAGCTTTTTCTCGCGGGGGTTGTAGCTGTAGTCGATGATGCTTGACGTATAGCTTGTAAGAGCCTTGCTCACCGAGAAGTAACGGTAGTGGACGATGGTGTCGACATGACTTACCGCGCTGTCGAACACAGCCTCGTAAAGGTTGTAGTATCCGCTCGAGTCGTTCAGGTAAAACAACTTGTTGCCTGCAAAACTCTTGGGCAGGATGCTGTTGGAGACCTGCTTTCCGGTCACACTTCGGAGCTGCCCGTCGTGGCTGACGTAATCGTAGGAGTAAAGCCCGAACTGCCGTCCGCCACCTCGGTCGGAGCTGAAGACCACCTGCTTGTCGTCAGAGGTGAAGACAGGGGAGAGGTCGGTGAACTCGTCGTCGGTGAGTTGTTCCAAGGTGTTCGAAAAGAGGTTGTAGACAAAGATGTCAGGCTTTCCGTATCGGGTGGCGGCTAACACGATTTTCCGGTCCTTGTGGGCGTATGAAAATGATGTAATCTTCTGGAATTCAAAAAGATATGTTTTTCCAACCTTCTTGGTGCCCAGATCGAGGTTGCAGAGTTGCAATTTACCTTCCTCTTCCACGATAAACGAGAGGATGCCTCCGCCAGGGTGCCATGCCAAAAGAGGGAAGGAGGTGTCAACCCAAGTGTCGGAGCGATACCCTGTCTTGTAAAGCCTTTCCCGCTTGCCCGTGGACAGGTCTTCAATCCAGATGCTGATTCGTCCCTCGTCATTGGCGGCGTAGGCGAAATACTTGCCGTCGGGACTGACCTCGGGTTGGGTGAAAGTGCGGTACTTACGGTATTTCAATGACATCACCTCGTTAGGGAGGTTCTGGTGCAGCGGCTTGTACCGTTCTTCGTAGAACGAATACCATTGTTTGATTAATTCCTTGTATTTGATGCCGGTGACATAAAGAAGCGATTTCTTGACGTTTTGGGAGCTCTCGGCCAGGGTGATGATGTCGTTAAAGGCCTTGGTGCCATACCTTTCCTCGATGAAACCCCAGAACGAATAGCCTGCGATGATGGCATCCCGACCGCTTAACTGGTTGATTCTCTTATAGTCGCCCGAGAGGATGCCGCGCTGCAAACGGTCTTCCTTGTAGCTATCCCAGTCTTCGGTGATGTAAGCGCAAAGACCGTTTTGGAACCATTCGGGGATGTCGTACCGATAAGAGCTGCGTATCTGTGATCCGACGGAGACTCCGTTAAGACTTTGGGTCAGAAGCAGTTGTGCGATGCCGTTTCGGATTTGTTGGTCGAAGTCGGCATAGCTGCCATTGAAATAAAGGAACACCTTCGACCCGATGAGTTTCGTGACGCCTCCCGTGTTGCCGGTGTCCTCCTCGTCGTTGTTGAGGTTGCTCTGCTTGAGGTCGCCGAGGCTGTTGAACACCAGAAACTGTACCTTTTTCCCGAAATGGGTGCCGAAGCGTTTTTCCATCGCGGGAATCTCGTCCTTGGCGAAGTTGAGTACATGGTCCGCCAACTCCACACCCCCTTGGTAATAATAAACGTCGAACGTCTCATAGCGGTAGTACGACCAGTGGAAATCCTTCCACTGTACACGGTTCTTGCCGAACTCCATGTTCATTCCGTTGTAGAACTGGGCGGACACCAATGAAGCCGTGGCTGTCAGCAAGACCAACAGCATCAATCGCAGTATCCATGTCGTCGACGACTTCATTTTTTCAAAGGTTTAACCTGCAAAAATACGGAATTATCTTTACCTTTGCCCAACAATTCAACAAATCGATATGCTTAAACTCGATTCTCTTGTTTTCAACCCCTTCTCAGAAAACACCTATATTATTTATGATGACAAAACCTTGGAGTGTATCATCGTCGATCCAGGTTGCTACACTCCTGCCGAGGAGGATCGTCTCTTCGGCTTTATCGACAGTCACCGGCTGAAGCCTTTAAGGATCGTCAACACCCACGGACATATCGACCATGTGGTGGGCAACAATGCGGTGAAACGTCGTTATGGCATCCCTGTGGCAGCGCACCCCGACACGCATTCCGACATCACCCAGGCCAATAGTCAGGCGGTGTGGCTGGGCTTTCAGCCTGTGGGCGACATCGACCTTCCCGACCTCGACTTGGAGGACGACGAGGAGATCAACATCGGGGAGGGCTTGTTGGAGGTGATCTGCACCCCTGGCCATGCCAAAGGAAGTGTCAGCCTCCATGCTCCCGTCGAGGGTTGGGTCCTCACCGGCGATGCGCTCTTCTGTCGCAGCATAGGTCGTACCGACCTTCCCGGAGGCGATTTCGCGGAGTTGTGCGAATCTATCCGCACCAGGCTCTTCACTTTGCCTGACGATACCGAGGTGTTCAGCGGTCACGGCGAATCAACCAGCATCGGCGAGGAGAAGGATTTTAATCCTTACGTGGCTGTTTAGTGTTGATTTATTCAAAATTATACTCTAACTTTGCCGCTCAAATCTTAAAACTTTAAATCCTTAAATATCGAATCATGATCGAAAAAATCACGTCATCACAGCAGGCTATGGACCTGGAAGCCAAGTACGGTGCCCATAACTATCACCCGCTGCCGGTCGTCCTCGCCAAAGGTAAGGGCGCCAAGGTGTGGGATGTCGAAGGCAAAGAGTACTTCGACTTCTTGTCAGCTTACTCCGCAGTGAACCAAGGTCACTGCCACCCGAAAATCATCAAGGCCATGACCGACCAGGCCGAGCGCCTCACCCTCAGCAGCCGCGCTTTCTACAACGACGCTCTGGGCGTGTGGGAAAAATATGTCACTGAGTACTTCGGCTACGACAAGGTGTTGCCGATGAACTCTGGCGCCGAAGCCGACGAGACGGGCCTGAAGCTCGCCCGCCGCTGGGGTGTCGTCAAGAAAGGTATCCCGAACGACAAGGTGAAGATCGTCTGCTGCGAAGGCAACTTCCACGGCCGTACCATCACCATCATCACCATGAGTAACGACCCCGAGAGCTATGCCAACTACGGTCCCATGACTCCCGGCTTCATCCGCATCCCCTACAACGATCCCGACGCTCTCGAACAAGTGCTGGCCAAGGAAGGTAAGGAGATTGCCGGTTTCTTGCTGGAGCCCATCCAAGGCGAAGCTGGCGTGTATGTCCCCGATGAAGGCTACCTGAAGAAGTGCTACGACATCTGCAAGAAGTACAACGTGCTGTTCATGGCCGACGAGGTGCAGTGCGGTATCGCCCGTACGGGTAAGATGCTGGCTTGCGACCACGAAGGCGTGCGCCCCGACATCCTCATCCTGGGCAAGGCCCTCGGTGGCGGTGTGGTGCCGGTCTCCTGCGTGTTGGCTGACGACGACATCATGCTGAACATCAAGCCCGGTGAGCACGGCTCCACCTTCGGTGGCAACCCCATCGCCGCCCGCGTGTCCATCGCCGCCCTTGAAGTCATCAAGGAAGAACACCTGATGGAGAACGCCGAACGTCTCGGTAAGATCTTCCGCGAAGAGATCGGCAAGATCAAGAGCCCGATGATCGAGAAAGTCCGCGGTAAAGGCTTGCTCAATGCCGTGATCATCAAACCCAAAGACGGTAAAGAGGCTTGGGATGTGTGCCTGAAGATGCGTGACCTCGGCCTGCTGGCCAAGCCCACCCACCAGCACATCATCCGCTTCGCTCCGCCCTTGGTCATCACCGAGGCCGAGCTCCGCGAAGCCATCGAGATCATCAAGAAAGCCATCGCTTCGTTTGAATGATCCTTCTGTAATGAATGAAAAAGCCCGTCGTTTTGGCGGGCTTTTTTTGTATCTTTGCCGACATGAAAAAACTAGTGATTTTCGATCTGGACGGCACCCTGCTCGATACCATCGAGGACCTTGGAAATGCCGTCAATTACCTTTTGGAACGACGTGGGATGCCCCAATACACGCTGGAGCAATACCGCAAGATGGTGGGCCATGGCATCCGTAACTTGATCCGGAAAGCTTTCTCTCCCATGGAGCTGGACGATGCCTGTCTGGAGACCTGTGTTGCGGAGTTTAAAGAGTATTATCTGGCCCATATCGACGAACACACCCGCCCTTTCCCCGGCATTGTCGCCTTGCTTAATGACCTGTATGCCAAGGGTGTAAAGTTAGCCGTGGTCTCCAACAAGGTGCAAGAAGGTACGGAACGGCTCATTCATGAGTTCTTTCCGGAGATCGCTTTCGTCGCCATCTTCGGCAACCGGGTGGGCTATCCCATGAAGCCAGCCCCCGAGATTGTCGCCTCGGTGTTGGCCAAGGCAAGTTGTGATCCTGCCGATGCCGTCATGGTGGGTGACTCCAACACTGACATGCAGACAGCCATCAACGGCGGCATCGATGGCATCGCCGTCAGCTGGGGCAATCGCACCCGAGAGCAGTTGGCGGGAAACAAAATCGTTGACACCGTGGAGGAGCTACGTAAGTGTTTATTGGCTGAGCCCAACTACTTGGAGACGCCACGTCTTCGTTTCCGCCCTTGGCGTGTTGCCGATGCCGAAACCCTTTTCAAATACGCTTCTGATCCCGACGTGGGTCCTCGTGCCGGCTGGCCTCCGCATCAATCTGTCGAAGATAGTCTTCAGACCATTCGGACCATCTTTTCAAGTGATCACGTCTGGGCTTTGGAGTTGAAAGAGACCGGCGAACCTATCGGTTGCATGGGCTATTACGCCTACGGCGAAAGCAATATCGACATTGCTCCTGACGATGCCGAGCTAGGCTATTGGATAGCTAAACCTTATTGGAACCAAGGACTCTGCACGGAAGCCCTGCAAGCCATGATCGACCATTGCTTCAATGTGAAGCATTTCCAGACCCTTTGGGCCGACTTCTTTGTTGACAATTCCGCCTCAGGTCGGGTGATGGAGAAATGTGGCTTCCACGATACCGGCAAAATCAACTGGTGCAGCCATCTTTATCAAGGCGACGAAAGGCCGGTGAAGATCATGAGGTTAAACCGTTAATTCAAAAAGGAATTGTTGATTACGCATCAATTCCTTTTTCGTAAAGAAACTCAGGGGCGATGTCAATGGTGCCATCCAACCAAGTGACTGTCCAGCCATCTAATGAAATGTTCTTAAAAATATTCACATCTCGTAATGATTGAAAAACAGGATATTGTTCCATCAATGGCTCGCAATCAAATAGCTTTTGGCAACCATCATTAAATGTAAGGAATAACTTGTAAGTGTCCATGGTTTGGACATCAATAACCCATTTGAGATTGTTTTCCTGTTTCATGATCAATCAAGAGGTTTAATGGTGTTAATAGAAGTTTCTCCTCTCTCCATTTTATGCCAGTTTTCCAGAAGTTCATCTTTGTGAAGATCTAACCATTCGTAGATTAGTTTCAACGCCCGCCGTGGCATCTGTCCAATAACTTCTCCAGTTACAATATCAATAGTGGCTCGATACTCATTATACCTCACGTGAAAATGCGGTGGGTTATGGTCCGGTAGGTACATGGTAATGATTATCCCATAGAAACGACTGATTTCTGGCATGACAGTTTGTCTTTTATTAACTGCAAAGATAAGCGTTTTTACCACACAACGCAACCGATATTGGAAAAATCATTATCTTTGTCCCCTAAACAAAACAAATGAAAATGTAAAGCAACATTATAACCGACATAGTATAAAATAGCGTTTTGAAGCTATTCTTGATGCTCAATTTCCACATCAGCCCTCCTTGTGGGGGCACCAAATCGAGAATAAGTTTCATTTGCGCCATGTGTATGGCGTGGAATGGCTTGTTAGATTTGGTGGGCGTGGAAACCCGAGCATCAAGCAAGATTTACTTCCACGCCTTTTTTTATGTCCTCACTGAAACACCTATCGCCATGGCCGAGCAACACAGTATTCATATCGGACAAATGATCAAAGCCGTCTTCGACGAGAGCGGAATGACCGTGTCGGAGTTTGCGAGGCGAATTCATTTGGAACGGACTACAGTGTATAGCATCTTTGAGCGTCCTACGGTTGATGTGATTCAGTTGGTGAAGATTTCGCAAGCGTTGAAACACAATTTCCTTTTTGACATAGCGCAATTGTATGGTCTCCAACCTGAGCCAACCACCATCACGCTCCGCATGGAAAATCTTTCCCCTGAAATAGCCCAACAATTGACTTCGTTGATGGATTCGATATCTCCTTCCAAGCCGTGAAAGTTTTTTGCGATCGCGAAAACCGCCAAAATTATTTTTTCAACACTACTATTGCCAAGAAAAGGATTTGTTGTATTTTTGCACTTGGAAATAAGTCGTGTGTGGCCGATGTGTATGGGTCGTGCAAAGTCCCCGCCCGCATAGCATCACGTTAATAGCGTAAACCTCCCACACGCATTCTGGGGCAGAAACAAAGGCATCTTCGGGTGCCTTTTTGGTTTTTCCATTCACGGTAGTAATTGCGAATGATAGCTTCCCTCGCCTTAATATCGTCGATTGTTTTTCCTTCTGGTATCATGTTTTAATAGATTGATGTTGCAAAGTTAATAAAATTAGTTTTATATATTTTACAATTATGTATTAATCTTAATTGTGGAATCTTTTTGTTTGTAATTTCCACGAATGCGTGGACAATGCCGACGAGTTCAGCACGGGAAAGGCACAGAAATGGGTTAATTTTGTTACCTTCTATTATTGTCGCTATGCAAATCGAAAAACGATACTTGTCATTGCCACTCACCGCGCAACTTGAAGTGACCGACTTATGCAACCACCGTTGTATCCATTGCTACAACCTTGATTCGGAAATTCAAAACCGCCCGATGCGCCATGTGGATGATGAAACCGTTTTGCGGTGCGCACAGAAACTGATTGACAACCAAGTTTTTGGTGTGATTGTCACGGGTGGCGAGCCACTCATCAAAAAGGAACTCACCAAGCAGGTCATCAGTCTGCTGAAGGAGCACCACATCCGCGTGAGCCTCAATTCCAACCTCACGCTTTTCGACGACGATTTCATTGCTTTTCTGAAGGAAAAGAAAGTCGGGGTGCTGACCTCCTGCCCTTCGGCGGTGTCATCGTCCTTCGCCAAATTAGTCGGCGTTGACAACTATGCCCAATTTGAAACCAACCTCAAAAAACTGGTTACGGCTGGGGTGAGATGCACCGTCAATATGGTGGTGACCAAAGAAAACCTGCACGAAATCAGAACGACCGCCGAAAAGATGAAGGCCTTGGGCTGCAAGTCGTTTGCCGCCACGCCCATGGGCTTGAATGTGGAATACCCGAGATTGGATTTGTTGCTGACGGTTGAGGAAGTCCGCCAAGTGATTGTCGACCTGCTTTGGATTGAAAAGACGTTGGGTCTGAAAGTGGATGTGCTGGAAGCCCTGCCCAAATGCGTGTTTCCTGAATCGGTCTTGATGGAGAAGCACGCCTTCCTGAACCGCAAATGCCAGGCGGGACGGACGGTGATTGCCGTGTCATGCAACGGCGATGTGCGCCCGTGTGCCCATAATCCCTATTCGTATGGCAACCTTTTAGAAGACGACCTGCGCAACATCTGGCAAAAGATGAGCGACTGGCGTTCAGCCCAATATGTGCCGGAGCCGTGCCTCGACTGCACTTGGCTCAACCGCTGCAACGGAGGCTGCCGCACCAGTGCCAAAGCCTTCAACGGCGACTGGAACAAAAACGACATGTGGTGTACGGGAAAACCGACCGTTTCTCCGCCAAACGACCACAGCCAAAGTATTGAACTGAAGCGTGACACACGGCTGCAATTCACCGCCGACATCCGAGCAAGGAAAGAAGACGAAGCAGCGTATGTGATTTACAACACCGCCGACGATGTGTTCTTTATGGTGAATCAGGCTTATTATGATTTCATTATGGACTTAAAGGAACAGGGCATATTCTCTTTCTGCGAGTTATGCGAAATGCTTCATCTCTCACCCGACAACATCCACATTCCTGATACGATTACATTCTTGATAAAAAAGAAAGTCCTCAAAATAATTGAATAACACTTAAATTGATGAATATGAATAAGAAAACAAATCCCAAAGAAATGGTTGCTTATGATTTCAGCAGCCTTGATTTACAGCAGAATGGCAAAGACAATTGCTTTAGCTGCGATAATTGCAACACTTGCAATCATAATCCAGATGGCTCTGGCTGTAATGACTGCAACAATTGTGACACTTGTGAACATTGCGATAACGACTAATCAAATAATACGAATTTTATGAAGTACGATTTCGAAAAAATGCAAGTCTTTGACTTCAGCAATTTAAATTTCCAAGAAAACAGTAAAGGAAATTGCTTTGGTTGCGATTCATGTAACTGTGATTGCGACTGTGATAACCGTGATTGCGATTGTAATTCATCTTGTGACAGCGATTGGTAATATGAAAAAGGAGTCAAAGCTTAAGCGTTTTTTTAAGACCCATTCTTTGGGCGTGATAATTATCCTTTGGGTTTTAGCCTTTGTTATGCCGCTAATATTCAAACCTAACAATCCTGATAAGAACAGAAAAGACAAATTAGATTATTACGATGTTTCATTTTTGTCTATAGGTGCTCTATTTACAGGGATTGCTTTTGCCGCTACATTCTCCTCTTTGGAACATCAAAAAGAGAGCTTGAAAGAACAAACCAATATCTCAAACAAACAAATTGATTTGAACATCTTTTGTGAGACAATACGATTGGTAATGGATGATGATAGGTTTATTACCTGTAGAAAGTACATCTATTCACCAGATTTTTATACAGATGTTGATGAAGTAAGCCGCATTTGGAACAAAGACAATACGAAAATAGGGCTTGAAGATTTTAGAAAAACCTTTCGCTCCAATAGTAAAACTGACGATCAAGTAAGCATTGACAAAGAGGTAAAGGAAAGATTACGAAGGTCTTATGAGAAGATAGCGTATTTCTGTAGTAGAATGGAGTATTTAGGTTTGGTATATAATGAAAAAGGCGCAGAATCTCTTATTATGGAATACTACGGCCGTACAATTGTAGAATCATACAGAACACTGCATGATATTATTGAAAACTCAAAAAATGAGGACAAGATGAAAAGATTGTATTTGTATTATACCAAATTGTATGATAGTGCTGCGATTAAAGAAAATGAGATACTTGAATCATTACAGAAAAATGAAGGCTGAATAATACTTGAACAAATATAACAATCATTAAATCAAATAATTAACAACAAAAATCTAAACAAAATGAAAAAAGTTCTTTTAACGACAGTAATGTCTTTGATGATGTGCATGGGAGTATTTGCACAAGATTACCTGAATCCGCCACAAAACGGAGAAACCTTTTTAGGCGTGATATCTATATCAAAAGGGAATGTTAGAAGTGCAGATGCTACTTGGGGGACTCCCATCGAATGGTATTCTGCGCTGTTAACAAAAGCAAGAACTCAATATCCCAATAAAGATGTAGATATTAGACAAATGTATCCGACAACTGATGATCATAGCGAACTTCCATGGAAAGCACCCGTTTTTGGCACAGTTGTAGAAATTGGGAAACATGGTCCCGAAAACCAAACTTTTGAAAACCTATCAAAAGCCATGGACAAAGCACTTCGCAATGTTCGCGAAGGTTCAAGAGTTTCCATAGACATGGTGACAATATCGGGTGGAATTTCAATCAATAGAGAAGATTTGAAAGACCAAATCATAGATGCCTTGTTAGATAAAGGATACAAAGTAGTTGCCAAGGAATACCTTGAGAAACTCTACGATGAGCAACAAGCCCAGCAAAGCGGCATCTACAACGATAAAACCACTGTGCCGGAAAACAACTTCTCCGCCGTGGGCTACTACATCAATGTGAAGGTCACGGAAACCTCGCTGCGTGTGCAGGTGGTCAATGTGAGCACGGGAGAATATGAAGGCAACGCAACCGTAAATTTCTAAAAATCAACGATAATGAAAGCAACAAGAATCATCATGCTAGCACTTGCCCTGCTTGTAGGATTGGGCAAGGCCGTGGCACAGGAAGATTGCAACCGCGCACAAAAAGCACCTCAAGCCAAGGAAACAGTGCTCACCAAAAGCACCCGCACCAAGAAGGGCTACGACACTTATCAGGCCGCCTACAAAGCTGCCCTGCGCGAAGCCTTACAAGCCTACCCTAACAAGGAAGTCGGCATCCGCAACCTCAGCATAGGCGACGTGAAAGTCAACGGCGACGGCTCGGTGTCGCATTATTACAACTACACCGTGGTGGAACTGCCTGGCGTGGTGGCTCAAAACCTGTTCAACGCCATCAGCCAAGCCACCCGCGAGATAGACGAAGGCAACCGCTTCGCCTTGGACAAACTCACCATCACCGACGGCCAAACCGACAAGGAGAAGACCAAAGGCCAAATCGTGGATTACCTTTTGGGCAAGGGCTACAAGGTGGTCGCCAAGGAGAATCTTGAGAAACTCTACAAGGAGCAGCAAGGCCAGCAAAGCGGTATTTATAATGAAGAGACCACGGTAGAAGGCAACAACTTCACGGCGGTGGGCTACTTCATCAGCGCCCGCATCACCGAGGAATACGTCCAAGTGCAAGTCGTCAACGTCAGCACTGGCGAATATGAAGGGAATGTCACTGTGAATCTGTGAAGCGTTGGTGACAACATCACTACATCGGCAGTGCCGCAGTCAGTCTTACCATGGGGCGGGTTTATTTCTCCACCCAATTCACGTATAACCGATTCTTCTTCCGCAGTCGCGACGCTTTCAACAACCTCCAAGAGGAACTTCCGGAATATCTTACGGATCTTGATTATCGAGGCATCTTCCACGATTGGATGCTGAAAGGATTGCTGGTTTACAGGTTTTAGACATAAAAACAATATTTCAATATTGAAAATTTAATAAAATAACCATATTTAGATATTGCTTTTAATATAAAAACCCGAACAGCCATAAAGGAATCTTGTTTCCACGACCGAATTCAACACCGTCAATGGCTAAGTAGCTATCGGCGATATCTTTGATTTGCTTGAAGCTTTTGTCGGCTCCGCCCACTTCGACTAGGTATTTCCCATCGATAAGAAAATCGCCTTTGGCAGGTGCGTTGAGTTCGTGTGTCTTGCTTACTTGATTATAGAAGAAAGTTTCCCTGATGGTTCCGATTTCAGGATGAGAGTTATAGGCGTACATCAGATTAGGATTGTCGAGGAACAGCTTTTCGGGGGCAGATAGTTGTTTTACAGCTTTTGTAAGGGTTTTGAGTTGTCCGAGCAAAGCTCCTTTTTCCAATAAATCTAGTAATTTGAGACCTTGTTCACGGCTTGTTTCCAGCTGTTGGTATAAGTCTTCCATCTTAGGGATGAAGGGCACTTGTAAAGCGATGATTCCAAGGAGTTTCTTCAACTTTTGGATGGTGACATACTCCACCTTCTCCACAAAGGGGATGTCCATCTCGATGGTCTGTTGCACTACTTCGAGCAATTTGGCGTGATATCCGGGTAGATCTTCTTTATAAAAAGGGTAGTAGCCGTATCGGTAATAGTTTTCCCAATGGGGAAGAATGCGTATTTTCTCAGCGATGGCTGTGGCAATCTGAACATGGTGATTGAGAATGTCATCGAGAGATAATTTCTCGAATTGAAGTACTTTTTCGAACATGAGGTATTCACGAAACGAGAGTCCGTTCATGGTGTACATTGCCACACGTCGCGACAGGTCCCCTTCACCTTTGTCTAATTTAAGCATGGAGCTACCAGTGAATACCACATGCATGGTGGGGTAGTCATCGTAGATGTTTTTGATGTAGGTCTGCCAATGTTCATATTTGTGGACTTCGTCCAGAAACAGGTAGGTGCCGCCGTGGGTGTAGTGGTATTCCACCAAGTCGGCGAGGCTGTTGTTGGCGAACCACATATTGTCGAGTGATACATAAAGCACTTGGCTGTCATCAGGGAAAGCCTCTTTAATATGCTGTTTCAGCAGCGTGGATTTCCCCACGCCTTTGGGTCCTTTGATGCCAATGATTCGTGCGTTCCAGTTGATTCTGTTGTGCAGGTCTCGTTTGAAGTCGAGGCTCACTTGTGAAACCACACGGTGGGAGTTTCGGTAAAGGATTTCAGGATTGATGTCCATGGCACATTGAATTTAACCCTGCAAAGATACAAAACAATATTTGAATATGGAAATATATGCAAGAAAAAATATTTAGATATTGTTTTTGTAAACAAGTTGCGGCCACGCCCCGTGCCCTATTACATCAAAAACTCCTGGAAAGCCTCGGTTCTTTCCTGGAAGGCTTTCATGTGGCCCTCCATGTCAAGCTCTTCGGCAATGCGTTCCGAGGCCTCGTTGAAGGCTTCGAAATCGGGCGAGTCGGAGTCGTCGGTGAAGTCGACCGACCTGTCAATCATGAATAATAAATATTTGACAAAGATATTGTTTTCTTTTTATTTTTGCAAAAATTACTGATTGTGAACACTATGAAAAAACTATCATTCCTATTAATGTTGGCCATTGCGGCCTCGTTCGTTTCTTGCTGTGGCAATAAAGCCGCCGACGAAAACGCTTGTGAAAACAAAAACGAAACTGCCATGAATACCACGATGAACGACCTGCTGACGCGCCGTAGCGTGCGCAGCTACACCGACGAAGTGCCTCCCATGGAGGTGATTGAAGAAATCTGTAAAGCGGGCACCTACGCCCCGACGGGCATGAACCGCCAGGCTCCCATCATCATCGCCGTCACCAACCGTGAAGTGCGCGACCGTCTCAGCAAACTCAACGCCAGCGTCTTCGGCCCTGACAATGACAGCGATCCGTTCTACGGTGCTCCCGTGGTGCTTGTCGTGTTGGCCGACACCACCGCTGCTTTCACTTGGAAAGAGGACGGCTCCCTGGTGATGGGCAACCTGCTCAATGCCTGTCACGCCAAAGGCCTCGGCTCCTGCTGGATCCACCGTGCCAAGGAAGTGTTCGAGATGGAAGAGGGCAAGGCCATCTTGCGTGACCTGGGTATCGACGACACCAAGTACGTGGGCATCGGCAACTGCATTCTGGGCTACACCGCCGGCGATTATCCCGAGGCCAGACCCCGTAAAGAGAACTACGTGTATTGGATTAAATAAGGGTGTGCTCCCTGAAAACGGTCTCCACCGCCTCCTCATACTCCCTCAGCGCATTAATCTTCTTGATCTTGCGCCAGATGTCCTGTGGCTCGTCAAACGAGTTCATCAGATACGACCAAAGTTCCTTCATCCGCCCCAATACCTTGGGACTGCCGCCGGCATGCCGCAAACGGTCTTCATATAGGTCAATCACATAGTTGTGCAGCCTGTCGATATCCTTGGTGTGGCAGGAACCTTTTATCTCTTCCGCCAGGAAAGGATTTGCCAGCAACCCTCGTCCCAACATGAACTCGTTGACGGGTTGAACCTGTTCGCGGATGCATTCGAAACTTTCAGTCGAGACAATGTCGCCATTATACACCAGAGGAGCCTTGATTAATGGCATTAATTCAGCAAAACGCTTCACGTCGGCTTCGCCTTTATAAAGCTGCTTGCCAATGCGTGGATGGATGATTAACTCGCTCAGTGGATATTTATTAAATACCTCGAGGACGGGGTAAATCTCATCAGAATTGACATACCCCAAACGGCACTTCACACTAAACCCGACCTCAATCTTTTCGAAAACCTGGCACAGCATGGTGTCAATCTTTTCGGGGTAGGGAAGAAGTCCGCTTCCGCGTTTCTTGTTGGCCACCCTTGGAAAAGGACAGCCCATATTTAAGTTGATTTCCTTGTAACCCAGTTCTTTGCATTGAGAGGCAAATCTCAAAATCTCCTCGGCATCGGTGCTCAAAATCTGAGGAGTCAGCGTCTCCACGTCGTTGAAACGGGGGTCGATCTCCTCCACTTGCATATTCTTGGCATGGTCCTTCTGGATGCCAGTGAAGAATGGGGTGTAGAACTTGTCGATGCCGCCAAAATGCTTCTTGAGGACGTTCCGAAAAGGGGCGTCGGTGATGCCTTGGAAAGGACCCAGGGATAGTTTAACGCTTTCCATGACGAAGTCTGCCAATAACCGTCAAAACCATGGTAACCAACAACAACCCGTATGTCATCCACATCGCGATTCTGTAAAGGTAATCGCCGTGCTTGGAATAGAAGGTCTTCTCGGTGTTGGCTTTCAGCGTAGCCTTGATGACGTCTTCTTTCCAGTATTCGGTGGATTGCAGCACGTCGCCTTTTTGGTTGAAGAAGCCCGACCTGCCTGTGTTGGCCGAGCGGGCGACACAGCGGCGGTTCTCGATGGCGCGCAGCTTGGAGAACTCGAAGTGTTGTTTGTAGCCTGGCGTGTCGCCCCACCAGCCGTCATTGGTGCTCACAAACAACAGGTCGGCGCCTTTGCGGACGAACTCGCTCACGTAGCCTCCGAAGGCGGATTCATAACAGATGGCCACTCCCACCTTATGTTCGCCAAAGCTCATGTTATGTGGGTAGGGGTCGGTTTTCAAGGTGCCTCGGGCGATGCCCACGGTGAGGCTGAAGTGTTTCAGGAATCCCATCCATTCGGGAATGGCCTCCACTGCTGGGGTCAGCTTCGACTTGTTGCGATGCTGCACGTTCAGGGTGTCGATAAGCCAAGTGGAGTTGTAGGCATAGTAATAACGATCGCTGTTTCCGACTTGGCGCGCTGGGAAATCATCTTCCATTCCTTTGGGCACCCAGTCGTAGGAAAAACCGCCGATGACAAAACAGCAGTTGGGGTGCGCCTTGGTGAATTCCCCGATGATGTCAAAAGCCCTGACTTCATCGATCCGGTCAAGCCAGATGCCCTCCTCGATAGCCGACTCGGAACTGACGACGAACCTTGTGTTTGGAGTAACCAGTTTTTCCGCCAAATCCACGTTTTTATGGATAACTTGATCATAAAACTCCGAGTTGAACTGCTCGTTCCATGGGTCGCAATTCTGCTGAATTACTATGACTTCGGTGTCTTCGCCGTTTTCCTCGTAGCAGTTGTAGGCGATCTTGCTTCCAATCACAGGAAAAGCCATCAATGCAACGGCAATTCCGGTATACCACCAACGAGTTTTTATGTCGGTTGCGCTTAAAACATTAGCAATCAATATATTGACAAGTAAAACCCACAACGTGCCTCCTGCCACACCGGTAATGGAATACCATTGAATCCAAGTAGTGCAAGTGGAGAATACATTACCTAAATGGAGCCAAGGCCACTTGACCGCCCAATAGTAATGCAGGAACTCAAAGGCCATCCAGTAAGGGATGAGCAGGAGGTTGCCAATGAGGCTGTTGTGGAGTTTTATCTTGGTGAAATGGAAAGCCCAAAACACGGTCGACATAAACAGGGCATTCAAGATCCAAGCCAGTATGGCTGCGGGGGTGGCGTTCCACACCCACCAGGTGGTCAGCACGTTCCACACCAAAAAGGTCGTGAACGAGAGCCAGAACACATGGCCCTTCTCTCCTTTGCTGATGCGTTCTTCCAGATAGAGCAGTGGCACCAAGGCGATGAAAACCAATGGAGCCAGTCCATTCACGGGCCAAGCCGCCCAAAGTAGCAGTCCGCTGGCGACGGCCATCAATATCTTTTGGTATTTCTTCATTTTCAAATTTTTGGCAAAAATAACGAATAGTTAACTATCTTTGCCGAACAATTATTGCGTTTTGAAAAAAATCCTTCTCATACGTTTCAGCTCCATTGGCGACATCGTGCTCACCACCCCGGTCGTGCGTTGTCTCAAGCAACAGCTGCCTGAGGTGGAGCTTCATGTGTTGACGAAGTCGTCATATCGTTCCATCTATGGTGCGAATCCTTATATAAATAAGGTATATGAGTTGTCGGGGAACATGAAGGAACTGGTTTGTCGGCTTCGCGAAGAGCATTACGATTTTGTGGTTGACCTCCATAAGAACTGGCGGTCGTTCAGGGTGCGGATGGCTCTGCACCGTCCCTCGGCCTCGTTCCCAAAACTTGACTTACAAAAGTTTCTTTATACAAAGTTGAAAATAGGCAGCCTTCCTGAAGTCCATATTGTTGACCGTTATTTCAAAGCGGTGGAGAAGCTGAACGTCCACAATGACGGTCAGGGCTTGGATTTCTTTTTCAACGAAGGCGATGAGATGCATTATGAGGACTTGCCCGAGGCTTTTCGCGAGGGTTTTGTGGCCATCGTCATTGGGGGCCAGCATGCCACCAAGATTCTTCCGGAGGACAAGGTCGTCGAGGTGTGCAATGCCTTGGATTACCCCGTCATTCTGGTAGGAGGCCCCGAGGATGCCGCTCGAGGCGAGCGCATCAAGGAGAAGGTAGGAAGCTATGTGGGTAACAGTTGCGGCAGCCTTACCGTAGGGCAGTCGGCATCGCTTCTCCAGTTGGCCGATTCAGTCATCACCAACGACACGGGCATGATGCACATCGCTGCTGCTTTGCGCAAGCCCATCGTCTCGGTATGGGGCAATACGGTGCCTGAGTTCGGCATGTATCCTTATCTGCCTCAAGGCATGAGGCCTGCCGCCATTGTCGAGAACAAGAGTCTGAAGTGCCGTCCTTGCGACAAGCTGGGTTATGCCCAATGCCCGAAGGGACACTTCAAATGCATGAAAGACTTGGATGCCGTGGAGATCGCTGAAAAAACAAAAGCCGGACATTCATCCGGCTCTTGCAGTGGTACCAGCGGGAATTGAACCAGCGACACACGGATTTTCAGTCCGTTGCTCTACCAACTGAGCTATGGTACCCCATTGTTTGCGGATGCAAAATTACAGCTTTTTTTGAAACCGACAATAATTTTTTATAAAAATTTCAGTTTTTTTTCGGATATTTGCACCCCGAAATTGAAGATAATGAAAAAAAATACACCTAAAGGGCTGATTTTAACGGCGTTGATGATGTTTTTCTGCGTGATGTCATTCGCCCAGTCCAACGTGGACTCTCCTTATTCGATGTTTGGCCTTGGTCAGGTCCGTGACAAGACCATGAACACCCGCCTCAGGGGGATGGGTGGTGTGGCCAATGCCATGTGGGACAAATCCATGGTCAACCCAGGCAATCCTGCCTCATACGCGATGGTTGACACATTGGCGTTCCTGTTCGATGCGGGTATCTATGCCAAGTCATCCACATTCAGCACTTCGACCCTTTCTGAGACGGCAGCTTGTGCGTCGCTCGATTATGTAACCATGGGATTTGCCCTTACCAACTGGTGGAAAATGGCCCTTGGCGCCCAACCTTACAGCAATGTGGGATACAATATCGTAACCACGTTCAACGACCCTCAGGTGGGCAACTGCGCTGAGCTCTTCCAGGGCGATGGGGGCTTGAACCAGGCCTTCTGGGGCAATGCCTTCCGTATCGGCAAGCATTTCTCGGTGGGTGTCAACGCCAGCTATGTGTTCGGCGACAGTAAATCCACTACCACCCTCGCCTTTCCTGACTCCACCTATATTATATGCTCTCGTCGGAGCCGTGACATCATGACACGTTCGTTCATGTTCGACTATGGCCTGATGTATCAAGGCAACCTCAGCAAGGACCTGGTCTTGACCGTGGGTGCTACCTATAACCAGAAGATCAACTTACATGGCATCCAGACCACCTTCATCCGTACCATCGAAGCCGACGATATTGAGAGCCTATCCACCTCGACCGAGTATTTGATCGACACCATCGCCTTTAGCCGCGACAAGAACGCCAGCTATGCCATGCCTCATGCTTTTGGCTTTGGGGTGGCTTTGCAAAAGACCAACCATTGGAAGTTGGGTGCCGATTTCAACTGGTCGCAATGGAGCACCTTCGCTCGCAATGGCGTCAACGAAGGTCTTCAGGATGCCTGGAATGTCGCCGTCGGCGGTGAGTTCTTGCCTTCGTCAACTTCCATTTCGGGTTATTGGACCCGAGTCTCCTACCGTCTCGGAGGCTTCTACGGCCAGACCTGCCTTAACATTAACGGGAACTCTATCAACAAGATGGGTCTTACCGCAGGCATGAGTCTCCCCGTGCCGAGGTCGATGTCGAAGGTGGAGCTGGGCATCGAGGTGGGAAATTGTGGCACGAAATCTGATAACCTCATCAAGGAAAGCTACGTCAACTTAACCGTTGGCGTATCCATTTTTGAACGTTGGTTCGTGAAACGGAAGTACAAATAAGAAAGTTAAACCATAAAAATACAAAAGCGATGAAAACGAAGAAATTTGCAATCCTGGCCATTTTGATTGGAATGGCAGTCAGCGTTTCCGCACAGGACTTTATCGAACCGAAATATGGTGCCGACAGTGCCAACTGCGTCACCAAGCTTTCGATCTACCGTGAGTACTACAAACAGTGGGAAGCTGCCAAATTCTCCCCCGAGGCCGTTAACAACGAAATGATTTCCGCCTGGCGTGAAGTGTTCCTCACGGGTCCTCGTGCCAGTCAGTACACCTACACCAACGGTGAGAAGATCCTGGATTACCTGATTCGCAAGAACCCCAAGGATAAGGATGCATACATCGACACACTTTGCATGTTGATGGACGCCCGCGCCAAATACTTCCCGACCGATCCCAAGACGGGCGGTTCACAGGTGGCCAACATCATGGGTCGCAAGGGCCTCTTGATCTACACCTATAACAAAAACCGTTACGAAGAGGCTTACAACGTGCTGAAAGACGCTGTCGCCCTCGATCCTTCGCAGCTGCAAGGCGCCTATATCGATGCCTATTTCAAGGCTACCATCGACATGGTGAACAACGGCAAGGAAGAAAAGATGACCATCATCAACGTCTATCAGGAACTCTCCGAAGTGGTTGACGCCAACATCAAGGTCCTGGCCGAGAACGAGTCACAATTACAGGAAGCCAAGGCTACCGCTGAGGAATCGGGTGATACCGACGCCGTGGCAGGTTTCGACAAACAGATTGAGAAGAACGAGAAGTCGATCGACATCAACAAAGGTGTGAAGAACAACCTCGACAACCTCTTCCAGCCTTATGCCTCCTGCGAAGACCTGATCAAGGTGTTCACCGCCAAGATGGCTGAGACTCCCGACGACGTGAACCTGCTGAAGCGCATCACCACCATCCTTGATAAGAAGGACTGCACCGACTCGAAGCTCTTCCTCGATGCCAGTAAGAACCTTTATGAACTGGAGCCCAGCCCGGAAGCTGCTTATAACATCGGCGTGAAGCTCTTCAAGGAAGGAAAGAACGGTGAAGCCGCCTCGTACTTCGAGCAAGCTACTACATCCGACAACAATGACCGTGTGTTCAGAGCCTACAGAAACCTGGCTTACTGCTATCTGAACACCAACAGCTTCGGCAAGTGCCGCGACGCTGCCCGTAGAGCCGCTACCGTCGACCCGACTTCCGGCGAGCCCTACATCCTCATCGGACTGGCTTATGCCGCTTCGGCTAACTCACTCTCAGATTCAAAGTTCGGTGGCAAGGAAGTTTACTGGGTGGCCGTCGACAAGTTCGCCAAAGCCAAGCAACTGGATCCTTCGGTGGCTGGCCGTGCCAACGATCTGATCAGATCCTATTCACAGCACTTCCCGTCAACCGAGACCATCTTCTTCAACGACTATGCCGAAGGTCAATCCTTTACCGTAGGCGGCTGGATCAATGAAACCACGACCATCAGAGCCGCGAAGTAATAAACCAGCCTGGTTTATCATCTGCAACATCACAGCCTTCCTGGCTGTGATGTTGTTTTCGTGTGGCAACCCCACCTCGGTGATCCAACAACTGGCCTCCGACGATACCCTGTCGGGTATCGTCGCGTATGATATTGTGTTCTATCGCAGCGACTCAGGCAGGGTACAGGTGGAAGTTACCGCCCCGATGATGTCGCGGCAAGGAGACGACTCCAGTTTTCTGGAGTTTCCCCAGGGATTCCAAGCACGCATCTTCGACAACAACCATCGCGTCACTTCCGAGATCAGCGCTGACTATGGCATCAACCACACCGATATCAAGATGGTGGAAGCCATAGGCAACGTCAAGGTTGAGAACCAACAGAACGGACAAAGCCTTTATTCCGACAAACTCTATTGGTATCAAGACACCAAGATGATCTATACCCGTTCCAAAGTCAGGATTATCATGCCCGACAAAGACATTACAGGCGACAGCCTTGAGGCTTACGAGAACTTTGACGCCTACACCATCTTCAACGGCAAGGCGACTTTTGAGGTGGAGGACAATTGAGATGGGAACGTGGATTGTAGTGGTGATCACACTGTTTTTCTCTGCCATGTTCTCGGGGCTGGAGATTGCCTTCAACAGCACCAATAGGCTGCAACTTGAAGTCGATCTGAAGAAAAACCGTTTCTCGGCTAAGATCATCAGGCTGTTTTTTCAAAACCAGTCCCGCTTCATCACTTCCTTGTTGATAGGGAACAACATTGCCAATGTCATTTATGGCATCGCCATCGCAATATTGTTGCGTCCTTTTGTGCTTTGGATGCTCCCTGCGGCACTCGAGGTGGAGTTCGTCATCCTGCTCCTCCAATCGGTCCTCTCCACATTGATTGTACTGGTCCTGGCCGAGTTCCTTCCCAAAGTGCTCTTCCGCCTTAATCCCAATGGCATCCTTTCGTTTTTTGCCTTGCCAACTTTCGTGTTGTATTGCTTGCTGTATCCGCTCACGCTGCTTTACTCGGGCATCGCCAACCTGATCATCCGCATTGTGTTCGGCATGAAGGTTGACCAACAACAATATCGCATCAGCACGGTCGACTTCGATGATTACATAACGGAGTATGCAGACCCTGACGAGGCCGATGAGGATGTGCAGCAGGAGATTCAACTGTTCCAGAACGCCATGGAGTTCCGTTCGGTGAAGTTACGCGAGTGCATGGGTCCCCGCAATGAGATCGAATCAGTGAAACTGACCGACGACCTCTATTTTGTGAAGGACCGTTTTGAGGAGACGAAGCATTCCAAGCTAATCGTCTATTCCGACAGTATCGACAATATCGTTGGTTACATCCATCTTAACGATGTGGTCAATGCCATCGCCCATCATCACGACAACACTATTTCGGATCTGGTCAGGCCGATCGACTTTTTCCCTGAAACCTATACCGCCGACCGATTGTTGCGTCATTTCATCCAGAAACACCAAGGCGTGGCGGTGGTCGTGGATGAGTTTGGCGGCACCTCGGGCATTGTCACCATGGAGGATGTGATGGAAGAGATCTTCGGTGAGATTGAAGATGAGTATGACGAGGAGGAAGAGACCGAAAAAGTGGTCAAGGACGATACCTATGTGTTCTCGGCCCGACTAGAGATAGACTACCTCAACGAGACCTATAAACTCGATCTGCCTGTGTCGGACGACTACGAGACATTGGCGGGGATGGTGCTTCACTATTACGAGAATATCCCTGAGACTGGTGAGGAATTGACCATCGGACACTACAGAATCAAGGTATTGAAGGCCACCGATATGAAGCTGGAAGAGCTTGAATTAAAGCGTGTTGAGTGATTTGTTAAAATAAAGTTTTTCAATTCTTACGTAGATTGAAAACCTTTTACTAAATTTGCAGGCTCAAATTTTGGATAAATATTTTTAATTATAGATAAGCATTATGGCAGCAATTGAAAAAATTAGAAAGCGTTCAGGATTGTTGATCGCAATCATCGGTCTTGCACTGTTGGCATTTGTCCTGCAGGACCTTTTCCAGAGCACTGGCAGACACCGCGAGTACAACGTGGCCGTCGTTGATGGAGAGAAGATCCCGTACAAAGACTTTGAGGATTTGAAAAACAGGAATCTGGAAAACATGAAAAGGAGCTATGGCACCAACCTCACCTCGTCACAGACCTACAGCATTTATAACAGCACGCTTGAGCAGATGATCAAGGATCACATCATGGCCAAGGAGTTTGATGCCGTCGGTATGACTGTGACCCCTGATGAGCTTTACGATCAGTTCGTCGGTGATGAACCGCACGAATGGGTGGCTCAGAACTTCTCAGATCCCAACGGCAACTTCGACCGCGAGTACCTCCAGAGCTATATGCAGAACCTCGAGAGCGCCCCGATCGAATATCGTAGCCAATGGGTCGATTTCGAGAATGCCGTCAAGCAGAACCGTCTCGAGACCAAATTCGACAACCTGGTGAAGGCCTCTTTCTTCCTTCCCACCCGTTTGGCTCAGAAGTATTATGAGAACAAGAACGACAGAGCCTCTGCCGAGGTCGTCGCCCTGCGCTATTCATCCATCCCCGATTCAACGGTGGTCGTCACTGATCAGGACAACAAGAAATACTACGAGGAAAACAAATACCGTTTCGAGACCGACGAGACCCGCGGCATCGAGTATGTGGTGTTCGAAATCAATCCTTCGGCTGCTGATGAGCAAGATGCCATTCAGTACGTTGAAAGCATGAAGGAAGATTTCACCAACACCGAGAACCCGATCAACTATGTGAACGCCAACTCTGATTTGCGTTACGACAGCACTTGGCTCGGCCGTCCCGATGTTCCCGCTGTTGTCGAGGACATGCTCTTCGCTTCAGAGAACGAGCCTGGCTTTGTCTATGGTCCTTATTTCGATGAGAATTCCTACAACATCATTCGTTTGATTGACCGCCAGGTGATCGAGGATTCGCTGATGGTTCGCGTGGCCATCCTGCGCCATGAGCTCTCAGCTAGCACCAAGACCTATCAGGATGTGTTTGCTCAGGCTAACAGATTCGTCACCGAGAACCGTACCTACGACCAATTCAACGCCGCCATCGAGGAACAAGGCATGACCAAGCGTAGCCAGCCGAGACTGACCGCTTCCACCTATCAGATTGCCGGTATCGACAACCCGCGCCAGATTGTGCGCTGGGCCTTCGAAGACAAGACCAAGGTTGGTGATGTGTCATCGATCTTCGAGCTCGACAACATGTTTGTCGTGGCTGCTTTGACCGAGATCGTTCCTGAAGGATATGCTCCTATCGAGAAGATTGCTGAGCAGAGCAAGTATGCCATCATGAACATGAAGAAGGGTGAGGTTGCCGTTGACCGCATGAAGGCCTGTGGCACCGATTACGATCGCATGGTGAACGAGCTGGGTGCCGAGAGCACCATCGTGAGCGACATCACCATGGAAAGCCGTTCCGTTGGCAACTTCGGCATTGAGTCGGATGTGATTGGTATCATCCTTGGCATGAAGGAAGGCCAGGTTGTCGGTCCCATCGCTGGCAACAGCAGCGCTTTCGTGATTAAGAACGTCATGCACGAGGCTCCCGCCACTACCACCGATTTCAGCAACATTGTCAGGGAGAAGAAAGCCCAGTTCGACAATAAGGTGTTTGGCGGCGGCATCTACAATGCCCTCCGCAACAAAGCCGATATCGAGGACAACAGAGTGCTGTTCTATTAAACGGAAAACGGAGAACGGAAAACGGAAAGTTTCCATTAATGCGAAAGGGCGCAGCTGGTTTTCAGTCGCGCCCTTTCGTTTAAAATGCAGTTTTCCGTTTTCCGTTCTCCGTTTTCCGTTCCTCAGAATCCCATCCCGAACCAGTACCAGAACTGGGTTTCCATCTCTTTCCAAGTCTGTCGGGCGGCTGCGGCGAAGTCCTTAGTGTATTGGTTGAGCACTTTAGTGGCTTCGTCTTTTTTGCCGTCGTTGAGCAAGGCTTGGGCTTTTTGTTCCACAGCGGGAATCTCTTCAAAGGCTTTGTCTTCGAGGCGCTTGGCGTTGCCCATCAAGACAGGTTTGGTGCGTCCCCATTGGACCGTGGCGAGTTTGTTGGCTCTACGGTAATCCCAGAGCCACGACTCTTCGCGATAGCGGAGCTGGCCGCATTTGTCGAATCCTTCGGGCAGGGTGGTCGAGCCAGAGAAGATGGGAATGCGGGGGCTTTGTCCTGGGTTGTCGCAGGCCATCCAGCAGATGGCACCGATCTCGTCGGGCACCCAGCTACGGCATTGGATGATGTGATGATAGCTGCTCCACGCCACGGCCACGGTACGTTGGAACTTCACGGTCTCAGGAGCGAGGAAGTTCAAGGTGTTTTGCATGGTGCCGTTCATCCAGGGGTTGGCGATGGGGCTGATGATGGTGTCGTTGACCACGGTGCCGTCGTCCTGGCGTTTGCGGGTCACCATTTTGATGTTGCGGGTCATGTCCATGTCGGTGCCTTCGTAGGTGCTGCGGAAGAGTTCCATCACCTTGCGGACGTCCACATTCTCATCGGGTTTCACTGAGAAAGGCAGTTCGGGCATGTCTTGGTTGAGGTTCAGAGACGGGGCCAGCTGGCTGAGGATGAAGAATTCGCGGTCGCTGTAGTTCTTCCCGCCGCCGTAGTCGGAGCGGAAGGCTTTCCAGAAGACGAAATCGCCTTCGCCGTCCCAGAGGCCGTATTTCTTGGCCACCTGTTCGCAGTTGTCGGAGCAGTAGAAGTCCTTGCTCTTGCGTTCCAGTTTGCCGATGCGGGCGATGTTGGCGCTGACGCCCACCTCGTCGTCGGGGATGCGTTTGGCAGCCCACACGCCGCCGATCTTGTCGGGACCTTCGCCGAGGATCTCCATCTGCCAGACCTCGTTCTTGTCAGCGATGGTGATGCACTCTCCACCGTCGCCGTAGCCGTATTCCTTCACGAGCTTGCCGATGAGCTGGATGGCGTCGCGTGCGTTGTCGCAGCGCATCAGGGCCACACGCTCCAGTTCCTCGATCAGGAACATTCCGTCTTCATTAACTAAGGTGTCGGGGCCTGAGAAAGTCGTCTCACCAATGGCTAATTGTTTCTCGTTGAGGCAGGGGTAGGCCGTGTTGAGGTAGGCGTAGGTGTGTTCCACTTGTGGAATCTCACCGGCGAGTTTCACCTTGCGGTTGTCGAAGGGGTCTTCGGTGTGCATGGTGCCTTTATACACCTTGTGCATCTCACCTTTCTCATGGTCGGCGGCGGCTTCCCAGCGCATCCAGGTGCGGTAGCGGCCGTCGCAGGTGTGTGAGGTGATGACGGAGCCGTCGGTGGAGGCTTTTTTGCCCACCATGATGCTGGTGCAGTTGGCTCCAACGAGTTGTTCTTGGTCTTCCTGGGCTTTTACATTGAAGCCTATCAACAGAAGACCTGCTAAGAGAAGTGATTTGAGTTTTAACATAAAATACTATTTTTGTTCTTTACTCGTTGTAACAAAGAAGTTTCAAAAATAGTAAAAAGTAATATTGGTTATGATGAAAAAGTGTTTTTTATTAGCAGCTGTTTTATTCTTGTGCTTTCAAGCCTCAGCTGAGGGTGTTTCTGGAAACTGGTTCAATAAGAAAGAAAAGAAAACGTCAAATCATGCTATTGGCTTGAGCTTGATGGGCAAGACCTTTAAAAGCAACGGGGTGTCCATGTCCTATCTTGTCGCAGAACAAGGAACAATGGCTTTTGGGGCAAGTGTCGATTTCGATTACGAAAAAATGATCAAGAAAACGCCGTTGGGTGTCTTGACGGGTTTTAGGGCAGAATACACCAGACCATATTATAATGGTTTGAATGATGCTGGTAATCAAGTGAAAGTCTGGGCAAATGAAGTGACGGTAAGGGTTCCTCTTATGTTGCAATACCACGACAAGATCGGTGCCTCTACGGAATTGCTTTTGTTTGCAGGGCCGAGTGTTGATTTTGTGGTATTCCGTAAAGGAGGTGGTTCCATGGGAGGAGACACTTTCCTCTTTGGCAGTTCTATGGGGTCAGGAGATCCGACTGCTTGGCGTTGGGTTGGTGCGTCGTTTAATTATGGTATAGGGATCTCCTACAACGACATCACCTTCAAGCTTTCCACAGGCTATGGACTGTTGAACCATTTCAAAAAGGATTACACGGCCCAATATTTAGGTTATCCCGTTTATATCAATCATCCTATTGTGGGGAGTGTGATGTTTAATTGGTGATTTTTTTCTTTCGATTTGAAAAAAAAAACTACCTTTGTGGACGAAAAAAGAAAAGGTTCATGAAGGTAGATAACCTCCTTTATTTGAATATTAAAGAACGTGATCGTTTCTGAGTATCGGCTTGGAAACAGGGTGTTTTGTCGTTTTTCCGCCTAGCTGAAAAAAACTTTCAATTATAAATTCTCAATTTTAAATTAATATATTATGGAATTACCATTTGCTGAAGCGTGGAAAATCAAGATGGTTGAACCCATTAAGAAATCCACCCGCGAACAACGCGAAAAGTGGCTCAACGAAGCCCACCAAAATGTTTTCATGCTGAAGAGCGACTATGTTTACATCGACTTGCTGACCGACTCTGGCACCGGTGCCATGAGCGACCGTCAGTGGGCTGCCATGATGCAGGGCGACGAGAGTTACGGTGGTGCCCGTTCTTTCTATCACATGAAGGACACCATCACCGAGATCACCGGTTTTGAATATGTCATCCCCACCCACCAAGGTCGTGCAGCTGAGAATGTGCTGTTCAGCTATCTCGTGAAACCTGGTATGGTTGTCCCGGGCAACGCCCATTTCGATACCACCAAGGGTCACATCGAGAGCCGCAAGGCCTTTGCCATCGACGTCACTGTGCCTGAGGCATACGACACCCAGCTGGAAGTGCCTTTCAAAGGCAATGTCAGCCTCGAGAAACTCGAAAAGGTGCTGCAAGAAAACAAGGGTAATGTGCCTTTCATGGTTCTTACCGTGACCAACAACACCGTCGGCGGTCAGCCCGTAAGCATGCAGAACATCCGCGAGACCTGCGAGCTTTGCCATAAATACGGTGTGCCGGTCAACATCGACAGCGCACGTTTCATTGAGAACGCCTACTTCATCAAGACCCGTGAAAAGGGTTACGAGAACAAGACCCTCCGTGAGATCTGCAAGGAGATGTTCAGCTACGCCGATAGCATGACCATGAGTGCCAAGAAGGACGGTCTTGTCAACATGGGCGGTTTCATCGCCACCAACAAGAAGGACTGGTACGAAGGTGCCAAGCTGTTCTGCATCCCCTTCGAGGGCTTCCTCACCTACGGCGGCATGAACGGCCGTGACATGGACGCTCTGGCTGTCGGTCTGCAGGAAAACATCGAGTTCGACATGGTCGAGACCCGTATCAAGCAGGTGCATTACCTTGCCAAGAAACTTGACGAGTACGGCATTCCTTACCAGCGTCCCGCAGGTGGACACGCCATCTTCGTCGATGCCGACAAGGTGTTGACCCAGATTCCTAAGGAAGAGTTCCCTGCTCAGACTTTGACTTGTGAGCTCTATCTTGAAGCTGGCATCCGCGCTTGCGAAATCGGTTATGTGTTGGCCGACCGCGACCCGGTCACCCGTCAGAACCGTTTCGGTGGCAACGACTTCGTGCGTCTCTGCATCCCGCGCCGTGTGTATACCAACAACCACATGGATGTGATTGCCGCTGCCCTGAAGAACGTCTACGACCGCCGCAACGAGATCAAGCGTGGTTTGGAAATCACTTGGGAGGCTGAATTGATGCGTCATTTCACCTGCCAGTTCAAGAGACTGGGCTAATCTATGACAACACCCGCCATCATTATCGGAGTCATCTATATGTTGGCGCTGACCACCAGCATCGTGCAATGGGCTGTGGGGCTTGAGCCGAAAGGGGAGAGCACGGCCTCGAGGCAGGTGCTGGTGGCCTTGGTGTTTGCCGCCACACAGGCGCTGATGGCGTTCATCGGCTACCTGTTGGGCAAGATGGTCGGCTATCTTTTTGGCGACCTTTTAAGATACTTGACCTTCGGGATGATGCTTATCGTGGCGGTGAAGATGATCATCGACTCGATGAAGGTGCTCAAGGGCAAGCGTCTCTACTCCTTTACCTCCAACTGGGGATTCCTGTTGCTGGGGATACTGGGCGCGATGAACACCCTGCTGATGAGCATCTGCTGTCAAAGCTACATGCCGTTCGGCAACTGGTATTTCCTCGCTGTGGCTGCTGCGGGTTTTGTGTGGGCGTGGCTCTCCGTTAGGAAGCTTTATACCCCAAAGATGCTGCGTGCCACCAGCTTCGCCGAGTTCTCCGGAGCGGTGTTCCTTGCTGTTGTTGCTGTTCTTTATTTGTTTACGGAGTTACCGATAGAGCACCCCTAGCGGGGTGCGGAGGATAATGGGGATGAACTGTCCCTACCGATAGAGCACCCCTAGCGGGGTGCGGAGAGAGAAAAAATATAAAATATGAAAAGACTATTTCTGACATTAGTAACCGTATTTTTGATGGCCTTGGGCGCCGTGGCCCAGGCACCGGCCAATTATTATAACTCCGCCGATGGCCTGGCTGGCAATCAGCTCAAGGTGGCATTGCACAACATCATCAAGGGGCATACCTCCATTACCTATGCCCAGATTTGGGATGCGTTCTGGAGCACCGACAACAAAGGCAACGGCGTGGTGTGGGACATGTATTCCGACCGGCCCAACGGCAACCCGCCTTACGTCTATCATCTTGGCCAGGATCAGTGCGGCAGCTATAACAGTGAAGGTGACTGCTACAACCGTGAGCACTCATGGCCCTCAAGTTGGTTCAACGACCAGAGTACGCCACGCACCGACCTGCATCACATCTTCGCCACCGACGGCTATGTCAACAACCGCCGTGGCAACTTGCCTTTCGGTGAGGTGAGGAACGCTACTTGGACCTCACAAAACGGATCCAAGTTGGGCAAATGCAAGACACAAGGCTATTCGGAAACGGTGTTCGAGCCCATCGACGAATACAAAGGCGATTTCGCCCGTGCCATCATGTATATGAGCGTCCGCTATTATAGCGAGGATAGTGGCTGGGGTAGCAGCGGCATGACCAACAAGTCGGTCATCCAGTCCTGGGCCATCCCCATGTTGCTCCGTTGGAACGAACTCGATCCCGTGAGCCAGAAGGAGATCGACAGGAACAACGCCATCTACGAAGATTACCAGCATAACCGCAATCCCTTCGTGGATCATCCCGAATACGCCAACATGATTTGGGATCCCACATGGAGTATCGCCGACCATCAAGAGCAAAACGAATTGTCGGTGACTCAGGTAGTGGTTTACGATCTAACAGGACGAAAAGTGTTGGAAATGAATGTCGATAAGGAAGATGATAATAATATTGTTTTAAATAATAAGTTAAAACAAGGTTGTTATCTTCTTCAATATACCGATGGAACCAGAGTGATTAAAAACAAGAAATTGTTGATTAATTAAAAATAATAATTAACTTTGCGAGCATATTTAATTGCAAAATTCTGCTATTATGATATGCTTCTTTCATTCTGGAAATCAACGAGTTATAGCTGTTGATTCTGTATCGGAGCTTTCTTCGGAATATCTGTCACGCCTTTCATGGCTTTTTGGCAAGGCCACCATGGTCAAAGCCAAGTCGGTGAAAGGCTTTTTTGTTGGTCCTCGTCGCGAGATGATCACGCCTTGGAGCACCAATGCCGTGGAGATTACCCAAAACATGGGTATCGAGGGCATTGTCCGCATTGAGGAGTTCCATGAGGTGGAGTCGAAGGATGCTCCTTACGACCCCATGCTTCAGGCCATGTACCATAACCTCGACCAGAAGGTGTTTACCGTCAACCGGAAACCTGAGCCGCTGAAACATATCGATGATATTGCCGCTTACAACGCCCAGGAAGGCTTGGCGTTGAGCGAAGAGGAGATAGCCTACCTCGAAGGCATTGCCAAGAAGATAGGTCGCAAGCTCACTGACAGTGAGGTGTATGGCTTCGCCCAGGTCAACTCGGAACACTGCCGCCACAAGATTTTCAACGGCACGTTCATCATCGACGGGAAGAAGATGGGCAGCACCCTGTTTGCCTTGATTAAGAAGACCTCACAGGCCAATCCCAACAGGTTGGTCTCGGCCTATAAGGACAATGTCGCCTTTGTTCTTGGTCCCCGTGTGGAGCAGTTCGCTCCCCTTGGACAATATGAGGCGAGCTATTTTCAGATCAAGGGTGTCGACACCATCATCTCGCTGAAGGCTGAAACACATAACTTCCCGACTACCGTGGAGCCTTTCAATGGTGCTGCCACGGGCACCGGTGGTGAGATCCGTGACCGTCTGGCAGGTGGCCAGGCCAGTCTCCCGTTGGCAGGCACCGCCGTGTATATGACCTCCTATCCCCGAACCGCCGACGACCGCAGCTGGGAGCAGAACGTGGAGCCACGTGAATGGCTCTATCAAACCCCTGAGGAGATACTGATCAAGGCCTCCAACGGCGCTTCCGACTTCGGAAATAAGTTCGGACAGCCCCTCATCAATGGCAGTGTGCTGACCTTCGAGCATCAGGAGAAGGAGACCATGGGCTACGACAAGGTGATCATGCTGGCTGGCGGTATCGGCTTTGCCAAGAAACAAGACGCCAAGAAGTTGGAGCCCGAACCAGGCGATGTCATCGTGGTGCTGGGAGGTGACAACTACCGCATCGGAATGGGCGGTGGTGCCGTGTCGAGCGTCGATACGGGCCAATACAGCAACGCCATCGAACTCAACGCCGTACAACGTGCCAACCCCGAGATGCAGAAACGTGTCAGCAACGTCATCCGCGCCATGGCCGAGAAAGACACCAACCCCATCCGTAGCATCCACGATCACGGTGCTGGTGGCCATCTTAACTGCCTCTCCGAGCTCATCGAAGACGCTGGAGGCGTGGTGTATGTCGACCGTCTTCCCGTGGGCGACCCGACCTTGTCCGACAAAGAGATCATCGGCAATGAGTCGCAAGAGCGTATGGGCTTGCTAGTGCGGAAGAAAGACCTGCCTCTGGTGCGCAAGACCGCTGAGCGTGAGCGCGCCCCTTACTACGAGGTGGGTGAGGTGACCGGCGATGAAAGGTTGCGTTTCGTCCGTGAGAAAGGCGAAGCCCCTATCGACTTGGCCATCTCCGACTTCTTCGGTAGCGCTCCCAAGACGGTGCTTACCGACAAGACCAAACCTGTCAACTTCAAGAAAATCAGCTATACCAAACGTGACTTCCACAAATATCTCGAAAAGGTCCTTCAACTGGAGGCTGTGGCCTGTAAGGACTGGCTCACCAACAAGGTCGACCGTTCGGTGACCGGCCGTGTGGCCCAGCAGCAGTGCGTGGGTGAGGTGCAGCTCCCATTGGCCAACCTTGGCATCAGCGCTCTCGACTACACTGGTCGTCGCGGCGTGGCCACCGCATTGGGTCATGCCCCTATCCCAGGCCTTATCGACCCTGCCGCAGGTTCGCGTCTCTCGGTGTCGGAAGCTCTCACCAACCTCGTGTGGGCCCCCATCGAAGGCAACCTGCAAGGCGTCTCGCTGAGCGCCAACTGGATGTGGCCTGCCAAGCAGGAAGGCGAGACGGCACGACTCTATTCCGCTGTGAAAGCGTTGAGTGACTATGCCATCGCCCTCGGCATCAACGTGCCAACCGGCAAGGACTCGCTCTCCATGACCCAGAAATACCCCGATGGACAGAAGGTGGTCGCCCCTGGAACCGTCATCGTAAGCGCTGTCGGCGAGGTGAGCGACATCCGTCGCACGGTGAATCCCGTGATGAAAGGCCGTCTCGACAGCGAGTTGCTCTATATCGACTTCTCGAGCGATGGCTTCGAACTTGGCGGCAGCAGCTTTGCCCAGGCGATCGGCGCCATCGGACAGAAGACGCCCGATGTGAAGAGTCCTGCATACTTCAAAAAGGCCTTCAACGCCGTCCAGAAACTCATTGAAGAGGGTCTGGTGATGGCTGGTCACGACGTCTCCGCTGGCGGTCTGATCACAACCCTGTTGGAGATGAACTTCGCCAACACCGAGATGGGCATGGAGATCAACCTCAAGGATTTCGACAAGGAGGACTTCACCTCGGTGCTGTTCTGCGAGAAGCCTTCGGTGGTGATCCAGGTAGCTGCCGACGGACAGGCGAAGAAACACCTGCGTGAGATGGGTGTCCGTTTCAAAGTCATCGGAAGCCCCTGCGTCAAACGCCAACTCACCATCCGTCATGCAGGTCACATGAGTCAGTTCGACATCGACGCTTTGCGTGATGTCTGGTTCCGTTCGTCATACCTGCTCGACCGCAAGCAAAGTGGCGAGCGCATGGCTTTGGAACGCTACGAGAACTACAAGAAACAATACCTCCATTATAGCCTTGGCCGTGGTTTCACCGGAAGAGCCAAGGACCTTGGCATCGTGATGAACCGCCGGAAGAAGAGCGGCATCAAGGCTGCCATCATCCGAGAGAAAGGCTGCCAGTGCGACCGTGAGATGGCTTATGCCCTCTATCTGGCCGGCTTCGATGTGAAGGATGTCACCATGACCGATCTCAGCAGTGGCCGTGAGGACCTCACCGACGTCAACATGATCGTGTTTGTGGGTGGCTTCTCCAACTCCGACGTGCTCGGCTCCGCCAAAGGCTGGGCCGGCGCCTTCCTTTACAACGAGAAGGCCAAGAAAGCCCTTGACGACTTCTATGCCCGGGAGGATACCCTGAGCCTCGGCGTGTGCAATGGCTGCCAGCTGATGATGGAACTTGGTCTGATCTATCCCGACCACGAGGAACATCCAGTGATGAAGCACAATAACTCGCACAAGTTCGAGTCGGCTTTCCTCAATGTGGAGATCTCTCAGAACGAGAGCGTGATGCTCAAGTCGCTCTCAGGCCGTCGTCTGGGTGTCTGGGTGGCACATGGCGAGGGCAGGTTCTACTTCCCATACTACCGTGACAAGTACAAGATTGTGATGACTTACGGTCAAGAGAAATATCCGGGCAATCCCAATGGCAGCGACTGGTCGGTGGCAGGCATCTGTTCCAACAACGGCCGTCATCTGGCCATGATGCCTCATCTGGAGCGTGCCTTCCTGCCTTGGCAGTGGGCCTACTATCCCGACAACCGTAAAGACGACGAGGTGAGCCCGTGGATTGAAGCTTTCGTGAATGCCCGCAAGTGGGTTGAGGAACACCAGAAATAACAATGCCATGAAAGACAATCCTAAGTTTGTAATCAGCGGTGGTGGCACGGGAGGGCATATCTTTCCCGCCATCGCCATTGCCGACGCCTTGAAACGGCGTTTTCCCGCCGCTGAGATCCTCTTTATCGGCGCCAAGGGCCGCATGGAGATGCAAAGGGTGCCCCAGGCAGGTTATCCTATCGAGGGGCTGTGGATCAGCGGTCTCACCAAGGACTACCGTGCGCTGACTTTGCCTCTCAAGATCGTCAGTAGCCTTTGGAAGGCGCGCCGCATCTTGAAGCGCTTCCAGCCCGATTGCGTCATCGGCGTGGGTGGCTTCGCCAGCGGTCCCACGCTGAAAGCCGCCAACTGGCTCGGCATCCCCACCGTGATTCAGGAGCAGAACTCCTATCCTGGCAAGACCAACCGCAATGTGGGTCGCAAGGCCAAGGCCATCTGTGTGGCTTACGACCATCTCGACCAGTGGTTTCCCGCCGAGAAGATCCATTTCACTGGGAATCCGTTGAGAGCCAGCATCACTCTCGATTGCACACGTGAGGAAGCCGCCGCCTATTTCGGTCTCGACCCCGCCAAGCCGGTGGCATTGCTTGTGGGCGGAAGCCAAGGCGCGTTGGGCATCAATAAAGGCATCAGCGCTCAGCTGAAGGCTTTCTGCGACACCGATTTGCAGCTGATATGGCAGACGGGCAAGACCTATCTCAACCAAGCTCAGGAAGAGGTGAAAGCCCTTGGCTTGGAGCATAAGGTGAAACCCACGGTGTTTATCGACCGCATGGACCTCGCCTATGGTGTGGCCGACGTGGTGGTGTCGCGTGCCGGAGCCATGTCGATCTCTGAACTCGCCATCGTCCAGCGCCCTGTGATCTTTGTGCCGCTGCCTACCGCCGCCGAGGATCATCAGACCAAAAACGCCCGTCAGCTCGTCGAAGCCGATGCCGCCCTCATGGTGCGCAACGCCGACACCGAGCAAGAGCTTGTCCCTGCCTTGATCAAGTTGGCTGGCGACAAGGAACAGCAGGCACAACTCAGTGCCAACATAGGAAAGTTTGCACGGCCCAACGCCGCCAATGACATAGTTGAACAAATTATCAAAGCTTATGAAAGAGTTTAATCCCAAAGAAGTGAAAGACCAGGTCGTACAGTGGATACGTGACTGGTTTGAGCAAAACGGTCCTGGATGCAATGCCGTCATCGGCATCTCGGGTGGTAAGGACAGCAGCATCGTGGCCGGTCTCTGCGTGGAAGCCCTCGGCAAGGATCGCGTCATCGGCATCACCATGCCCAACGGAGTGCAGAAAGACATCTCCGACAGCATGAAGCTCATCAACCATCTCGGCATCCGCTATTTCAACGTCAACATCGGAGAGACCTACAAGGCGCTGATGGGAGAGGTGGAAAAAGAATTGGGAAGCCAAAATATAGAAGTCAGCAATCAGACTGTCATCAACATGCCGCCAAGACTTAGGATGACCACCCTCTATGCCGTCTCACAGTCGCTGAACGGCCGTGTGGCCAACACCTGCAACCTCTCGGAGGACTGGGTGGGCTACAGCACCCGCTACGGCGATGCCGCCGGCGATTTCTCGCCATTGGGTGGACTCACCGTCCAGGAAGTCAAGGCCATCGGCAAGGAACTCGGATTGCCCATCGATCTGGTGGAGAAGACTCCGTCGGACGGCCTTTGCGGCAAGACCGACGAGGACAACCTCGGCTTCACCTATGCCGTATTGGACAAATACATCCGTACAGGCGTTTGCGAAGATCCTGTCATCAAGGCAAAGATCGACGACAAGCACGTGAAGAATCTTTTTAAATTGAAACCTATACCTCATTTTGAATATAATGCTGAATAAAGAGAATGTTTTAGAAGTTTTGAAAGACGTCATTTACTTTCCCAAGGGTGACAACATCGTGGCTTTGAACATGGTGGAAAACCTGATGGTGAATGAGACAGGCGTCCGTTTTGATTTGATTGTTGAACACCTTGACGATCCGAAGAACGACATCATGGTCAACGCAGCCAAGCGCACCTTGACAGACGTTTTCGGTGAGATTAATGTCGATGTCAAGGTAAAAGAGCAGGAGACCTCTCTTTCCAAGGTGAAGCACATCATCGCTGTGGCATCTGGTAAAGGTGGAGTGGGCAAGAGCACCGTTGCTGCCAATCTGGCAGTTGCCTTGGCCCGTGCCAACCAGCGTGTGGGCTTGATCGACGCCGATATTTACGGACCGTCGGTGCCGATGATGTTCGGTGCTGAAGACGAGCAGCCTGCCTGTTTTGAGAAGGATGGCAAGGCCGTGATGGTGCCGCTTGAGCGTTTTGGCATCAAACTGCTGAGCATAGGTTGCTTTGTCGACCCCGAGCGTCCTTTGATCTGGCGTGGACCCATGGCCACCAGCGCCCTTAACCAGCTGATGAACGACACCCTGTGGGGTGAGCTCGACTGGATGGTGGTTGACATGCCTCCGGGGACGGGAGACATCCAGCTCACGCTGGCCCAACAGTATAAGGTGACGGGTGCCGTTATCGTGACCACGCCTCAGAAGGTGGCCTTCGCCGATGTTCTGCGTGCCGCCAACATGTTCAAGGAAGAGGCGCTCCAGATCCCGATCTATGGTTTGGTGGAGAACATGGCCTATTTCACTCCTTCCGACATGCCTGACAAGAAATACTACATTTTTGGAAAGGAGACTGGGCAGCAGTTTGCCGACCAGCTCGGTGTTCCGTTGCTGGGACAGATCCCGATCGTGGAGAAAATCGCCGAGTGTGGCGACAATGGCACACCTCTTGCGCTTGATGCCGACTCGCCGGTGACCAAGGCTTTCGACAAGATCGCCCATTCAGTTTTAAACTCTAAACTTTAAGTCATGGAAAAGGAGCTATTGGAAAAACGGATAAAGAACGTTCTCGAGCAAGTTCGTCCCTATCTTCAGGCTGATGGTGGCGATGTGAACTTCGTCGAACTCACCGATGACATGGTGGTGATGGTGGAGCTCACTGGAGCCTGCGGCGACTGTCCTCACAGCAAGATGACCCTTAAAAACGGCATTGAAGCCGTGATGAAGAAGGTTATCCCAGAGATTAAAGCAGTTGAACAAATTCAATAAAATAATAATAAAAACTAAAACGCTATGAAAAAAGGTTTACTTTCAATCTTTGCAGTGGCTGTGCTGATGCTGGTTTCAGTGATCGGCTATGCCCAAACCACTTACACCAAGGTCAACACTGTTGCTGAGCTTGAGGTTGGTCAACAGTATATCTTGGTGGGTTATGACGCCGATGGCAATGCGTTTGTCATGGGTTATCAGAAGTCGAACAACCGTCACGCCATCGCTATTGACGACAATGGTGGTATCATCACTGCCACTGTGGCCACTGATCCTTCGCAGCAGGACGCTCCTTTCGAGTTCACTCTTGGTGGATCGGCTGATGCTTGGACCATTTACGACCCGCTCAATGACGGTTATCTCTGCGCTCCTGGTGGAGGCAACTACCTCCGTACCCAGTCCACCCTTGACGACAAGGGACAGTGGAGCATCACCGAAGGTGAAGGCGGCGGCTTTATCCCCGTCAGCAACGGCGGTGTTGAGCAGAACATCATGCGTTACAACATCACTTCGACCTTGTTCGGTTGCTACAAGGAGTCGTCGAACGTGTCCGCTTTGGTTTATTTCTTCAAGGCTGATGGCACTGTTGCTCCTTCACCCGAACCGACCAACTATCCCACCCAGTTCACCGCCACGGTGGATGGCGTGGACGCCTATTGCGTGTGGGCTGATGCTACTGGCGCACAGCTGCCCACCAAGTATCTTGTCCTGGCTTCGACGGGCAACATCACCGTTCCTACCGACGGCACTCCCGTCCCTGACGGCGAGTTGGCCAAGAATGTGGCTTACGGTACCGGCGCTGCCATTTTCGAGGGTTTGCAGCCCAACACGACCTATCATTTCGCCATCTTCCCCTACACCAACAGTGGCGCTAACATCGACTACAAGACCGATGGCAACTATCCTACGGCAACTGCGCATACCGAGGAGGTCTACTATCTGCTTGACGAGGACTTCGACGAAGACCTCGGCAGCTTTGTGGCCGTCAATGTCGTTGGTGAGCAGGAATGGCATCAGGCTTCCTATCAAGGCACGACCTATGCCAACATGAACGGCTATGCCAACCAGGCGAACCATCAGAACGAAGACTGGCTGATCGGCTATGTTGAGATTCCCCAGGGTGTGGGTTATAACGAGATTTGGGTCAGCTTCCGTACGGCCATGAAGTTCGACGGCGACCCGCTGCGCGTGGCTGTCTCTACCAACTATGATGGTCTTGGAGACCCCAGCGCTGCTGATTGGGCAAACATCACCGATGGCTTTGATTTCTCGACTGGCAACTACGAATGGGTTGAATCCGGTTCGGTGGATGTCCACGGCTTTGTCGGCAACGAAAGCTTCTACCTTGCATTCATCTACACCTGCACGGATGAGGCTGCCTCTTCGTGGGAGATTGACTATGTGAAGGTGATTGGCCAGGATCTGACCGCTGTCAACGAGAGCGAAGTCGCCACGATTGGCCTGTATCCCAATCCTGCTCACGAGACGGTTTCATTCAGCCTTGAGGGCGACGCACAGGTCAGCGTGTTTGATGTGACAGGCCGTATGGTCAGCACTATGAACATGGCTGCCGGTGAGGCTCAATATCAGGTGTCTGAGCTCGAAAGCGGCGTGTATTTCCTCAATGTCCGTTACGCTGACGGCAAGACCGCTGTCACCAGGTTTGTGAAGTTCTAATGCGTAAGATTTGTCTTATCGCTGTACTGCTTGTCTCCACCTGTTGGGTTTTTTCCCAGCAGGTGGAGACGGCTCGTTATGAGGTGCCGCGATGGGGCAAGAACCAGGGTTTCCACTTTGAGTCGTTTGGTGAACAAGGTGGGATGGCAGTGGTGGAGACCGACCAGACCAACGAGGAGAAGCAACGTCTTTGGGATTTCGTCGCTTTGGACACCAGCCTTTATGAGTTGCGAAGCGACTTGGTCCCGTTGCCCGAGAGGATGACGTTCTTCGATTCGAAGAGTTCCGACCGATGGGCCGCTTTTGTGTTCCTTGACGGGCAGCAGCATCGATCCGATTCCGTTGGCTTCTGGGTGGTGACCTACAATCGTGTCAAGCAAGAGTTCGGTACTTTTATTGGAAGGCTTCCCGAGCGTTCGGTCGTACAGTCGATCGCGCTGATTGACGGCACTTTGATGTTGGCAGTAAACAACAAAGGGGGAGGGGGTCTCCTCTCTCAATATGACTTGGACCACCATCGTCAGCGGACCATCACGCCCAATATCTCTAATGATTTCATCTTGTTCCAGTTCGAGGCCAAGCCTGATTCCAAGGAATTCATCCTTGCCGCCCGTGAGTTTGTCGACAAGCATTACAAGGCTACCAGTTTCTTCGTGTATTCGCGGGACGGACTGCTCTTGAAGACACATCGTTTCGAGAATGGCGATAACGCCGGGTTGGGACGGATGTGCTTTGCCTTCGACCGGCAGCACCAGCTTGTTGTTTATGCCACCTTGGAGCGTGAGAGTAACCGTAAGGTGACCGTGGAGGGCATGACTGAAGACTTCAGCAAGGAGGCGGTAGGGGTGACTTGGATCAAGTTTGCCACGGGTGGCGCCCAATCCAAGACCTATCTTTTCAAGAACCTTCCCGACATCGATCAGGCGCTCACCTCGGCCAACAGGCTTAAGGTGAAGGAGGAGTTGCTGAAGATGCAGCAAGGCAAGAAAAAGGAGAAGGGTGAGATCACCTTCCAGTTCTATGCTCCCCGTTTGATTGAGTTTGCCGACAACCATGTGTTCGTGGCCGAGGCGTTTCAGCCCATCTATCACACTGAGACCCGCATGGATTATGGCTATTACGGCATATATCGGTCCTATCCGGTGACTTATACCATTTTCGATGGTTACGACTTCTTCAGTGAGATTTTGCTCGCTTTCGATGAAGAGGGAGAGTTGCAATGGCATAATTCAGTGAAGTTCGAGAACGATTTGTGCGACGAGTTATGGGCACATGGACTGGAGGCGGTGGTCTATGACGAGTTGTTGGTGATTTCGCCAGCCCAGCAGATTCTTCGTTACGAGGTGTTCGACGCCGAGGGTGTTTCGCTGTTGAACCAGCAGATGATGCCGATGGATTATCTATACAGCACCGACTCTTTTGAGGAAGACTATTATTTTGGCATCAAGCCATGGTTTGGCAATCGTTTTTATGTCGACGGTTGTCAGTTGGTGCAGAATCCGAGATTACGTAACACTCGGAGGACAGTGTTTTATGTTCAAAAACTGCAATACGAATGAAAAACATTACTTATACTAAGACCGGAGATGCTGGTCAGACCTCTTTGATAGGGGGCAAGCGAGTTCCCAAGTACGATGACCGTGTGGAGGCATACGGTTCCGTTGATGAGCTGAGTGCTGTGATTGGGGTGTTGAATGACTTGGAGGGGGTTCCTCAGGACATTTGTGAGACTTTGGGTGTGATTCAGAACAAGTTGTTCACCTTGGAGTCGCATTTTGCTTTGGACAAGGCCTCTGAGGTGAGCAAGATGATTCCTTTGTTGGAGGATGGTGATGTGAGTTTTCTGGAGGGGCACATTGACCGTATGAATGCTGAGTTGCCGGAGTTGAGGGCTTTTGTGATTCCTGGGGGCAACATGAAGGCTTCGGTGAGTCATGTATGTCGCACGGTATGTAGGCGTGCTGAGCGTCAGGGATGGCGTTTGGCTTCGCATGAGGAGGTGGATGCCATTGACCTAAGGTATTTGAATCGGTTGTCAGATTATTTTTTCGTTTTGGCCCGTTATTTTGACTTTTTGGAAAAACGGAATGAAACTTGTTGGGAGTCAAACAAATAGCTTCATAAATTTTTTTTAGAAAAAACACTTGACAATTGTTTGATTTGGTGTATTTTTGCACCCTCAAATTCAAAACCGAAAAACTATGTATTGGACACTGGAATTAGCATCGAAATTGGAAGACGCTCCGTGGCCTGCCACGAGAGATGAGTTGCTTGAATGGGCCTTGCGCACGGGAGCCCCGCAGGAAGTGATAGAGAACCTTCAGGAGATCGAAGACGAAGGTGACATTTACGAACGTATTGAGGATTTGTGGCCTGACTATCCCACGAAGGATGACTTTTTCTTCCACGAAGATGAGTACTAAACAACTAAATCACTGATTATCAGTAGAATAAAGGAGGCTGTTAGGTTAACTAACAGCCTTTTTTGTGTTCAAATAAGTCATTATTTGACCTAATTTGATCCGAAAAGTTAACCTAAAGTTGTACATAATTACTCCTTTTTTTCTACGATGAAGTAGTTGCACGAAAATTTTTGTAACTTATTGGTAATGAATTTGTTTGATGCCAAAAGTTAGGTTAACTTATTTTTCGATGAAATTGCGTGTTTTTGCATGGGTTATTCTATTGAATTCGCCGATTATCAGTGACTTACGTTTTTGAAATTCGGCAAAACGGTTCCAAGCGGAAACACGAAGATTTTTTAAGTTTTTATGGCCAAGTTTAACATAGGTTAAAATTGTGTGAAAATTCACTTGTTTTTACACGAATTTATAGAGTTTTTTGATGAAATTTGGGTTGGAACACCTGGATGATTCCGCCTATTTTAACCTATAATTGAGATTTATTGTATTGAAAACCAAAGTGTTGCAAGTGTAAATTGATAAACTTGGGTGTTACTACTCGCTTTTTATCCTGGGAAGATGAATAGAAAGTGGTTCCGAGGGGATGTTTTGTTAGGGTGAAATCGCGACTTCTGGCGAGCTTCTTTGGGAAGGCAGTCAAGTTATAGGGTTGATGTGTGATGATGTGACAGGGGAGATATAAGGCTTGTCAGAATCAGTTTATGTCCCTTGATAATATTTTTCTTTGATATGAGAAAAATAGTCCAAATTGTTTTCTCAAATCAAACATTGCGCATATATTTAAAACGCAATGTAATAAAATATGGTTAATTTTGAAAGGGTGTGGAAATTTTTCCGCACCCTTTTTTTATTCCTCACTCTTCTATAATTAACCCACCTATTACCTATTATTGTCAATTAGTCACATTCTCCAACAGCTGATTAATAACATCCCTCACACTCTTTTTCTTGTCGCAATGCGTTTTAAGGTAAAGTGATCGATGCTCCATGTACACCCTCTTGTTCACTTCCAACATTATTGATTGATAAGTGAACGGACATGCTGGTGCCTCGGAATTGCTGTAGGGGTAGTTGATGCCGACTGAATAGCCGTTGTCCTCAAACAGGTTCACAGTGTATTCTAGTAGGTCCTTGCCTGGTTTGGACCAGTCCTTGTTGAATCCGATACAGATGTCCACATTGCCCATGTCTTCGGGAAATGAGTGGCAGTCAAGCAGCAGCGCACCCTCGCAAAGGTTGCTCTTCAGCTTCTGCTGATGACCGTCCCATAACTGCAGCAGCTGTGTTTCATGGAGTTTCGGCACATGACGCCGGTAACCGTCGAAATGACGGTAGATGATGCCCTGGCCGATGTGTTCCAAAGGGTCGTTCCAAAGCCGTTCCGCGTCCACGATGAACCTGGAATACGGGAAACGCGCCGTCCTGATTTTCGGGTGCCTGAATCCGTGGAAGAGATAGTCCGTGTGCCAGTCGGTCAGACGGAACACCACGTCATTGATGAAGCGGTCGTCAATCTGCCATCCGCTCAATGCGTCGTCATACAAACCCTCGATGGAAGCATGGGGTTCATTCAAAACAATCCTGTCGTAATGCATAAGTTATCATTTTAGTTAAGTTATTAACTCACATCATTTTACCACCGTGGTATAACTCGTTACTCGGTTGGTGTGCCTAAGGGCACTCTTGATGTCTTAATTGCGGTGCAAAAATATATTATTTTGAATAATACGCCAGGCTGTCACAAATAAAGTCGAAGCTTTTTTTGTCAACCTGTTACCATGGTTCCGAGAATACTGCTATCTTCGTGGAACTAATGGTTCATTTATCTCGACCAACTAGGCGGCTCCCTTGTGAAAGTCAGTCGCCTATTTTTATTGGCTTACATTGGAATTAAGCATAGCAACCAAATTGGAACTATATTATTAACACGTTAGATCAAACCTTTAAAATAACCATAATTAGCATCAACTAAAATCTTTCGGTCCAAACCAACATTTCGTTTCTCGCATGATGTCTCAGAAACCATGGCACAGGAAAAACAGGCTGCATAGTTCAATTGATCTTCATTTTCCCAGCAAATTGGGTCAGATGCACAGTTCAAAGCCCTTTGCATCGCTTTACGAATGATGTCTTCTATCAAGGTGGGTTGACCTTGCCACACTAATCCACCCATGCTTCCTTCCGCACCGTCTGTCGTATAAATCAGCACGCCACACATCCTATCAGAGAAATAAAGGCGTTCACTCAAACTAGCTGTAGGGTATCCACAAGAGAACTCTAGCTCCTTCATCAGCACATGGGAGAATGTATGAAGAACCAAAAACCTTGCCACACCACCACGTTTCATTTCTTGATAAATGTTGTTGAATGAGTCATCATGTGAATCCATCCCTGCATATCGTTCTATGAACAACTCGCTGTACCTGTTTTCCCATGCCTTCATTGTGTTTTCATTGAAGCTGAAGAACAATCCTTCTCCAAAACTCTGTATAGCAGGCATGGCCAATACGTCTTCTGGTGCTTCACTGAAAATCTTCATCTTGTTCGGATACTCTATCGTTCCATCATCTTTCAATTCTGGCTGTGGGATAGAAACTCTGGAAAAGTTAATTTGAGTGCTACTCATGCCTAGTGTGGTCACCTGTTGTATCTTATGGAAGTAAGGCTGTAGTGACTTCGGCAATTCAATATCGTTGAATATCAGCTTGTCGTTCGTTCCTAAAGATTTGCTGTTTTTTTGAAACACTTCAAACTCTTCATATCTGTATTGTTCTCGCACATCGCCGTCTATTTCCTCTAGGCCTTCTGCGAGAAAAGCATTTATTACCTTCTGCGCTTCTTCAGGTGTTAGTTCGTAAGCGCTATCGTCAGCTTTTGAAATAACGTATTCGACAAAACTATCGGCATCCTCAATAAAGCATCGTTCCGAATACTCCTTGCGTGTTGCACCAGGATGTTTCTTAGCATACTTATCAAACCACTTTTCAATCATTAGTGATAGCACTCTCTGCAGCTTTTCGTCCAAGACGTTTACCCCTTTTCTATAATCATCTGGGATATAAAGACTGCTGAAACTCTCGGCATAATAGACACTGTTACTCGTCACCAAAGTCCACATCATCGTCGTATGCACATTCTTTTGCATACAAGCAGCATAATCTTGCTTGCCGGCACCCTCCCAAGGCTTATCACCTGGGCATAAAGGTTGCAGGTTCATAATACCTTCCAAACTAACAGATTCAAGACAGTGCTTGCATTTAAGTGTACCAAAGCTTTCTGCGTGACTACGATTTTCAAGCCATTGCAACTCATGTTCACCAGTCTTGCTGCTTGGGCAAGGCTGACCTTCATAATGAAAAAGGTCGAAGCCTTTTTCCGTCACCTTATTACCATTATTACGCATATCAAGCTTTGCCGAGAAGTACTGTTGCCATGGAATATCGGAAATATGACCGTTAGGGCAAATCAGCACCATCGACACCTGTTCAAGCAATTCATGAATCTTATCCTTTCCTTCTGGAAAACGGTCACCAAACTGCTTTCTCCCAGTTGTTTTATAAGGATCTCTAGGTGGCGCAAAGTATCTCAAATCGCCCCCGTTACAATTGTTCTTTTGCCATATCCGTTGCCATTCTTCCACCGACTTAAAGTCCTTTTTAGTTCGAGAGAAAAACCAACGAGGAAACACTATAGCAGGAACTGTAAATATATCTTCCGATAATCCTTTGCTACTTGGATGCAGCTCTCTATACCTTTTATTCACAGGATGCTCTTCAACATTACACTCATTATAAGCATTAAGTGATATGTGCGGGATGGCTACCAGACAGCGAAGAGATGTCATCCCTTCGGTTGTTTTAAGGAAGCTCACGAACCTGTTGTCGTCAACAATCTCAACACCTGTTTCGTCCATTATTTTTGCTGCATTAAGCAACTCGGTGCTATTTCTTCTCAGGTAATCATTGACAGCAAACACGCTGCCCCATTTTGAAGACGTTAGAGGCATCACAAACCCGCCCCATTTTGTTGCCACTATGGAACCCACGCCTGCATTTGAAGAAAGCACCTTGTACTTTCCGATGCCTTGATTGAATTGTTTTGCTGTCTTAATTTCCATCGTTTCCCACTTTTACATGAAGCACTGCTTCGGGTTCAACAATACGGAGGGACTGCGGTACCGTCCACAAGTTTTCTCCTTTTGAATCATCATAGTCTGCCGGAACGCTAAACAACGCTGAAGTGTTCTGATGCTGTGTATTATAATAAACCAATCCGTCAGTTTCATTTGCCTTTTCTTCCCACTGCCGCAAAGCCTCATCAACAAACTTGATAATGTTATCCTTTAATTCTGACGTTAGTAGTCCTTTCTCTAATAGGCTAATATCTGGTCTCTGCATCCTCTCATATCTCTTATCAAAATAATCAACAACCATCTTTTTTATCTGCCCGCTCAAATCACCTTCGTTGATAAGGCTTGCGCTTTTTCGATCAGCAAGCTTGCTGAAAGAATGGCGAACTATGGCAGCAAGATACAACGCAAGGTATTTCTCGATAGATTTCATCGAGAACGGCGTAATGGAAATAGGTTCCACATAAAAATATAGCTTCTCGTGAAACTCCCTGAATTTCTCATAATGCGACACGTCCCTTGAACGATATGGATTATGCAAAGTTAACACTAAACCTTTCTGCTCTCTTGCTACTCGAGAGCTTGCCTGAATGTATTCGGCAATATTTCTTGGCATAGAATTCATGATGATTGTGTTGAAACGCCCCACATCCAAGCCTACAGAAATCATATTGGTTGCCAAAATATAATCAGGTGGAGTAATTCCCTTTACCCATGACCCTTTCTCTTTATGCGGCAGACGCTTCTCTAAGCTCCAATCCTGTCCGACCTCTGCAAACTTTTCGTTTACTTCGGCACCTGTCAATCGTCCAGAAAGTTCAGCTTCCTTCAACTCGTTCATGGAATAGAAACACTCCAAAAGATTTCCATAGTGCATAACTCGTTTGAACAACCTGCGCACATACTTCGAATATTCTGTATAGAACATGGCATCCGTCTTGCCCACTTCTTTCAGACTGTTGAAATATGAGATGATAGAATAATAGTTATTTGCCACAAACTCAAACCCCGAATCCTTTGAATGCTCAGCCTCAAAGATAGCCCTGTGAACCAACAGAATCGCAGCCAAACGCATTTGTGTGGTCATCTGTGTTCTTCCTGTAGGCATGATGCCAATATACTTACGTTTTGACACATATTCCTCGTGTCCGTCTTTCTTTTCTCGTTTATAGAAGGCGAAGAAAGAGTCATCATAGTCACAACCATTGTGCGGGAATATGTTAAGGCCTCTATCATATAATGCCCGAATCTGCAATTCAGTATTACGTGTAGTTGCTGTAGAAGAAATAATCTTTGGTCTTGTACCATCGTCACGCGAACATAACTGGTCGATAGCACATTCAAACAAGCTAACCGCCGAGCCTAAAGGTCCTAAAAGCAAATGCAATTCGTCTTGAATAATAAGATCTGGAGGAAGACAGTTGATGCCTTGCCCAAAAATGCGGCGCGAATCTTTGTTTTCTTCAGCAGATTTGGTAGAAACCCGATGAGCTATCGATGCAAATTTATCAACTGTGCCAAATAACAAGGTTGGCGGGTTTTTGTAAATGTGCTCATCACATAAGCAGACTGGTAATTCATCGGAAAAGGTACAAGAATCGTTTTCATTCGAACAGAAGTATTTTTTCTTGCTAGATGAATACTTCAACTTTGAACCGCACCAAGGACATCTGTCCAATGGAATCTTAGTCTTGTTTTCCCCTTCTTCTCTATTATTCCACTTGATAGACTCTTCATCCAAGTCTTTTTCATTATTGGGTAAAGAATTAGCACCAACATACAATCCAATAGAAATTGCTTCTTTGCCTAGATTGAATTCTTGCTGATGTTTTCCCCATCTTCGAATCTGCTCCAATGCCAAAATCAGACGCAAAGCCCTTTGGAATTGCTGTGTTGTCAGTAGGCGTAGTGTATATCTCATAATTGCAGCCACACCCGAGCCTTGCTCTTTAAACTTCCTTCTGCGATAAATAATGCAAAGAGCAATAATTCCAAGATAAGCTTCTGTCTTACCACCACCAGTAGGGAACCAGACCAAATCAACTAAATCATTTCGTTTCGTCCACCCAGGATCTTCAGGATGTTGTATGATACCATCCAGGTTTAGTAAAATGAATGCCAATTGGAAAGGACGCCAGGCCGCATGTGGAGCGGAAGGGAATATATTGTCTTTTGCATTTTTATAAAAATCCTCGTCCAAATACGGGTCCTCTGTAACTACAATTCTCTGATTATCCTTCTTGTTGTGCCAAAGTTGCATAAACATGGCGGAATTCATCAAGCGGAAACAATGCATATTCTCTTTATTGCCCATCAGAATGTTTTCGACATTCGCTCTCATGCGTTGCATATCGTTTTCGCATTTGGAAAGATTCTCTGCCGCAAATACCTTATCTTTCGCTTCCGCTATACGAGACTTATTCTCAGAAATCCACTCTTCATAAAGATGGATAAATTCTTTGAGTCCGGAAATAATGTCAGAATCTGAAGCGTCCGAAAAAGTTGACAGATACTTAAATTGAAGACACTTGTCGTCGGTTAAATAGGGTTGGGGTACACATTTATCGCCTTCTTCTAAATAATCTGCATATTTCTTCCTTGGTACCGGCTCAATGTCGGGTGTCTCAAAAGAAGGAATAAACTCCGACCAAATGTGATTTACTTTGCCTTCAGCATTCTTCTCCCAGTCGATAGAACAAAGATGCCCAACGCCGTAATCAGAAATACTGCGATATAAAAAGTTTAGTTTATCCTCATCTTTATTGACATCATTGTATGTATTGTCTGCATGATATGAGCTCAAAGCATCGCTTTCCAAGTCAATTCTTATTCCAAAAAAGCAAAGCTTGTTTACTTCCTCATTAACGATGGAAAAATAGTTTTTGTTGGTTTCTCGGAAAGGGGTAGAGTCGTTAACAACAAGAACCTTTAAGTACAGGTTTTTGTCGGTCTTGTCTTTACTATTTCTTGTAATCTGAAGCCAGGCAGATAGTGCCAGATTAACTTTGTCTGCTACCTGTACAGAAAAGAAATGATTTAAACAATCATGGTCTGAAGGCTTATAAATCTTTTTCACTGAAAAGCCGTTATCCTTCTCAAGTCCAGCTAAATCAATTGTTGTATTAAAATCATGAGACTGCCAAAAACCGAATCCTTTATAGTCATAGAGCTCAGTAAGGCTGTCAAAATATGACATAATAGTCTCATATACTTCGACTTTCTTAAGCTGGTTCTCTATTTGTTTTTTCTCTTCTTCATCAAGATACGATGCTATTTCATTGCCTTGGCCATCCTCTTCAAAGTGAATGCGATTGAGCCATTTATTAAATAATACTTCGCGATATGAAAGCAAAAATCTATAGCCTTCTTGTATTTTTAGGAATATAGGGTCGGTATTTCCATTGATCATTGCAACCTGAGCTGCGCAATCCATATTGATTGAGCGGAGCATCTCTCTTATTTTCGTGACATCCTTTGCGGGAATTGCCTTGATTTTAAGTTTACCTGAAGCATAGTCAAAGTATTGATGCAATATAGGATGCTCTGTATAGAATTGTTCAAACTCTTTCAGGTTCTCTTTTATTATTACCTGCACTCTTTGTTTGTCACCTCTGACAATCTTCGTGTAATATCTTCCTGAAACCGAGATTTTTACATCTTTGGCGATGTCTGCTTCAGGGATGAGACAACAAGAGATGCCAACAGTATTGGGGAATCTACGACTCAATGAATATACGTCCTCGTCATCAACATCGTTACCAAGAGCACCATTTAGCTCATTGCTATCCGACCTCAGTCGCTCGTCTTCTTCCTCTCCATTTGTTGAAACGTCTTCACCCTCCTCGGCATCTGGATTAGCAGGTGCTTCTATGTCATCAAACAATCCAACCGCTTTGCGAGGAAACAGCACCGCTGTACTATAAATTGAACCAGGCGTAGTGTTTATTATTTCACCATCAAAGGGCTTGCTTTCTTCCGTTTCAAGGGAAAACCTCCCTCTGCACCCATTGGGGCCAACCATCTGTTCACGAATGAACACTTCCAAAGAATCCCTTTTTTCTTGTATCAAGTCTTTCATTTTATTCAATGGTTTTGACAGTTTGCAATTTGATCTTTTCTCTAAGAAGCGAAACCAGCGCACTTAAATCTCCTTTTTTCTGAAGCATCAACAATTCATTGATTTCACTATTCTGGAATGTGTCATATACGTCATCGTCTATTTCCGCCAATAGAGTTTGTAGTAAGAAATAGGTAGTCATGCTATTGTATTGCCTTGTACCATTTGTTGCAGCCAATTTCTTTCTTCTCATAATGGCAAGATACGGTGATGTCACGCCAAATCCCAGATACTCAAACAACTTTCTTTGACATACTTTTGAAAGTGGTAAAATCATATTGTTTTCAAAATCAGCCCATTTCTTAAACTGATATTTCTGAATACGCATATTATCCTTCAAACCTTCCATCACGGCATCGTATGCCTGATCAACGCCTTCAGCTTCAATTCTCTTTGACAACAAAATCTTCCACAATGCCGTGTCCGCATCACGTTCTTGCTCCGTTATCTTCCCCAAATTAAACTGCGTCTGCCTAACAGATTTCTCTCGGGCATCTTCTTTTTGAGTCTTTTTTTCAATAATTGTTTTAAGTTCATCAGCAATTTCATCAAGTTCTTGCATTTTAACAACAGAACTCATTAGGCCTTGTCGCTTCAAATCACTCAAACGTGATATTAACGTGGCTCCTTCAATCTCACAAATAACATAGTTTGATTCTGGTATGCTAAATGTTTGTCCATTTTCGTATAGGCCACGAACATAAACAATACCCCTGGAAGCACCTCGTTCATCTGAAAACTCTGTTTCGCCATTAACTCTTCTTACATTTGGTTTCACAGGTTGTTTTAAGTTCCCAAATAATTTCTGCCGAACTTCCCCATCCAGCAATTCATACATAGTCTTATCATAATCATACTTATCCCACATATACATATCGTTGAAAACAAAACCTTGTATAATATCATAAATATATTGGCCTTGTCGAACAGGTAAGGGGTCAAATGAATTAGGATATTTGGCAAACAACTGTCGTATATAATGCGGTCTGTATTGCAAAACAACAACCATGTTCTCCTTTATGCCATTACTTGCCCCTTTGGTCGGTTTTAATGCTGAATAATCATAAAACTTGACCCAGACATCTGGATTAAACGATTGAAACAGAAGAGTCAAAGCTCGCTTCGTTTCTTTGCTAGTGCTTTTATCAACGACAACAGCAATTTCTTTTTTATAGTCTTTGATTGATGATATGCTCTCCCTAAGAACAGAATTTACTTCAGCAGCGTTAGAACCTGTTTGCCAATCAAACGACAGTTGGTAATTCTCTTCATCAAAATCGCCATACGATTCTTTCAAATACTTCTTGAATATGGTCTCAAGCTCAGGACTTAAACATAATGCAAAGCGGTTACGCTCTTGTATTCTGTATTCAGCTTCGTCCAACAAGCTTCCGAGAACATCTGTGAACATCAACTGATCATCTGGAAAAAACTTATGCTCATACGAGTTCTTCAAATCAAACAAATAATTCGTTTCCGATTCATCAAAAGTGATAAAATGCTCGTAGTTTGAGAACTCTTTCTCAGGTATCATGGGAAACCTCTTAGACAACGACACACCTTTGCGCCAGATGTGATTTAGTCTGAATGGTCGTTCTGAAATATAAAACACAAAACAATTCCTCAGCCCAACATGATAAGCGTTATTCCATCGTTCTAACGCAGATGCTTCTAATGAATTGACCTTGTCATTGTTTGTATAGAAAACAAATAGGTTGTCAATACAAGCATTCTCTTCTTTCCGATGCTCTCTTAATTGTGAACGAACTTCATCAGCATCAAGATTATGGCTCATTATCAGATTCTTCTCTGTAAAAACATCGTCCACATCGCCATAAAACTCCGTGATGAACTTGTTTTTATCCTCCCGTGACACTCGAATGTCGTTCTCTGTGCACACTATCATATTCTTGTGTCCGTTCTCTCCAAGATAATTTTCAGTTATCTCACGAAGCACTCCTCTGATATATTTTCTGCATGGAACTATGTATTTTTTATAGTGCCTTACATCCTCATCGGTTTTTAATACTATGTGTTGATTGTCGTTAATGTATTGTTTTAGCAAGAGCCTACTGTCGCGATTGTAATACAATGACAATTTTAATACGAGGAATTTCAGCCACACTTCGCGTGCCCATTCTGGCGCATGTGGCATATAAATGATAGGAAAACAGATTTCCCCCTCATCTGACTTTAGGTTTAGATAATAGTCCACAATGCTATTCATGACATAAAGGAAACGACGCGCAGATTCCTTTTTTGTGTGCACCATAGCATTTATGATGGATTCAACCTCTGCCGTTATTTGGCTCGCAATATTTTCAAACTCAAATGTCATGGGAGAAATAATCAATTAATGGAGTTAGGTTTATCGAGGAGTAGTATTTCAAGGTCATACATTGCACGAGTCATTCCTACATAGAGTTCAAACTTGTCTATTGTTTCTCTGTTGTTTAAAATCAAGATAACGTGTTTCGTTTCTAATCCCTTATAGGACAAAATGGTCGCAAGACCAAGCCTATTCTCTTCGTATTTGACATTCTCAGGCTTTAGTTCCTTTACTAGTTCAATGTCCGATAGTCGTTCAAATAGTTGTTTGTTATGTGAGTCCGTCAAAACCACATAATCCGACCACTTCTTATTTCCGTCTTTTAGGTCGGACAAAAGAGGCTTAATGTGTTTGACTAATTCATTAGAACCCTGAAAGCGAAACACTTTAATTGCCGGGTCGTTTCTTCCTTCGATTCGCTCGATTATTTCAGAAGCCCGAACTTCGTTATCGCTTTGCAATAATTTGCTTGCTTCGTCGACAATCTGTTTGTTGTTTGGCACCCGTTTGTTCTCATTCAAAACAAAATGAGTTCCAAAACGGGAAATATCTTCAGCATAGCTGTCTAATTCCCGGATGTCCTTTCGGTATCCTTGCTCGGTGTCGAAAAAAACGAGGTATCTTCCTGTTCCCAAACCGTTCCCATTTATTGATGTTAGTAAATTGAGAACTTCAGCTGCACCTTTGTCAAAAATATCTTGGGCTTCATCTATAACAATATAATCGTAGGGTATGAAATCATCCGATTCTCGAAGCTTGGTAAATAACTTCGTCAACTTTTCGACAACCAATGACGACTCCTGCTGAAAATCATCGTATGAAACGAACTTGTGATTCGGATCAAGTTTTAAGACAAAAGAGATGAATTGGTACACTTCACAATTCTCCAAGCCAACTTTTAGAAGTTGGTTGCGTATTGTGGCCGCTAGTAAATTGTTCCAACAAAGATAAACCCCTCGTAGTGTTTTGTATCTACGAATGAACGCTTTTGCTATTGTTGTTTTTCCAGTACCTGGTCCTCCCTCTATAATAATTCGGTTGTTTTTCTCCAAGCTTCGGAATGTGTCTAGATTCTGTATGTTTAGCCACTCTACGATACTTTGGTAACTCGTTTCCGAATAATTAAAATCTGGTTGTATGTTAGCGACCAAATGATGAATCGCAATATCTACCTCGCCAACTTTTAAATCTTCACCAACCCAGTGCTTTTTCTCTTTATCCGTGCTTAATACGGAAAGACAAAAGTCCGCAAAAGAATCTTCTTGGTTTTCTTGTTGAAGAGCAGACCATAGTTTATAGCCCATATCCAAATTGGGCAAGTGATGTGTATGCGCCATCTTTGTATGTGGAAATGCGCACACGGTATCAATAAAAATCTGATTGCTATTGATGATTTTATTATTCATCAAAGCATATTTATAATCGTCTGCTTGTTGGAAAGGAGACCTGTCCATAGCTATTCCGTCACCCTTGGTAAAGAAAAACTGGCCATTTTGAATTCCCACATTCCCACCTTTTACCTCAACAACAAGCGCACCCTTTTTGCAAACCAAAAAGAAATCAATCTGGATTTCTGATTGTTTATTATTTCCAATCGGCAAACGCAAATCATGCCAAAAATGCCATGTTAGATTGCTCTTTTCGCAATCCGTCCAGATTCTTCGATACATGTCTATTTCACCATACAGAGGTGTACCATCATTGTGTTTTATAATGGTTTCCAAACTGTTTAAGTCCTTATAGTCATGGCTGATAATTGGCATATTTTTATTCTATTCCCAAAGACTGGGATTTTTTAAGTCAGACATCTTATAATTAAACATCTCCAGCAACTCCTCTCGATGCTCGGGAAACATATCTAGCATATCCAACAACGACTGTAGAGTTTTACATATTTTGCGCACTTTCCCACGCGAGTCCTCTCTTTCGTAATAGCCTGTCTCGTAATCCCTCTGAAATTCTTTGAAAGGCTTTATTTCCTTCAACACCTCAAAACCCGCTTTCTGTTCCCAGTATGTTTGATTACGATAAGTGTATTCCCAAAATGACATCTTTTTGTAAAAAGCTTGCTGGTTACACCAACGAGCTATCTGGATATAAAGATTTGAAACAGGAGCCTTTTTGTAGTCTTCATGGCGCATCAGATAACCCACGCAGCCGTATGTCATCAACACCTTGATGCGCTGGAAAATCTCCCAAATGTCCTTATAGAACTTGTCCTGGTTTTTCTCACTTTGCTTAAATCCGCAAAAAAGGTAGAATTTAGTACCCTTAGTGGGATTATAGTGCTTCCAAATCTTTAAGGCTCGCTCTATCAGCGGACGGTCTTTCCAATTGTCGAAAGCAAAGATGAAATCGCCATGGTATTTCGTCTTAGAAAGCATTTCTGCCATTTCTTCTCCATGAGAACTTTCAGCAAGCATTCGCTCATCGAGGCCCTGACGAAACTGGAACGGACGGCCTGTGTCAATTAACTGCTGCAATTTGGAGCGCCACACATCGGGATCAGCAGCAAGGAAATTGTCATCCCAAAGATAGATATACGGGCGAACCAGATGACCATGCTCGTCCCGCTCTTCATCGAGGAACCATTCAAGTTCAGAATACGGAAAAATAGTATCCTCCAACTTGTTAATACAGAAAGGACAATGTCGAATACAGCCCCGAGTCAAGAAGCCAATACTATATTGTTGATAGTCTTTATACTTGTCTCGTTTAAAGCCTTCTGCTACCTTGCGGTCAACAAACTCGTCGTAAAGATGGTAATAGGGCATCTGCCTGACTAGATCTATACCATGAATGCGTGAACCACCTCGATGGTTTGGATACTCATTCAGAAAATCATCGCGCTCCAATTGAGCCATGTCATTGTCGCGCTTTTGACGATATAGGTTCACATTTAGTTCATTGGCATAAAAACCGGTGCCGCCATTACGAAACTTGAGTTTTTGAGTTTCACTGGCATTTTCATAGAAGGCTGGCATTTTTGTGAATGTGAAAACACGGGAGATGTATATCAGTTTGTAGGGTCTGATGTCTTCATCTTGATCAATAATCAGCTTGAAATCAATCCTATTGTCATTAAGGAACCCTGCCAATTTCATCAAGACAAGATTAGGGTGCCTCGTTCCGTTGCAAAGCAGATCGGCATCCACAAGTCCTATCTTTAGTTTTTTTCTTGGCATTTTGACGTTGTTTTTTATCCTAAAATGACGGGATGGAGTATTTGAATTTGCAGATTATCTCAGATTGCAAAAATACAAAAAAACAGCTTTAGAAATCAGAGTTCTCCAATTTTGACAAAACCAAGAATAAAAACAAGAATGCCAACCCGTTATAGGCCGGCATTCTTACTTCCAGGCTTTTTTCCAACGTGAGTAGTGATTGGGACACTATGAGATGGTGTGACAAAGATAAAACAAAAAATCAAAAACCGTTAGTAACTTTTCCCAATTTTTTGTCCGCGGTATTGAAAAATCTTCTATACTCGCCGTCAAATAACATTATAATTGACAGCGGTATGAGACTAGCGTTCTTCATCTTCCTCACCCTCTTGGTCGCAGGCGCCATCTTCGGGGTTATCAGTTTCTTCATCGACCTGCTCCGCCAAATCTTCGAGGGTGCCGGCTACTACGGATTCATCACCGTGGTTGGCATCCTGGTGCTGATTGTTTCAATAGTTAGCATCGCAAAGGGATAGGCCATGTCGCAGTTCTTGGAAGACATGCTCTGCGGATTGCTTGGCTACGGTATGGGCAAGCGCAACCGCGAATTCACCCAGGAGGAAGTCGAAAGCTTGATACGGTCATTCCTTCACGGCGTGCCCTTGGAGGCCGTCATCGAGTACTGGGCCGAGGCGAACGGCTACCGCACTGACTCGCCCGTCATAGCGGGAAGGCTCCGCGACAAAGCCGATGACATGGAAAGGTGATCCAAATAACCTATAATATAAATAAAGGAAAACGAATCATGGAAAAGACTCAGACTAAGATGGTCAACAGTAAGAAAGAGCTCAGGGAGTTCGTTGACTTCCTCATGGATTGCTGGAACAACCAGTTGTATCTGGCCCCCGAGACGGAGGAGAAGCTGGAGCACGGCATCAAGAGCCTGCTGATACCAGCAAGCGAGGAGGGTGACGAGGACGCCATACACTGCATGGCGATCCTTTACGACTCGGGAAAATGGAACATTCAATTGGACGAGGAAAAGGCCCTGTCATTCGCAAGGCTGCTCGCCGACAAGGGCAGGGCCGACTGGCAGGTCATCATGGGTTTCTTCTACTCGGAAGGCGGCCCTGTCAAGAGGAGTCCCGAGAAGGCGTTCGAGTGGTTCATGAAGGCTGCCGAGCAGGGCGATGTGTGGGGACAGTACCTCGTTGCCGACTGCTACGAGTCAGGCAACGGCGTTGAGCAGAGTCACAAGAAGGCCTTCGAGTGGTACAAGAAAGCCGCAGATCAGGGCGACGAGGACGCGATGTACATGCTGGGATGGTACTACTGCCTGGGCCGTGGCGTGAAGAGGGACGATGAAGAGGGATACAGATGGTTCGAGAAGACGGGACACCACGAGATAGTGAAGGTGCTGAGGAAGGGCGAGAGGAACAGGGACGGCGACGGTGAAGACTTCGAGCCATATCCGGGCGACATATCGGACGATGATCCCCTGGCCGTGGACTAGCCTTTTCGTCATTTTGCGTCACGACACTTTCCCAAGTCGGGAATTCTTCCTATTTTTGTGTCACGAAATAAATGAACCGCCATGGGAAAGGCTAAGACAACGATACCCTTCGGGAGCTTCTGGCTGCGCCCGCAGACCAACCAGAAAGGGGAGACCCCCGTCTATGTGCGCTACTACGTGCAGGGGAGATACCTTAAGAAAAGCACCAACATCTTCATCAACCCAGCGGACTGGGACGCCTCCAAGCAGGCTGTGAAAGGCAGGAGCCAGCAGGCCATAAAGATCAACGGCAGGCTTAGGTCCATCAAGCAGACCTACGATGACCTGATCATGGCCTACAAGGGCGAGCTGACCTACAAGGTGGTCGAGCAACTGCTTTCCGACGACTACGACCCCGAGAAAGGCATTGGCGCCGGCATGACCTTCAAGAAATACGCCGATGACCTGAACGATCTGCTGCACTCCCGCAACGAGTACGGCTACTCCGTGTATTACAACAACACATGCTACCTGAATCAGTTTGACCAGTTCCTTACCAAGGAGATGAAAATGCCCGACATGAAGCTGTCGGAAATCACCCTGGACCTGATCAACCGTTTCATCGACTACAAGCGCAACTACAGGGGCAACACGAGCATCGAGGGGATCAACCATGCCCTGACGCCCATCGTCAAGGCGGTGAGGTACGCGAGGGACAACGGGGTCCTCGACTCGAAAATCGCCAACCCCATCATCGAGGGCGCGTACCTGAGCAACAAGGACCGGACCTACAATCCGGATGCTGCCGGCGAGAAGAAGATACACTACCTGACCCAGGAGAAGCTGAAACAGTTCATGGCATACAAGCCCAAGTCAAACTCGAAGGAGCGCACCCAGGAGATCATGGACATCTTCATGTTCTCCTACTACGCATGCGGACTGAGGATCTCCGACCTGGTGACCCTGGAGTGGAAGAACATCGACTTCAAAAACAAGGTCATCGACAAGGTTCAGGTGAAGACCAAGGTCAAGGGCAAGATTCCGCCGAAACTCCCGAAGCAGGCGATAGAGATCCTGGACCGTTGGAAGGAGAAGGGCAGGAACAAGAGGTTCGTCTTCGACCTGCTCCCCGAGAACTGGAAGTTCGGCGACGACAAGGCTTTGAGCCACAAGCTGAAGATGAAGATCAACGCCATCGACAAGAACATCAACACCTCGCTCGCCGAGATTGGCAAGAAGCTGGGCTTCGAGTTTCCGTTGACCATGCATGTCGCCAGGCACACCTTCTGCGTCACTGCCTTGAACCACGGCGTCAGCCTGCATGTGGTGAGCCAGTTGATGGGCCACGCCAGCATACAGGCGACGGAGAAGACCTACGCCGAGTTCCTCGACGATACGGTGACCGACGAGATGAGCAAGCTGGAGAAGTGTTTCGAGTTGAAGGCGCTGGAGTAGCGTTGGGATTCCGGATCGCAAACGCCGCGTTTTCAGCCTTATCTTAAACCCCTGGGGCCTGATCTGGGCTACCGTCGATATTGCCGTCATAAGCTGGATCGGGGGAGGGAAGTCCCATCGAAATCATAAGCCCTTGGTTTCGAGTAAATTATAATTCGCTGATTGACATACGTTTAGACGAAACGCTGGAAAACCGCTGCGGATCCAGTGAAAAACACTTGGTTTTTCGGCGTTTTCCGGTGCTTTTTTGGAGTTTTCGACTGATTTCCAGTCGTTTTTTCTGTCGGATCCGACATCGAAAGCAGAGATCTCTCCGGCGGCGGATACCAAACTTTCCGGAAAGTCCCAGTGGAATTTTCAACTTTTTTCCGATCCGGAAAAACAGGTTTGGATTGATATGGATATCAGTCGATTGCTGTCATACCGGCGATTAATCCAAGCAAAGCTCCGCTGGGACTTTCCGCTGCGAAACAGTGTTTTCACTGTTGTCGAGACCGTGGAGTACAGTGAAATTATTTTCCACAGTTTCCGCCGATCGGAAACCGGAATCTGCTATATTCGCCATGAAACAACAAGAACACGTGTTCAAAACAAAACGTGTTCAAATAATATTGGAAAGAGTATGAATACACAAGAAGAAACGTTGCCGAATCAGTCAAAGACTTATTTGAGCGCGGTAATCTACGCCAGGGTGTCTTCGGAGTCGGACAGGCAGAACACCGACAGGCAGATCGCCGAGCTCATGGACTACGCCGGCAGGAACCGGCTCAATGTCGGGAAGGTTTTCAGCGAGCACATCTCCGGGGCCAAGAAGAACGAGGAACGCCCCACGTTGTGCCAATGCCTGGAGTATTGCAAAACCCACGTGATCCACACCCTGTTGATCAACGCCCTCGACCGCCTGGGACGTAACGTTGACGAGGTGCTGGCCAACGTGAAGTACTGCAAGGACAACAACATCAACATCTATTTCCAGAAGGAGAACCTGAACATCTTTCAGCCTGACGGGACCAAGAACCCGTTCCTCAACATCTTCATAAGCGTGTTGGGGACCTGCGCCGAACTGGAGAGAAGTAGCATAGCCTACAGGCTGGCCACGGGAAGGAAGCGCTATGTGGAGAACGGCGGCAAGCTCGGACGCAAGTCTGGGTACCGTAAGAGCCACGAAAGGAAGATGGAGGAGTACAGGGATATCATCAGCTACCTGCACAAAGGCTATCCCGTGCGCGACATCGCGAAGCTGACAGGAAAGGGTGTGAGCACCGTTATGAGAATCAAAAAAGAGTTTGAACTGGACTGAAAAAAGAAAGGACACTTTATGATGGATCCAAAGAAACCGACATTCAAGTGCTGCATCTGCAGGAAGGTCAAGGAGGGCTACGGCAACAACCCCAATCCCTACCTGTTCCGAGGCCGCTGCTGCGACGAATGCAACAGGCGCTATGTAATCCCGCTGAGGTACATGCTCTCCATCCAAAGCAGGAGCCAAGGAAGCGACGATAAATAGAAAGAGGACCCTCAGTTCTCGTTGTTTTTCATATTACAATAATAATTTCACCGGCATCGCTCAGGCGGCGCCGGTTTTTTTATTTGGTATCCCGGCCAAACGGAAAACCAGAAGATATCCGCAAAAAAAATATCAGAAAAATACCTAGGAATAAGCGGAAAATTCCACCGGAACTTTTCGGATATATGTTTTATTGACTTTTATCAAAAGATTAGCCCCCGCACCCTCGCTGCTTTGCAGTTGAAGGGTGCGGGGGCTTGTCGTAAGGTAAGAATCGCCCGTCTCGGATGCGGAAGGCGTCAGTCGGTGACCCGGATGTACCAGTCAAGGTCGTCGCCCCGGTAATGTTCCATGCAGTACTCGTCGGCCTGCCTCCAGCATTCGTCATAGACCTTGGCCAGTCCGGGGTCCATCTCGTAGTATCGCCAGATGTTGTGGTTCAGCACCAGCGCCATTTCGGCCATCATGTGCGAGTGGTCTTTCCATTCGTTGAAGGCCCTAAGGAAGGTGTCCTTGACGCCGGCAATGCCGAAGGAGTCTGCGATGGCGAAGTCAGCGGCGAAGGTGGAGCAGCGCTTGTAGCCGGGCTGCAATTCTTCCATCAGGAGCTCAAAGTTCTTCTCCGCCAGGGCGCCCGCGATGATCGGGTTCATGTTACGGTAGTCGTTTACGTTTGCCATAGTGCTTGGTTTCCAATCACATGAGTTTTGTTGTCTTGTTTCCGTGAAGATAAGAAAAAAACAGATACCGTAAACGCCTCAGGCTGAAATATTTCCGTAAAAATACCGCATGCTGGATGGGGGTAATGGGATCCTTCAATTAATCTTTTTGCAAAAAACGGGATATAATATATATAAAGCCCAAAAATCCCCAAAACAAAATTATACCCAGTTCCAATACCACCCCACCACACACATGGTGGGTAGTGGTATTGGGATCCTCCAATTAATCCTTTTGCAAAAAACGGGATATAATATATATAAAGCCCAAAAATCCCAAAACCAAAATTTAATAATATAAAAATATACCCAATGCCAATACCAATACCAAGGCCCCCTCCTTAAATAATAAGCCAATACTAATGGGGGCAGGGGGTAATAGTCCATTTTTATAGCCCCGCTTTAGATCATAAAACAATGCACCCAACACATTAAAAATTATTTAAATTGTATTTATGTCAAATGATGAACTGATTTTAATGCAGCTCGACAAACTGATCAAGGAGATCGAGCAAATGAAGACGAGCAAAAAGGAGATGTACACGAACAAGGAGATGCTGGAGTTGCTGGATGTGTCGTCGGCAACCTTGAAAAAGTGGCGTAACTACGGGTACATCGGGTATTCACAGGTGGGATCCACTTACTTTTATTCGGCAAAGGACCTGGAGGAGTTCCTGAAACACAATCACAGCAGTGCCTATGCCTATGTATAATTCTAAAAAAATTAATAATATGAGTAAAGCAAATTTTAATTGTAATATGGAAGATAATAATATTATTTACATGGGTGATATTGACACCATGTTGGCTACCGGAAGAGAAAAGGATAAGCAAATGATAATTGATGATGTAAGGAGATCCGACTTCACAATAAGTTTCACGGATTTTTCTATAACTGATATGCCCTACAGCCTGGCCTTAGGTTGTGAGACGATTATTTTGAAGGGGCAGATTTGTTACAAAGGCGAGCTTGTGGACTCCTTCGAATGCGAGTACATTGATGACATGGCCGAGAGTGCCATACTTGACGAGTGTGGTAATATTAGTTACATATTGGTTGACAGGCGATTTCTGGAACAGGTGATGTGCCAGTATATGAACTCTGTGCTTTCAAAGGTGTATGGTGGCGGTTTCGACTGGAGGCCTGAAAGCAGAGTGTCGAAAGCCTTTGAGACGTTGTACTGCGCATTATGCAGAGATAACGGCACTTCCTTCTTGGTATATGCAGATAACGAACTTGAACTCTTTGAGGTGGATTTTGACGAGGCCAAAGACAAATGGTGCCCTAAAGAAGACGGTAAAAAGAGCAAGATGGTCTATATTGGCAATGATAAAAAATGCAAGAAGGAACGTCTGTACTTCTGAAACTGGGGAGGGTGCGGCTCTATGGCCGCACCCTTACATCGAAAATAATATATTATGAAATGGCATTTAATGCCTTAAAAATCATTTAATTACAATGAAAAGATTATACGAAACTGACAACGTAAAGAAAACTGATTTTACAGTAAAAATTTTAAGTGTTGAGAGCTCTGTTAACACTTTAACCAACCATTGTGAGAACGCCCTGTATGAGGTCAATGCAGACATCTATTACAAAGGCAACCGCATTGAGTCAATCTTTTGTTTATGCCCATTTGGCAAGTGTAAAAACAGCGAGCCAGACGAGAACGGCGATTTTTCGGGGTTCCTGCCCGAATGGAAAGAGATGGAGGCCCAGCTCAATGAAAGGCTGAACCGCATCACGGCAGCCGGCATCACGCTTGACGAAATTTTTGGAGATCTGGTACTGGACCAGTACATTAGGCGTGTCCTAAGGCGCTTCTATAATGAATATGAAGACTGTATACCGGACAACAGATTGGCATGGACCTTTGAGAAGTTGCAATGCATGTTGTGTGTGGAAGATGACGAGTGTCACTTGATAATCGGCTCCCGTTTGGATGATCTCGAGAAGCGCATGTTCAGCCCTATAACGGAAGAAGCCACCTGTTTGAATAATGAAAAGATATTCAGTTCAGACAAGTTGTTTGTAAGCAATCAGAAATACGACGACATATAAAAGCGTCGTATACGCAAATAGAACTCTTAGGGGGGCGGCTTTCGAGGCCGCACCCCCAACCTTAGCTTATATGAGAAAGACCTACAGAATAGCCAGAATGTCGGCTAACAAGGTCAGATGGGAGGACAGCATTGATCTTCCGGAGGAGTGGGCGGAGCGGATCGCCAGCCACTGTGCGATGAGAAAAGAAGGATACGCCTTGGACGGAAAAATCCTGGCGGAGCTTTATGATCTCAGTCTCGGCGGTAAGGACAGGTTCGCTTTGCTCGCCCTGCTGGTCGAAGTGCTCAAAGGGCATCAGATCGTGCTTTTCGTCTGATTTGTTTCAAAAAATGTTTATTAAGTAATTATGTGTAACGTTTTAAAAGCATATTCCAAAGTTAATTCATTGAAAATGAACGAAAAAAAACTTGAAAAAGCAGTGGGTTTCTTCGTGGCCCGGGATTTCCGCGAAGTGATGAGAGACGAGCTCGGGCTTTCCGAGAACACCGACATGGACCAGTATCTTAACCGCATGATGGCCGGCGATCCGGACAGCCTGGATTGCAGAAGAAGTGTCGAACTTGCGGCGAACGGATTGAGTAAAGTGCATGGAAAGGAAGAAATGCTTAGGTACAAGAACATTTACTTCTATTACTATCCTTGGCCTTATCTGCCTGGTGGTGATGTGATGTTCAAAGCGGGCGGACAACTGCGCGATGCGGACTGGACCCAAGGCTGGCTAATCTGTTGTGATTGGGATGACGAGGAAGGGCGCGAACTATTCTATGCAATAAGCGATGACGAGAATCAAGAAGCGTTGGAGATTTCCGAATTTTATGATCTGGTGTTCGAGCCAGGCCTTGCCAAAACACACCGCCCATGTAAATGAACGCCCCAGTGGAGTTCTTCCTTTCGCCGTCATCACCGTGGTTGAGACGGCTGAAGGAGTATGTCAACTTGAAGCTGTACAAGAGACACTGCGTGCTCAGTGTGAACTGGAAACTGTACGGGTACCTAATGCGTCTGTGCGGCAATGACCTGGCTAGGTTGGTGTCCCTGTTCATCGTGTTCTCCGGATCAGATGATAGGGTTACCCTGCTCAGCGAGTCCGACATGGCGAAATTCCTGGGGGTGAGCTTCAGTACAGCGCGTGGCTACGTCGCCAAGTACAAAGACCGCGTTTTCCGCGTGCTCGCCGCAGAACATGCCTCTTCGGTCCGTCAGTTCCTAGAACACAAGTCAGACCACATCGAGTTCAACTCCTACGAGCTGTTGGAGGGGTTCTTCGAGGGTTTCGGAGAAGTTCCTGGTGTTTCCCGCTGGGATACCCAGGTCAGGTTCAAGGTCGGATACAAAGGACTTGATTTGGAGGGGTATTTCTTAGAGTGTTATAAAAATGGTTTTATATATAAAAATAATGTATATATAAATAACACCACACCTTCCACCGATCTACCATATTATACGTACAAAAATAATCCGCAACAAGTTGGTAACCAACTAAATGAGGTTGTTTTTTTCGAGCACTTCAAAAACCCGATTTACGAGGTTGGGTTTGACGCAGACGAAACCCCTTATCCCTGCAATTGGCCCCGTCATCCGGACGCCAGGGCGTTTTTCAAGAAGGGCAGGTGGTACGGTGGCGCCATTCACTGCTCGAAGAAAGGGGACGGTAGGAAGAGTTACCTTGAACCCCTTGGATTGACACATGAGTTGGACATGCACAATGCCATGTTCTACTTCATGTTGGCGCTGCTTCCAGACACCATTTCCGAAGCCGACAAAACGGCATATTACGGGTTGGTGAAATCGGGCAGGCTGTACGACGATGCTGTTGACATGCTGCCTGGCTCGTCGAGGGGTGAGGTCAAGGAGCAGTTCCAGCGGTACCGTAACAGCAAGGGCGGGAACAAGAGGCGAATCAAGGACATCGACCTGTACTTCATGCAAAGGTTCCCTTCGGTGCGTGACTGGATGCTTGGCCAAAAGCAGATGCAGAACCGGTTGGCTTGGATCGAAACCGACTTCATGAGTCGGGTCTGCGAGAAACTTTCTGCTGGGAATATCCGCTACGAATGGCTGCACGACGCGGTGTATGTGTCGGAAGACAACAGTCCTACGGCGGCTGAGATCTGGCACTCGGTAAGGGGTGAGTTCGAGAGTGTGTTCGTAAAAAAGCTGTAAGACCCTTGAACATGAGTCGGTTCAATCCTAAGGCGTATCCCTTCTTAACTTGGAAATACTCTATAAAATGTTGTTATTTTGGAAACGTGTCGTATCTTTGTGCCATAATAATCACATGTTGTATGGGAAAAAAACCGAATAGCTTCAAGTATAAGCCGAGCCATAATGATCTTCCTCAAAGGAGGGGTAAAAAGTCGATAATGGACTATTTTATGTTCCGTGATGGCAACTATTGGTATGCCGTAATTGCGTATAAGGATGGTTTTTTGGAGTATCACCCTCTAATGACTCTCCGCAAGCTACATTATGAGGATTTCTATGCATGGGTACGAATATACAAACAAATACATCGTAAGAGTGCCTTTAAGTATTTGGGAAGTGGAAGATTGTTTACGAGGAAAGACGGTGTGCCTAAAGATGATGAGCCTCAATACGCCGATTATTTGATTTTCAAGAATGTCATCGTTTATTGCCTTAAGCGGGATTGGACAAGGAAACCTGAAGAGAAGGAAGTGCCGATAAGAGTCCGTTTTAAAAAAACAGGCCCAGGAGTTCCGTCAACTCCAGTTTATATTGAGAAGCCCGTAATTGACTGGCCTATGTATTGGAAGGGTCAAGAAAGAATCGCCAAGCCAATAATGGAGGATATAGCAAATGGTGAAGCCGCGAAAAGATTTAAAAAATTGATTCCGGCAAGGGGGACAAAGAGTCTTCGTATGCATCTGCGATTATACCATGAAATCCGTAAAGCCTACAAGAGCTTGTGCGTTGAAGGCGCCATTGATTCTTCCGAGGACGGCCATCTCCGTCCCCATCTGTTTGCTGACTACGCCCAAAGGCTGGTGGCTAATGGGAAAGCAGATCCTTTGATGAAGAAACGGCCCAAGTGACCGTCTACAACCGTCCAACCGTAATTAGTAGGACGGATTCCATGGTTCTTTGATTTGTTTGAAACGATGCATTATCTAAAAATAACCATTTAAAAAATGGAAAAAAATTATAATTTGCAGAGTTTCAACAATAATAAAGTTAATAATAATATTTCTAACAACACAATTCTAAAAGCGGCCTTCTCCTCAAAGGCAGAGGACCACTTCATTTCTGATGATAATGCAACAACGGCAACGCTTGACGGTCTGTTTTGGACCAAGAACAGGATTGCCCTCCAACAGGCAGACCTGCTTGAGGAGTTGTTTGTCAAAAGAACTTCAATGTGCGGCATCGGTACTAAAAGAGTCAAGTACTTCCTTGGCCGCAAAGCCAATGAAGGTGACAAGGCGGCCGAAATCTTATACGCCGCGCTAAAAGTGGAAGACAAGCGTCTGTCATCGTTGATGTGCAGTGATTGGTACCGTACATCTAGCTTCAATGAGGTAGAATTCCAGCTGACCGACCTTGTCGATCTCATATCCAATTCAAAGATTGGAAGTATTAACTGCGTGGACATTCCGTATTCAGATTGTCTGTTGCATAAAATTGGTAAAGAGAGCCTTCTCCTCATCGACTTGCCAGGAGATGAGCAGATCGGCTATATTGTTCTGGGATGGAATGACAAAATACCAAACACGGGTGAATTGAAAAGCTCCGACAGAACAAACCTCACCAAGATTGAAGCTGCCATCAACCGACTCTACGGTAATCAGATAGTCGAGAAGTATGGTTCACCGGCAACTGCGATTGACGTCAAGCTTCCCAACGTTATCGTTGTAAGAGATCTGAAGTATGTTGAAACGCGTATTCTTGAACCCAAAGCCTGGTGCAAGGCCGCGTATCTGAGGAATGCCCCAACAAAGAAGCAGGGCGATAATGAACTTTTAATTTCTAACAAAGACAGTATTTTAACTGCCAACTAATTCATTAACAACCTCATCTGTTTCAAACATAATCAAAGAACCGCCAAAGAGTGGTGCCGGCAGTGTGCCGGCGCCGCTCTGTATTTATTAAATTAATGGATATAAATTATTAAATTCTATAAAAATAAATAATCTTTATGAAAATAAACGAATTATCAAACGGTGATTCCAGCTGCAATGATGGCGGCAAGGAAGAAACCACAGAACAATTTCTGGCGAGATATGGACTGACTTGGGAAAAGCTGGATTCGTTGCTCACCTTTCAAGATGAACTTGGAATTATCAACTTATTTGGCGAGCTTGCTCCGCGAGGGAAGAGGAGGAAGATGACCTATCATGAAATGATGAAGCGACAATACGAGGAAGAACAGTATCGCAAAATGCGCGAAGCTTATCAAACGCATACGAAAGAATGGGAAGAGTTTAAGCGATCTTACAAACATGAGACATCGCCTGAAGTCAAGCAAATGATAGATGAAATGATCGCTGTGTGCAATGCTTTGTTTCCACATGTGGGTGGATGAAAAATAGCGGCTTAGGCCGCTATTTTTGTTTTAAGAAGTTTGTTCTCGTTATGTCTGATTTCGCCAGTTCTGGTGAGCTTTTAGGTAAGGGTTAGTCGTGTTGCCGCCTTTGAGGTGAAACCCTCCCAGTGGAGACGAAAGGCTTGCCGGATTCGGTTTGTGGGATGCGGATGCAAAAGCTAAGGACACGTCACCTTATAGGACTTTTCCACCATGTCCAGGCAGTCCACCAGGATCACCCCAGCCACCTCGCAGATTTCCTTCACCCTTGTGTGTCCGACAATCTGTTTGACGGAAGTCCCGTCGTAAAGGTTGTTCAGGCACAGCGATTCAGGACGCACCCAGAGCGGGGAATGGCGTGGATCGTTGCCGGAGTAGTCGTACCCGTTTGAGCTGGGATTGCAAGGAACTATCGATAGCGAAACCTAAAAGGAAATGATGGTCAAAGATTAAACCTTTATGCAGAACGACATTGAAAACATCCTCAACGAGATAGCCGCACGCAAAGACGGACTTTTTTCTCTCTGCGGACTAAACTGCGGACTATGCGGATACTAATGCTGTAAATCTGCTTTCTATTGACGATATGAAAGCGATCATAGACAAGGCTGACCGTGAGACTGCTGATATGGAACTATCTGAAAGGGCTGCGTATATCAAAAAAGAAATAGCCCAACTTATATAGATGGCGCGTGGCATCGGTGCCGCCACGTGTTTATAGTTTTAAAACAACACGTTAAACAGCCATCCGCTCAGGATGATGAACAGCGTTACGGTGCCGAAAAACACGCCGATGAGTTTCCAGGTCATCACCTTTTTGAGCATGGTGGCTTCGGGAAGCGACAAGCCCACGACCGCCATCATGAAAGCGATGGCCGTGCCGAGGGCGACACCCTTCTGGACAAAGACCTCAATCACAGGCAAGATACCTGCGGCGTTGGCGTACATGGGCACGGCCAGGACGACCGCCAACGGCACTTCCCACCAGTGGCCACCCGACAGATGAGCCTCAAAGAAGCCTTCTGGCACATAACCGTGCATGGCAGCCCCAATTGCTATGCCGATGATGACATACAGCAACACGCCTTTCACGATGCCCCATGAGTCGCTTAAGATAGACGGCAGGCGTTTCAAGAAAGGGACTTTCTCTTCTTGCCATTGCTGGCTCTCCTCCATGCTATCTCGTTGCATCTGCAGCACCCAAGGGCTCAGCCACTTCTCCAAACGGAAACGGCCTAAAACCACACCCCCCACAGTACCTAACAAAACACCACTCAACACATAAACCAAGGTTGTTTTGGCGCCAAACGTACCGAGGAACATGGCAATGGCCACTTCATTGACCAAAGGCGAAGTGATTAAGAAAGAGAACGTCACACCCAACGGAATGCCGCCTTTCACAAAACCGATGAATAACGGTACAGATGAACAAGAACAAAACGGCGTAATGGCCCCGAAAAGTGACGCCAAAAGGTATTGTAATCCAAACAACTTGTGTGAATTCAAGAAGTTGCGAAGGCGGTCGATGGGGAAATAGGCATTGATGATGCCCATCACCGCACTGATGAGAAACAGCAGGAACAGGATTTTGATGCTGTCGTAAACAAAGAAGTTGAGCGCGGAGCCGAGCTTTGTTTCGGCACCCAAACCTATCAGGCTGTAAATCAGCCAATCTGCAAAGTTCTGAATCATAAAAAGTAAATTGTGATGATGTAATACACTCCGATGGCAA